>Ga0075163_10013034_pt1 | contig 10813 bp, 7 predicted proteins | sample JI1023141ADNA_FD_71478 | JGI IMG/M metagenome (GOLD analysis project Ga0075163, IMG submission 71478) | Wastewater effluent complex algal communities from Wisconsin, to seasonally profile nutrient transformation and Carbon sequestration -... | ecosystem: Engineered > WWTP > Effluent > Algae... | reverse complement strand
GGGGCTTCCGCCCACTGCGCATCCTGGCGAGGTCAATCGAGCGGGATCACCCTCAAGGCTACACCGAGCTCATCCGGGCGCGTGCCGCCGTATCCCCGGCCCCAGCATTTCACGTGTCCGTCCGCGAGCAATCCGCAGCTCTCCCGATAACCTGCCACGACCTCGATCACCGCATCACCGACAAGGAGAGCCCGCGCTTCGTCGTCACGACCCTCTCGTCCGAGCAGTGGCCCGCCCAGGCGCTCTACGGCATCGGCCCTTCCTTGCAGATGTCCGGATCGTCGCTGCAAGCGTCCGCCTTGTTGAGATAGCAAAAATGCGACGGCTTCTTGCCCAGCGCGTCGTGGACCTTGCGCGCAGTGCAGGTCGGGAGCGATTCATTACCAATGATCAGGACGGAGCCGGTGACCGACCCGAGCGAGCCGGCGCCGCCGTCGATCAGCGCGGCCACCGAGACCAGCGCCGGGTTGTCGGTGACGATCAGGTTCTCGAGGCTGGTGAGCTTGCTTAGGCCGTCGAGGTCGGTAACCGCGCTGCCATCGACGTCAACGTGTTTCGCGGTCATCAGCGCGTCGAGCGAGGCGAGCGAGGTCAGCGAGGTGTTGGCCTTGATCGCCAGGAACTCGACCGAGGCCAGCGCGCCGAGGCCGTCGAGCTCGAGCAGGGCCTCGTTGAAGAAGATTGAGACGCCCCCGGACACCGAGACCAGGCCGTCGAGGCCGCCGATGCGCAGCAGGGCGCCGTTCTGCTCGATGTTGACGCTGGCGGCCCCGGTCAGCGCGTCGAGCCCCTCGACCGCGCCGAGCTTCGGGTTGGAGACGATCGCCAGCGCGCCGCCGATGCTGCCGAGGCCGTCGAGGCCGGCGAGGCTCGCGAGCTCGCCGTTGCCGGTGATCGTGACGTCCGCGCCGACGCTGGCGAGCTTCTCGGCGCCGGCCAGGCTGACCAGCGCGCCGTTGCCGGCGATCGTCAGGCCGCCGCCTATGCTGGTGAGCGCCGAGAAGCCGGCCAGGCTGCCGAGCGCGCCGTTCTTGCGGATCTCGACCGCGCCGGTCACGGCCTGCAGCGACGGCGGGCCGACCGCTACGAGGCCGGCGTTGCCGGTGATCGTCAGCGACTCGATCGGGCCCGTGAGGCCTCCCAGGCCCTCCAGGTCGGCGAGCACGTCGTTGCGGTCGATCGTCAGCGACCCCCCGATCGACGTCAGCGCGGCCAGGCCCGCGAGCGACTCGAGCGAGGCGTTGAACGTGATCGAGAGGCGGCCGCCGATGCTCGTGACGTTAGCCAGGCCCGCGAGGTCGACCAGGCCGTTGCTGCCGATCGCCACCTCGCCGCCGATGCTGGTCAGCTTGCTCAGCGGTACCGTCGTGAGCGCGCCATTATGCTCGAGGACCAGGCGCCCGCCGAGCATCTCGAGCCCCGCGAGCGGGTCCAGGTTCGTCAGCGAGGTCCGGTTGAGGTAGAGGCCCTCGCCGATCTCCCGCAACTGCTCGAGCCCGGCGAGCGTCCCGATCTCGACGTGCGACAGCCCCAGCTCGCCGGTGATCGAGCGCAGCGAGGACAGGACCTTCAGGTCCGCGAGCGTCGTGTTGGTGATGCTCAGCGAGCCCTCGATGCACTCGAAGCCGGCCAGCGTGGCCAGCGTAGCCTCGGCCTCGTCCTGGTCAGCGAAGATATTGCCCTTGAAACATTCGGCCGCGGGCGGCTCATCGGTGTCGCTGCCGGTGTCCCCGGGTCCACCGGTCTCGGGCCCGCCGGTCGGGACCGACGTCGAGCTCAGCGAGACGCCGGTCGAGCTGTCGTCGCCGGTGGTGCTGGACGTGCCCTCGACGAAGGTGGTCGCGTCGCTGGTGGCGGTGGTAGAGTCGCCGCAGCCGAGAACGACGAGCGCGGCGACCAAGAGACGCAGCTCCATCGACATCGTCGCAGCATACCCCGGGGCTGCCCTGGCCTGGAAGCCAGACCCCTTTCTCCGCCCTCGCGCACGACATCGCGATTGGCACGAAGCTCCGCGAGCGCGAGGCCGAGCGGACGCGACGGAGCAGGAGCGGCCGATGAGCGAGGTACCGCGGGTGTACGCGATGAGGTTCGGGGCGTGCGGCGAACGCAGCCGCTGGTCCGGTCGCGCCCGGTCGCGCGGCGTCGGCTCTCATTCATCGCGCCGCAGGCGGGGGCTCGGGGCCGTGCTTGCCATGATTGCGCGACCTGGCGTAGCTTGGTCGGATGCGTATCTCAAGCAGTCTGGTGGCGCTGGCCCTGGCGCTCGGGGCCTGTCCCGGGGGCGGCGACGACACCGTCGCCGCCACCGATTTAACCGGAGTCGCCACGAGCGGCGGGACCACCGGGACGAGCTCAAGTACAGGCGACGCGACCGGCTCCGACGCCGCGACGAGCCCGACCACGAGCATCGGCGGCTCGAGCGGCGGCGAGGGCACGACCGGCGACCCGAACGCCTGCATCGACAGTCTCCCGCCCGAGGGCGGGCCGTGTATGGACGGCGAGCAGTGCAGCCCGTTCGGGAACAGCTGTCGGCCGTTCCCCTACGCATTTTGCATGGGCAGCGTGTGGCAGCACCAGCAGGTGTTCGGCGGCGGCGAGCCGGACTGCGCCGGCAACTGCGATCCATTCCCCGCGGAGGGCGACGCGTGCAGCGAGCAATATGCCCGCTGTTATGCCGGCTGCGAGAACGCGTGTACGCCGGATTGCAAGATCTATGGCTGCGAGGGCGGGACGTGGCGCGACCTCCACGTGCCCGTGCTGCCGTGCCTCGATTGTGCGACCTACTGCGAATCCATGCTCGAGCCGGGGTGCGCGAGCGGACCGAGCGGCCAGACCTCGTGTGTGACCTATTGTGAAAAGGCGCTGATGACCGGCGGCTGCGGGCACGACTACGCCGACGCGATGGCGTGCGCCGGCACGTCGCCGAGCTTCACCTGCGATCGCTCCGAGCGCCCGACGGTCGCCGGCTGCGAGTCGATCTTCGACTCATTCTATCTGTGTGTCGGCCTGTGACTCGCGCGCGAAGCTCGTGGACGCTCGGCCTCGCTGTCAGGGTGCGTAGATCATGTACGTGGTGAGGCAACGGGTCGAGCCGACCGTGGTGTACCAAGGATTGACCGTGAGGCCATTGACCAGCGCAACGGTCAGCCGGTCAAGGTCGGCGGTTGTCAGCTCGTCAACACCGGTGCAGTCGGAGCCGCCGCTATAATAGTAATCCGAGCCGATGAGCACGTAGGCGTGGCGGTTCGAATAGGCCGGCGAACTGGAGGTCAAGATATGAATCCCACCGACGATGCCGGCCGCGCCGTCGGTCTCCGTGGCGCGGGCCGTGGCGGGAACGGCGAGCACAGTCATGAGGGCACAGAATGCGGTGGCAAGAATGCTGAAATTGCGGGTCATACGCTCTACTCCTGCGGACAGCGGCAAGTGGATTGGGCGAGCTCGAGGGCGCGGACATCCCGCGGACACATCGGCTTCGTCTCGGTAGCGTCGAAGCCACACCGGGCGGCCCATTACACGCGATTACCGGGCGGCCCGAGCACCTCCATGTGCCCTCGGCGACGCCCTCCCAGGAGACGGTCTACGAGCCGCCGCTGTAATGCGCTGTAATGGCCCGCCACGCGGGCATCGGACACTACCTCCACGACCCGACGCCAACAACCCGGCGCGTCACCAACCCAGCGCACGACAAGGCCTCTCCCGATGCTACGCAACACCCTCACGCTCTCTCTCCTTTTCCCTCTACTCATCGCCGGTTGCACCGACGAGGATATGCTCGCTGGCGATCGCCTCGACACCAGCGAGGACGACCTCGGCGACATCGAGGCCGCCGAGGGCGACCCGGCCGACGCCGGGCCGAACCCGACCACCCCGGGCCTCAACAGCAACAGCTGCGCCGGCGACAGCTGCGTCCAGGCGACCACCTGTGCGCCGGTGGACCAGGAGCGCGGCATGTTCATGTGGGAGGAGTGGATCCTCGACAGCGTCAGCCCGACCGCGACGGTGCTGACCGACGAGCTCCTGGGCTTCGCCGCCAGCCACGGCGTCACCCGGATCTACTTCCAGGCCCAGGGGCACCTGCCCACCTCGGGTGGCCGCACCAAGCTCGCCGCGCTCATCGCCGCCGCCGACCAGCACTGCATCGGCGTCGACCTCCTGCTCGGCGACCACAGCTGGCACTTGCCCGGCCAGACCGGCGCCCAGAGCCAGCTGACCTACGCCTATCAATTGGTCGCCAGCCTCGGCGCGACCGCCCGCCCGGTGCGCGTCCACTTTGACGTCGAGCCCCACGCGAACTCCACCTGGAACTCCAAGACCAACGCCCAGAAGACCGTCGCGCTCGGCCAGCTCGTCACCATGTACCAGGCCCTGCAGACCCTCGGCGGCCAGCTCGCCAGCCAGTACGCGGGCCAGCTCTCCGCGCCCCTCGAGATCGTCGGCGTGGTGCCCTACTGGTTTGACGAGAAGGTCTACTCCACCTCGGTGCCGGTGGGCGGGGTCTCCCGGCCGATGATCGAGTGGATGAGCGACACCCTCGACGTGGTCAATATGATGGACTACCGCGACACCTATACGAGCATGCGCAGCAAGGCGATCAACGAGGCTACCTACGCGCAGGCCACCGGCGGCAAGATCATCGCCGGCCTCGAGACGATCTGCGACCTGGCGGCCTCGAGCACGTTCTGCGAGGAAGGCGAGCAGGGCACCGCCTCCAAGCCGGGCATCTTTCCGGTGCTGAAGCAGGTCAACGACTACTTCGGCGCGGCCGCGCCGGACGCCTGGACCGGCGCGTTTGTCCACCACGTCATCAGCTGGATGCCACTATCCCCCTGCAACGTGGTCCAGAACAACTGCGCCACCGGGCAGACCTGCCAGACCAGCCAGATCATGTCGGCCTACGCGACCCGCAAGGGCCTCGCGCAGCAGGGCTGGGCCGTGTGCGTCGGTGAGGCGACGCCGAGCTGCGGCGACGGCGTCGTCCAGGGCTCCGAGGCCTGCGATGACGGCAACAGCGATGACAGCGACCGCTGCTCGAATACCTGCACTGTCCAGGCCTGCCCGTCCGGCGGCGACGTCAAGGGTCTGTGGGTGTGGAACGACTACGTCAACCTCGTCAACGACAGCGCCGCCGCCGGCGAGCTCCTCGATTTTGCGCGCTCCAAGAACGTCACCCGCCTCCTCTTCGACGTCTGGGACGAGGAGGCCGGCGCGCTGCTCACCGCGACCACGCCGGGTCGCGGCCTCCTGGCCGACTTCATCGCCGACGCCGACGCCCGCTGCGTCGAGGTCGACCTGCTGGTCGGCCCGAAGACCGACACCGCCTTCCCCGCGATGGAGGGCTGGATGGACCCGGCGGGCACCGTCAACACCGCGATCGCCTTCGCCGAGGACGCGGTCGAGTTCACCGCCGCGCTCACCGGGCCCAAGCCGGTCGGCATCCACCTCGACATCGAGCCCGCGCACGCCCCCGACATGGGCAGCAACACGGCCGGTGTGGTGGCCCGCCTCATCGACCGCCTCTACCTGATCACCGACGCCTTCGCGGCCGCCCAGACGAGCGCCGGGACCGCGCTGCGCATCAACGCCGACGCCAACGTCTGGCTGCAGCACCACAATATCACCCGCAGCGGGGTCACCAAGGCGGCCCACGTCTGGCTGCTCGACCGCCTCGACGCGACCTTCATGGACTACGTGGATAACTCGGCGAGCCTGATCGACTATATCAGCACCGAGATGACCTACGCCGCAGGCCTCAGCGACCGTCAGGTCATCGTCGGCGTCGAGACCATGTGCGGCCTCGACGACGGGGACACCTTCTGCGAGGAGGGCGAGGCCGCGATGACCAGCGCGCTCAGCTCGGTCGCCGGCGCCTACAACACCAACCCGGCCTGGCAGGGCGTGGCGATCCACTACTACGACGCCTACGCCGTGCTCCCCAACTGACCGAGGTAGAGCATCGACGCGAGCTCGCTGGTGACCGCGAGCTCGCCGGCGTAGTTCAGCGGCCCATCCGTGGCGAGCAACAAGGTCGCGGCGCCGAGGCGGGCCGCGCTACGCCGCCTCCGCCCGAAGTACGCGGGCCGACGCTCACAGCTTCGGGAAGTCCGGCCGGCGGTTCCAGAACTGCGTCGCGCTGGCGTTGTAGAACACCCCGAACCCGGCCTCGAGCCCGACCGCCACGATCGCCGTCACGCCGATCGGGTGCGGGCCGAAGTTCGCGCCCTTCCACGAGCCGTCCCACAGCAGCGTCACCGACAGCCCGACGCCGAACTGCAGCGTGATCGTGACCCCGTTGCACGCGCCCTCGATCTGGCTGATGTCGCCGTACCAGGTGCCGATCGCCACCGCGTCGACGCTGGCGCCGAGGTCGAGCCCGGCCGCGCCGAAGGTGATCCACTCGACGCTGTAGGACGCGAGCGGCTCGTGCATCGGCACGTGCCCGAAGTCCTCCTGCCGCCAGATCGATCCGAGCTCGATCCCGGTGGTCCCGATCCCGTAGCCGCCGTGGATCCCCGTGCCGAGCGTCATGTACCGCGGCTCCGGCATCGCTTCGAACAGCGCGTGCATCCGCGTCATCACGTCGCGGTTCATGTCCTGCTTGCCGAGCCCGGAGAGCAGCGCCGCGAGCTTGTCGCCGTAGACCTTGGCCCACGCGGTCGCGTATTCGCGGGCGCTCTCGGCCCCGAGGCTGCCGATCAGCGCCTGCTCGGCCTCCTTGATGGTGATCGCCTTGAACACCGGGACGCCGGCGCCCCAGCCCGCGTGCGCCTCGGCCACGAAGTCGTACGTGTACCGCGATTCGCCCGCGGTCGGGTTGGCCGCCGAATGCTCGTACACCTGGCCGAGGAACGCCCGGTCCGACGACGACGGGAACGCGTGGAAATTCGCCGCCCCTGCCGCCCCTGCCGCCAGCGTGTAGCCCGCCTCCTCGGTCTGGAGCGAGAGCTTGTAGTACGTCCGGTTCTCCGGCGCGCTCGTCCGCTGCAGCACGTACACCGGCACCGTATGCTCGTCCGTGTCCGGCTGGTTGAGGGCGATGAACGCGACGTCGTGGCCGGCGTAGGCCTGGCGCTCGGGCGGCTTGGTCGTCCCGTTGGCCGAGCGCACCGTGAACAGGTAGCGGTCGACCCCGTCGAGCGGCGCGAAGCGCTTGACGAACACCGGCGACATCTTCTCGATCAGCTTCTCGATCGGGGTCGCCTCGATCTCGACCAGCGCGACCGTCAGCGCCGCGTCCGACGGCGCGATCGCCTGCAGGAAGTGGTCGCTCGAGAGCGGCCAGCGCTGGCGCTGCTGCCACGAAACGAGGTGCCCGTCGCTCTTGCGGATCAACCGACCGCCCTCGAGCTTCCACGCGACCCGGTTATGCTTGTAGGACATGTACAGGCAGTCCGCGGTCGCCTCGTACGACAGCCAATGGCCGTCCTGATCCTGCAGGTACGCGTCGTCGCCCTCGTGGTGCCACGTGAACACCCGCGGGGTCCCGTACGCGCCGCAATAGCTCTGGTACGCCAGCGCCGACCCCGTCATCTGGCACAGCCACTCCCCGCCGATGTCCTTGCCGGGGATGCTGATACGCAGCTTGAACTTCCGAACCCGCGCCGCATCGGCCGGGGAACTACCATGGACGTTTGCGCTCTCACTCATGACAGATTCTCCTACGAGGGATGCGCCGCAGGCTGGCACGCCCGCACGCCCGAGAGGACGTCGCCCGCGGAACCCGAGGTCCGCCGCGACGTGACCGACCGCGGGGGGGCGAGGCCTGATCGGGGGCCTCGCGCCGACCGTGCGAGGACCCGACGCTCGCGGAGGTGCAGCCACGCGCGGCTCCCACGGAATCCACCGATCTCGCGCACGGAGCGACGGGCGATCACGTCGAGCTCGCCCGGGGCGAACTCGCCGAGCATGCGGCCTGTGCGGTCACGGCACTAGTCGAGGCGAATCTCCTGCTTACGCACCTGCGGGCTCATGCTCGCCGGGTCGAAGCTGGGGAAGCGGGCGGCGATGAGCGCGATGTTCTCCTCGACCCAGCTCGTGTGCGTAGGTTTTCCGACGGCGAGCTTGAGCCAGTAGAGGGCGCCCCGCGCCCGCAAGAGGAGTTCCAGCCACGCCGTGTAACTGAGGCCGGTCGGGATTAATTCCTCTCCGCAATAGTGGTAGTGGACCGTCGCGGGCGCGGTCGCGGGGCCGTCGCTGGGGACCGGATAGAGGACCGCGTAGGCTTCGGCCACGAACCGGTCGATGGGGCGGATCCGGGTGAAGGGGTGGTCCGGGTTCTCCTCGACCAGCCAGTCGAACCAGAGCTCATCTTCGTGGGCCGCGTGATCCCAGACGTCGGTCACACGCGGGATGTGGATGGCTCCGCCGTTCGTCGCGCCGTGCACACCGTACTCGAGGTCCACGCTGCCGATCTCTGCGTAGAATTCGGTCATTCCAGCCGGCCACGCGGCTCCGGCGACGGCCTGCGCGCGGGCGAGGACGTCGGGCGCGGTCGGCGGGCCCAGCGTCGCCTCGCGAACGACGATGCCAGGCGTATGCGAAAGTTCGTCGATCAGCGCTTCGAAGCGGCGGCGCCACGTCATTTCGCGGAAGCTAGCCGACGCTGCGTCAGGCTGTCAATGCGCCAGGCGGGCCCACCATGGCGCCTTCCGGCACCGACACCGTCGGCGTGGTCGACCCCAGGGACAACACCTGATGCTGAGCGATCAGAGCGCCGAGGGCTGTCGATTCGCAGGCCGTGGGCCTGTGAACATGCGCCGCCGAGCGGCCCGAGCGGCCCGCGGTGGTGATACCCTCGGGCCCGTGCCTGTCGACGGCCTCGCATCGCTCCCGTCACGCTCCCCGCGGGCCCTCGCGCCGGAGGACGTGGTCGCGGGGCGCTATCGGGTGGTGAGGGCGCTGGGACGCGGGTCGTTCGGGCACACATATCTGGCGGTCGACACGGCCGCCGGCGACCGCGAGGTGGCGCTCAAGCAGCTGCACGCGGAGGGCGAGCGCGGCTGGAAGGCGTTCGAGCTGTTCGAGCGCGAGGCCGCGGCGCTGCGATCGCTGCGGCACCACGGGATCCCCGAGATCTTCGATCACCTGCAGGAGACCGCGGACGGCGTCGTGATCGCCTACCTCGTGATGGAGTACGTCGCGGGCACGACGCTCGAGCTGCGGATCGAGGAGCACGCCGGCCTCGACCCGGCCGCGCTGCTCCGCCTGGCCCTGGGCCTGCTCGATATCCTCGAGTATTTGCACGCCCGCGTGCCGCCGGTGCTGCACCGCGACATCAAGCCGGCGAACGTGATCCTCCGGCCCGACGGCGCGCCGGCGCTGGTCGACTTCGGGGCCGTGCGCACGGTGTTTCGCACGGCCGGGGAGGGCGGCTCGACGGTGGTCGGCACGTTCGGCTACATGCCCTTCGAGCAGTACATGGGCCAGGCCAGCCCCGCCAGCGACCTGTACGCGCTCGGGGCGACGCTGCTGCACGTGATCACCGGGCGCGGGCCGGCGGAGTTCGCCACCAGCGACGGCGTGGTCGCGGTCCCGCCGGACCTGCCCGGCGGCCCCGGGCTGCGCGCCGTGCTGGCGCGACTGCTCGCGCCGACGGCGTCGGCGCGCTACCAGTCGGCGCGCGAGGTGCGGGAGGCCCTGCTGGCCCCGGTGCTCGGCCCGCAGGAGGTGCCACGCTCCGCCGCGCTCGTGCGCGTGCAGCCTGCGGCGCTGGCCCCCGGACCGCGGACGATCGAGGGCGAGCTCAAGACACGATTCGACCGGGTGGTGATCGGCCCGATGAACATGCTGTACAGCAGCCACCGGCCGTCACAGCCGCTCTCGGGGAGGCAACGGCTGCTGGCGGTGCTCTTCGGCCTCCTGAGCCTCGGGATCGTGCCGCTCGTCTACGGCCTCTGGTACCTGTCACGCAAGGCGCGGGTGCGCGGGTTCTTCGAGCGCGGGGTCCCGGCCTCGGGGCGGATCTTGCAGGTGCAGAATACGTCGTACGAATGGCTCGAGGTCACCTACGAGTTCACGCTCGCGGGCGTCACGCACCGCGGGGCTGACACGATGTTCCCGGCGGTGGCGAGGCTGTGGCAGGCCGGCGATGCGGTCGAAGTGCTGACGCTGCCCGACCAGGACTTCGACAGCATCATCGTCTCGAGCGCCTGACGCGACCGCAGCTCCTGCGCCAGCAGTGCCCGGTCATCATCGCCGCGTTCAGCGGGCCTCACGGCGGGAACGCGGGCAATGTGCCCGCGAACAGGTCGAGCCCGCCGACCACCCGGGCGCCGTCTTCACCGGGACCGACAAACGCCTGCACCCGCTCGAAGCGCACGCGCCAGCTCACCACCCGCCCCGCGTCGGCCGGGTCGAGCCTGAACTCGACGACACGCGGGTCCTCGCCGACGCCGAGCCGGTCGTCGTGCTCGAGGCTGCGCAGGCCCGGGCGCTCGCGCGTCCAGTGGCGCGCCAGGAAGCGCCGCTGCGGGGCCGTGGCGCCGCGCTCGACCGCGACCGCGAGCGTCAGGCGGCGCAGCAGGTCGCCGGTCGGGAACGCGTGGCCGATGTTCTCCTCGCGCAGATCGAGGGTCAGCAGCACGCGGTCGGCCGCCGGCCGCGACGCGCGGACCGTGAACGCCTCGCGCATCCCGTCCGGGTCGCGCGAGCCCGTGAACGCGTGCGAGCGGTGCACCTGCCCGTCCGCGCCGGTCACCCGCGGCATGTGGCAGTCGGCGCAGCTGCGGTCGCGCTGCGTCGACGCCCGGTGCTCGTGGACCGTCGTCTGCATATATTCCGGGACCGGACGCCGATCCGGGAACGTGAATTGATG
>Ga0075163_10013032_pt1 | contig 10814 bp, 11 predicted proteins | sample JI1023141ADNA_FD_71478 | JGI IMG/M metagenome (GOLD analysis project Ga0075163, IMG submission 71478) | Wastewater effluent complex algal communities from Wisconsin, to seasonally profile nutrient transformation and Carbon sequestration -... | ecosystem: Engineered > WWTP > Effluent > Algae... | reverse complement strand
CAGCACCGGCTTGCCGTCGAACGCCTTGCGGACGTCGACGAAGCGGACCAGCGGGGCGGGCGCGAGCGCGGGCGGGACGGCGGCCTCGGGCGGCGGCGCGGTCACAGCTTGCCCCCCAGCAGCGACAGCGCGCCGACCGACAGCGCGAAGTCGAGCGCGATCACCGCGAACGAGCCGCCGACCACCGCCGCGGTCGTCGCCCAGCCGACGCCCTCGGACGAGCCGCGGGCGCGCAGGCCGCAGAACCCGGCGACCACCGGGATGGCGGCGCCGTAGCAGCAGGCCTTGAGCAGGCCGAGGACCAGGTGGCGCGGCATCACCGCCCCGAGGTCGAAGAACGTGCGCGGGTTGACCCCGAACGACAGGTTGGCGGTGAGGCCGCCGGCCGCGATCATGATCGCGCCGCCCAGCACGCTCAGCACCACGGTCATGATCAGCGCGGCGACGAAGCGCGGGACCAGCAGGTAGTCGATCGGCAGCACGCCCGACATCCGCAGGGCGTCGAGCTGCTCGGTCACCTTCATCGAGCCGATCTCGGCGGCGATGCCGGCCCCGACCCGGGTCGCCAGCATCAGGCCGGTCAGGGTCGGGCCGAGGTCCGACACCACCAGCCGGATGAACTGCTTGCCGACCTGGGACAGGTCGCCGATCGAGCGCGAGAACTGCAAGCACCCCTGATAGATCATCACCATGCCGATGAAGCCGAGGGTGACGACGATGAACAGGAGCGAGCGGTTGCCGATCGCGTGGAGCTGGGCGACGGTGGCGCCGGGCGCGCGGCGGGCGCCGGCCCGGCGCTGACGGACCAGGCCCGCGATCACGCCGACGAACACCAGCCACAGCTCGATCGCGGCCCGGCCGGCGTCGAGGCCGGCGGCGCCGATCCGGGTGACCCGATCGCCGAGGCCGGTGACGACCCGGCCGGCGGGCCCGCGGCCGGCGGCCGGTGCTGGCGGCGGCGCGGTCATGCGCTCACGTAGGTGAGGAAGAAGTCGAGCAGCATGATCGACACCGCCGCCGCCACCACCGCGGCGTTGACCGCGCGGCCGACCCCGACCGCGCCGCCGCGGACGGTGACGCCGAAGTAGCAGGACGACAGCGCGATCGCGGCGCCGAATCCGATCGACTTGTAGACCCCGTGGAGGAAGTCGGCCGGGGTCAGGTTGTCGACGAAGCTGGCGTACATCACCTGCCACTCGATGCCGAGCACGGCCTTGGCGACCAGGCCGGCGCCGAGCAGCGCGACCAGATCGCCGATCACGGTCAGGCACACCAGCATGATCAGCATCGCCAGCACCCGCGGCACGATCAGGTACTGGATCGGATCGATGGCCAGCGCCCGCAGGCCGTCGAGCTGCTCGGTGACGGTCATGGTGCCGAGCTCGGCGGTGTTGTTGGCGCCGACCCGGCCCGAGAACATCAGCGCGATCAGGATCGGCCCCAGCTCGCGCAGCACCGCGTAGCCGGCGGCCCAGCCGGCCAGCGACGTCGCGCCCAGGTTCTTCACCATCGGCGCCGACTGCACCACCATCAGGCCGCCGGCGAAGAACGCGGTCAGCGCGACGATCGGCACCGAGCGGTTGCCCATCCGGTGGAGGTTGTAGACCAGCTCGTGACCGTCGAGCCGGGGCGGGAACAGCGCGCGCAGGACCTGGCCGGTGAGGATGACGATGCCGCCGAGCTCGCGGGCCACGGTCAGGGCGCGGGCGCCGAGCGCGGACACCGATCGGGCGAACATCGTCGGGGGAATCTACACCGAACCCCGGCGGGCGCGGCGGCGCGGCGGCGGCGCGGGCGCCCAGACCGTACGCGGCCACAGCAGCGCTCCTCGTTTCTTCGGCTCCTCGCTTCGCTCGGAGCCTCAGAGCGGGCCGTCGAGCTCGCCGCGGACGAACTGGCGGACGACCGGATCGGCGGCGTCGGCGAGGGCGGCGGCCGGGCCCTGGTAGTGGGCGCGGCCCTCGTACAGGAAGACCGCCTGGTCGACGAAGCCGCACAGCGCGGTGACGTCGGAGCTGACCGCGACCGCGGTGGCGCCGGTCCGGTCGTGATCGGCGCGCAGGAGGTCGTACATCTTCGACGTCGTCACCGGATCGAGGCCGGCGGTCGGCTCGTCGTACAGGACCAGCTCGGGGCTGGCGACGGTGGCGCGGGCGATGCCGACCCGCTTGCGCATGCCGCCCGAGAGCTGCGACGGCGCCCGCTCGCCCTGGCCGCCCAGCCCGACCGCGCGCAGCCGCTCGTCGACCCGGGCGGCGCGCTCGGCCGCGGCGACGCCGCGCTGGACCAGCGGGAAGCCGACGTTGTCGGCGACCGACAGGAAGTCGAACAGGGCGTAGTTCTGGAACAGCATGCCGATCCGGGCCCGGACCGGGGCCAGCCGCTCCTCGGACCAGCCGGTGACGTCGATGCCGGCCAGGGCCAGCCGGCCGGTGGTCGGCGGCACCAGCCCGGCCATCACCTTGAGCAGCACGCTCTTGCCGCCGGCGGCCGGGCCGATGATGCCGAGCCGGGCCCCGGTCGGCACGGTCAGCGTGATCCGGTCGAGCACCAGGCGGTGACCGAAGCGGACCGAGACGTCGGTGAGCTCGATCATCGGCGGTGTCCGGTCCCCGGACAGTCGGACCGGCCGGCGATCGCCGCGGCCCGGGCGGCGAACCGCGACGCCGGATCGTGGGCCAGCAGGCGGGCCGCCGCCCGGCAGGCGCCGGGCAGGTCGCCGGCTTGCAGCGCGAGGTCGGCCAGGCCGATCAGCGCGTCGTCGACCAGGATCGAGCGCGGGTAGTCGCGCGGCAGGCGGGCGAACGCGGCCGCCGCCGCCCGGCGATCGCCGAGGTCGTCGCGCAGCACGGTCGCGAGCAGGAGCTGGGCGTCGTCGAGCCAGATCGAGAAGTACGACCCGGTGCCGCGGGCGACCTCGCGGGTGGCGAGCAGGCCGCGCAGCCGGGCGACGGCGCCGGCGGCGTCGCCGCGGGCCCGGGCCAGCAGCGCGCCCCGCCAGCGGGCGTCGTCGCGCATGCCGCTGCGCGGGTGATCGACCGGCAGCCGGTCGTAGAGGATCTGGGCGGCGGCCGGATCGGCCAGCTCGTGCTCGGCGAGGTCGGCCAGCCACCACAGCAGGTTGTCGGTGACGGCGCGGTCGGGCAGGGCGGTGGCGAGCGCGGTCAGCCGCTGCCACAGCGCGACCGGCTGATCGCCGCGGACCCGGGCCACCAGGTAGGCGACCGCGTCGCCGGCCCGCGGCTCGTCGGGCATCAGCACGACCAGCCCCCACAAGAGCGCGCCGGCCCGCTCGGGCTGGCCGGCGTCGTAGGCCAGGCGACCGGCGCGGAACCGGCACTCGGCCGCCACCTCGTCGACGAGCGCGCGGCGGTCGATGCCGACCAGATCGACGTTGACCCCGGGCCCGGCCGGCACCGTGGCCGCCGCGCCGGCCGCGGCCGCGGCCAGGGCGGCGTCGGCGATCGCGGCGTAGCGGTCGATCGCGCCGGCGACGTCACCGGCGTCCTCGCGGGCCTCGCCGCTGGCCAGCAGCGCGCGGCCGCAGCGGGCGCGGGTCAGCCGGTCGGGGCGCGGGCCGTGGCAGTAGCGCGCCACCCGGGTCGCGGGATCGATCACGACCCCGCCCGGGCCGCGGGCCTCGTCGCGGCCGGCCGCGCCCGAGCACGCCGCCAGCGCGACCGCCACCAGCGCCGCCGCGCCTGATCGTCGACCGCGGGGCACGCGCGCTCAGGCCTTCGCGGCGGCCGCCCGGGCCACCGTCGCCAGCACCCGCGCCGCCCGCTCGCAGGCGGCCCGATCGACGTCGAGGTGAGTGACCAGCCGCAGCCGGGTGGCGGCGATCGCCGAGCAGCGCACGCCCTCGGCCGCGCAGGCCGCGGCCAGCTCGCTCGCCACCAGCGGCGCCGCGACCTCGATCATGACGATGTTGGTCTCGACCCGCGCCAGGTCGATCGCCAGGCCGGGGACGTCGCTCAGCAGCTCGGCCAGCCGGCGGGCGTTGGCGTGGTCCTCGACCAGCCGGCCGCGGTGGTGGGCCAGCGCGTGCAGCCCGGCGGCGGCGAGCAACCCGACCTGCCGCATCCCGCCGCCGTACATCTTGCGGAACCGGTGGCAGCGCCCCACGACGTCCTTGCCGCCCACCACCAGCGAGCCGACCGGCGCGCCCAGGCCCTTCGACAGGCAGACGCTGACGGTGTCGAAGCCGGCGGCCAGCACCCGCTCGCTGCGGCCGGTCGCCGCCGCCGCGTTCCAGAGCCGCGCGCCGTCGAGGTGGGCGTGCATGCCGAGGGCGCGGGTCGCGGTCAGCACCGCCGCGAGCTGCTCGGCCGGCCAGATCGATCCGCCGCCCATGTTGTGGGTGTTCTCGACCGCGACCACCGTGGTCGGCGACAGGTACGAGATCGACGGCTTGTAGGCGGCGCGGACCGCGTCGGCGGTGAACCGGCCGTCGCCGGGCAGGACGTGGGTCTGGGCGCCGGCGAGGGCGGCCAGCGCGCCCGACTCGAACAGCCAGCAGTGCGCGTCCTGGCCGACGATGACCTCCTCGCCCGGCCGGACCAGCGCCCGCAGCGCGATCTGGTTGGCCATGGTGCCGCTCGGCACGAACAGCGCCGCCTCGTAGCCGAGCAGCTCGGCCACGGTCTCCTCGAGCCGGCGGACGGTCGGGTCCTCGCCGTAGACGTCGTCGCCGACCTCGGCGGCGGCGATCGCCGCCCGCATCGCCGCGGTCGGTCGGGTCACGGTGTCGGAGCGGAGATCGATCGCGGCGGTCATCGGCGGCGACTCTACCGCGCCGGTGCCGGTCACGTCGGCGGTGGCGGCGCCGAGGGCGGTGGCGCGGATGGCGGCGCCGACGGCCCCGGCCCCGGCCCCGGCCCCGGCCCCGGTGAAGGCGCGGGCGTCGGCTTGTCGCGGGTCGGCGGCGCCGGCGGTGGCGCGCCCAGCTCGGCCCGCAGCTTGGCCTCGAGCTTGTCGAGCATCACCACCTCGACGTAGCTCGGCTGGCCCTCGATCTTGATGACGATCCGCGCCGCCGCCCGCCCGCTGGCGTCGGCGGCGATGAGCTCGAGCGAGCCGGGGAAGGTCTTGCCGTTCTCGCTCAGCTCGAACATGACGTAGCCGGCGTCGGCGTCCTTCTCGACGATCTTGGCGCCGACGTCGACGCGGAGGAAGCGGACCGCGGTCGGGAACACCCGGGCCGGCGCGTAGACCACGACCTTGTCGCTGCGGGCCCAGGCCAGGCGCGGGCCATCGATCGACCCGGTGGTCAGCGCGGCGAGCAGGAGCAGGGCGGCGAGGCGGCGGATCACGCCTGGCGAGGTTCGCCGGCCGCCGCCTCGGGGTCCAGTTTTCGCGACGCCCGCAGCTCGGCGAACGAGACGTGGCGCGAGGCCAGGGCCAGGGCGCCCATGCCGATGTACCAGACAACCTGCAACAGGTGGATGAAGATGGCGTAGGCCAGGACGGTGCCGTACAGCGCGAGCTGGCCGGTCTCGGTGGCGACGTCCTGGCTGGCCGCCGCCGGGCCCAGGTACAGCGACACGCCCAGCATGGTGAACCACTGGAACTGGCCGACCAGGCCGGGCGAGTTGGGCAGCGTGATGCCGACCGCGACCAGGCCCATGGTCGCGAACGCGCCGACCATCGACAGGTGGAGGCCGAAGCCGCGGGCCAGGAGCCAGGTGGCGAAGCCGTTGGCCCCCCAGTAGGCCGCGGTCCACAACCCGAACCAGGCCAGGTTCTTGCGGTCGCGCAGCACCGCCAGCCCGCGGATCATGTCGAGCAGCTTGTGCTCGATGACGCCGGCGATGCGGGGCGCGAACCGGGGCAGGAGCGAGATCGCCAGCGAGGTGCGGACCGTCTTCTCCGGCCACCGCATCGCGAACAGCAGGAAGATCAGCGCGGCGGTGAACACCCCGAGCGCGGCGTACGCGGTCGGCATCATCCAGCCCGGCGCGCCCGGCCCGCGCAGGGCGAGGAAGCACGTGAACACCAGCACCGACACCACCAGGCCGTCGATGATCCGCTCGACCGCGACCGTGCCCAGCGCCGCCGAGGCCGAGATCTCGCCCTTGCGCCGGATCAGCGCCGGGCGGACGAACTCGCCCAGCCGGGCCGGCAGCACCAGGATCGCCATGAAGCCGACCGACGACACCGCGAGCAGGCGGCCGAAGCTGATCCGGACCCCGAGCGGCGCCAGCAGGTAGTGCCAGCGCCACGACCGGCACAGGTGGACGAACGCGATCAGCGCGTAGAAGCCGAGCACGTAGGGCAGGAAGGTGGCGAGGTCGAGGTGGCGGAGGACCGCCTCGAGGTTGTCGATCGCCGCCGCCGACGGCCACATCAGGAACAGGAACAGCCCGAGCATGACCAGGCTGATGACGATGTTGATGGCGAGCTTCATGGCATCCGGTCGTTGGCGCGGGCTACTCGGGCAGCTCGCCGACCAGGGCGGCGCGCGGACCGTCGTCGAGCAGGCGGGTGACACCGGCGGGGCCCAGCCGCTTCTTGATCCACGCGATGCCCTCGGCGGCGACCCGGACGTCCTCGAGGGTGTGGGCGTCGGAGGTCACCGCGGCGGCGATGCCGGCCTCGACCAGGTGGCGGGCCATCTTCTGCTGGCGCTTGCCGTGGTAGCCGGCCAGCGCGCCGAGGTCGATCACGAAGGCGCAGTTGGCGCGCAGGCGCTCGACCAGCCCGGGGTCGTCCCACAGGGCCTCGTAGCGCTCGGGGTGGGCGAGCAGCGGCGCCTTGCCGGCCATCCGCAGCTTGAACAGGTGGTCGACCAGCCCGACCGGCAGCGCCTGCGGTCGCAGCTCGACCAGGAAGGCGTCACCGTCGTCGTAGGCCGGGATCGCGCCGCGCTGCGACCGCTCGAAGAACACATCGTCCCACATGTTCTCGGCGGCCAGGCGGACGGCCGGGCCGGGGTTGCCGGCGAGGCCGGCCTGGACCGCGGCGAAGGCGTGGTCGATCGCCGCCCGGGTCGGCAGGAACTGATTGGCCTTCTGGTGGGGTGTCGCGTAGATGTCGGTGAACCCCAGCGCGGCCAGGGCCTGGATCATCGCCCGCGACGTCGCCAGGTCGCGGGCGCCGTCGTCCACGCCCGGCAGGACGTGGCTGTGGAGATCGAGGAAGGCCACGCCAGCGGGGATGTAGCGCAGGACCGACGTCCGGAGCAACAGGGGGTGATCGGCGAGCCGGCGTCGGTCACGCTGCAACCGGCCCGCCATCGTCGTGTCCTCGGTTCTGCGCCGTTGCCGGCGTAAATCCAGCGTGATAGAGATCAATCGGTTCCCGACGAGCAGGCCAGCAGATCGAGCCTCCGATCGAGCCTCCGGCGGGACTTACACCTGCGGTGCCACCGCACGAGGACGTCATGGCCCAGTCCGAGAAGCGTGAGAGCTCAGTCCTTTTCTCCCTCCGCGAGCTGCGTTCGATCGAAGAGACCCGGGTGAAGGAGGAGGAGGACGCGGTCAAGGCGGCCGAGGAAGCCCGCATCCGCGCCCGGATGGACGAGGAGCGCCGTGGTCGCGAGGCCGAGGAGGCCAAGCTCCGCGCTCAGGAGGAGGCCGCCCGCCGTGACCGCGAGGCCGCCGATCAGCGGGCCCGCGAGGACGCGATGCGGGTGCAGGAGGCGGAGGCCCGCCACCGCGCCGAGCAGATGGCGCAGCTCGAGGCCCAGCGCCTCCAGCACGAGATGGAGATTCGCCGGCGCGAGGTCGAGAAGAAGCGGCCGACGTGGCTGCTCATCACCGTCGGCGTGACCCTGGCGGTGGCCGCGGTCATCGTCGTGCTGTTCCTCCAGATCCGCGACGACAACGCGGCCAAGGACAAGCAGAAGCGCGCCGCCGAGGCGGCCGCCGAGGTCGACCGCAAGAAGGCCGCGGATGCCGAGAACGAGCGGCGCGAGCTGGCCCGGCAGCTCGACGAGCTCAACTCGACCGTCGAGGCGCTCAACAAGGAGATGGCGGCCGCCGACCAGGCGCTGGCCGCGGCGTCGACCAAGGCCGATCGCGACCGCGTGGCCGGTCAGCAGGCCGAGATCCGGCGCAAGCAGGCCGAGGCCCAGGCCCGGATCAACAAGGTCCGCGCCGGCGTCCGCCTGAAGTGCCCGCCCGACCAGCCGCTCTGCTAGCCCGACGCGGCATCGCGTGATCCGGACGGCGCCTGCGGGCGCCGTCGCCGTTTTCGGGTAGCGATGCGGTGCTCGGGGGCGGCGGCGCGCGATCGCGGTCGACACGGTGATCGACGTCGGCGTCGGTTGGCGCTACGATCGAAGCCACGAACCGCACCCGGAATCGGAGGACCTGATGGCTCCCGAGACCTTGCCCGCGCTGCGCTGTGAGTCCCGCCGGCCCCGCCCGGAGCCCCGCTGGGGGCTGATCGCCGCGGTGGTCGTGCTGATGGCGTCGACCGTCGACGCGCTGTGGCTGATCCCGACCCAGCAGCAGCTCGCCGGCCCCGCCGATCCGCTCGGCGTCCGCTACCGCTGCGTCGAGCTGAAGGCGCCCCCGGCCGCGCGTGCGCCGTCGCCGTCGCCCCTGCTGTCGGAGACGGGCGACCTGCGGGTCGACAACGTCTACTTGATCGCCGCGCCCCGCTAGGCGGCCGCGCCGCGCCGGTCAGCGGGGCGAGAACGGATAGCGACCGGGGGCGAGGACGCCGGCCGGATCGAGGGTCGTCGCCAGCGCGTCGACGATGCGCTGGTAGGTCGGGTCGCCGGCCGGGGCCAGGCCCTGGCTCTGCACGCCGGTGCGGAACGGCGGGTAGCCGCGCTCGACCAGCCGGGCGAAGGTGCGGTCGTGACAGGCGGCGGCCCGGGCGTCCTCGCCGGCGACGTCGCGATCGTAGGTCAAGGACACCACCGCGTACAGCACCCGCTCGGTCACGCCCAGCAGCGCCAGCGCCGGCTCGAAGCCGCCGGCGGTGACCTCGTCCTCGACCAGGTCGGCGACCGCGGCGGCGTGATCGCCGGCGAACGGCACCGCGTGGCTGAGCCAGAGCATGCCGCAGCGATCGGCGTCGGGATCGAGCGGCGGCGTCGGCGGCGCCGGCTTGCGCCAGTAGGCGGTGACGACGTTCTGATCGTGCGGCACGCCGAGGGCCGGGCCGCAGCGCGCCGGATCGGCGTCGAGCGGCTCGTCGGGGCCGCGCTCGAACCGCAGGTGGCTGACCCGCTCGCCGAGCGCGTCGGTGACCAGCTCGCGCAGCGCCAGGCCGTGGCGGGTGCTGGCGCCGTACAGGGACACGGTGCCGTTCCACCAGCCGAGCCCGGCCCGGGCCCGCAGCTCGGCCCGCACCGCCGGCGGCAGCGGCGTGACCCCGCCGGTCGCGGCCCAGGGGTAGCCGCCGAACAGCGGCAGCACCTTGCAGTCGTTCCACAGCGGCGTGGTCGCGCTGATCACGCCGGCCAGCTTGAGCCGGCGCAGCGCGTCGACCAGCGGCGGCAGCCGCGCCGGATCGTCGAGGGTGAAGAAGCCGAGCTCGAAGTGGCGCGGGTAGGGCGTGAGCCAGATCGTCGCCCGGGTGACGACGCCCAGGCCCGACTGGCTGAACAGGCCGTCGAGCGCCGGGCCGGCGCCCCAGCGGCCGAGCGGCGCCACCGTGGTCCCGGCGAAGCGGCCGAAGCCGGTCTCGATCCGCTCGCCGGTCGGCAGCACGACCTCGAGGTTGCACAGGTGGGCGAAGCGATCGGCGAGCGGGCCCGAGCCGTCGCCGCGCTCGAGCGCGTTGGCGATCACGCTGGCGTCGGCCGGCCCGCCGGTGACGCCGGCGAACACCCGGGCCCGGCAGGTGCGGAGGAAGTCGGCGAGCTGACGGAAGGTGACGCCGGGCTCGACCGTGACGTGGGCCATCCGCTCGTCGAAGTCGATGATGCGATCGAGGCGGTACAGATCGAGGACGACGTCGCCGGGCCGCAGCGGCGCGCGCGAGCCGTAGCCGAGGTTGCGGCCGCGGCTGATCGGGTGCAAGCCCACGCCGTGGTCGGCGGCGATGCGGACGCAGGCCGCGACCTGATCGCGATCGGCCGGGCACAGCCGCGCCGCCGGGCCGTGATCGTGGGCGAAGGTGGTGGCGGCCAGCGCCGCGAGCGCGGCCGGCTCGGTGACGACGTGGGCGTCGCCGAGCGCGCCGCGCCAGGCGGCGAGCGCCGCGGCCAGGGCAGGGGGCGACGCGCTCATCGGCCGCGAGCATACCGCCGGCGCGCGCGGCCCGGTCGGGCGGGGACCGAATGTCGAACGGGCCCCGACGCCGCCGGTTCCTTCCTGGTAGATTGGTCGACGCCGTGGACGACGTCGCCGCCCGCTCGGTCGCGTTCCTGGCCCGCCAGCAGGATCGCACCGACGATCACCTGATCCGGGCCCGCCGGCTGCTCGAGCGCGCCATCCGCCAGCGCTGGGCCGACGGCCTGCTCAGCCGCGAGTCGGACGGCGGCTTCACCACCGCGCTGGGGCCGGCCGAGATCGATCGGCTGATGCGGCCGCCGACCGGCACCGAGCTGGTCGACGATCACGCCTACGATCCGGCGTCGCCGGTCGGGCAGCTCGCCGCCGGCCTCGGCCTCCGCCCGACCGAGGCCGATCTGGTCGCCGTGCTGCTGGCGTGCGAGACCGATCCGTCGTCGGCCCGGCTGGTCGCGTACCTCAGCGGCCACGGCGGCACCGCCGCGCTCACCGTCGACACCCTGTTCGAGATCGCCTACCGGCCGCGGGTCACCTCGGTCGGCCAGGCCGCGGTGCTCATGCACGGCGACCTCGCCGCCGACGGCCCGGCCCGCCGGCTCAAGTTCCTGATCATGGACGGCGCCG
>Ga0075163_10013030_pt1 | contig 10815 bp, 11 predicted proteins | sample JI1023141ADNA_FD_71478 | JGI IMG/M metagenome (GOLD analysis project Ga0075163, IMG submission 71478) | Wastewater effluent complex algal communities from Wisconsin, to seasonally profile nutrient transformation and Carbon sequestration -... | ecosystem: Engineered > WWTP > Effluent > Algae... | reverse complement strand
TTTGGTGGACCAAGAGGAAAGAAATTTAAATACAAACAACTTAATGAGTTACTTCTCTCCTCATCAAAAGGATCACTAAGTCAGCAAAAACAGCTCATAACAGCAGCTTTCGAAAATTGGAAGCGAGAGTTGGAACAAGTGGATGATGTAAGCGTAATAGGAATACGGTTGTAGTTTTACTGTTTTTATAGGAAGTGCCGCACCCGATTCATTATTGCATTATGCTCTTGTTTTTAATCGATGTATTTAAAAAGAGTAGCATTTGATCTTTTAATGGAATAATATACCGAAAAATTGGAATAGATCAACAAACCTTGTTCGGGGTAATACATACTATTTGTAATAGGACCTGAAGTGTTTGAGGAATTATAGTTATAATAAATACCGTATCTTCCAATAGACACATCTATTCCTAATAGTATCTTTTTTGAATGCGTTGGATTGATCAGAAATCCTGTGTTGCCAATAAAACTACTAGAAATAAAATCTATGGGCACATTATTGGGCGTGTATTTTTCTGTACTTAAAACAATACCTCCGCCTATTCCCAAGTGCCAGGAAATTTTCTTGCGAGTTTTAGTACTAATTCCAATAGTTGGATAAACCCGAATCAAATTTCCAAAATTAGTGAATGGGGCAATGCCTGTTTCTAATTTAAAGAATAATAGCCTGTTGGTATAAGCATAATTTAAATTGAATTCCCCTTTGTCACCCGCAAGATCCGGATCAGGAAAGTAACTGCCGCCTAGTCCGATGAAATGATAAGCAGTGTCATTGGTCTGTGCTTTTGATAATTCTGCATTTAAACAAATAATTAGAAGCGGAATTGCAATAAAATATTTTCGTTTTATAAACATGATATTCTCTAAATTCTTATGCCTATCAAACTAATATCATCCACTTGCTCATAACCTTTTTTCCATTCGTTGATCACTGATAGAAAGATGTCTCCTTGCTCATTCATTGATCTATGATGATTCTTTTGAAGTAATTCCATTAAAGGTTTGTATTTGAATTTTTTCCCTTTCTCTCCGCCAAACTGATCGGCAAAACCATCGGTGATCAAATATAAGCAATCGCCATCCTTAAGATCAATTGTAGTATTGCTGAACGGTTTTATTTCATTTACATAAACACCAATTGGCATTTTATCGCCTTTATATTCGGTTATTTCATTTGAGTTCACTATCCACAAAGGGTTATTTGCTCCGGCAAAATCAAGAGTTCTTTGATTCTTGTCATACGCGCACAAGCAAATGTCCATTCCATCTTTTTGATTGGATTGTCCTTCTTGTGCCAATGCTTTTATTATTTTGTTGCGAAGTTGGTTAAGGATCTGATCAGGTTTATAGATCTTTTGTTCTACTACTATCTCATTCAAAAAACTATTGCCCAACATGCTCATAAATCCTCCGGGTACACCATGGCCCGTGCAATCGGCTAAGGCAAATATGGAAATATTTGAACTTGTATTTGTAGCCCAATAAAAATCACCTGAAACAATATCTTTTGGTTGAAATAAAATGAAATGATCTTTGGCGATCTTCTGCCATACTTCATTACCTGTTAAAACGGCTTGTTGAATCCGCTTGGCATAATTTATACTATCAACAATTTCTTTTTGTTTTTCTTCAACCAGTTCTTTTTGTTTTACGATCAATTCATTTTGCGATTCAACTTCCAATTTTTGTTTGGCAATGATCTCGTTCTGCTTTTTGGTGATCCGTAATCGGTTAAACACAAAAAGTGTAACAAAAATTAAAACAACCAAACCACCATATAAAAAAAGGCGTTTGTTCTTTTCTTCTTTTGACCTTAGTTCGTTCGATGTTCTTTCTAGAACCATGTTCAAACTATCGGCAGCTGTTTTTTTATCATATTTGTATTGAAATTCTTTTTGCAAAGCTTTTCTTTTGGCCTCATCATTATTTAAGCTGTCGGTCATTTTCTGAGCGAGTTTATAATTCTTTAGTGCATCCTTGAAATTTCCCGTTCGTTCGTCAACTAAACTTAGAACACTTGCGCTTGTACCTATCTCTCTTGGGTGCCCTACTTCTTGCGCGATCTCAAACCCTTGTTTAGATAAGGATCTGGCTTTGTCAATATCTCCTAAATACAAATAGATCTCAGCAAGATTACTACAAGTTACAGCTTTACCTCTTTTATAATCTAAAGAGTCAGCTATCCTTAAGCTGGTTTGGTAATACTGAAGTGCGAGCTTATAGTTTTTGCGAATTTTGTACATGTAACCAATGTTGTTAATTGTGTTACACCAGTGTATGGGATCGTTTATCGTATCTTGAATACTCTTTGCTTTCAAATAGTTTTTCAAAGCTTTTTCATTATCACCTGACTCGGAATACGACAAACCAATATTTGTTATGGCCACTGCGTAAAAATCACTCAGTTTTGCCTTTAGAGCGTATTCTGAACCCTTTTCATAGAATTCGATCGCCTTTTTATAGTTCTGTTGATTATGGTACATGAATCCGATATTGATATAACAAGATGTCATTCCAGCTATATCATTGCTCTGTTCACGTATCTTTAAACTCTTGTAGTGATTATCTATAGATTCGTTAAAATTACCTTGCTCATCATACACTGTTCCAAGATTGTTGTAAGCTCTGGCCAATGATTTTTTATCATTTAATTGTATGAATATATTCTTGGCCTCTTCAAAAGCCTTTAGCGCTGTAGTCATATCACCTAATTCATCGGCCACAAAGCCAAGATCATTAGTAATAGTGCCAAGTCTTTTTAAATAGAAATTCTTTTGTGTTCCTGAAGTTTTGAGTTTTGCTTCACATTCTTTTTTTATCGAATCCCAGTAGCTAACTCTAAAGATCCCTTCCAGTTCTCCAATGCGTAATAAGAGATTAATACGATTGGTATCGTTGTGGTTGGTTTTTTTTAAAACCGTGCGTAAAGAATCGAGGTTATCGCTAAATAACGATTGAGTAATGGCAATAAATAAAACAAGTATCCTCCAGGTTCTTTTCATAGTTCAATATCATCCTCCCGCCTTTTTCACTTTATATCCCAGATCTCCAAGGATCTTTAATAATTTTTCGCGGTGATCGCCTTGGATCAAAATATTTCTGTCTTTTACCGTTCCACCACCACCACATTTTTGTTTAAGTGATTTACCCAAAGCTTCTATATCGCCTGTTTTCCCCACAAAACCGGTAATTCTTGTTACAACCTTTCCTCCACCTAATCTATCCAAAAAAATTCGCAGATCTTGTTTAAGCGGATCTTTGGTTTCATCTTCTTCGGTATTTTCAGTTTCAAACTTAAAATTGGGATTGGTACTGTAAACAATATTTATTTTTTTATCTTTCTTACTCATCGTTTATTTTTATAAATAATGAAGATCACTGCAAAACAAGATACAAGTAGTGAAAGCAACATGAAGTACGGAAAATGGAAAAGAGGTTTAACAGATGTTGTCTCGATCTTTTCATCGTTAAAGTCGTTACTATTAACTATAAGTTTATTTTCTTTTTCAATACTGTCTTTTAAAGTAATGTATACTTTATAACAGTGTAATGCTAAAACAGGATCTTTTCCTTCAGCGATGCCCGATTTCAAGAGAAGTAATTTGCATCTCGCGTCGAGGTAATCAAACACACTGCATAAACTATCGGCTTTATTCACATAAAATTCGCAGTTCTTTTCATCATTTAATCGGTAATAGGCTCTGGCAAGATTGATATAGCTATCGGTTTTGTCCATTTCGTTGCCCATGATCTCGTTGGCTTTAATAGCGTCCAAACAATTTCCAATGGCCGACTCATAATTTTTACCTTCGATATTTATTACCGCAAGATTATTTAGGCACATGGCTTCCAATTCGTAATCCATCGTATTCTTGGAGATCTTGTAGGCGCTTAAAAAATATTTCTCAGCCTCTTCTAACTTTTTCTCCCCCATTTTTAAAACCCCAATATTTATATAACAGTTAGCCGATTGCTTTTCATTATTGAGTTTATGATTTAGTTGAAGGGCTTTCATATAACTTCGCTCAGCCATTTCATTCTTTTGAAGATCGGTATAAATGTTTCCTAAATTAGTTTCGCTAATGGCAATTCCGCGCTCATCTTTTAAAAGCTCTCTAATTTCGAGCGCTTTTTGATGATGACCCAAAGCTTTTTTTAGATCTCCTTTGCGATAATACAATACCCCAATTAAATTATAGGCCTTAGCCAAATGTTTTTGTGAGCCCGATTGTGAGGCAAAAAATTCGGCTTGTTTGGCACAGTTATAAGCATATTGGGGCGAAAAAACACGGGCTTTAAAACCTTCCTTGTAAAAAACGTTTACTTTTTCAGTGTCGCTGGGTATTTTAAGGCAAGAGAATACCAATGAGTCAAAATTTTGCGCTCCAATTGAAGTACTTATGATCACAAATAGTGCAAAGAATTGCTTTCTCATAATGCTTTAAATATATAAATTTAAATTCTTAATAGTTACAACTTCTTATGATAAAATATACCTTCTTTCAAAAGAACCCTGCCTCGCATTATGTTTATATTGATATGCATATTGGCGGCATCAAATCTGATACCATTCAGCTACAATTACCTGCATGGAGGCCCGGCCGGTATGAGCTTGGTAATTTTGCAAAGAATGTAAAGAAGGTGGATGTGTGCGATGAGAACGGGAAAACTTTAGATTATAATAAGAAAGCTAAAGATCTTTGGGAGGTAAACTGCAAAGGCGCAAAAGCAATAAAGGTAACTTATAGTTACTATTCGGCTGAGTTAAATGCAGGCGCATGTTACGCCGACGTTAATCAGATCTACATGAATCCTGTACATTGTTGTTTTTACGTGGTTGGAAGAGAAAAAGAAGAACATACAGTTGAATTACAAGTTCCGGAAAATTACAAAATAGCCTGTTCGTTAAAACAAAATGGAAATATACTAACCGCTGTTGATTTTGATGAATTAACCGAATCTCCTTTCATTGCTTCTAATTGCTTGCAAACACAAACCTATGAAGTAAATAAAGTGAAATTCTATTTGCATTTTAATGGCGAGTGTAAGCCCGATTGGCAAAAAGTAAAAGTGGATTTTGAAAAATTTACTAATTACCAATTTAAATTTTGGGGCGATTTTCCCTTTGATGAATACCATTTTATTTTTCAAATAACACCTTTTAAGTTTTACCATGGTGTAGAACATTTTAAAAATACGGTAATTGCGCTTGGTCCGGGTTACGACTTGAACCAAGAGAAAGTGTATTTGGATCTTTTGGGTGTTTCATGTCACGAATTATTTCATGCATGGAATATTAAAACCATCCGGCCAAAAGAAATGCTGCCATACGATTATACCAAAGAGAATTATGCCGAAACTGGTTTTGTATATGAAGGATTTACAACGTATTATGGTGATAAAAATTTATACAGCTCCGGCGTGTTTACAGTAGAACAATATTTTGAAACTCTTGAAGAACGATTAGACAAGCACTTTAATAATTTTGGAAGATACAATTTAAGTGTTGCGGCTAGCAGTTGGGATAATTGGCTCGACGGTTATGTTCCCGGTGTGCCCTATCGTAAAACAAGTATTTATGATGAAGGAAATTTAATTGCTTTGATGTTGGATGTGATGATCATGGAAGCCACACAAAATAAAAGATCATTGCGTGATGTGTGCAGAAAGTTGTACAACGAGTTTGGGAAAAAGAACAAGGGTTACTCAAAAGAAAATATCATGGAGCTGTGCGAAGAAGCCGCCGGAAAAGATCTGAAAGAGTTCTTCAATAAATTTGTGTTTAGTGCCAATGATTATGATGAAGGCTTAGTGCCGTGTTTTAATTATTTGGGTATCGACTTTCAAAAAACGCAAAATCAAAATTTGAACGAGAGAGATCTTGGTTTTAAGGTCATCGAACAAGGAACTCTAACCAAAGTGAGTTTGGTGGCACCATATTCTCCTTCATGGAAGGCCGGTATTTTTAATAATGATGATGTAATTGCAGTTAACGGAACGGTGGTAAGAAATAATCTCAATCAACTTTTAAATTATTATTCTAATGAAAAAAGCATTGAGATCTCTATTATTTCGCTAGAGAAACTAAGGACAGTGACCTTACAAAAGGATGAAAAAGCACGTACATGGTTCTTTAAAAGTAAGTTAAGTGTATTGGCCCAATCAGCTGATAAACAAAAGGATAGTTTTAATATATGGAAGTCCTTTTAGTTTCTAGATAACTTGTTGAAAACTTGAACTTTAGGAAACTAAATAAATGTTAAAAAAGCCTTTCTTTGTATTCATATAAACTAAAAAAAATTAAAAATGGAAGAAAACAACACAACAACACCTGTGGCGCCTCAGGGAAAAGGTATGGCAGTAGCTGGATTCGTAATTGCATTAGTAGGACTTGTATTTTATTTCTTAATTGCTGTAGCAGTTGGAGCTCAAGCTATGTTCGGTGGTGGTTACGGATTAGGAATATTTTGGTTAGTCCTGTGCTTGGCTGGAACTTTGTTAAGTGTAATGGGTATGATGAAGTTAGGTAAGACTGGTGGAAAGAAAGGATTAGGGATAGCAGGTATGATTATTGGAATTGTAGCCACCATTATGACATTATTGCTTGTTATGGGTATAGGTAAGGTTCACGAAGCAGCAGGAGATAAAATAGGAGAAGCGTTTGAGAATCTACAAAACCTAGATACAGCTGCTATCCGTCAGTCACTTGAGAGTGCAATTGAAGGTGCAGCAGATTCAACTGCTCACTAATATTTAATATCTATTACATGAAAGGCTGTCAGAACTGACAGCCTTTTTTTATGTTTGTATAAATCAAAACTTAATATCATGGAAAATCAATTCGACACTACATTAGTAAATGAAATAGAAGGCGGATCAAAACGTCCGCAATTTTTAACGGTGCTATGCGTGATCTCATTTATTTGGTGTGGTATTGCATTTTTACTAGGCGTTTATGGTATTATTGCCAATACTCCAGAAAAGATGCAAGAGAATATTGAGAACATGAGAAAATTTAGTCCTTCCGGTGCTCAGGAAATGGAAAATCAATTGATAGAGCAGCAAGGGAGTACGATGGCAAAGATACAACCGTATTTGAATATTGTTTTTTTATTGGTTAGCTTTTTAGGTGTATTACAAATGTTCAATCTCAAAAGGATGGGTTTTTATATGTACACAGCAGCCGAATTAATTCCTTATATTTTTATCATCACCGGAGGGAAACAGGCAATGGCCATGATGGGATCGATGGGCGGAGGCGCTGTACAAACGGCAGCCATGGTAATGATGGTATTAATGGTGATCTTTGATATTGCTTTTGTAGTGATGTATGGGCTTAATTTAAAGCACATGAATAAGTAAGCTTACTTTTCGCTATAAACAAAATTATTTTTCAGAATCCGTTTATTTGTCTTTGTGTCCCAGAGTTCAATTTCAATGTCTTTACTCGAGCTTGTTGTGGCACCATCAGGAGAGATTTCTGTTTCAAATGTTTTATCGCCTGTCGGAGAGTTCTCGGCAATATAAATAAGTCGATATTTCATCCCCTTGGTATAAATGAGTTTAAATCGGTTTGAATCATTCGTTTTTAAAAAAGTAGCATTGCTGAGTTTGATCTCGGTAGTTAACTTTAGGTCATTACTGATGTTTAAATAAAACACATCAGATCTGTTTTTTGTAATAAGGCTATCTTTAAATTCACCCGTGCGATAAAAAAATATCTCGCCCTGTTTTTTTACAGTAATGGTTTCTTTTTTTTGGGAGTAGGAGAGGAGTGAAGTAAAAAGAAAAAAAGCAATATTAATCCTTTTCAATATCAATTTCTTTTTTGATCTCTTGAATTTGTTCGTTCACTTGCTGAGTAATACCACCTGTACTTTGGTGAATATCGCGCTGAATATCATTAGTAGCGTTCTTAAACTCACGGATGCCTTTCCCTAAAGCTTTTGCAATACTTGGAATTCCTTTTCCACCAAACATCAATAAAATAACAAAGAGGATAAGAATGATCTCTCCGCCACCTAAATTGAGGAATAATATAAAATTTGAAACTATCATTTATGTCGCATGAATTTAAACACACCGTATACACCCGCACAAAATACGATCGCTACAAATGCGATGATAAAATAGTCGGATAGATCGGGTGCTGCCATGATACAAATTTACTATTTATTTACAGTTACCGGCTTATGATCGGCCATATTTAGTTCTTTTTCACAGAAGGAATATTCCTCTTTTATAGCATTTGAGCATACCACAATGGTTTTTTTCGCCCCAAATTCGGCTATCATCTTTTGATACCACTTGGCGCCGTTAGCATCTAAATTCGACAAAGGCTCGTCCAAAAAGAGCAAAGGAGCATCGGCTAAAATAGCTAAGCCCAATTTGGCCCGCTGTTTCATGCCGCTTGAATAATGTTTTATGGCCTTATTGGCAGCCGATTTTAATTCCATGATGTCAATGATCTCATTGGCATTTGATCTATTTATAAAAGGTTTGAACAAAGCGGTATGTTCAACCAATTCTTTTAAGGTAAACTCTTCAGTAAGCTGTAAATAAGGAGAAGCAAACGAAATTAGTTCGTGAGCATCTTCTTGTTTTACCTCAGTTGTGTTTGATGTAAAATTTACTTTTCCAGAATCGGGAATTAAATAACCGGAAATAACTTGTAATAAGGTAGATTTACCCGAGCCATTCGATCCCAATAAAACTAAACGGTCGCCCGGCGCAATTTGTAAATTCACATCCTTAAAGATCCATTCTCTATTATATTTTTTTGAAACTGAATGGAGGTGTATGGAAATAGTATTCTCCACTAATTAAATTCCTTTAATTATTCCATCCTTTTGTTCACGAATGAACTTTACAATTTGATCGCGCTCTGCAGTATGAGCTATTTCGGTCTCAACGATCTCTAGCGCGTTGCTAATATTGTGTCCGCGTACAAATATGATCCTGTAAATATCTTCAATGTTCTTTATAACTTCTTTGCTTAAACCTCTGCGAGCCAAACCAACGGTATTAACCCCAATAAATTGTAAGGGTTCGCGAGCCACCCTAATATAAGGAGGAACGCTTTTACGCACCAACGATGCACCGGCAATAAAAGCGTGTGCGCCAATATTTACAAATTGCTGCGCTGCTACAATGCCTTCAATGATCACATGATCTTCGATGGTGATGTGCCCTGCTAAATTTCCGCTGTTGGCAATGATAATGTTATTTCCTAAAATGCAATCATGTCCTAAATGGGTATACGCCATCAGCAAACAATTATTTCCAATGCGTGTTGTCATTCTATCAACTGTTCCGCGATTAATGGTAACACATTCGCGAATGGTATTATTATCGCCTATCTCCACCAAACTATCTTCGCCTTTAAATTTAAGATCTTGTGGAATGGCACCTACAACTGCACCCGGAAAAATACGATTGTTCTTTCCCATGCGAGTTCTATCCATAATAACCGCGTTGGAACCTATCCAACAATTATCACCAATTTCCACATCACCATAAATACTGGCAAAGGGTTCAATGGTAACATTGCTACCTATTTTTGCTTTGGGATGAACGTATGCTAAATTAGAGATCATAACTTATACTTCTACGCTTTGTTTTACTTCTTTACCTTTTACTTTTACCAGCATCGCCATCATTTCGCCTTCCATAACGATCTTATATCTCACAAATGCTTCTCCACGCATGTGAACAATACCACGGCGAATGGGTGAGGCTAAACTTAATTTAAATACGATCGAATCGCCCGGAAGTACTTGGTTCTTGAATTTTATTTTATCGATACTCATGAAATAAGTTAAGTAATTTTCAGGATCAGGAACTTTACTTAAAGCAAAAATTCCACCTACTTGCGCCATGGCTTCAATTTGTAACACACCCGGAAACACGGGAGCATCCGGAAAATGTCCACGGAAGAAATCTTCGTTCATGCTCACGTTCTTCACGCCAACAATTCCTTCTTCGGTGATCTCCATGATCTTGTCAACAAATAAAAATGGCTGACGGTGAGGTAATATTTTTTGAATTTGATTGATATCGTACAAAGCCGGTTTATTAAGGTCATACGGCTCATACAAATTCTTTTTCTTGCGCATCACCTGATCTTTGATCATTTGCTTTAATTTTTTTGCAAATGCAATATTACCGGCGTGGCCAGGACGTGCAGCCAATACATGAATCTTCATTGGTTTTCCTACCAAAGCAAGATCGCCAATGATATCTAATAATTTATGACGAGCAGGTTCGTTGTAGAAATGCAGTTTGGTATTATTTAAAACACCTCTTCCTTTTACTTCAACAGTTTCTTTATTGAATACGGTGCGTAAGTAATCTATTTTTTCTTTTGAAATTTCTTTGTCAACTAATACAATGGCATTCTCTAAAGCACCACCTTTGATCAAATTATGTTGCAACAACATTTCTAATTCGTGTAAGAACACAAACGTTCTGCACTTTGAGATCTCCTTTTTGAATTCATCAATATGATAAATACTGGCATGTTGCGTTCCTAAAATTTCGCTGTTATAATCTACCATCACCGTTAAGCGATAGGTATCTTGAGGAACAGCAAGCATCTCAACTTTTTTTACAGGATCTTCGTACGTTAAGTTATCGGTTAAAACAAAATAATCACGTTCTGCAGACTGTTCTACAATTTCTGCAGCTTCTAAAGCTTCGATAAATTTCCATGAGCTTCCATCCATGATAGGCATTTCGGGAGCAGTAACTTGGATCAAACAATTATCAATTCCTAAACCCACTAAGGCTGCAAGCACATGTTCGGTAGTGTAAA
>Ga0075163_10013029_pt1 | contig 10815 bp, 7 predicted proteins | sample JI1023141ADNA_FD_71478 | JGI IMG/M metagenome (GOLD analysis project Ga0075163, IMG submission 71478) | Wastewater effluent complex algal communities from Wisconsin, to seasonally profile nutrient transformation and Carbon sequestration -... | ecosystem: Engineered > WWTP > Effluent > Algae... | reverse complement strand
CGTCCATCGTAGCACCGGCGTGGGCGGCGAAGCCAACCGGCGCTACTCGCAGAAATCCCGAGCCTGGGCTTCGATCTACCTGGGCAAGCTCGCGCGGACGGCGTCGAGCTTCTTCTGGACGGCAGGGGAGGGCTTCAGGGCAACCGCGCGATCGAGCGTGGCCCCGGCGGTGCGCGGCGCACCATCGGCGAGCCACGCCGCGGCAAGGTGGACCTGGATCTCGGCCTCGAGCGGCGCGAACCGCGAGGCGCGATCGAGGATGCGGACGGCCTCGCGCGTGCGCTTCTGCTTGAGCAGCAGCCAGCCGTAGCTATCGAGCACGGCCGGATCCCCCGGCGACAGATCGCGCGCCCGCCGCAGGTGCTTCTCGGCGAGGTCGAGCCGCTGGTTCGAGTCCGCGAGCAGGTAGCCGGCGAGGTTGAGCACGTGGCCGAGATCGGGTTTGACGGCGAGCAGCGACTCGCAGATCGCGATCGCGTTCGCGGGATCCCCTGCGCGATCGGCGACGCGGGCGCGCGCGAACGTCGCGGTGGCCGAATCCCCGAGCGACGCGAGGGCCATCCGCGCCTCCTCCGCCCGCTTGAGATCGACGAGCGCGAACGCCGCGAGCGTGGCGAGCTCGACGTCGGTGGGCTTCGCCGCGCGCGCAGGTGCGAGCGCATCGAGCGCGGCCTGCGGATCGCCGGCGGTGAGATGGGCATTGGCCGCCACCTTGCGTGCCTCGGCGAAGCGCTCGGAGGACTTGTCGATCCCGAGCACGCGCTTCGCGGCGTTCGTGGTGTCGCCGGCGGCGAGCGCGATCTCGCCCTCGAGCAGCGTGCCGAGATCCGCATCCGACTTGCCGATCCGTTGCGCCAGGGCACGCGCCTCGACGAGCCGGCCGAGCCCACGGTAGAGCCGCGCGACGCTGACGAGGGCGTCGGCGTCGCTGCGCTCGTCGTCGAGCAGCGTCAGCAGATCCAGCGCGGCTTGCTGATCGTCGGCCTCGAGCAGCAGGTAGAACAGCTCCTCGGCGAGATCGAGGGCCTGGCCCGCACGGTCGAACGCCGAGCGCGTCTGCGCGATCGCCTCTGGGAGCCTGCCCTTCATGCGGAGGCCGCGCGCGAGATCGAGGCGCGCGTCGATGTGATCGGGATCGAGCTCGAGCACCTTCTGCAGCTGCGCGATCGCGGGATCGAGCTTGCGCGCGAGCGCGAGGCGCTGGCCGAGCCGGTAGCGACCCTCGATCGAGGTGGGCACCTGTTTCACGAGGCGCGTCAGCACGGCCATCGCGATCTCGGGCTTGGTCTCGAGCTTCGCGATGCCGAGGTAGGCCTTCTCCTCGGAGGGCTCGAGCTCGATCGCCTTGCGATACGACCGGATCGCCTCGGCGGGCGCGGACTTCGCGAGCAGATCGCCCGAGGCGAGCCAGATCTGCGAGTGCCCCGGCCACTTGAGGCGCGCCGCCGCGAGGGTGGTCTTCGCCGCGTCTTCCTTCTTCGCGCGCACCAGCGCCCGCGCGAGCTCGACGGCGACCATCGGCTGATCGGGGGCAGCGGCGGCGGCTGCCGTCAGGGCCTCGACCGCCGCGGGCCAGTCATCGCGATAGCCGGCGAGCTTGCCGTCGAGGTAGTGCGCGTAGGCCGCGGAGGCGAGCGGCGGCAGTGGTGCCGGCGGCTTGTCGGGGCGACAGCCGAGCAGCAGCAGCACGAGTGTCAGCGCACGCACGGCGCGCGAGCTTGCCACGGAACGGGCGCGCCCATGCACATCCGACGAGCGCACGTAGTAGCGTTCGCGGCATGCGAAGTCAGTTCCTCGTCGCGTTGCTCGTGCTCGGTTGTGGAAGCAAGGACTCGAAGGATGGTCCCAAGGACGATCCGAAGGGCGATCCGAAGCCCTCGATGGGCGACAAGCCGTCGAGGAAGGACCGCGCGCCCACCGGCACGGCGCGTCCGCAGGGCAAGCTCAAGGTCACGCTCGACGGTAAGCCCGTCGACATGCAGCAAGCGCTCGCGTGGAAAGACGCCGACGGCGGCATCCGGGTGACCGCGTCCTCGGTGCCGGTCGGGTGCGACGAGGTCACGGGATCGATGCGGCGGATGCACGACGGCGAGGTCACCTTCGACGTCACGTTCGGCAAGATCCTGTCGCCCGACGGCACGCTCGCGTCTGCACTCAAGTCGACCTACTACAGCGGGATGACGAGCCAGGGCTCGCCCGACGGACCATCGGTGACCACCGGTGATGCGGCGCCGAAATCGACGTTCACGGCCGAGGTCGACTTCAAGACCCGTGGTGCTGGCGCGGACAAGCACGAGCTCGTCGTCAAGGGCACGCTCGATGCGCTCGCCTGCGAACCCGCGAAGGCCAAGGAGGCGCCGGCGCTGCCACCCGAGATGCCCGCGACGATCGAGGTCGCCGGCAAGAAGCTCCCGGTGCGCGGGGCGCAGATCTCGTCGAGCGGGAGCTGGGTGCGCCTCAAGCTCACGACCGGACCCGAGACCTGCAAGAGCTGGAGCACGGGCGAGATGTCCGTCGAGATCTCGTGGAAGGACAAGGCGGACAAGGAGCCGTTTCAGGTCTCGCTCGGCGGCACGCTGCTCAAGCAGTCCGCCGATCAGACGTTCGACAAGAAGAAGCTGACCGTGAAGCCCACGCCGATCGCGCCGGGCGAGATCGAGATCGCGGGCGACCTCGAGGTGATGAAGTACCCGGTGAAGCTCGCCGGCAAGGTCACGGCGATCGAGTGCCCGAAGTAGTCGCAGCGCGATGAAGGTGAAGCTGAAGGCCGGGAACCTGCCGGGCGGGAGCTGACGCGTCAGGAGTTCGAAGCGATGCTCGACGCGACCTTCGAGGAATGACTCTCGTCCGATGCTCGCACTGCAGGAGCTGCGTCACGCCCCGACGACGAAACTCACCACGGTCGTGGCACTGCCGCCGAGGTTGAGCGTCTGCACGCTGGTCGCGCCGTCGACCTGACACGCGCCGGCTCGTCCTGAAACCTGGCGCGCGGCATCGAGCGTCATCCGCACGCCGGTCGCGCCGACCGGATGACCACCACCGATCAAGCCACCGCTCGGGTTGATCGGCCGCCGACCGGTGCGCTCGGTCTCGCCGCTCTCGATCGCGCGCCACGACTCGCCCACGGGCGTCAGCCCGAGGTGATCGATCGCGAGGTACTCCGTCGTCGTGAAGCAGTCGTGGACCTCGTATGCGGAGATCGTCTCCAAGGACCGATTCGCACGCCTGCGCGCGTCCTCGATCGCCTCGGCGACGTGCGGCACCAGCAAGCCACCACCGCGGCTGCGCTCGAGCTTGCTGTCGAGCGAGAGGCCGGCCGTGCGATGCCCCCAGCCGAGGATCCGCGGCGTCGCCGTGCGGCCGCGCTTGGCTGCCCACGCCTCGGCGAACCTCGGGGACGCGAGCACGATGGCGGCGCCGCCGTCGGTGACCTGCGCGCAGTCATAGCGACGCAGCCGCCCCTCGACGAGCGCGTTGCGCGGATCGCTGCCGTCCGACGCGAGGATCTCGTGCTCGATGGTCCAGCCTCGGGTCTGCGCGTGCGGGTTCGAGCGCGCGTTGCCGAGGTTCTTCGCGGCGATCGCGGTCAGGTGCTGCTGCTGGAGGCCCCACCGCTCGGCGTACGCGTCGCCGATCCGCGAGAACATGTGCGGCCACAGATAGCGCGCGTCCTGGCCCTCGTGCCCGATCCACGCCGCCGCGGCGAGGTGCTTCGCCGCCTCTTCACCGCCGACGTTGCGCTCCTGCTCGACGCCGAGCACCAGCGCGACGTCGTAGATGCCCGCCGCGAGCTCGGCCATCGCCGCGAGGATCGCGATCGAGCCGGAGGCACACGCCGCTTCGTGCCGCGCGGCCGGCACGCCCCACAGCGCGGGGCGCACCGTCGCGGGCATCGCCCCGAGCTGGCCTTGTCGATTGAACAGCTGACCGAACGCGTTGCCGACGTGGATCACGCCGACGTCGGCTGCCTCGAGCTGTGCATCCGCGAGGGCGCCATCGACGAGCTCGCCGACGAGGTCCGAGATCTCTCGACCCTCTCGCGACAGGTGCCGTGCGAAGTCACTCCGAGCGCCGCCGAGCACGAACATGCGCACAGCATAGCCGCAGGCCCGTAGTAGGGTAACGCGATGCAGGTCCGTGAAGTTCGTCGACTGCCGAACCGCCTCCCCGCCGGCGACGATCACCCGTATCGCACGGGCGCGTGGCAGCCGACGTTCGTCGAGTACGACGCCGACGATCTCGACGTCCTCGAAGGCGCGATCCCCGCCGGGCTCGACGGCGTCTACCTGCGCAACACCGAGAACCCGGTGATGGACGCGATCGGTCGCTATCACCCGTTCGACGGCGACGGCATGGTGCACGGCATCCGGTTCTCCGGCGGGCGCGCGATCTATCGCAATCGCTTCGTGCGCACCGCCGGGCTCGCCGCCGAGCTCGAGGCCGGAGCACCGCAGTGGGCGGGCATCATCGAGTCGCCCGCGAAGTCATTGCGCGATGGCTGGGGTGCGCGCGGTCGGATGAAGGACGCGTCGTCGACGGACGTCATCGTCCACGCCGGCGAGGCGCTCACCACGTTCTATCAATGCGGCGACGCGTACCGCCTCGATCCGACCACGCTCGAGACTCGCGGCACGGCCCCCTGGGTTCCGCCCGCCGGCATCTCCGCGCACCCGAAGCTCGATCCCGCGACGGGCGAGCTGCTGTACTTCAGCTACTCGACCACGGCGCCGTATCTCCACTACGGCCTCGTCGACGCCACCGGCACGCTCGTCCACCAGCAGCCCGTGCCGCTGCCCGGTCCGCGGCTGCCCCACGACATGGCGTTCACCGAGCACTACGCGATCCTCAACGACCTGCCGCTGTTCTGGGATCCCGAGCTGCTCGCGAAGGGCGCGTATCGCCCGAAGTGGCGCCCCGATCTCCCCACGCGTCTCGCGGTGGTGCCTCGTCGCGGTGGCGAGCCGCGCTGGTTCGAGGCCGCGCCGACGTACGTGCTGCACTGGATCAACGCGTACGAGGACGGGACCACGATCGTCCTCGACGGCTACTTCCAGGCCGATCCGATGCCACGGCCAAACCCCGCGGACGGCATCTACGCCGGCCTCAAGACGATGGTCGATCTCCACGCGTTCGGCGCGCGCCCGCATCGCTGGCGGCTGGATCTCGCGACCGGGCGCTGCACCGAGGAGCGGCTGTTCGACGACATCTCCGAGTTCCCGTCGCTCAACTACCTCCAGCCGGGTCGGCGCAACCGCTACGCGTGGTCGATGACCGCGCCGAAGGGCTGGTTCCTGTTCGACGGTCTCGTGCGTTACGACTTCGAGTCGGGCGCGATCGATCGCTACCAGTTCCCGGCGGGCACCTACGCGAGCGAATCGCCGATGGCGCCACGCCCGGGTGCCACCGCCGAGGATGACGGCTGGGTCGTCACGTTCACCAGCGACGTCGCGAACGATCGCTCGGAGTGCCAGATCTTCGACGCCGCAAAGATCTCGAACGGGCCGATCGCTCGCGTCGCGTTGCCCGCGCGGATCTCGAGCGGGACGCACGCGTGCTGGGCACCCGCGAGCACGCTGTGACCGACGCGTTCGTCGTCGGCGGAGCCCGCACGCCGCGCGGCAAGGGCTCGCCGAAGGGCGCGCTGCATGCGCTGACGCCCGTCGAGCTGGTCACGCATCTGCTCGAGCATCTTCACGTGCCGGCGGACGCCGTCGAGGATCTGGTGCTCGGGTGCGCGACGCAGATCGATGCCCAGGGCGCGAACATCGCGCGCACGGCGGCGTTGCTCGCGGGCTGGAGCACGCCGGGCGTCACGCTCAATCGGTTCTGCGCGTCGGGGCTCGACGCCGTCGCGACCGCCGCCTCGCGCGTCCGCGCGGGGGATGCCTCGCTGATCGTCGCCGGTGGCGTCGAGAGCGTGTCGCGCGTGCCGATGCTCGCCGATCGCGGCCCGCTGTACACCGATCCCGCGATCGCGGCGAAGCTCGGCACCGTGCACATGGGCGTCAGCGCCGACCTGGTCGCGACGCTCGATGGAACCACACGCGAAGCGCTCGACGACTACGCCGAGGCGAGCCGTCGCAAGGCGCGCGCGGCTGCGAACCCTCCCTCGCTGGTGCCGACGCACGGGCTCGATCACGACGAGCTCGTCGACGGTGCGCCCGATCGCGAGACCATCGCCACGTTCCCACCGCTGTTCGCAGATCCCGCGGGCGATGCGATCGCGCAGGCGCGCTATCCCGAGGCCACGCCGCTTCGCCATCTCCACACCAAGGGCAACTCGCCACAGCTCGCCGATGCCGCCGCGCTCCTCGCGATCGCCGATCGCGCCACCGCCGAGCGGCTCGGCCTCCGTCCACGCGCACGCATCGTCGCCACCGCCACGTGTGCCGTCGAACCGGTGATCATGCTGACCGCCGGCCAGCTCGCGGCGGAGCGGGTGTTGCGCAAGGCCGGCCTCGCACCGCGCGACGTCGCGGTCTTCGAGTTCGCCGAGGCGTTCGCCGCGCTGTGCGTTCGCTTGATGCGCTCGCTCGACGTCGACCACGACCGGCTCAACCCGAACGGCGGCACGATCGCGCTCGGCCACGCGTTCGGAGCGACCGGCGCGATCCTCGCGCTCAACGTCGTCGACGAACTGGAGCGCCGAGGCGAACGCTACGGCATCGCGTGCGTGTCCGGAGCTGCCGGGTTGGGCTCGGCCGTGTTGTTCGAGCGAGCCTGAGGACACCGCACCACCAGTAAGCAATTTCCTACCCTGGCTACGTAGGAAATTTTCAGCGTCAACGGTTGTGGGCGTGAGGGTGTTTACGCATGCTGTGTATGTGTCTCCGGCGCACACTGATCCTGTCGTCGGAACGTTGCTCGGCAAGGACTACTACGTCATCGAGCCCATCGGGTTTGGCGGGATGGCGGTGGTCTACTTGGTCGAGCACCAGACCCTGCACAAGCGGTTCGCCGCGAAGGTGCTCTCCGTCGAGCTCGCCGCGAATCTCGAGGCCCGCGCGCGCTTCACCCAGGAAGCCCACGCCGCGTCGCAGCTCGATCACGAGAACATCGTGACGATCTCCGACTTCGGGGTCACCAACGATCAGCGCCCGTTCTTCGTGATGGAGCTGCTGCGCGGTCAGACGCTCGATCAGCGGCTGGAGAACGGCCCGCTCGCGATCGAGGAGATCGTCTCGATCGCCGTCCCGCTCGGCCGCGCGCTCGCACACGCGCACGCCGAGGGCGTCGTCCACCGCGACGTCAAACCCGAGAACATCTTCCTCGTCCAGCGCAGCCAGAACCGGTGGAACGTCAAGGTCGTCGACTTCGGCATCGCGAAGGCGCCGATCAACCCGAAGCTGACCAAGATGGGGCAGACGCTCGGCAGCCCGATGTTCATGGCGCCCGAGGCGTGTCGCGGCGATGACGTCGACCACCGCGCCGACATCTACTCGTTCGGCATCGTGCTGTACCTGATGATGTGCGGGCGGGTACCGTTCAGCGACGACTCGCTGCTCAAGGTCCTCCAGCTCCAGGTCTCGGCACCGCTGCCGAAACCCTGCGAGGTCAACCCCGAGCTGGCTCCCGAGCTGGGCGCGATCCTCGAGCGCGCGCTCGCGAAGGATCCCGAGGATCGCTACCAGCAGCTCGACGATCTGCTCAGCGAGCTCGAGAACGTGCTGCCTCCCGGCGCCGATCGCTTGCTGATCGAGGCGCAGCTCGGCTCGACCAAGGCGTTCCGTGCGTCGACCGCGGGGCAGAGTCAGCCGATCCCGATCAGCCGATCGCAACCGCTGATCCCGGTGACGCTGCCGACCATCTCGGCGACCGCACCGACGATCTCGACGCAGGCGGTGCCACAGCATCCCATCGCACCGGTGCCGCCCTCCCGCCGCAAGCTGGTGATCGCGCTCGCGATCGCCATCCTCGGCGTCATCGCCGTGATCGTCGTGATGATGATGAAGAGCGATCCGACGCCGGTGGTCGCCGACAAGCTCGATAAGCCCGACAAGCCCGACAAGCCCGACAAGATCGACAAGCCGGTCGGTAGTGCCAAGCTCGACGAGCCCGACGAGAAGCCTCCGCGTGTCGTCGGCCCGGCGCCGGCGATCGAGCCGACCAAGGGAAGCGACACCGTGGTGGCCGAGCCTCCGACCACCAAGGTCCGGCTGCGCGTCGCCACCAAGCCGGTCGGCGCCACCGTCACGCTCGACGGTAAGCCGCTCGGCAAGACACCGCTCGACGTCGAGCTCGACCCGAAGCGCGGCTCGCGCACCCTGGTGGTCTCCGAGCCCGGGTATGCGCGGCTCGAGCAGGTGTTCGAGGGCGCCGACGGTGGCGCGTTCGAGCTGGCGCTCAAGCGCAACGTCGTGACCACGACCGCGCCGCGTCCGACCAACACTGCCAACACTGCCAAACCACGCAGCGGAAGTAACAGCGACACCAAGCCGAATCTCGATATTCGTCTGACGCGCTGAGAAAGCAGTAGGAGAGATGTTCAGAACGATCGGACTCGCCGTCCTGTCAACGTCGCTCGTCTTCGGCAACGCCTTCGCCGACGGCGTCGCCGACGAGGCCGATCTCCAGTTCGGGATCGGCGCCACCGCCTACTCGAAGGGCGACTTCACGTCGGCCCTCGAGCACTTCCTGGCCTCGAATCGCCTGGTGCCGAACCGCAACGTGATGTTCAACATCGCGCGCGCGTACGAGCAGCTCCAGCGCTATCCGGACGCGTATCGCTACTACGTCGACGCCGGGCGAGGCGAGGGTGGTGACTCGAAGCTCAAGGCCGACTCGGTCGAGGCGCTCGCACGCGTCGCGCCGAAGGTCGCGGTGATCAAGGTCGAGACCTCGCCGCCGGGTGCGACCGTGTACGTCGATCGCAAGGACCTCGGATCGATCGGCACGTCACCGGCGAGGCTCGGTCTCAAGGCCGGCACCTACAAGCTCGTCGTCGAGCTGGCTGGCTACGAACCCTCGATCACCAGCGACCTCGAGGTCGGCATCGGTCAGGTCAAGGAGGTCAAGGTCGACCTCGTGCGCATCCTCGGCAAGCTCGAGGTCACCGGTCCGAGCGGCACGAGCATGCGGATCGACGACGAGCGTGGCGCGGTGGCGTGTGTCCTACCGTGCACCCTCGACCTGCCGCCCGGACAGCACATCGCGTACTTCGAGCGCTCGGGGTACGCGGTCGCACCGCAGTCGTTCACGATCGCCGAGAAGCAAACGGCGAAGGTGGCGGCGAGCGCGACCTCGGTCGTCGGATCGCTGCTGGTGTCGGCGGACGAGGCCAACGCGATGATCGAGGTCGATGGCAAGGTCTACGGCTTCACGCCTGCCGTGATCCCGAACATCCCGATCGGCAAGCGTATCGTGCGCATCAGCTTGCGCGGGTACCTCCCGATCGAGCGCGAGATCGAGATCCGCACCAACACCCAGACCGACCTGCGCGATCTGCGCTTGCAGCCCGAGCGCTCGGTGTCGGCGGCCTCGCGCGAGACAGAGAGCATCGACGACGCGCCGGCCTCGGTCACCGTGATCACGCCGCAGGAGCTCGAGGCCTTCGCCTATCCGACCGTCCTCGAGGCAGTGCGTGGTGCGCGCGGCTTCGCGGTCAACTTCGACAGCGTCTACGGCAACGCGGCGGTCCGCGGGCTCGGCCAGGCCAACGACTTCTCGAACCGCCTGCTGGTGCTGTCCGACGGCGCGGTGCTCAACGAGAACATCCTCTACCAGCCGTTCATCCACTACGACGGGCGCGTCGATCTCGGCGACGTCCAGCGCATCGAGATCGTGCGCGGTCCCTCGTCGGTGCTGTACGGCACCGGCGCGGTCTCCGGCGTCGTCAACCTGGTGATGAAGGATCGCGAGGAGCCGAACAGCGTCCACGGCTCGATCTCGAGCTACGACAACTCGACCGCCCGCGCGCGCGTCGGGTTCACCGAGAAGCGAGGCGACCTCGGGATGTGGGCCTCCGTCGCCGGCGCGACCTCGCAGGGACGCACGGTCTCCGTCGGCGGCATGGAGACCGCGAACTTCGACGCGTTCGACGCGTACACCGCCACGGCCAAGGCGTGGTGGAAAGACTTCACGCTCCAGACATTCTGGACCTCGCGCGAGAACAACGTCCCGACCGGCAACTACTCGTCGCGGTTCGGCGACCCGCGCAACCACGCCGACGATCAGCGGTTCCTCGCCGAGCTCAAGCTGAAGACCAGCCTCGGCAAGAAGACCAAGCTCCTCGCGCGCGCGCACTTCAACTACGCCTACTACCACCTCGACTACTGGTACGACGTCGAGAACCCCGTTCCGGATCAGCCCGACTCGACGAACTACTTCGAGACCTACAAGAGCTGGTGGGGTGGTGCCGAGGCGCGTATCACGCACGAGTTGACGCCGAAGCTGCGCGTCTCGGTCGGCGGCGACGCTACCATCCACACGCGCGTCAACATGGAGGGCGGCAACTTCGATCTCGCGCACGAGACGATCGAGCCGGGCCTTCACGTCAACACGCCGTACCAGGTGCTGTCGGCGAGCGGGCTCGTCGACTACCGGCCCTCGAAGCGCCTCCGCGTCCAGGCCGGCCTGCGCTTCGACTACTGGAAGCTCGATGGCAACCAGTTCGCGATGGACGACGGCGCGACCTCGTTCCCCGCGTTCGCCCCGCGCCTCGCCGTGATCGCGCGGCCCACCGACAAGGACATCATCAAGTGATGGGCGGTAGCGCGTTCCGCGCCCCCAGCGCGTACGAGTTCTTCTACAACGACGCGGGTGTCACCCAGGTGCAGAGCACCACGTGCGGCAGCAAGCTGTCGCCCGAGAACATCT
>Ga0075163_10013028_pt1 | contig 10815 bp, 7 predicted proteins | sample JI1023141ADNA_FD_71478 | JGI IMG/M metagenome (GOLD analysis project Ga0075163, IMG submission 71478) | Wastewater effluent complex algal communities from Wisconsin, to seasonally profile nutrient transformation and Carbon sequestration -... | ecosystem: Engineered > WWTP > Effluent > Algae... | reverse complement strand
GGCCAGTACTTCACGCCGCGCCCGCTGATCGAGGCGATGGTCGAGGTGATGAAGCCGCAGGCCGGCGAGATCGTGCAGGACCCGGCGGCGGGCACGGCGGGCTTCCTGATCGCGGCCGACACCTACGTCAAGAAGCACACCGACGAGCACTTCGCGCTGAGTGCGACGGCGCAGGAGTTCCAGAAGACGAAGGCGTTCGTGGGGATCGAGCTGGTGCCGGAGACCCGGCGCCTGGCCTTGATGAACTGCATGCTCCACGACATCGAGGGGGTGGGCGAAGGCGCGGTGCGCATCGGCGACGCGCTGTCGAGCGATGGCGAGAAGCTGCCGAAGGCCCACGTGATCCTGACGAACCCGCCGTTCGGTACCAAGAAGGGCGCGGGCGGCGGCAGCCGCACGGACCTGACCTACCAGACGTCGAACAAGCAGCTGATGTTCCTCCAGCACATCTACCGCGGCCTGGTGCCGGGCGGCCGCGCGGCGGTGGTGCTGCCCGACAACGTGCTCTTCGAGGAGGGCAAGGGCCGCGAGATCCGCGCGGACCTGATGGACAAGTGCGACCTGCACACGATCCTGCGCCTGCCGACGGGCATCTTCTACGCGCAGGGCGTGAAGACGAACGTGCTCTTCTTCACCCGCGGCCAGACCGAGCAGGGCAACACGAAGCGCGTCTGGGTCCACGACCTGCGCACCAACGCCCCGGCCTTCGGCAAGCGCACGCTGTTCACAACCGACTACCTGGCGCCGTTCGTGACGGCCTACGGCGCCGACCCGAACGGCAAGAGCAAGCGCAAGGACGAAGGCCCCGAGGGCCGCTGGCGCGCCTTCACCCGCGACGAGATCGCCAAGCGCAACGACAACCTCGACCTCGCCTGGCTCAAAGACGACGACGCCCACGACGAGAGCGCGCTGGGCGACCCGGCCGAGATCGCCGCCGAGATCCGAGGCGAGCTGGAGGGCGCGCTGGCGGATCTGGCCGCGTTGGAGGAGTTGCTGGGACCAGGCGCCGAGGCGAACCAGCTCGTATGACCACCGACGTACCGCAGGGCTGGTGCCGCTGCTCACTCGGAGAGGTCGCAGAGATCAAGAGCGGTCTCACGCTTGGCAAGAAGCGATCCGAGACGGATTCGTTGCGCCTCGTACCGTACCTGCGCGTGGCCAACGTTCAGCGTGGGCACTTGGACTTGTCCGAGATCAAGCAGGTGCCCGCTACGACACGCGAGATCGATGAGCTCCGCCTGGAACCAGGCGATGTCCTGATGAATGAAGGTGGAGATCGCGACAAGCTCGGGCGCGGATGGATCTGGTCGGGCGAGATCACCGACTGCATCCACCAGAACCACGTCTTCCGCGTCCGCCTTGCAGGAGGCCTATCACCAGTCTTCGTCTCGCACTACGCGAACAGCGTCGGACAGAAGTACTTCCATGGCGAAGGAAAGCAGAGCACCAACCTCGCGTCCATCAACAAGTCGAACCTTAGCGCGCTCCCGCTCGTAGTGCCACCGACCGCCGAGCAGGCGCGCATCGTCGCGAAGCTCGACGCGGTCTTCGCGCAGACGCGCGCCGCGAAGGCTCGCCTCGAACGCCTCCCCGCGCTCATCGAGAAGCTCAAGCGCTCCATCCTCGCCGCCGCCTTCCGCGGCGACCTCACCGCCGACTGGCGCGCCGCCAACCCCGACGTCGAGCCGGCCAGCGCGCTCACCGCGAGGATCCGCGTACAGCACAGAGAAGCGTGGGAAGGCGCTGAGCTTCGGAAGCACACGAACAAGGGCGCTGCGCCAACGAACGACAAGTGGAAGGACAAGTACTCGGAACCCGCTCTAGAAGCAGGCGAGCCGCACGCCGTGCCTGCGAGCTGGCAGTGGGTGCCACTCGACCTTGTCCGCGCCGGTGACGCCCCGATGGTCTACGGGATCATTCTCCCAGGTGAAGAGGTGGCTGACGGCGTTCCCTACATCCGTCCCATCGACATCGACGCACGCGGCCTCATCAAGACCGACTCACTGAAGCGCACCAGCGCGTCCATCGCGGCGCAGTACACACGGTCCAGTCTCCTGCCGGGCGATCTTGTCCTCTCGATCGTCGGCACGATCGGCAAACTTGCGGCTGTGCCGCCCGAACTTCGCGGCGCGAACATCACACAGTCATCCGTGCGCATCCGCCCGAGCGACGGCATGTCCGCGACGCTGCTCGCCTGGGCACTTCAGTCCCCTTGCCTCACCCAACAGTACGACGGGTTTCGCTTCGGCAACGCCGTCCAGCGACTCAACATCGAGCACGTTCGCAGACTCATCGTGCCGCTCCCGCCCGCTGCTGAACAGGTCGAGATCTGTCGCCGCCTCACGGCGTCCTTCGCCGCGCTCGCCACGCTGAATGTCGAGTCACTACAGGAACGCTTCGCCAAACTCGAGTCGGCCGCCCTAGCGTCGGCGTTCCGCGGAGAGCTCGTCCCGCAGGATCCGGCGGACGAGCCGGCGGAGGTGTTGCTCGAGCGCATCCGCGCGGCCAAGGCGGAGGAGGCGCCGGTGGTGCGGCGGCCGCGGGCGGCGGCCGCGACGACGTACGCTGCGCCGCCGGTCACGTTGGCCCAGGCTGCTGAGAGCGGTCCGCTGTTCAAGCACGCGCTCGATCGGCAGGCGCGCGTCGCCGCCGAGCCCGCCGCGCTCGACCTCGTCGTCGCCGCCCTCCAGCAGTCCGACGGCCGCCTCACCGCCGCCGCCATCGCCCAGGCAACCGGCCTCGCCCCCGCCGCCATCCGCGCCCCCCTCAAGGAGCTCGTCGCCGCCGGCCAGGTCCGCACCCACGGCAAAGCCCGCGGCACCACCTACGAGTGGATCGCTTGATGGCGCCGCACGACAACGGCTGGACGCGGGTCTACTACGCAACCGCGAAGGAGTACGTGATCCAAGGCGAGTTCGACCGTTGGCATGCACGCGATCCTGCACGGATGTTCGGCCTGCCCGATTGGCTCGCGCAACTCGGCCAACCACTGCCCAGAACCCAGCGCGCCTCGTTCGGGTACGCCTTCACGCCGGATGTCGAGTTTCTGGTTGGTGGCCGGCACTACGTGCTGGAGTTGAAGTACGCCAGCAAGTACGAACCACTGGCGCTCGCGGAGGTCCTCCATCATGCGGCATGGCTTCGCCGTCATGAGGCAGCGGACGCGACCGATGTCGTGCCGGTGGTCGTGTCTCAGTTCAACTCGTGGCTCCGCCTCGCCGTCGACGAGTACCTGCGTGACCAGGTTCGCTTGCTCGAGGTCGAAGTGCTCCGCGACAACCGGCGTGCGGACGCGCGGTTGTTTGTGTTCGATGCCCCGCTGGCGCCATGGAACCTGAAGGAGGCGCCGCCCTGGCTCGCTGGGCTCACTGGAGATGAGGGCCGCCGCCTGCGCTGGCACCACGTCCCCGAGACGGGTTCCTGGTTCGGCCTGTTGAACGAACACGAGCATCGCCCTGTCATCATCCAGGAGCCCTATGTCTGGCTGCACCGCCACGACGATGGAACGGCACTGGTCTGGGAGGGCCTGGCTCCGGCGCTTCACGAGCGCTGGCGCTCGGTCCGATCGAGTGCAGGGCTCACGACCGCGGGCAGCTACCATCTCTACACCGCAACCTCCCCCGTCGATGCGGGCGCCAGCCCGACATGGCTCAGCGGCGTAGCGTTCGCCCCTGGCTAGATCGCGGCAACCTGCGGCATCGCGCGCGGCGCCGCCACCTCGAAGCACGCCGCCGCCATCTGTAGCTCGGCGTCGATCTGCTCCTCGGGGACGACCGACTCCAGGATGACCGGGACCTGCGGGATGATGCGGGCGATCTCGCGGACCGCCCAGACGGTGGCCATGCTCAGCGGCTGATGGCGGCACTGGGCGTCGAGCTCGCTGAGGTGGAGCTGGATGATGCGGTCGCCGTACGCGCGGATGATGTGACGCGCGATGCTGAGCGTCGGGTCCACCTGGCGGGCGTGGCCGAGGTCGAGGCACAGCCTGGCCAGCGGCAGCGCCGCGAAGTGCGGCGCTAGCTCGTCGGCAGTGCGACCTGACGGCTTGCGCTTGTCCATGTTCTCGAGACAGAGCAGCTCACCGAAGTCGCGCCAGCAGCCGTGGTCACCGATCGCGTCAGGGTGCAGGATCACCGGCCAGCCGCGATCGATGCAGGGTCGAAGCGCGTCCGCCACCGCCGCCTCGCGCATCTGGCGCAGCTTGCTCGGAGCGTGGACCGAGATGTACCGGTACGCCGTCAGATCCAGCTCGGCCAGGTGGTCCATCAGGCCCGGCAGCTCGGTCTCGCGCAGCGCCGAAAGCTCGACCACATCGCAGCCGCGACCTCGCAGCAGCGCCAGGCCGCGTCGGAAGTCGCCAAGCGCCAAGGCTCCGGTCGAGAACCCGATGGTGCGCATCAGAACACTCCATAGCGCTGCGTAGCGCGGGTGAGGGCGGGATTGGTGTCGAAGAACAACTTGGTGAGCGCGGTCTGGAACGCTCGGCCGATCTCGCGCGACGTAGTGAAGATCGGGTCTTCCGCCGCTTCATCGTGGGGAATCTTCTCGAGGCGCTCGCGCTGCTGCGTGTCGGCGAGCACGCCGAGGAACTGATCGTAGGCGTCGAAGAGCTCCCCGACGACCTTCTCCGCCCCGAGCTCCATGCCAAAGGCGGCGATTGACTCCAGCGGCGGGCGATTCGCAAAACGCATCAGCTGATCCTGCAACGCGGCATACACCTCCGACGAGTCCTTCGAGCTGGCTGCCGCCCGCAACGCATCGGTCCCAAGGTCACAGCTCATGCACATGGCCAGGCCGGCCGCGAAGATCAGCTTCCGCGACATGCGGAGCTTGAAGTTGCGGATTGCCCACCCGTCCCAGTTGCGATCGCGCCGCTTGGCCGCGTAGTCGACGGCCATCGTTCGCCAGAAGCGGACGATGTCGTTCAAGAGGAAGTGCGGCGCCCGGATGCGCCAGTCATGGAGCGCGTGGTAGCCGCGGTCTTCGTCCAGGTAGCGGCGAAGCAGCCCGCGCATGACGCGGTCGCGGACACCTACCCGGCCGATCTCCATCGACTCCAGCAGGAGCAAGATGCGCCGTGTCGTGTTGCGGTTCGTGTCGTCTTGGCCACCGATCTGATGGATCAGGTCGTGGCTGAAGGTGAGTCCACCGAAGGTCGCGGTGGGGCCGGGTTCTTTCCGCTCCAGAACTTGCAGCGCTCGCGCGATCGCCTGCGCCATGGGCATGTGCTGCGGGTCCGCCTGGCCATCGACCAGCAACGTCCAGTCGACATCGCTCTTGGGTGTCAGCTCGCCGCGCGCCAGCGAGCCGAACACCACGAACGAACAGTCGGCGGGCACAAGGCCCCGACCGCCTAGCGCAGCTTGGATCGTCTCGCGCTCCTGCGCCGTCGCCGTCGCTGCGTCGGCGATGCGCTCCCAGGTCCGCCCGACCGCGGACTCAAGCTCGATCAGGTAGCGGGGCTTCGGACTTGGAGCGGGCTGCATGGACGAGTTCCGAACAGATGTTCGAGGCTACCAGACGGATCCGTTCGGTGTGCACATCTCGCGAGCCCTCGTTCGCCGCGATCCCCCTCGCCCCGCATCGCCGCCAGATTCCGATCTGATTTCGAACATCTACGCCGTGCCGCAAGCTTCGGCGCTAGCCCTTCACGCCGTAGCGCTCGAGCCAGTTCGAGAGCGTCTGGTAGCTCGCGAGACCGACCAGCGCGGCGGCCTTGGTCTTGTTGCCCTGGGCCTCAGCCATCGCGCGCTCGAGGTAGTGCTTGGCGACGCGGTCGAGCAGGTCGGTCAGCTTGAAGCCGTCGCCGAGCGGGCGGTCGAGCACCGCCGCGTCGCCGGTCGCGCGGGCCAGGAGCGCGCCGCGCATCTCCTCGGCCGAGATCACCTCGCCCGCCGACCACAAGACCGCGCGGCTGAGCGTGTTCTCGAGCTCGCGGACGTTGCCAGGCCAGGCGTGGGCCAGGAGCACGTTCCGCGCGCTGGGTGAGAGGCGCTTCTCGACGTCACCGTGGGCCTGGGCCGCCGCGTTCACGCGGGCCAGGAAGTGCTCGATCAGGAGCGGCAGGTCGCCGTGCCGCTCGCGCAGCGCCGGCAGGCGCACGACCGCCACCGCCAGGCGATAGAACAGGTCCTCGCGGAAGCGGCGCGCCGCGATCTCGTCGGTCAGGCTGCGGTGGGTCGCGGCGATGATGCGCACGTCGACCTGCACCGCCTCGACCCGGCCGACCCGCGTCACCTCGCCCTCCTGCAACACCCGCAGGAGCTTCACCTGCGCGTCGAGCGGCAGCTCGCCGAGCTCGTCGAGGAAGACCGTGCCCTTCTGCGCCGTCTCGAAGACGCCCAGGCGCTGCTCGGTCGCGCCCGAGAAGGCGCCGCGCTCGTGGCCGAACAGCGTCGACTCGATCAGCGCGGGCGGGATGGCGCCGCAGTTGACCGCGACGAACTTGCCCTTGCGCTTGCTGGCGTCGTGGATCGCGCGGGCCAGCAGCTCCTTGCCGGTGCCCGACTCGCCCTCGATCAGGATCGGCACCGCCCACCGCGCCGCGCGGGCCGCTTGCTCGAGCACCCGGGCCATCTCGCGGCTGCGGTGGATGATGTCGGAGAAGGCGGCCAGCTCGGGCGGCGCGCCGGCGGTCAGGCCGGCCAGGCGCGCGCCGACGATCGGCACCAGCTCGGCCGAGATGTCGAACGGGATGTCGACCGTGACGACGCCCTTCTCCTTCGACGTCTCGATCATCCGCCCGGGGATGAGCGTCTTGGCGATCAGGATCCACACCGCGTGCATCGCGTTGGTGCCCGGGCTCAGGTGGAACGTCACCTCGACGCCCCGACGCCCGGCCAGCACCCGGCCGCAGGTCGACGCCGCGGCCTCGTAGATGCTGCCGTAGTGGGTCGGGCCGGCGATCGCCACCGGGTGGACCACGACCCGGGCCGCGGTCTGGCGCGCCAGCCACGCCTGGAACGCGGCGCCCTTCTTGGGGGCGTAGTCACACAGCACGTGGACCTCGTCGAAGGTCAGCGTGGTGGCCGCCAGCGCCACCGGCCCGCCACCGCGATCGTCGTCCGCGGCCGCGGCGAGGTCGCGGGTCCCGAGCCAGGCGAACAAGAGGCGGGTCACGGAGCGAGGCTACAACGTTGTTTATACCTGCCACAACAATCGTTGTGCGGTGAGCGCCCCGCTGCCGCGGTGGGCCGATTCGCCCCTGGCACGCCCGTCGCAATGGCGACCGGCATGATGAACGCGACGACCGCCACGGTGTCCTGCCACGACGACGTCCTCGACGTCGCCATCCACGACGAGCTGGCCGAGTCGGTCGGCGTGTTCGCCGCGCTCGACGCGCGCACCCGCGATCGCCTGGCGGTCGACGCCTGGCGCATCGGCCTGCGGGCGATGTCCGTCGCCCACGCCAAGGCCGAGGAGGCCAAGCTGTCCGACGTCGGGCGCACGCTCATCGCCGACGTCGAGCACCAGCTCGAGCAGCACCTGACGGCGCAGCAGCAGGGGTGGGCCGAGGCCCTGCGGCAGTACTTCGACCCCAGCGACGGTCGGCTGGCCGAGCGGCTCGACGCGGCGATCGGGGAGCGCGGCGCGCTCGCGGGGGTGCTCGAGCGGTTCGTCGGGCCGAGCAGCGTGCTGGCACAGACGCTGGCCAAGAACCTCGGGGCCGAGAGCGAGATCTTCAAGCGGCTGAGCCCGACCGACAGCGAGGGCCTGGTGAAGGTGATCGAGGGCAAGCTGGCGGAGGTGCTCGCGCGCAGCCAGCACGAGCTGGGGCGGGCGCTGGATCCGCTGGTGCCCGATGGCGCGCTCGCCAAGATGCTGCGCCAGCTGCGGGAAGACGTCGCCAGCGCGGGCCAGGGCCAGGCCGCGCAGCTCCAGGCGGCGATGACCGCGCTCGACGCCAACGACGAGCGCTCGGCGATCTCGCGGATGCTGCGCGAGGCGGGCCAGGCTCGACGCGAGCTGCTGGCGGCGCTGAACCCGCGCGACCCGAGCACGCCGCTGGGCGCGATCGAAGCGACGGTTCGCGGCCTGCTCGAGGGCCAGGCCGCGAGCCAGGCGAAGTTCCATGAGGAGGTGCGAGTGCGGCAGGAGCTGTTCGATCGGGAGTTGCGAGAGGCGCTCACGCGCCTCGAGACCAAGCGCCGCAGCGACGCGCGCGCTCCGGAAGGCGGGCGCGCGTTCGAGGACGTGGTTGGCGAGTTCATCGCCGACCGGGTACGCCATGCGCCGATCACGTTCGAGCCGGTGGGCACGGTCGGCAGCAAGGGCAAGGTCGGCGACTTCGTCCTGCGCCACACGGCCGAGGGCGTGTTCGCTGGCGCCGCGCTGGTGATCGAGGCCAAGCACGCCGCGTCGTACACGGTCCCGAAGGCCCTGGCCGAGCTCGACGAGGCGCGGGCGACTCGCGGCGCGTCGGCGGGGCTGATGGTCATGGCGACCTCGCACGCCAAGGCGACGTTCCCGCGGTTCGCCCGCCACGGCCAGAACGTGCTGGTGTGCTGGGACCCCGAGGATCCAACGACCGACGCATGGCTCGAGGCCGCGCTCACGCTCGGGCTGTACCTGGTGAGCCGCTCCAAGACCGCCGACAGCGCCGACCTCCGCGCGCTCGCCGACGTCGAGAAGCGCATCGCGGCCGAACTCGAGCGGCTCGACCGGCTCGAGAAGCACAACCGCAAGATCGAGGACGGCAGCGAGGGCATCGCCACCGAGCTGCGCAAGGCGCGGAAGGAGCTGCAGGTGCTGCTCGACAAGGCGAAGTCGACGCTGCGCGCGCTCGACGTGACGCTCGACGAGCAGCTCGAACGCGCGGCACCGCTGCGGGTGACCCTGTCCGACTCCAGCGATCGCTTGCAGTAGCCGGTTCGTTCGAGCCGCATCGCGGCGTCCTCCCAGCGCGACCCCACGCCACCTTCCCCAGCTCTCGCGAGGCCTCCATGCCCATCGCCACAACCCTCTCGACGACCGTCCAGCGCGTGCTGCGCCGAGCCAGGTCCACTCCGCCGATCGCGGCGATGCGTCGCGCCCGGGCCCGGGCCGAGTTCCTGTCACCGGCGGGGTTCACCCGCTGCTGGGGCGTTTACCCCGACTTCGCGACCGCGCGCGCCGCGGCGCCGGCGTCGGCCGAGTTCGACACCGCGTCGCTGGTCGACGCCTACGTCCGGGAGCGCACGCGCCACGTGTTCGCGTACGACTACCCGGTGATGTGGTGGCTGCGCGAGGCGTTCGCCGGCGGCGCGACGCGGGTGTTCGACCTCGGCGGGTCGGTCGGCGTGCACTACTACGCGTACCGACCGCACCTGGCCTACCCGGCGGCCCTGGTCTGGACGGTGCGCGAGGTGCCGACGCTGGTGCGCCGCGGGCGCGACCTGGCCGCGCAGCAGGACGCGCCGGGGCTCACCTTCACCGATGCGCTCGACGCGCCAGACGCGGCGGCCGACGTGTGGCTCGCGGCGGGCGCGCTCCAGTACGTCGAAGGGGCGGCCAGTCTCGGCGGGTGGCTCGCCGCGAGCCGTCGGCCGCCGGCCCACGTGATCATCAACAAGGTCCCGCTGTACGACGGCCCGGCGTTCGTGACGCTCCAGAACATCGGCGACGGCGCGTTCGCGCCGTTCCACGTCTACCAGCGACGGCGCTTCATCGCCGAGGTCGAGGCCGCCGGCTACCGCCTGGTCGAGTCGTGGCAGACGCCCGAGCGCGAGCTCCAGCTGTTCGACGCGCCGCCCGGCCCGTCCGGCGCCTTCAGCGGCCTCTACTTCGCCCGCGCCACGCCGCCTGCGCGTTGATTCCGCCGCCGCTTCCGTTCGCACGCGACAGCCCCACACCTTGTCTCCCGTGCGTCCACCGCGGCCGGCCGGGTGTAGACTCGTCCGGGCGACGGCTAGCGTGGGATCCCGTCGACCGCGATGACGTCGTCGCCTGCCAAGCTCGCTCTGCGGATCGCCGCGCCGTACGCGGCGATCTCGGCGCTGTGGATCCTCGGCTCGGACAAGGCGGTCGCCGCGTTCGTCACCGATACGGACACCCGCGTGTGGCTGTCGATGTACAAGGGCTGGGCGTTCGTCGCGGTGACGGCCACGCTCTTGTTCCTGAGCCTGCGCACCCAGTTCGGTCGGCTGGCCGCCGCCGAGCGCGAGCGCCTCGCCGCGGTCCAGGCGGCCCAGGTCAGCGACGACCGGTTCCGGCAGATCGCCGACACCATCGGCGAGGTGTTCTGGGCAGCGTCGACCGACTTCTCGACGCTCCACTACCTCAGCCCCGGCGTCGAGCGGGTCTGGGGCATCGCGTGCGACGAGTTCTACCGGACGCCCGAGCGCTGGTTCGACGCGGTGCTGGCCGAGGACCGTGACCGCGTGGCGGCGGCGGTCGCCGACCCGGCCGAGCGCTTGCACGCCGACCTCGAGTACCGGATCCGCCACCGCGACGGCGACGTGCGCTGGATCCACGTGCGCAGCTACCCGCAGCGCGACGCCGCCGGCGTCGTGATCGGGATCTGCGGCGTCGCCTCCGACGTCACCGCGCGCAAGGGCCTCGAGGCGCAGCTGGTGCGCGCGCAGAAGCTCGAGGCGATGGGCACGCTGGCCGGCGGTGTCGCGCACGACTTCAACAACATCTTGACGGTCATCCTGGCCAACGGCGCGATGCTGCGCGATGGCGACGCGGACCCCGAAGCGGCCGCCGAGATCGTCACCGCCGCCGAGCGCGCGTCGGGGTTGACCCGGCAGCTCTTGCTGTTCAGCCGCCGCCAGTCGCTCGAGCCGCGCGACCTCGACCTGGGCGCCGTGGTCGCCGAGCTGACCAAGATGCTGC
>Ga0075163_10013025_pt1 | contig 10816 bp, 6 predicted proteins | sample JI1023141ADNA_FD_71478 | JGI IMG/M metagenome (GOLD analysis project Ga0075163, IMG submission 71478) | Wastewater effluent complex algal communities from Wisconsin, to seasonally profile nutrient transformation and Carbon sequestration -... | ecosystem: Engineered > WWTP > Effluent > Algae... | reverse complement strand
ACCCGGCGAACCGCGTCTTGCGTGAGGCCACCGGTCACCTGCAGCGAGTCCAGCTGCACCGAGAGGCGCGCAGCTCCGCCCCGGCCCGCACCGGTGACGAGGCCGCGGTGGCCGGGCGCCTCTTCCTCGCGCTCGGCGGTGGCAGTGGCCGCCGCCCGCGGATCGCCTACGTCGCGGATGCGCCGGGGGGCCGGGCGTGCTTCGGCAGGCGGGACGGTGATGGGGGAGCCGTTGGCTGCGCCCTGCGGAGGGGGCGGCGCTTCGTCGGCCCGGTCCACGATGCCGATCATTCCGAACTCCGCAGCGTCGCGCAGCGCCGCTTGCCGCTGGATGTATGGATCGCCATCGCCCCCCGATGGGCCCTGCACGCCGAAGCGGCTACCGGGCGAGGTCGGGCGACCCATGCTGCCTTCCTCGCCCTTGGCGCGCGCGCCGCCTCCGCCCATGTCTCCGCGTGCAGGCGAGTCCTTCTTGTCTTTCGTGTCGTCCGTATCGTCCTCGCCGGTGCGCGAGGCCTGCGCCACCTTGATGTGTCCGTCGTCGACGGTCAGGATGTCGAGCTTGGCTTTTCGGTCGATGTCGAATCGTTTGTAATCTGCATCGGTTTCCAGCACCAGCATGGCGGTGAAGTCGGAGGTGACTCGGTAGCGGGTGGATACCCGGACGATCTCCTTCTTGGCGGCCTCGGCGTCGCCGTTGGGGGGCGACTTTCGCAGGCTCTCGATCTTCGCCGAGGCCCACGCCCGCTCCAGGAGCGGGCGCTCCACCGTGCGAAGCTCCGGCGTGAACGGCGCCGCGTCGCCCAGCGTGATGCGGGGGCTCTTGCCCTCCGGAACCTGCGCGAACACCAGCACCTCGTCGCCGGCCTGCACGCCGTCGATGCGATCCGGGTAGGTGAACGTCGCGCCCTCCACCTTCACGTCGATCTTGGAGCGGGTGCCGAGCGAGAGCCGGCGCACGATCTCGGCGCTTCCCTCCTTGGCGTCGAGCATCACGCCGTCCTGGGCCAGCTGCCCGCGCACCAGGCTCCGGAGCCGCGACTCGTCGCGAATGCCGCCCAGCACCACCGCGTCGATGCGCTGGAGCGGCGACGCGCGCAAGCCTTCAACCTTCCCTTGCAGCTTCTTCTCGTCGGTCTCGCCGGCCGTGACCACGCCGTCGCCCAGGATCACCAGGCGCGAAGGCGCGTCGCGCCGTGCCTTGGCGTGCTCTCCAGCGGCCACCAGCGCTTGCTCGAGGTTCGAAGCGCCCATGGCGTTGCGCGAGGCGATGCGTAGCACCTCGGCGTCTCCGAAGGCCTCGCGTGCGCCGTCGAACATCACCTCCGTGGTCTGATCGAAGGCCAGCACCGAGATGCGCGTGCCGGGCGCCATCTGCGCCAAAAGGTCGCGCAGGAGCTGCAGCTCTTCTTTGAGACCGAGGGCGCGCGAAGCGCTGGTGTCCACCAGGAACACCGTGGCGCCCAGCGGCGCGGGCGGCGCGTCGCCTCGGGGAATCGGCACCACCCGGGCCATCACGAGATCGCCGCTGCGAACGCCACCCCGGCGGCCAAAGCTCGTGGAGCGCACCATGAGATCGTTGCCCGGGAGAAAGCCGCTCCGCTGTACGTTGACCACCGGGTCCTTGGCGCCTGCCGCGAAGACCTCCACCGAGAGATCGTCCAGCTTGCCGAGCCCCTTCAGGGGGAAAGTGTAGGATGCATCTTTCGGAATGGTCTGGGAGTACGCCAGGATGATCTCCTTCTTCCCGTTGGCGGGGATGGGGAACACCCGGGCAGCGAACTCGTTGCCCGGCGCCTGCTCCAGGAGCGCCGGGTCTTGCCGCCGATGCAGGAAGTCCTCGTAGGCCCGTCGCGCCGCCTGCTTCTCCACCACTTCGCCCTCTTGCCAGCCGGCCTCGGTCTTCATGGCAAAACGCGAGAGCGAGGCGCCGGGCGGCAGCGTGACCTTGAAATTCCCCTCCAGCACGCGGCTCTCCGGGTTCTCGAAGGTGAGCTTGAGCTCGGTGAGCGCCAGCGGGTCTTCGATGGCCGCGCGGATGCTCATCGACGTGAGCCGAAGGCCGGTGCCGTCCGATGCGGTGAGGCTCACGGGGACCGCAGCCTTCGGGTCGGCGGTGCCCTCGATCAGCGAGACGTCGAACACCTGCACCGTGGCGCGCGGCTTCTTCTCTCGGTTCTCGGAGAAGGCCACCGCCGACGCGAGGCCGATGACGAGCAACGTGGACGCGGCGATGGTGGACCTTCGCATGGATCTTTCGTGCTTTCTGCGGGCGGGAACGGTGGGGCTACCGCGGGACCATCGGTCGGACAGTCTGCGGCGCGTTTGGTTCCCGACGCGCGAAGGCAGCGAAGGATCTAGCGAATCGGCTCGCCTACATCTTGCCGCGCATGGCGTCGAGCCGGAGCTTCCACACCACGCCCACGGCCTCGGCGAAGATCTTCCGGCTCATCTTCGACTTGCCGGCGCGGCGGTCGACGAACACGATGGGCACTTCCTTGACGCGCATGCCCTTGAGGATGGCGCGGTAGGTCATCTCGATCTGGAACGAGTAGCCGTTGGAGTTCACGGAGGCGAGGTCGATGGCCTCGAGGGCGCGGCGGGTGAACGCCTTGTAGCCGCTGGTGAGGTCCTTCACGCCGAGCCCCAGGATGGAGCGGGAATACAGCGACCCACCCTTGGAAATGACGTGTCGCCCGAGACCCCACCCTTCGACGCCGCCGCCGGGAATGTTGCGGGATCCGATGATGACGTCGAACCCCTCGTCGAGGGCGCGCACGAAGTCCTTCAGGTAGCGCACGTCGTGCGACAGATCGGCGTCCATCTCGAAGAAGCGGTCGTAGCCTTCTTGCAGGCCGCGCGCGAAGGCCTGGGTGTAGGCAGTGCCCAGGCCCTGCTTGCCGGCCCGGTGCATGACTCGCACGTTCGCGTCCTTGGCGGCGATGGCGTCGGCGATCTCACCGGTGCCGTCGGGCGACGCGTCGTCCACGATGAGGATATGCGCCTCGGGGAATGCCGCGCGCACCTCCGAGACGAACCGCTCGAGATTGTCGCGCTCGTTGTAGGTCGGAGTGACGATAAGCGTCCGCGTCATCGGCCCTCGGATTAGCAGCAAACGCCGCGGGTCTGCGAGCCAAATCGCGCGGGCCCGCCTTCGCGATTGAGCACCCGAGCTCGGGCGTTTTCCCGTACCATCGACCGGTGACCTACCGGTCCGGACGACCCCCGCCGCCACCGTCTTCGCAGCCCGTCGGGCGGCGGCGCTCGTCGCAGTCCATTCTGACCCCGGACGCCGCGCGCGTCGAGGCGCTCGAGGCGGCGTTGGCGCGTGAGCGCAAGGTGAGCTCGGCGCTCCGCGAAGTGGGCGTGGCCATCGGTGTCACCGCCGACGTGGAGGACCTGCTTCAGCTCATCCTCGCCAAGATGACCGAGGTGGTGGAGGCGGATCGCGCCACGCTCTACCTGCGCGACGAAGAGAGCGGGGAGCTGGTCTCCCGGGCCATCGGTGGCGGCGCCATGTCGTCCATCCGCCTCAAGCCCGGTCAAGGCATCGCCGGCGCGGTGGCCGCTGCCGGCAAGCCGGTCATCGTGGCCGACGCCTACGAGGACCCTCGCTTCAATCCGCAGTGGGATCTCACCACCGGCTATCGCACGCGCTCCATCCTGGCCGTGCCCATCGTCGATCACACCGGCGCCACCATCGGCGTGGCCCAGGTGCTCAACAAGGCGCACGGCGAGTTCACGCTGGACGACGCCAGCACGTTGGCAGCGCTGGCCAGCCAAGCCGCCATCTCCATCGAGAACTTCCGACTGCTGCAGTCGATCAAGACCAAGAACGCGCAGCTCGAGGAGACCAAGGAGAAGCTCGAGCTCCGGGTCCGCGACCTCAAGCTGCTCTTCGATCTCGAGTCGGCCATGTCGCGGGTCGGCACCCTGGACGAGCTCCTGGTGAGCGTCCTCGGCGAGGCCCGTCGGGTCACCAAGGCCACGGTGGGCGCCTTCGCGCTGCGCGATCCGGAGAGCCAGCTCTCGACGCTCCACGTGCTGGAGAAGGGCCGCATTCTCCGGTTTCCCATGAAAGAGGACGAGGGCCTCATCGGCGCGGCCATGACCACCGACGAGGTGATCCTCACCCACGACGCCTCGCGCGATCCGCGGCAGAGCGTGGAGCTCGATGCCCGCGCCGGCTTCGAGTCGGAGACCGCGTTGTGCGTGCCCCTGGAGGGCGAGGACGGCCATCCGATCGGCGCCTTCGGCCTGTACAACAAGCGCGGCAGCGAGCCCTTCACCGAAGAGGACCAGGCGCTGGTGCTCCTCATCGCTGCCAACGCCTCCACCGCCATTCGCCTGCACTGGTCGCGCGAGTCGCGGGAACGCGAAGAGCGCCTCACCACCATCGGCCGCCTGCTCTCCGGCGTGCTCCACGACCTGAAGACCCCGCTCACCGTCATCAGCGGCTACGTGCAGCTCATGCAGCTGGCCGACAAGAAGGCCCAGCGCGACGAGTACGGCGCCCTCATCTTCAAGCAGTTCGAGCACATCGGCGCCATGCAGCGGGACGTCCTGGAGTTCGCCCGGGGCGAGAAGAGCGTGCTCATTCGAAAGGTGTATCTTGCAAACTTCTTCGAAGAGGTGAGGCAGAGCCTGGAGACCTCGCTGGCCAAGAACCGCGTGGAGCTGGTGGTCGACGTGCAAGACAAAGGCACTGCGCGCTTCGACGAAGGCAAGGTGCTGCGTATCATCCACAACCTGGCCCGCAACGCCGCCGAGGCCATGGCCTCCAAGGGCGGCGGTAAGTTCACGGTGAAGGTGCAGCGCGACAAGGAAGGGTCCTTGGTGCTGACCTTCTCCGATACCGGCCCGGGTATTCCCAAGGACATCGAGCACCGCCTTTTTCGTTCTTTCGTCACCAGCGGGAAGAAAGGTGGCACCGGTCTTGGTTTGGCCATCGTGAAGCGCATCGCAGAGGAGCACGGCGGTTCGGTGACGGTGCACTCCACCAGTCGCGGCGCCACCTTCAAGGTGATCTTGCCGCAGCCGGAAGAGGGCGCATGACCCTGCGCGCTCGCCTCGCCCCCCTCGCGCTCCTGCTCTTGCCGGCGCTGGCCCGCGCCGACGACGTCACCGCGCCCTTCACCGACCCGGGCGACGTGCCGCTTCCGGACTGGGCCAAGACGGTCGCGCCCAACCGCGCCGACGTGGCCATCTACCAGCAAGCGGGCGACGTGCAGAAGCGGCGCGGCACCATGATGCGCGACGCCCGCCTCTCGCTCTTCGGGGCGCATCGCGGCGCCCACTGTGGCGGCCGGTGGCTGTCGGTGGGCCCCATGGCCTGGGTATGCTCCGACGACGTCACGATGAGCGCCGATCCGCCCACGCTGGGGCTCGGTCTGCCGGCCATGGCCGACGGCCTTCCGTATCGCTACTACTTCGCGGGCGCCGAGGGCGCCGACGCCTACGACACCTTCCAGTACGCCGGTGACGAATCGCCCGCGCTGCAGATGGAGAAGGGCTGGAGCGTCCCCATCGTCGAGCAGCGCTCGAAGGGCGGGGAGCTCTGGGGTCGCACCCGCGCCGGCCTGTGGATCGCCATGCGCGAGCTCGGCCCGTCGCGCCCCTTCGCGTTCCACGGCGAGGTCATTCCCCAGGACGCCAAGCTCGACGTCGCGTGGGTGAACGCCGAGCGCACCAACGTGTACCCGGATGCGACCGCGCAGAAGAAGCCGCTCGAGACGCGCGTGCGCTTCCAGCTCCTCCACGTGCGCGAGGAGAAGAGCACCCGCGAGGGCATGTTCCTGCGGGTGAACGACGACGACAAGCCCGCCGCGTGGGTTCGCGCCAAGGACATCGCGCGGCCGAGCCTCGCCGCGCCGCCGCCCGAGGTCACCGGCGCCGCTACCGGCGAACGCTGGATCGACGTGGAGCTCGCCTCGCAGACGCTCGTTGCCTACCAGGGCACGGCGCCGGTGTTCGCCACCATGGTCTCCACCGGCCGTGGCGCCCAGGGCTCGGAGACTGCGACCCCTCGCGGTGTGCACCGCATCTGGGTGAAGCTCCACACCACCGCCATGGACAACCTCGAGAAGGAAGACGCGGAGCACTACTACTCCATCGAGGACGTGCCCTGGGTGCAGTTCTTCGACAAGGGCGTGGCCCTCCACGCAGCCTTTTGGCACCGGGAGTTCGGGCGCGTTCGCAGCCACGGCTGTGTGAACATGGCGCCCCTCGACGCGCACCGCATGTTCGCCTTCACCGGCCCGCACATCCCTTCCGGCTGGGCCGCCGCGCTGCCAACTCCTCTCGAGCCGGGCACCTGGGTCCGCGTCAGATAGGCCTGTGGATCAGCTGAAAGCAACCTCACCCCAAACCCCTCTCCATGAAGGGAGAGGGGCTTTGCCTCCGCTTTTCAGGGCTCCCCTCTCCCTTTAGGGAGAGGGGCGGGGGGGTGAGGTGAATACCGGTTGCTCTCGGGGGGGAAGATTACGGGGCGTTCAGGGTAACAGGGGTGGAGCTCTGCCTCTCGTCCGTTGAGGGTGAAATTTTACCTTCTGGTTGACGGTGTGGGCTTTGATGCTACTTCCACTGCATCTGCTGACCCGAGGATTCCCCATGACGTCCAAGCTTCGCCTCGCTGCTCTTCTGCTCCTTGTCACCACGGCGCCCGGGTGCGTGGCCGAGACCGACGTGGAGGAGGACATGTCCGGCGCGTCGACCGACGCCATCACGGACGTGAACCACTCGGCGGTGAAGCGCCAGTCCATCGGCAATTGCTGGCTCTATGCCACCGCGAGCTGGGCCGAGTCGCTCCACAAGAGCGTGGCCAACGAAGAGCTCAACATGAGCGAGTCGTACTGGAACTACTGGTACTGGTTCGAGCAGATCGCCAACGGCGGCCTCTCCGGCGGCGAGATTCAAACGGGCGGCTGGTACTCCACCGGCGTCGACCTCATCTCCCGCTACGGCATCATGATGGAAGCCGACTTCATCCCCGAAGAGGCCAACGCCGAGATGAGCGGTCGCCAGAAGTCGGCCCTCGACGCCATCAACCTCTCGCTCAAGAGCGGCGCGCTCTCCACCGCCGCGGCCCGCAAGGATCGCCAGCTGGTGCGCAAGGAGCTCAACCGGGTGTGGGGCCTGCAGCCCGCCGTGGTGACGCAGATGGACAGCGTGTTCGGCCCCAAGGTCACGCGCACCCTCGATCGCTGGGCTTCCACCAAGAACACCAAGGTGGTCCGCGCTCGCGAGATCTCGGTGCGCACCATGGACTCGACCACCAAGAAGATGGCCACCGTGACCCTGGCCGACGCCATCGGCACCAAGGCCTCGACCTACGCGGCGCGCACCGGTCGCTACGCGTGGCAGTCCATCTCCTACCCGACCTGGGACGCGACGAGCCGTCGCGCCACGCTGCGCCGCATGCAGACCGCGATGCACGATCAGAACCCGGTCATCCTCTCGTGGTTCGTGGACTTCAACGCCCTCGACGCGCAGGGGCGCTTCATGGCGCCGCCGGCCACCCCTGGCCACCAGGGCGGCCACATGGTGGTCATGGAAGACTACGAGATCGACAACGTCCCCGGCTTCGGCACGCTGAAGGCCGGGGTGAAGGAGACGCGTCCGGACGCGCTGAAAGCAGCGCTCGACCCCGCCGCCACCATCAAGTTCCTGCGCATCAAGAACTCCTGGGGCAGCTACCGCGTCGACCGCCAGTTCGTGCTCCCCGGCTACCACGATCTCTACATGGCCTATCTCAACGGCCCGGTGAAGCAGTGCCGCGCCAAGGCCGACGGCAGCCCCGATACGTCGAGCTGCTGGGACGACACGCCGCTCAACGATCTCGTGCTTCCCGCCGGCTACTGACTACTTCTTGCTGGTGCTCGCCGGCTTGGGCTTCTCGGCCTGAGGCGGGATGGCGGCGAGCCAGTCTTCGAGGCGCTCGAGCACGCGATCGGTCTCGGCGTCGGAGCGACGGCCTTCGAGCACCAAGTGCTGGAGGCCGATGCCCCACAGCATGGCGAGGGCGATCTCGACGTCGGGATCCTTGGCGGGCTTGCCCATGAAGCGCGCCACCAGCGAGCGCACGAGCACCAGGTTCTCGGCCATGGTCTCGCGGAGGCTCGGATCTTCTTCGGTGGCCACCACCAGGCCCAGGAGCATGCGCATGCGCGCGCGGTTCTTCACCACGCTGCCGGCCATGCGCAGGGTGCGGGCGCGCATGACGTCGACGCGGCCGCCCACTTCTTCGCGCAGGTTGGCCGGCAAGTCCTCGCGGAGCAGGTCGACGAAGCGCGTCACCAGCGCCGAGAGCAGGTCGTTCTTCTTGGGGAAGTAGTAGGTGAGGTGCCCCTGCGCCACGCCGGCCACCTTGGCGATGTGCGGCTGCGCGAGCTTGCCCAGGCCGGAGCTGCCGAGCACGCTCACCGCCGCGTCCAGGATTCGCTCCCGGACGCCGGTCCCGGGCTCAGCTTTCTCGGGGGTCTCAACCGGAACGCGCTTCTTGGCCATGACGGCTCCTTTGGTAGGTATACCTACCAAGGGGTATTTGGGGCGTCAACGCGGACCAGGCGAGGGCTCTCGGCGCCCGATTCGTCCGTGCGCAGCGGCCGTTTCTCGTGGGCCTGTGGCTCCCGGGCGCACTCTCTTCGGGAGTCTTGGCTCTCCCGCAGATTCTGCCTCGACACATGGCGATCTACGATGTAGGCAAACGTACCATATTGGGGGGCTCGTCCCCGCGGAGGCTAGGTTCAAGTGAAGAAACTTCTCATCGCAGTGCTCGTGGCTATGCCTCTCGCTGGCTGCACCGAAACCGTCGTCAACACCACCCCGACGAACGACGCCTCCGCCGATGCGGGCACCGTGGAGGAGACGCCCGATGCAGCAGTGGACGCGGAGCCCCCGCCGGTATCCCAGCTCCCCCAGGATCGCTGCCTCGATGGGCAGGACATGGACGGACCGGACGTCGACGTGAGCTCGTGCCCGGCGCTCCCGAACGCGCCTGCCAGCACCCTCATGGGCCAGAACAAGGTGAAGATCGAGCTCGGCGCCTGGGAGATGGGCACCCTCTCGAACGGAGAGACGTACAAGTACGGTTCGCTCTCGGCCGCCTCCACCAACCCGCGCATGCTCAACTACGACACCGGCTCGGTGGCGGTGAATGCCGAGAACCTCTCCTGCTGGGCCAAGGGCTACTACCGCCTGCGCCGCATCCTCCAGAACCCCCCGGCCGAGTACGTGGCCCTGCACAAGGCGGGCTTCCAGTACCGGTTCTTCCAGTTCCAGTCCGACCTTCGCAATGGCCCTACCGGCTACAAGAAGATCTCCTCGTTCGAGGACCACCTGGTGAAGTGGGTTACCGTGATCAACGCCCAAGGCGTGTGCGAGCAGCCCACGCTCACCAAGTTCCGCGACTACGCGAAGGCCGAGCTCACCCGCCGCAAGTTGCCGCTGCCCGAAGGCAGCTGAGAGCGACGCGCCGCCGCTTCGGGCCCCGGGGAGTCGTCCCACGGGGCCCGTCGCTTTTCCAGCGTTTGCAAAGCGGGGCCAGGAACGATAAGGCCTGGAAACCATGATTTCCGTCGTATCCGCCGTGCGCGACCTCGGGCGTCTTCGGGAGATCTCCACGGTCCTGGTGCGGCACGGCTTCGGCGAGATCGTCATGCGCGCCGGCTTCGGGCGCAAGAAGTCGAAGAGCGAGGCGCCCCCCGCGCTCCGACCCAGCGAAAAGCCTCCGGCCTCCACCGGCGACGAAGCGGCGCCGAACAGCGCGGCCGACCCGAGCGCCGACGCGCTGGTGGTGGTGAGCGAGGCCGACGCCGCTGCGGATGGAACGGCCAGCACCGCCGAACGCGTGCGCCTGGTGCTTCAGGACCTGGGGCCTTCGTTCATCAAGCTCGGACAGATCGCCTCGACCCGGCAAGACGTCATCCCCGCCGACATCATCGCCGAGCTGAAGAAGCTCCAGGACGAGGTGCCGCCGGTGCCCTTCGAGGACATCAAGAAGGTGGTGGAGGAGAGCCTGGGCGCGCCGCTCGACCAGGTGTACCTGCGCTTCGACGAGAAGCCGCTCGCCACCGCCTCCATCGGACAAGTGCATCGTGCACGTATTCGGGTAGAGGACGGCGAGCACGAGGTGGTGGTCAAGGTGCAGCGGCCCGGCGTGGGCTCCACCGTGGTGCGCGATCTCGAGCTGCTCCACATGATGGCGGCGGTCATCGAGCGAACCATCCCCGAGTCGAAGATCTACTCGCCGGTGGGGCTGGTGCAGCAGTTCGACCGATCCATCACCGCCGAGCTCAACTTCACCATCGAAGCCGAGAACGGCGAGCGGCTGGCGCAGAACTTCAAGGACGACAGCTCGGTGCGCTTCGCCCGGGTGTTCCGCAGCGCGTCCTCGAAGCACGTGCTCACCCAGGAGTTCTTTCCGGGAAAGAAGATCGACGTGGCCTTGCGCGAAGGCGCCAACGGCCCGCTCATCGCCAAGCGCAGCGTCGGCCTGGTCATCAAGATGGTGTTCGAGGACGGCTTCTTCCATGCCGATCCGCACCCTGGGAACATCATCCTCCTGGGCACCAACGACGACCCGGTCATCGGCCTCATCGACCTCGGGATGGTGGGGCGCCTGAGCCCGGAGCTCCGCGATCGTACGGTGGACCTCATGGTGGCCGCGGTGCGAAAGGACGCCTACGGCGTTGCCGACGCGCTCTACGCCATCGGCCGGCCCACCAAGAAGGTCGACATGCGCGAGTATCGCGCCGAGGTGGCTACCCTCGCCGAGAAATACCTGGGGCGACCGCTCAAGGAGATCGAGCTCTCGGCGA
>Ga0075163_10013024_pt1 | contig 10816 bp, 12 predicted proteins | sample JI1023141ADNA_FD_71478 | JGI IMG/M metagenome (GOLD analysis project Ga0075163, IMG submission 71478) | Wastewater effluent complex algal communities from Wisconsin, to seasonally profile nutrient transformation and Carbon sequestration -... | ecosystem: Engineered > WWTP > Effluent > Algae... | reverse complement strand
GTCATTTTGGTGGCTTCGTATTTATCTTTTGAACCTGTTTTTCCTGAATCGCCGCTTTTACATGAAGCGAGGATCAATAAAACCGGGATTAATTTTTTCATACCAACAAATTGTTTAAATAAAAATACTCTTTTTAAAAACAGTGCTCAAAAATAACCATCCCTACATGATTTTATTTTAGATTTGTTTGTTAATAATTTTCAAATAATCCCCCCGAATGCCGAACAAACCGGTTATTTCAAAAAGACCTTCTGGGTAAATTGAAAAATCTGTTCAGACACACAGCATTCCGGGAACCAGCTCAACAAACAAGGTAAAATGGTAAAAAATCTCAGCGCAGCTCATTCGCTGGTTAGCAATTGGGTGTGTGAATTAAGGGATGTGGATGTTCAGAACGACCGGATGCGATTCAGAAGAAACCTGGAAAGAATTGCCGAAGTGATCGGCTATGAAATCAGTAAACAACTGGAACCCGCAGATAAAGAAATCACCACTCCAATGGGAGTAACCAGTTGCAAAGTATTGAAAGAACAACCTGTACTGGCAACTATTCTTCGTGCCGGATTGGCGATGCACAATGGTTTGCTGAATTATTTCGATAAAGCAGACAATGCCTTTTTAAGTGCTTATCGCAAACATCATGCAGATGGTAGTTTTGAAATCAGCCTGGAATATATGAGTTGTCCGGATCTTGAAAACCGGGTTGTAATAATCAGTGATCCGATGCTTGCCACAGGATCTTCACTGGTCAAATCAATTCAGCACCTGAGAGAAGAAGGCCCGTTCAGGGAACTACACATCGTTTGTGCCATTGCCTGTACGGTTGGAATTGAATATGTGTTGCGTGCCGAACCTAAAGCCATTATCTGGTGTGGTGATATTGATGATGAATTAACGGCCAAAGGATATATCGTTCCCGGGCTGGGAGATGCAGGTGATCTTGCCTATGGAGCTAAAATGCAGAATTGATGATTGCCATATATTACAACCATTTTACCGGTTGACAAAGCTATATAATCGTTTTTTGATACTGATATTCAAAAGAAAATCAATGGTTTGATTGAAATCGGAACCATTGATCAAACTTTAGCTTTTGGCATGCAGCTTTTTAAGCGAATTCCTTATCTTTACCTATAAGAATTTCCTGAAAATGAGAAAATACTTTCTTTTCGTTATTGTGCTTTTGAGTTCCGTTACCCTGCAGGCTCAGGATCCTCACTTTTCACAATTTTTCGCCTCCCCGCTTACGTTGAACCCCGCTTTTACGGGTAAATTCGATGGTATCTGGAGGCTTGCTGCAAACCACCGTGATCAATGGCCTTCTATTCCGAAAGCCTATGTAACCACCAGCGCTTCTGTGGATTTTGCCATTCTCAAGAAAAAAATTCCGGAAGGAGATGTATTTGGTGTGGGTATTTCCGGATTAACCGATGCCAGTGCCAATAATGCTTTGAAATTAAATTATGGTTCCGTTTCATTGTCATACCACAAAGCGCTCGATGAAAATGGTTACAATACCATTGGAGCAGGTTTTCAGGGTACCTATTCCAGCATGGCGCTTGATATCACCAAGCTTACCTTTGAAGATGAACTGCAGCAGAACGGTTTTGCACAGGGAACTTCAGGAGAATATATCGGAGCCAATCCATTAACCGGCCGCAATCGCAACTATTTTGAAATGAATGCCGGTTTATTGTATTCAGGATCAAGCAATGGTGAAAACAACTACTACCTCGGTGCTTCTATGTACCATATCAACAGACCAAAAGTTTCATTCAAAGACAAAAGCTGGTATTTAACCGGCCGCTTAACTATACATGGCGGCGGATCTTTCCCTATTTCTGATGTAGTGGGAGTGAACATTTCAGCCATTCACCAGATCCAGAACAAAGCCAGTGAGACTGTTTTCGGTGGTGCTGTTTCCTTGAATGCCAATGGCGATAATACAAACCCAACCAATGTTTACCTGGGTTCATGGATGCGTCTGAACGATGCGATCATTCCATATATCGGTCTGGAAATCGGTGGATTGAGGATTGGCGCCAGTTACGATGTAAACATCAGCGACCTGAAAGCTGCAACCGGCAACAGGGGCGGATCAGAAATTTCTGTAATCTACATCAAAAGACCACAGGAAAGCAAAGGTATTCCTTGTCCGAGGTTCTAGATTGGTATAAAAAAATCATTCGCTTTACTGCATTATTTAACGGGTCTCCCGCTTACATACCTGTTCCCTCTTACATAGAATCGGTAAGGAAGCAATCCATCTTTTCCGGCACTTTCCACCCCAATTCTTTTACTGCTCCCAATCAGTTCAGCAACTATTTTACTGTATTTATCTTCATACAAACTTACCAGGTCGTCTAATAACAAGGCACCTGAATGCATTTTGGAAATGCCTAGCGCTTTGCCAACATTCCCAGGCCCACGTGTTAGTGTGGGATCAGCCGGATCTGATTTCCCGGTTCGTTTAAGCATGACTGTTATACCTTCGATTGGCTCAATTGCCCTGATCAGAATAGCATCCGGAATATCTTTTTTATTGGTGACCACATTCAGCATCTGGTGCATACCATAACAGATATAAATATACGCAGTACCCGGTGCGGCATACATATGTTCATTCTTATTGGTTCGTCTCCCTCCAAATGAATGCGATGCTTTGTCGGTAAGCCCTACATAAGCTTCTGATTCCACGATGCGCCCCGAAGTAATCTTTCCATCAAAATTTGTTTGTACAATCTTTCCCAATAACTCACGGGCAATCTGAACTACATCTTTCCTGTCATAAAAACCAATCGGTACTTTTTTCATATCAGCTTATAAAATTAACAACAATATTCAAGGGTAAATTACTTAAGCATCCCTGATATGCAAAGCAGCTTATTGAGAATGTTTTATATCTTTAAAGCCCGGCAGTAAATTGCTGCTCAGCCAATGCTAAAAGAAATCATCATATCCATTCAGGCTTATTTTGAAGCCCACCGGTTTATAGTAAAACACCGGTTGTGGAAATGGATTGTAATTCCGGGGCTGATCTATACCATACTTTTTATTGTAGGCATCTATTTTTTCTGGACCTCCAGCAATACAGCCATTGAATGGGTATTGCAGCAAACCGGTGTGAAAGGCTGGCTCGACAGGGTGCATGAAAGCTGGTTGAATTTTATTTTCATCGTAGGACAAATCATACTAAGGCTGGTATTGCTGATGTTTTATTTCTCCTTATTCAAATTTTTATTCCTGATCATCGGTTCACCGGTTTTTGCTTACCTGAGTGAAAAAACAGAAAGCATACTCGAAAACAGGGATTTCCCTTTCAGCTTTTCACAACTGATCAAAGATGTTGGACGTGCAGTGCGGATAGCCCTTCGGAATATGCTGTGGCAAACGGTTTATGTCATCAGTATCCTTATACTTTCATTTATCCCGGTTGCGGGTTGGATTACACCCTTGCTGGCATTCTTTGTAGATTGCTACTACCTTGGTTTTTCCATGCTCGATTACAGCAGTGAAAGAAATAAATTAAGTGTTGGTGAAAGCATAGAATTAATCGGTCATCACAGGGGACTTGCCATTGGCAATGGAATGGTATTTTATGCCATGCACATGATACCTTTACTGGGATGGCTATTCGCTCCGAGCTATGCTGTGATTGCAGCAACATTAAGTTTGCACAAAGCCAGAAAACAGCATGTAATCATTCAATAAGATGCCAACCGTTTACCTCATACCTTCCTTTCTTGCAGAACAGGCCACCGAAACCATCCTTCCTTATATACCTGCATGCGTAAAAGATTCGGCAGTAATCTTTGCAGAGAATGAGCGTACAGCCCGCCGTTTCCTGAAAGCAGTAGATCCATCGATAGTAATTGATGACTACGAATGGCATACCATTCACAAAGCGGAAACAGAACAGCTGACTATTTTCAAAACTGCCATCAAAGCGGGAAAAAATATTGCAATCATCAGTGAAGCCGGATGCCCCGGAGTTGCAGACCCAGGACAGGTTTTGGTGCAGGCAGCACAGGAATTAAATTGTACCGTAAAACCATTGGTTGGTCCGAGTGCAATATTACTTGCGCTGATGGCCAGTGGTATGAACGGACAGCAATTTGAATTTCTCGGCTACCTGCCGATCGACAATACTGAACGCATCCGCAGAATAAAAGAGCTGGAAGCTTCATCTGCTAAAAACAACGGCACTAAAATTTTTATAGAAACACCTTATCGCAACAACCAGTTGCTGGAATGCCTGCTGCAACACTGCCAGCCCGGCACTACGATTTGTGTAGCAACAGATATTACCGGTAAAGAAGAAAGCATTGTAACAAGAAAAGTGGCAGATTGGAAAAAACAAAAACCGGAGTTACACAAAAAAACAGTCACATTCCTGCTGTATGCAGGAAACTGATTAATGACTGATGTCTTCCATCTTCCTGATCTCATCCACAACATAAACACTGTATCCTCTCCAGGGGATTGATTTTTTGTATTCCTTGTAATGAAGATCAAAATATTTTCCACTGTTATTCATGAGCACATTGGCAATGCTGTCATCTGCAACAGAAAATTCAAATTCATAAGATTGTATAGCGCCTGGTGATTTTGAACGGAAGCCCGATTGTATCAGTTTGCCCTCATAGGTTTTGAAAATATTGCCTTTCTTAACAACATAATTTAGTTCCCCGGATTTTACGCCCTCCCCGAATACATAAAAATAATTCCACCAGACGATGATTCCAATTACGATTATACTAACGATCAGGAATATCCGAAGAAATTTTCTGAAACCGCTTTTCTTCGGCGGGTTAACCTGTGCAGGACTTGTTGTTTCCATCATACAAACTATATTTTATTCAAATTACATAAATAAATCAAAAACCATATTCACTTACCAACCATACCAGCATTCCCATAACAGCAGCCCCAAGTTGTAATTCACGCCGGCTAACGGTTTCAAAGGTATCGGTTGCAGCATGGTGCAGGTCGAAATAGCGCTGTGTATCTGGACTTAAACCCGCCAGCACAGTGCCGATCTCTTTCAGCGGGCCGATATCAGCTCCACCACCACCAGCAAAAAAATCATTGACGCCATATTCTTTAAACAATGGTTTCCATCGGAGCATCCGTTGGAAGGTTGTGCTATCGGCTTCAATACCGAACCCACGCGGACTAAACCCTCCAGCGTCGCTTTCCAATGCAAACAGGTGTTTTTCTTTATTTGATTTAGCAGCTGCCAGATAAGCCTTCGCACCCCGACCACCATTTTCCTCATTCATAAACATAACTGCCCTGATGGTTCTTTTGGGTTTTATATTTAATGCTTTAAGCACCCTGATGATTTCTATCGACTGTACACATCCTGCTCCATCATCCTGCGCCCCTTCTCCCAGGTCCCAGCTATCAAGATGACCACCAACTGTAATGATTTCTGCAGGATACTCAGTACCCCTGATCTCACCGATCACATTGAATGAGGGCTGGTCTTCCAGCATCTTACAGGAAGTTTTAAACCAGGCCGTAATCACCCTGTCTTTTTTCAACTCACTGTTAAGCATATCCGCATCATTGGTACTGATCGCAACTGCCGGTATTTTCGGAAAGGAATCATTGTAAGTCGTCATGCCGGTATGCGGATAATCATCCGGGTTACTGGCCAGCGACCTGATCATCACCCCTACTGCACCATACCGGGCTGCCTGAGCGGGCCCTATTCTCCTGCCAGTTCCGCTTTGCCCATATGCCCTGAATGTATTGATGTGTTCGGGGTTCATGATGAAATTATAAAAAACTATTTTTCCTTTCAGCGCTGCTTCTCCCAATGAATGGAGTTCCTGCATGCTGTTGACCTGTATGATCGTTCCTTTCACACCTTCAGGAGCCGTAGCTACAGAGTTGCCCAATGCACATAATTTCAATAAATGCTTTTTATTGTTTCCCAATTCCAGGTAACCTGATTCTTTTTCGCCTCTCACCCAATGAGGTACCATGCAGGGTTGCAGGTAAACAGTATCCGCACCTGCCAGCTTGAGCATACTGAAAGTTGCCTGAACCGCTTTAACGGCATTCTCTGATCCACTCAGTCGTGGCCCGATTTTTTTGCACAGAAAACGCAGGTTTTCATAAGCGGTAGAAGAAGCAAGGACTTCATTGGCTATTTTCCGCAATTGCAATGAATCCTGCTGCTGACAAAAAACATTTTTACTGAACAGCAAAACAGGTAGCGATAAAAGATAAATTCTTTTCATCATAATAAACTGTATAAGGCAAACTTAGTTATTTACCGTTTACCTTTATTTAACATGTAGGGTTGATTATTTAATCGGTAAATTGCAACCCTCATTTTCAAGTTAAAATTCGGTTATGAATATAGCGATTGTTTGCTACCCCACTTTCGGGGGAAGCGGAGTGCTGGCCACAGAATTAGGTAAAGCCCTGGCAGAAACAGGTCACAATATACATTTCATCACCTACCAGCAGCCCGTTCGTTTGAGCGGGTTTCATGCAAATATTTTCTATCATGAAGTTCGGGTACCTACGTATCCGCTCTTCGATTTTCCGCCTTATGAAACTGCATTGGCCAGTACGATGGTGGATGTAGTGAACAACAATGATATTGATATCCTGCATGTACACTATGCCATTCCGCATGCAGCAGCAGCCTATATGGCCAAACAGATACTCGCCAAGCAGGGGAAAAAATTACCGGTGATTACAACCCTTCACGGAACTGATATAACACTGGTAGGACGGGATAAGACTTACAGCCCGGTGGTTACTTTTTCTATGGAAGAAAGTGATGTACTTACTGCTGTTTCCAACAACCTCAAAGAAGAAACATACCGCAACTTCAACATTCAGAAACCGATTGAAGTGATTTATAATTTCGTGGATGTAAAACGCTTCAATAAAAAACCGGTTGATGCTTTTAAAAAACTGATCGCACCCAACAATGAAAAAATCATTGTGCATGCTTCAAACTTCAGGAAAGTAAAAAGAGTGATGGATGTAGTACAAACATTCCTACTGGTAAACAAACAGATCCCCTCCCGTTTATTATTGCTGGGTGATGGACCCGAAAGGCCCGAGATAGAAGCATTTACCCGTGGCTGTGAGGATTGTGCCGAAATTAAATTCCTCGGCAAACAGGAACAGATGGAAGACATTCTGCCGATTGCAGATCTGTTTATGCTAACCAGTGAATATGAAAGTTTCGGACTGGCAGCTCTCGAAGCAATGGCTGCAGAAGTTCCTGTCATTTCAACGAATGCCGGCGGTTTACCCGAAATCAATGTAGACGGCTATTGTGGCTACATGAGTGAAGTAGGTGATGTAAAGTCGATGAGTGAAAACGCCATTAAAATATTGTCGGATGAAACGGTACACCGCCAGTTCAAAGCCAACGCACTGGCACAGGCAAACAAATTCGATATTGCGAATATTGTACCCTTGTATGAGCAACTCTATTCAAGAGTACTCACTAAATAATTATCTTCTGCGCAACCATTTCTCAGGATCATAATTGCTGGTTTCGTTGCTAACATAAAAATCAATGGCACCTACGCCGTCGAAATTGGCTGCCACCTTACCAAGTACCTGTCCGGTTTTAACCTGCTGCCCTTTCTGAACATTGACTCCTGAAAGATTGCTGTAGGTGGTAAAATATTTACCATGCTGAATGATCACTACCTGCATATCATCGATATTCTGAACTGAACTTACAGTTCCATCAAATACTGCTTTCACAGGTGTACCGATATCGGAAGAAATAGTTACAGATGAAACATCAATGATCGTTCCACTGGGCAATGTATTTTTTCCATAATGCATAGTGGGTATTCCCCGATCCAGTGGCCAGGGCAAAGAACCGCGGTTGCGTTCAAAACTGGCATTAAGGGCAATATTTTCAGGATTCAACAACACACTTTCCGGTTTCTTCGGTGCGGTAGTTGCTTTTGGTGTTGAAACAGATTTTGTATTCGGATTGGTTGGTGTAACAGGGTTGGCATTTGCCTTAGCAAGGGCTTCTTTTCTTAATCTTTCTTTTTCGGCTGCTGCTTTTGCGATGGCTTCTTTACGGGCTTCTTCCTGAGCCTTGCGGATAGCAGCTGCAATTGCATTGTTTACTTTCTGCATCTGCTTCTGTTTGGCTGCAATCTGGTTATTTAATTGTTTGCCTTGCTTTTTCAATTCAGCAACAATCCTGTCTTTCTCTTTCTGTTGCATTTCCAGCGCTTTCATTTCCTTACTCTGTACTTCTAGCACTGTGTTCTTCTGTAATTTGGCTGAGCCAAGGTCCTGGATTCTTTTCTTACGCAAATCCTGGGTACGGAGAATGTTTTCTCCCTGCATCTCACGGTAACTACGGTAGCTCTTCAGGTATGAGATTCTTTTGATGGCATCATTGAAACTGGCTGCAGAAAATATAAAGTTGAGGAAATCGTAACTACTCCTGTTCTTGTATGCATATACCATGCTTTTGGCATATTCCTGTTTCAGGGTATCCAGCAGCCGATCGTAACGTTTAACATCTTTAGAGATGGTATACATGTTATTGTCGAGCATATTCAGATCACGGTTGATATTGTCTATCACCCGATCCTGCAAATTCACTTTATTGGAAATGAGTTTTAACTGGTAAAGGTTCTCTTTGGTTTGGGCTTTGTTGCTGTTGAGCAACTTTTCCGTTTGTTCAATTTCCTTTTTAAGTTCTGCCCTTTGCCTTTCCAGTTCTTCACGGGTTTGAGGTTGAGCAGATACCTGCCATGCAGATATCAGGCATACGAATGCTGTGAAAATGAATTTAACCATGTATCTAATTTAACGGGTATTGCAAAAATACAATCCGTGGTGAATAAATGACCAGAATTCCTTCAATTAAAATAACGCTTATTTGCGTTTGTAATTTTTCGGTATGCTGAAAGAAACCGATAAATCTTTGTTAAACTCGTATTGTTTGTAATTAAGCCTGATGTCTATTTTATTTTTTTCTGACGCAGTAATCTGCCGCATGGTTGAGAAAAATATACCACTGTTGTTTTCATAACCATCATAAGTTACATCGGCCGTGCGGCTCCTGGTTTGATCTACGTCATCCATTTTACTGCGCAGCATTAATTTGCTATCATGCGTTAACGTTAGTAAGTTTTTGAAAAAATCCCCCACCGATGTCATGAGTACATAATTTTCCTGTTGCCTGAAAGAAGTTATTTTATCATTGAAGAAAACCGGGTTGCCAATGATAAGGTCCTGTACAGTCTGGTAATCGAAAGGAATCTGTGTAACTTCCTGCAGATAGTCCATTGAACGGTATTGCACTTCTTTCTCCTGTTTGTTGAGCAGGATCACACTGTCTTTTTTGATGAGCACCCTGTACACTTCAATATTAAGGAAGGTGGCTGACAAAGACATCCAGATGGCACTGTCTTTAATGATGCGCACTACTGCAGTTATATCGGGATTCTTTCCTTTGCTGTCTGACGACTCCACTTTTATTTTTGCATTAAAAGTTCTGAAATCGATGTAATGCGCTTTTAACTGTGTAAGAGCGTCATTGATCTGTTTCAGAGAATCATCCTTGGTCTGGTTCTCAGGTACAGGCAACGTTTCTTTGGGAGCAATTGCTTTATTGATCTGCTTGGTTGGCCTGCATGCCATCAGGTAAACAGACAATAACATTATGGCTATAAAAATATTTTTCTTCATGTGCTGCTGATTGGGTTATTTACCGGTATGTCCGAATCCACCGGCTCCTCTTTCTGTATCATTCAATTGCTGTACCAAATGCAAAATTGCTCTTTCTGTTTTGGCAATTACCATCTGTGCAATTCTGTCGCCTGGTTGTATGACCTGGTTTTCATTGCTCAGATTAATTAATAAAACCTTAATTTCTCCGCGATAATCACTATCAATGGTTCCTGGTGTATTGAGGCAGGTGATTCCCTGTTTTAATGCAATGCCGCTACGGGGCCTGATCTGGGCTTCATACAATTCGGGCAGTTCAATGAACAAGCCAGTTGGAACAAGCGCTCTTTGCATCGGTGCGAGCGTAATGGCATCGGTTAAATTTGCCCTTAAGTCCATACCCGCAGATCCTGATGTTGCATAAGCTGGCAGGGGGTTGGAGGATTCATTCACAATCCCGATGGCTACCGTTGAATTATTCATCATTAATCGTTGACTTTTTTAGTAGTGCAGTTGCGTAAGCTACCAATCCTTCTTCTCTTCCAACAAAACCCATTTTTTCGGTAGTGGTTGCTTTTACGGAAATATCCCCGGTGGTTATGTGCAGTATGGCTGCAATGGTTTCCTGCATGCTGGTGATGTATGGGGCGATTTTGGGAGCTTGCAAACAAAGTGTGGCATCAACATTCACTACCCTGTAACCTTTGCTGTTTATCAGGTCAAAACAACGCTGCAGCAATATCTTACTGTCAATGTTTTTGAATTCATTGCTGGTATCGGGAAAATGTTTCCCGATATCGCCCAGACACAATGCGCCCAGCAAAGCATCGCAGATAGCATGAAGCAATACATCGGCATCACTATGACCCAATGCTCCTTTATCGTGTGGAATTTTTACGCCTCCGATCCACAAATCCCTCCCGGTAACCAGTTGGTGAAAATCTACTCCTGAACCTATTCTGTACGACATGTAATGTTTTCTGATGGATGGCAAAAATAAAAAAGCGTTTCCGGTTAAAGAAACGCTTTTTAATATTGTGATAACTTTTACTTATTTGTCCATATCGAACAACAAAGTAAAGCGAACTGTATTAGACAGTGGGTTGCGGTTTACACCAGAACCGTTTGG
>Ga0075163_10013023_pt1 | contig 10816 bp, 7 predicted proteins | sample JI1023141ADNA_FD_71478 | JGI IMG/M metagenome (GOLD analysis project Ga0075163, IMG submission 71478) | Wastewater effluent complex algal communities from Wisconsin, to seasonally profile nutrient transformation and Carbon sequestration -... | ecosystem: Engineered > WWTP > Effluent > Algae... | reverse complement strand
CCTCGCCGATCCGGACTCCGACGAGCCCCGGCTGGTCTATGCCGACGCGCTGCAGGCCGCCGGCGATCCTCGTGGCGAGCTGATCGCGATCCAGTGCGAGCTCGCGCGGCTCGGCTGCGAGCGCACGGGGTGGGCGATCGATGGCGCCAGCCCGTACGAGGATCACGCGGATGCGCTCGACGACTCCCTCGTGGCGATCGAACCCGCGCGCCGGTTCGCGCTGCGCGACCGCGAGCGTGCCTTGCTCGAGGCGTACGGTACTCGATGGTGGCGCGGAGATGCGGCGTGTCGGTTCCACCGCGGCTTCGTGGATCACGTGACCACGAGTGCCGCGCGGATCCCCGCGATGTTCGAGCAGGCGCCGCTGCTGCGCTCGATCTCGATCGGCGACTACGAGACCACCGGGCTCGCGTTGTTCGAGCACACGCGGGCGCGACGCTTGCGACGGCTCGAGCTCCGCCTCGCGCCGTCGAGCAGCGATGCCTTCCTCGATCGGATACCGGAGCTCGTGGGCCTTCGTCACCTGGCGATCACGGGCGTGGGCGGAAGCGGGTCGGTTCACCACCGGGCCTCCGCAGAGACCATCGATCGCTTCTTCGCGTGCCCGACCCTGACGCAACTCGAGGTGCTCGATTTCTGGCAGGCCGGTGCCACCGGTGGCCACCTCGTCCCGGTGCTGGAGACCGCGCCGGTGTTCGCGCTTCGCCTGTCCGCGACCGAGGAGTCTCCCTTCGATGCGCTGCTGCGATCGCCACACGCCGGCAAGCTGGAGATCCTCCGCGTCGGACTGTACGGCGAGCAGGATCTGCTCGGCCCGATGGTGACCTCGCCGCACCTCCAGAACCTGCGCGCGCTCGAGGTGAACAGCTGGTCTCGCGGGCTGGAGCTCGGCACGCTGGGCCACGCGTTCCCTCGTCTCGAGCTGCTGATCCTGTCGGGGAACTTCGTGCGCTTCGAGCCGCTGTTCGCAGGCGGCGGGCTCGGTCGCCTCACCGATCTACGGATCGCCAACTGCGGGCTGCGTGACGAGGGCTTCGCCGCGCTCGCCGATTCGCCGCTGCTGTCGCGTCTGACCACGCTCGACGCCTCGAACAACCCGCTGACCGATGCGGGTGCTGCCGCGCTCGTCGCCGCCGCGCCTCGCACGCGCCTCGCGGTGCTCGACGTCCGAGATAACCAGCTGACGGCCCGCGGCCGCGCGGAGCTCCTCAACGCCTTTCCCGACACCCGTGTTCTGGTGGGAAGCAGGCTGCCGAGATGACCGGAGACTACCGATGAAGAAGCGCGTCGTGATCGGCTTGCTGGGGACCACGCTCGATGCCGGCCTCCGCGACAAGCGCTGGGAGAAGTGGCGGCCGAGCGTGGCGATCTGCCAGCAACCGGAGCTCCACGTCGATCGCTTCGAGCTGCTCGTCCAGCGCGGCAGCGAGCCGCTGGCGACGCAGGTGGTCGCGGACATCGCGCGCGAGTCCCCCGAGACCGAGGTTCGCCAGCACGTCCTCGATCTCGCGAACCCGTGGGACTTCGGCGAGGTCTACGCCGCGCTCGACGACTTCGCGCAGGCGTATCCGTGGAAGCCCGCCACCGAGGACTACTTCCTCCACATCACGACCGGCACGCACGTCGTCCAGATCTGCCTGTTCCTGCTGTGCGAGACCCGCGCGATGCCGGGCGTGCTGCTGCAGTCGTCGCCGGGGCCGATGGAGCACCGGACGGTCGCCGGCAAGGTCGAGGTGATCGATCTCGAGCTCGCGCGCTACGACCGGCTCGCCGCGCGGTTTCGCGAGCGCACGCAGACCGGCACGTCGCTGCTCAAGCAGGGCATCCCGACGAAGAACTCGCGGTTCAACGCGATGATCGACGAGCTCGAGCAGGTCGCGAGCAAGTCGAAGGATCCGCTGCTGCTGGTCGGCGAGACCGGCACCGGCAAGACAGCGCTCGCGCGGCGGATCCACGAGCTCAAGGCCGTGCGCCAGCATCTGTCCGGCGAGCTGGTCGCGGTCAACTGCGCCACGCTGCGCGGCGATCTCGCGATGTCGATGCTGTTCGGGCACGTGAAGGGTGCGTTCACCGGCGCGGCCGAGGCGCGCACCGGCGTGCTGCGCAAGGCGGACAAGGGGCTGGTGTTCCTCGACGAGATCGGCGAGCTCGGGCGCGACGAGCAGGCGATGTTGCTGACCGCGATCGAGGAGAAGCGGTTCTATCCACTCGGCGCCGACAAGCTGGTGAGCTCGGATTTTCAGCTGGTCGCCGGCACCAACCGCGATCTCACCGCCGACGTCAGGGCAGGGCGGTTCCGCGAGGATCTGCTCGCACGCATCGCGCTGTGGACGTTCCGGATCCCGGCGCTGCGCGAGCGCCCCGAGGACGTGGTGCCGAACCTCGACTACGAGCTCGAGCGGCTGAGCGCCGAGCTCGGCGTGCGCATCTCGTTCGCGAAGCAGGCCCGCGATGCGTTCGTGCGGTTCTCGGAGGCGGCGCCGTGGCCCGCGAACTTTCGCGACTTCAACGCCGCGCTGCGCCGGATGGCGACCTTGTCCGACGGGGGCCGGATCGATCAGGCGACCGTCACCGCGGAGCTCGCGCGGCTCGGGACGGCGATCGCCGGTGACGATCTGCAGGCCGTGCTCGGCGAGCGCGCGGCTGCCCTCGATCGCTTCGATCGCGTCCAGCTCGCCGATGTCGTCGAGGTGTGCCGCGCCTCCCCGTCGCTGTCGGCCGCCGGGCGCGCGTTGTTCGCGAGCTCGCTGGCGGCGCGGACGACGAAGAATGACGCCGATCGCCTGCGCAAGTACCTCGCGCGGTTCGGGCTCGACTTCGACACGCTACGGGGCTGATCAGAACGGCGTGGCGACGCCGAGGTGGAGCGCGACCTCGTCGCCGAGCTCGTGGAACTGGTAGAGCTCGCCGGACGCCTTGACCCGCAAGGCCCCGAACTTGATCGCGACGCCCCCCGTGTAGCGCAGCAACGAGGTGCGGTCGTCGAGCGGGCTGTTCGCGAGCACGTTGCCTCGTCGCCGCAGGCCGTCCCAGCGCCCGATCAGCTCGACCTTGCCGATCGGGACCTCGGCCTCGACGTAGAAGCCCTCCTTGACGAAGAAGTCGTCGAACGTGCCATTCGCGTTCGGCCCGAACTTGAAGCGCGACGCGGGGTCGGTGCCGAGCGCCATCTCGGTGCGCCGCAGCAGGTACTCGCCGCGCAGGATCACGGCGCCGAGATCGACCGAGATATCGACGCCGGCGATCCAGAACGCCAGCGCGGCGTCGGGATCGTAGGTGCCTCCCATCACCGAGGCGCCGAGCGCGAGCGTGCCGTGACCGCGCAGCTCCATCGAGCCGGCGATCCGGGCACCCACGACGGGCTCCGAGTTGTTGTCGACGTAGTAGCGATCGCCGGAGCGCGACTCGATGTAGTCGAAGTCGGCGGCGTCGGCACTGCCCTTCGGTCCACTCATCGCGTAGACGGCGTAGTCGAGCTGGCCGTGCGCGAAGAAGTGCGTGCCGCCGACCTCGACGCCGTTGTCGACCCACGGCGCCGGCAGGATCCCTTCGTTCCAGACGTCGCGCTGGAGCATGCGTCCCATGTCGTAGGGCAACGGCTTGTCGCTGGTGCGGTGGTTCGCCGGATCGTGGCGCAGCGGGAACGCGCCGAACGAGGGCGTCATCCGGCCGACACGCAGGTGCAGCTCGTCGGCGGCGCGCAGGTCGACGTACGCCATGCCCACCTCGAAGCCGTGGCACGCGAAGCACACCTTGACGCTCGTCGAGATCTTGTCGGAGACGTCGACCGTCATCTTGAGCGACAGCTCGACGGTCGCGCCGTCGAGCGTCAGCCGGCGACCGGGGTGATCGGTCGGCACCGCCAGGTAGTCGAGCTGGATCGATCCGGCGAACGTCTTGGTCGGCTCCGCGCGCGCGCGCAGCGACGCGAGAGTCAGGACGACGAACGCGAGGATCGCGAGGAGCTTAGGGGGCAACGGCACCCTCGGAGATCCAGTCGTGCAGGAGCTGCTGATCGGCGGCGGACAGCGCGCGATCGCCGCGGGGCATCCGCGAGCCGAACGGCGGCGCCTCGGTGACCTTCTGGTAGATCACGCTCGCGCACGGCTCGCCCGTGATCACGATCGTGCCGACCGAGCGCGTGCCGCCCGCAAGCAGTCCGCCTCCGCTCGTCAGATCGAGGCCGCTCTCCTGGACGCCTTCGCCGCCGGGGCGATGGCAGCGCGTGCAGCGATCGTCGAACAGTTGCTGGACGTCGGCGTACGGCACGGCGGTGGCGGGATCCGAGTCGGTGTTGCACGTCTGCTCGCCGGAGGTCTGGATCGGGCCGACCTCGGGCGCGATCGCGTCGATGCAGCCGGTCGCGGTGATCGCGAGGAGCCAGCGGATCATCCGCGCCTCGCGAAGGCGACGCGCACGCGAACCTGGACATCGCCGACGTCGGGTGCGGTCTCGGTGCGGACCGCCCCGATCGCACTCGCCACGCAGCCGGCGACCCCCACCGAGATGCCGTTCGCGTTGGTGCGCGTGGCGCGGCGCGACTCGCCGATCGAGAACTTGACGTCGACCACCCCGACGACGTCGGTGCGGCAGGAGCGGAGCGCGGGCAGCACGCGATCGAGGGCGCGGCGGACCGTGGCGCTCGACAGCGAGCCATCGACCGCGAGCCCGTCGAGCGAGACCGTGATCACCGGCGCGACCGCCGGAGGAGTCGGGGGCTCGACGATCGGCGGCGGAGGCTCGGTCGCGACCGCGACGCGCGGCTGCTCGGCTGGCTTGCTGCGGGTGCGCGAGCGGCCGGAGGCGCGAACCGAGGCCGTCGGCCGGGCCCGCTCCGAGTCGTCGCGCACCGCGGTGTCGGCATGCTCGAGCACGACCACCGGCGGTACCTCCGCGCGCGGCGTCGCACGCTCCGGTGCGGGAGCCGGCGAGGGAACGGGCGGTGGCGTCGGGCGGGACTCGGCGATGGGCGACGGCGCGGTGTCGGGCTCGGTCGAGCGCGAGCTGATCGCGATCGTCGCGGCGATCGCGAGACCTCCCACTCCCGCGATCGCGAGGACGATCGGCCACCGGCGACGGGGATTCCGCACGTTCTGGGTCGACAGCGCGCCGCTCGGTTCGGTGGCCCGCTCGGTCACCGTGTCGTCGACCCGCGCAGCCTGGAGCCGCACGGGCTCTAGCGCGGAGTCGCGGGCGAGCTCGTCGAGCGCGGCGCCGAGCTCGTGCGCGTTGGCGAACCGCCGATCGGGTTTGCGCTGGACCAGCCGATCGACGACCGCGACCAGGCCGGGCGGCAACGGATGCTTCGCGCGGGTGGCGAGCGACGGCGGATCCCCGGCGACCTTGCGACCGATCACCTCGGCGGGCTCACCGCCGAACGGCAACAGCCCGCCGGTCAGCAGCTCGTACATGGTGACGCCGAGCGCGTAGAGATCGACGCGGTGATCGACATCGCCCTCGATCAGCTGCTCCGGTGCGATGTACCCGGGCGTCCCCATCACGAGCCCCGTCGAGGTGACGCGTGAGTCGGAGTTGTCCGCGGCGATCGCGAGCCCGAAATCGACGATCTTCGGCACCTCCTCACCCTCCGGCGTGCGCATGACCAGCACGTTGTCGGGCTTGAAGTCGCGGTGGATCACGCCGGTGTCGTGGGCGTGCGCGAGGCCGGCGCACAGCGCGCGCGCGAGGTGGATCACGCGGGCGGGCTCCATCGGCTCGCTCGTGACCAGGTCCTCGAGCGAGGTCCCCTCGACATACTCCATCGCGAGGTAGAGCAGGCCGCTCTCGGTGCGGCCGAAGTCGAACACCGAGGCGATGTTCGGGTGGGCGAGCCGGCTCGCGTGCTTGGCCTCCGTCGAGAAACGGATTCGCATCGCGGCGTTCCCGGCGAAGTCCCCGAGCAGCACCTTGAGGGCGCAGACCCGGTGTGCGAGCAGCACGTGGTGCGCCCGGTAGACGCGGCCCATGCCGCCCTGGCCGATGAAGGCGTCGACCTTGTAGGTTCCGATCTTCGCGCCGAGCAGCGGATCGGTAGCGGTGTCGATCAGCTCGCTGCCGTCGTTCGTGCAGCGCGCGAGCTCCTCGCGATACACCGCGCCGCAGCCGGGACAGCACCGCATGTCCCGAGGCTAACAACAACGCGTGGGATTCGTACGGGAATCGCGCTGTACGTTTCGTGCACAGCTCAGCTCGCCGCGGCCTTGGCCTCGGTGGTGTTCGGGATGTGCTCGTTTCGCTTCATCAGGATCGGCATCAGGAACACCGCGACGGCCGCGAACACGTTGTGCTCGGGCTCGAGCATCTTGCCGATACCCTGGGCGGTGATCAGCGCGACGAACACCAGCATCATGTCGGTCACCGGGCGCACCTTGTACTTGCGGCCGATCGCGAACATCTCGCCGATCAGCTCGCCGTACTCGAGCTTCGCGACGTCCTTGCCGCGGAACTTGGTGGCGAACTCACCTACCTCCCGGCGCAGGGTCTCCCAGTCGATCTCCCCGACGTACGTGTGGAACCGCTTGAGGTGGGCGACCAGGTCGTCCGGCGTGCCCATCGACAGGCACTTCGTCATGTCGATGAACTGGATCAGCACGTCGTCGGCGAGCAGCTTCGCCATGCCGGCATCGAACACCACGAGCTGCCCGTCGTCCTGGACCACCATGTTGCCGGGGTGCATGTCGGCGTGGACGAAGCCGTCCTGGAAGCACATCTGGAACATCGTCATCCGCACCACCTCGGCGAGCTTCTTCTTCTGCGCCTCGGTGGTGGAGTCGGGGAGGGCGTCCACCTTGTGGCCGCGCACGAACTCCATGGTCAGGACCTTCTCGCCCGAGTACTCGGCGATCACCTCGGGGAACGACACGCCGGGGCGGCCCTTGAAGTTCTCGCGGAACCGGTTGTAGTTCTCGGCCTCGAGGCGGAGGTCGGTCTGATCGCGGATCGCGTCGACGAAGTGGCGGGTGTGACCCACCGGATCGTTCATCCGCCACTTCTCGCGGATCGTCGTCATCTTCGCCCCGGCGAGCAGGATGGCCTTGTCGCGCTCGATCTGCCGGCGCACGCCGGGTCGCAGCACCTTGACGGCGACCTCCTGGCCGGCGGTCTTGTCGGGACCGTGTCCCGAACCCTTGAGCCGGGCGCGATGGACTTGCGCCACGCTGGCCGCCGCGATCGGCTGCTCGTCGAACTCGCTGAACACCTCGGTCAGCGGCTTGCCGAGCTCGGCCTCGATCGTCTTCTTCGCCTTCGCGAACGAGAACGGTGGCAGCTTGTCCTGGAGGCGGCGCAGCTGCGAAATGATCTGCGGCTCGAACAGGTCGGGACGCGTGCTCATCACCTGACCGAGCTTGATGAAGGTGGCGCCGAGCAGCGTCATCATCACCCGGAGCCACCAGCCGCGCAGCGAGGCGAGGGCCCGCGGTCGGCTCGCTCCCCAGATGAACAAGAAGATGCCGAGGCGCGCGACGCCGTAGGTGATCCCTCCGAAGATCACGACGATCACGAGCCAGAGGAAGTGCAGGATGTTGCCTGGCCAGCGCAGCACGGTGGACGGCGATGGTGACACACAAGCCTGCGCGCCTGGGCTCGTGTGACAGCCTCGCGCGGGGGATGGTCGGTGGTTTTGAGCGGTTAGCGGCGGCGCGCGGTTTGCGAGGGATTTCTTCGCATGACCTCGTTCAAAGCAGATATCGAAGAGATCCGCCGCCGCGCCAAGGAGAAGATGGAAGACGGCGCCGTCACCTCCCACTACAAGGCGGACCGCGAGAAGGTCATCTCGGTCCTCAACGAGGTGCTCGCGACCGAGACGGTCTGCGTCCTCCGCTACAAGAACCACTACTACATGGCCAAGGGCGTCCACGCGCCGGGGATCGAGGAGGAGTTCCTCGAGCACGCGAACGAGGAGCAGGAGCACGCGGATAAGGTGGCGAAGCGGATCGCCGAGCTCGGCGGCACCCCGAACCTGAACCCGAAGGGGCTCTCGGAACGCAGCCACGCGGAGTACGGCACCGGCGAGACGCTCAACGAGATGATCCAGGAGGATCTGATCGCCGAGCGCATCGCGATCGCGACCTACTCCGAGATCGTGCGCTGGCTCGGCAACGACGACCCGACCACGCGCAGGCTGATCGAGGAGCTGCTGGCGAAGGAAGAGGAGCACGCCGACGACATGGCGAAGCTGCTCTCCCGCGTCGCGCACTGACGGGACGATGGTGGCTCCCATCGCGGGTGCCGCAAACGCACCGTGCTCGTGGGCAACGCGCGTGCGCAGCTCGTTCGAACGCTTGTTCCAACCTAACGAAGTGGGGACGGTCCCCAGTTTCGAGGGACGCGGCGGAACTGGGGACGGTCCCCAGTTTCGACGGTCCCCAGTTTCGAGGGACGCGGCGGAACTGGGCGACGGTCCCCGAGGGACGCGGCGGAACTGGTCCCCAGTTTCGAGGGACGCGGCGGAACTGGGGGGACGGTCCCCAGTTTCGAGGGACGCGGCGGAACTGGGCGACGGTCCCCGAGGGACGCGGCGGAACTGGTCCCAGTTTCGAGGGACGCGGCGGAACTGGGGGACGGTCCCCAGTTTCGAGGGACGCGGCGGAAATGGTCCCCAGTTTCGAGGGCGCGAAGAATCAGAGAGCGGGCGAGTCCTCGTTCAGCATCTCGCGCCGGATCACCGGCACCGGCGCGCAGCCATAGGACAGGAACTCGTCGTGGAAGTCCGCGAGCGCCGCGCCGGGGTGCTTGGTCATCCAGTCGTCGCGCAGCTTCCGGATCATCAGCTTGCCGAGCGTGTACGCGAGGTACATGGGATCGAACGTGCCGCGCGTGGCCTGCTGCCGCGCGTTGCCCGGGTCGACGAAGCCCTTGTCGGCGAACAGCGCCGTCGCTTGATCCACGGTCAGGCCTCGCGTGTGGAGGCCGATCGTCGCGACGAACCGCACGTTGCGGAGCAGCGCCTCCTTGAGCATCCCGATCCGCGCCTGCGGCGTGCGATTGCCGGCGCCGGCGTCGAACATCATCTCCTCGGTGTAGTGCGCCCAGCCCTCGCTGTTCGAGTAGGTGCAGAACGAGCGCAGCACCTTCGACGGTGACTTGTTGATGTGGAGCCGCTGCAGGAAGTGCCCGGGCCACACCTCGTGGATCGTGGTGAACAACAGGTCGTTGGTCGGGATGATGTACGCGCGCTGCTCGGCGGCCGGCCATTTCGGATCCGGCGGGGAGATGTAATAGAACGCGGGGAGCGCCTTCTGCTCGAACGCGCCCGGCGTGTTGAGCGAGGCGGAGTTCCACCGCGCGAACGACGGCGTCTCGCGGACCAGCGCGACGTCCTTCGACGGGATGGTGACGATCCGGTTGTCCTCGATGAACCGCCGCATCGCCTCGGTCTGCTGGGTCGCGAGCTCGAGCAACTCGTTCGCCTGCGCCTTGTCGTCGGCCTGCTCGAGCACGACGTCGCGGGTCTTGCGGGACGCCCCGATCAACCGGGCGGCGTCCTCGATCGCCTTGGTGTTGCGGGCGAGGTCGTCGTCGGCGATCTGCGCGAGCTTCGCGAGATCGATGTCGAGGCCCTGGGTGTCCGCGAGCATCTTGCGGAACTTGTCGGGGCCGAGCGCGAACGTCGTGGTGCCGGACGGCTGCTGCTGCTCGAGCCACGCGGCGTGCTCGGTCAGCGCCTTCTTGCAGAGATCGAGCGCGGGATCGATGTCCGCCTGGTTCGCGAGCGGGATGGTGACGGCGAACTGCCCGCGGACATCCTTGTCGGCGAACTCGAGGTGGCCCTTGGTGATCAGCAGCGCGGTGTCGATCCACGGCCGCGGCATCGGCAGCTTCATGCCGGCGCGCGCCTGCGCGAGATAACCGGGCAGGGCGCGGCACAGATCGATGACGCCCTGGGCGCGCTGCACGAGCGGCGCGTAGTCCCGGAGGATGTACGCGTCGAGGTTGATCGCGCCCAGCGCGAACATCGGGTTGGTGTGCAAACGATCTAGATCGACGCGCGCCACCAGCTCGCCACGCACTGCAGCGAGGAGCACGTCGCGCTCGACCCGCTGCCGCGCGGTCATGACCTCGGCGCCGATCAGCGCCGCGCGGTCCTTCTCGAGCTGCGCGAGCTGGGTCTCGAGGCCGGCCGGAGAGATGTCCGGCAACTTGCCGTCGTACTCGTGGAAGCCGAGGCCGACGGCGTCGCTCGGATCGAGCGCGTGGAGATGAGAGGTGACCTGGACGGCGAGATCGTCGAACCGCTCGGGCGCGTCGTCGGCGGTGAGCGTCTTGGTCTTCGGCGGCGGAGAGCACGCGAGCAACGCGCAGGCGAACAGGACCCGGGACATGCGCGGCAGCATGACACCCCGCTCGTCCGCCGGCCGGACTGCGTGTCCGGAATTCAGCCGGACATGGACAACGCGCGGCAATGATTTCAATCGCCTGGCGAGGCACGCCGGTTGCGAAGCGCGGCGGTCATGCGTTTCTTCGTCTGGACTTGTTCCCCCGTCGCGCTGTCCCTCGTGTTCTGGATGTCGTTCGTCGCGTGCATCGACGCACCGGTGCCGGACACGCCTCCGCAGGCGCGCATCGTCGCCGCGTGGGACCCCACGATGTGCGGCGAGCCGCATCGCATCGTCGTCGAGCTCGAGGATGAAGGGGGCGCCAGGGTCTCCACCTCGGCGCGCTGCGAGCTCGGCATGCTGACGCTGGATGCGCCGCACTTCGGGATCTACCGCGGTCGGCTGTACGCGTGGGAACTCCAAGACGAGGTCGAGATTCGCTCGGTGATGGCGCTGACCATGACGATCGACGAGCCGATCGTCCGCTGGTGGGTCGCGAC
>Ga0075163_10013022_pt1 | contig 10817 bp, 7 predicted proteins | sample JI1023141ADNA_FD_71478 | JGI IMG/M metagenome (GOLD analysis project Ga0075163, IMG submission 71478) | Wastewater effluent complex algal communities from Wisconsin, to seasonally profile nutrient transformation and Carbon sequestration -... | ecosystem: Engineered > WWTP > Effluent > Algae... | reverse complement strand
TGATCCGCCCCCGCTCAACCTGGACGCAGGCGTGGCGCCCCCGCCCGAGGAGGAGCCCGAGGCGCCGCCCACCGCTGCGCCCTCCACCGACCCGCAAGCGCCGCCCGATGCCGACGGGGATGGCATTCCCGACGACGAGGACAACTGCCTCAACACCGCCAATGGTGACCAGGTGGATGCCGACGGCGATGGGCTGGGCGACGCGTGTGACAACTGCCCGAATGTGGCCAACAACGACCAGCTCGACAGCGACGATGACGGCGTGGGCGACGCCTGCGAGGAGGAAGAGCCCGAGTGCACCCACGATGAGGAGTGCACCGAGAGCAAGGGCGCGTGGGGGGTGTGTGTGGCCGATCCCGCGACCTTCCCCAATGGCGGCGGGCACTGCGCCCACAACATCGCCGGGCGGGCCTTCCGGTTGCGCAGCATCAATGTGCGCCAGCCCGACACCATCAGCGAGATCTTGCAGGCCCAGCTGCGCGCCCACATCGCCAACCAAACCCTCAATATTATCGTGTACTTCCAGCACCACATGGGCAGCCCTGGTATCGACCAACCCCACGTCGCGTGGATTGTGCAGGGCGCCCCCGCAGGGGCCGCAAACGGCAGCCAGATGTACGCGCCCAACGCTGACCTGCCCACGTTTGACAGCCAGGCGAGCCCCTCCAACAGCTGCACCGCGGGCTTCCCGCTCTGCCAGGACGTCATCTCCAGCGAGACCTACGGCGCCAATGCCCGCGCCCGCGGCGAGGTGCGCCTGTACATCCCGCGCAGCTACGCCGCCCAGGGCGACTGCCCCTATCAGCAGCTCACGGTGGTGGCGACGCTGACGGTGAGCTTCCAGCCGGAGCTGGCGGGCGAGCTGCAGGGCAACGTGGCCTTCTTTGCGCTGCGGGGTGGCATCAAGCGGCGCGCCGCGCGAGCGCTGAAGTTCACGGTGGGTGGGGTGGAGAAGACGCTGGAGGAGATCCTCATCGAGGCCGGTGAAGAGCCCACCGCCGACATCAACGGCGACGGGCGGGCCAACGACGGCTGGTGGTTCACCTTCGACGGCCCGGCCCAGGAGGTGGAGCTGGCGCCCTACCCCCAGCCCATCGCGCTGCGCGATCGGGTGCCGGCCAACTGCGCAGAGTAGCTGCGCAAGGCGAGGTGCGGGCGGGTGCGGCGCACAACCGCCTGATCTCCATCGCTTTTTGGATGAACGCGTACCTTGGGGCCGGCGCGCGGATGAAGTGACCAAACGAATCGAGTACGGTCCAGGCTGTGAGCCCGGACTTCCCGGGGAAAGGAAAGCACCATGAAGCACACACGAATCATCGCTCGACGCGCGCGCGAGGCCTTCGCCCTCCTGCCGCTCCTGGCGGGCGGCCTGCTGGGCTGCGACGATGAGAGCGCGGCAGCCCAGCTGCCCGATACCCTCCAGGTGCCCGATGCCACGCCCGACGCCAACGGCGGTGCGGGCGGCGTGGGCGGCGTGGGCGGTCAGGGTGGGGTCGGCGGCCAGGGCGGCGTCGGTGGCCAGGGCGGTGTCGGCGGCATGGGCGGCGCCGGCGGCATGGGCGGTGTCGGCGGCGCGGGCGGCGTGGGTGGCGCCGGTGGCGTCGGTGGCCAGCCCCCCGTAGATGCCTCGCCACCCGATGCCTCGCCGCCCGACGCCTCAGTCCCCGACATGGAGGTCGTGATGGACGCGGCCCCCGCGCCCCTCATCGATGGCGGCATGGCCTGCATGGCCGGCGATCCGTGTGGGCCGTGGCAGCGGTGTGTGGACGACGTCTGTCGCCCCGACCTGCGGCCGGCTGTGTACCGCATGGTGGACGCCCAGGTGACCGAGCCCGCAGCCGCCGCCAACGAGCTGCAGCTTGCGCTGTTGGTGGCGGTGGCCACCGGCTCGCTGAACCTGCTGTTTGAGGCCGGGGGTTACGGCGACAACGGCTACCGCTTCTACATCGGCAACGGCGTGCCCACGGCCGGTGTGTTCGCCTTCCGCCACAACCTGCCCATCCAGAACTTCGATGGGCAGTGGCGCCACGAAGACGACCGCGCCGAGTGGCACCTGGACGGTCGCCAGCCCTTCCGCCTCGTGGTGCCGGCCGGCACCATCCAGAACCCCCCGGATCCCCCGTCCACCTGCTGGACGGAGTTCACCACTGACGTGGAGATGCAGGTCTGGCCCGGCGAGAACCAGGACGGGCTGGAGCGCCTCTACGGCTTCGTGGATGGCTACGTGCTGCTGGCCGACATCGAGGACGTGGAGATCCGCGCGGGCGGCAACGTCATTCGCTTCATCGACTTCTTCGATGGGGTGCCGCCCACCATCGATGCCAACGGCGATGGCGTCAACGACGCCTACCCCTTCACGCTGGCCATGGAAGCCGCGCGCATCGAGTTCAACGACCCCGACGCCGCCCGCGTGTCGGATCCGCCGGATCTCCCCACGTGCCCCTGATCGAGCCTGAGACGTCACCCACCCGGTGGACACGCCGGGTGGGCCGCCTGCCCCTGATCGGCCTGCTGGGTGTCCTCCCCGCGGCGCTGGGGTGTGCTGAGGCGGTCACTGACGACGGCCCCCGCTTTCGCGGCGCGCCCGATGCCCTGGTGGGCGGGAGCGACGCGGGGCTGGAGGGGGCCACCGCCAGCCGCCTGCTCTTCTTCCAGGTAGGCGCCGATGGCTATGTGGCCGGCGCCAGCGGCAGCAACGCCCGCTTGATCTGCGAAAACGCCCTGGCCGTGCCCGACCTGGCCGGCGACCGCGCCCTGTGCCGACCCGAGCTGGCCACCCAGCCGCTGCGCCTCTACGACGTGGCGGCGGATCTGCACCTCGTGGACTACGAGGGCTGGCGGGCGAGCACGTTGGGGCCGCCGGTGTTGTCCCCCGAGGGCAACCGGGTGGCCTTCAAGGCCGAGGATGCCGACTTCAACACCGTCATCCGCGTGGTGGACGAAAATGGGGTCCAGGTGGCCGATGGCCGCGGCTTCGAGGTGCTCGGCTTCGCCCGCGACGACGTGCTGATTCTGGACACCAACCAGCCCGCGGTGTGGCGCATCGGCAGCGATCCCGTGCCCATCGCCGGGGGGCACCCCACCCCCGCCGGTCCCGATCCTGCGGGGCTGGTGTACGAGGTCATCTCCCCGACCGATAAGGTGTTTTTCCTCGATGGCGACACCGGCCGCTCCCGCGAGTTGGCCGATGGCATCCTCGCGGATGTGCATGGCGATCGAGTGCTGGTCATCCAGAATGACCCGGCGCCCGACCGAGTGGGGCTCAAGCGGGCGCTGCTGTTGGACCTCAACGACGGCACCTTCGAGGCCTTTGTGCCGCTGCCCCAGGTGCCCTTCGATCGCACCCTCTCGGTGCGGCTGATGGGGCCGGCGAGCTTTGTGGTGGAGCTGGCCAGCGTGGCGCCCTGCCCGGGTGGTTCAGCCATCGTGCCCACCCGAACCACCTGGTACAACACGCTGCGCGCCGAGATTTTTGAGGTGGACGACACCGGTGGCCAGCCCCACCGCGCCCAGGTGGACCTTCGCGGTGAGCGCGCGCTCATCCTCGATGTGGACGCCTGCGGAAACCCCGCGGGCTCTGGCCGCGTCAAGAACCTGCGAACCGGGGAGGTCTTCCGACTGGGTGAGGTGGTGCAGGGTGCCTTCAGCGCCGCCACCCTCAGCCCGGACGGTCGCTTCGTGGCCCTGGCGCGGGTGGACGGCGTCACGGTCATCGATCTCGCCACCACCCCGCCCACCACCCGGCTCGCCGGCTCCGGTGCACCCGGCGGCACCGCGCTCGAGTTCCGCTAACCCCCGCCGCGCCCCCCGAGGGTGTGCCCATGGATGGTCGTCTCCTGGTGTTTTTGGTGATCTTCACCGTGCTGGTGGGTGGCCTGCACGCCTACCTCTATCGCCGGCTGGTGCACGATGTGACGGCGCACCCGCGGGCGCGCCGCGCGGGCCGCTGGGCCTTCGTATTGCTGGCGGTGTTGTTGGTGGGTGGGGTGTTGGCCTCTCGGCTGCTGCCCCGCGATGCCGGGGTGGCGGTGGGGTTTGTCGCCTACAGCTGGATGGGCCTCATCATCCTGATGGTGCCCACGCTGCTGGGCATCGACCTGCTGCACGGGAGCTGGGCCCTCACCCGTCGGCTGCGCCGCAACGCCGCACCGCCCGATCCCTCACGCCGCGCGCTGTTGGCCCAGGGGGCGGCCGCGCTGACCACGCTGGGCGCGGGCGCCGCTGGGGCGGTGGCGTACCAGAACGCCAACGGTGAGCCTGAGCTCACGGAAGTGCGCGTCCCGATTCGCAATTTGCCCGCGGCGCTGAACGGGCTGCGCATCGCCCAGCTCAGCGACGTGCACGTCGGGCCCACCATCGGGGCCGAGCGCGTGGCGCTGCTGGTGGCCCGCGTCAACGCCCTCAAGCCCGACCTCGTGGCCCTGACGGGCGACTTCGTGGATGGATCGGTGGAGGCCCTGGGCAGCCTGATCGCGCCCCTGGCCAACCTCAAGAGCCGCCACGGCAGCTTCTTCGTGACCGGCAACCACGAGTACTACTCCGGCGCCGATGCCTGGATCGCGTGGATGCGCAGCCAGGGCATCACCGTGCTGCGCAATGAGCGGGTGGCGATTGAGCACAATGGCGCCACGCTGGACCTGCTGGGCGTAGACGACCTGCGCGCCTCCATTCCCGGCCACGGCCCCGATCTGCCGCGGGCGGTGGCTGGTCGTGATCCCAGCCGGCCGGCCGTGCTGTTGGCCCACCAGCCCAAGGCCATCTACGAGGCCGCCAAGCTGGGCATGGACCTGGTGCTGTCGGGTCACACCCACGGCGGCCAGCTCTGGCCCGGTCCGCTGGTGGTGGGTCTGGTGCAGCCCTATGTGCGCGGCCTGCACCTGCACGCCGATCGCACCTGGATCTATGTGCACAGCGGCAGCGGCTACTGGGGCCCGCCGATGCGGCTGGGGGCACCGGCCGAGGTGGCGCTGATCACCCTCGTGCCGGCGTAGGTCGCGCGCTACTCTTCGCGCAGACCCAGCTCTTTCATCTTGGTTTGCAACGACTTGCGCGAGATCTCAAGCTTGAGAGCCGCCCGCGTCACGTTGCGGCCGGTCTCGTCGAGGGCCTTCTCGATCATCTCGCGCTCGAGGCGCTGGGTGGTGAGCTTGACGGCGTCCTTGAGCCCGGTGACCCCCGCTGGCGCGATGTGGGGGGCCGGCGGCACCGGCAGACCGGTGGCCTCCCGCAGCTCGGGGGGCAGGTCCTCCGCTCCGATGGTGGGGTTGTCGCAGAACAGCAACGTGCGCTCGATCACGTTCTCCAGCTCGCGGATGTTGCCGGGCCAGCGGTACTGGAGCAGCACCGCCATCGCGCCCTCGCTGAGCCCCTCCATCACCCGGCCCAGGCGGGCCGCGTAGCGCACCAGGATGTGGTCCACCAGCAGCGGGATGTCCTCCACGCGGGCCCGCAGCGGCGGCAGGTGGATGGGCACCACGTTGAGCCGGTAGTAGAGATCGTCCCGGAAGCGGCCGTCGCGCACCTGCTGGGCGAGGTCGCGGTTGGTGGCGGCCACGAGGCGCACATCCACCTTGCGGGTGGTCACCCCCCCCACCCGCTCAAACTCGCTCTCCTGGATGGCGCGCAGCAGCTTGACCTGCATTTCCGTCGAGATTTCGCCGATCTCGTCGAGAAACAGGGTGCCTTGATCGGCGAGCTCGAAGCGGCCGGGCTTGCTGGTGGCGGCGCCCGTGAAGGCGCCCTTCTCGTAGCCGAAGAGCTCCGACTCGATGAGGGTGTCGGGGATGGCCGCGCAGTTGACGCGGATGAAGGCGCGGTCGGCCCGGGCCGAGTGCTCGTGCAAGGCCCGCGCGATGAGCTCCTTGCCGGTGCCGCTCTCGCCGGTGATGAGCACCGTGGAGGGGGTGGCGGCCACCTTTTCCACGATGGCAAAGACCCGCTGCATGGCGGGCGACGTGCCGATGAGGCCAAAGCGCCCCTGGGCGGGCGGCGCCGCCACCGAGCGGCCGGCCTGCAGGTTCAGCCGGCGCGTGGCCACCGCCTTGGCCACCACCGCCGTCAGCTCGTCTTTGTCGTAGGGCTTGGTGATGAAGTCGAAGGCCCCCAGCTTGAGGGCCTCCACCGCGGTGTCCACCGTGCCGTGGGCCGTGATGACGATGACGGGCAGCTCGGGATCCTGCGCCAGCAGCCGGCGCAGCAGCGTCATGCCGTCGAGGTGGGGCATGCGCAGGTCGGTGATCACCGCCGAAAAGCGTTCCTGTTCAAAGGCTTCCAGCGCTTCTTCGCCGTCGGCGGCCAGGTGCACCGCGTAGCCTTCCCGCCGCAGGAGGGCCCCCAGCAGCTTGCGCAGGTTGCTCTCGTCGTCGGCGATCAGGATGCGATCAACAGCTTCAGGCATGGGCCCTCCGGTCTGGCTGGCCCGATGGTACCGGTCTGATCAGGCGGCGGCCAGATCCCGGGCGAGCATCCGGGTGAGCGGCTTGAGCGCCGCCGCCCGCACCGCCTCGGGCAGCTCGATGCGTGGCTCCAGGTCGCGCAGGGCCAGGTAGAGCTTTTCCATCGTGTTGCGGCGCATGTGCGGGCACTCGTTGCAGGCGCAGTTGCCCTCGGGCGGCGCCGGGATGAGCACCTTGTCGGGGGCGGCCTTGGCCATCTGGTGCAGGATGCCCGACTCGGTGACCACGATGTAGGTGGTGTGGGGGCTGGTCTGCACAAACTTGAGCAGCGCCGCGGTGGAGCCGATGTGGTCGGCGTGGCGCAGGATGTGGGGCTCGCACTCGGGGTGGGCCACGATGGCCGCATCGGGGTGGCGGACCTTCAGCTCCACCAGCTTCTTTTCGCTGAAGATCTCGTGCACCTGGCAGGTGCCGTTCCAGAGCACCAGATCGCGGCCGGTCTCCTGCTTCACGTAGGCGCCCAGGTTGCGGTCGGGTGCGAAGATGAGGGGCTGGTCGGCGGGGAACAGGCGCACCATGTCGGCGGCATTGCTCGACGTGCAGATGACGTCGCTGAGCGCCTTCACCGCGGCCGAGCAGTTGATGTAGCTCACCACCTTGTGGCCCGGGTGGGCGGCGATGAAGGCCTCGAAGGCGTCGGCGGGGCAGGCATCCGCCAGGGAGCAGCCGGCCTCCAGATCGGGTAACACCACGATCTTGTTGGGGTTGACGATCTTGGCCGTCTCGGCCATGAAGTGCACCCCGGCAAAGACGATGACCTCGGCGTCGGTGGCAGCAGCCTGCTGGGAGAGGCCGAGGGAGTCGCCCACAAAGTCGGCGATGTCCTGGATATCGGGCTCCTGGTAGTAGTGCGCCAGGATGACGGCGTTGCGCTCGCGCTTCAGCTGGGCGATGGCGTCCAGGTAGTTGATGGGGGCGGTGGGGCCTTCAGAGATGCGGACCAGCATGGTCACCTCCTGCGTCAGACTCGACGGCCGGGACCTTAGCTGCACAGCGCATCGAAGTCAATCGACACCGGCCGGCATGCGGTAGAGCGCCCGAGCGCGCGCACTGGATGCCGCCAGCAGGCCTTCGGGCTCCAGCCCCTTGAGCGCCGCCACCGCCCGCGCGACGCCCCCCAGGTGGCATGGCTCGCTGGGCGTGGTCTCACCGGGGGCGGGCTCGGCGGGCGCATCGGTCTCCAGAATCAGGTGCTCGGCGGGCACGGCCACCACGGCGGCGTGCAGCTTGCGGGCGTTCGGCCGGTGCACCGCGAAGCCGATGCCCAGGTGCAGGCCCAGGCGCACCCAGGCGCGGCCCACGTCGGCGCTGCCCGAGAAGCCATGCACCACCCCACCCGCCGCCGGCAGGCCGTCTGCTTGCACGATCTCGAGGGCGCGGCCATGGGCCTGGACCACGTGCAGCACCACCGGCAGGTCGAGGTCGCGGGCCAGGGCGAGCTGCGCGCGAAACGCCGCCTCCTGGGCCGGGCGGGTGGCAGGTGGGCAGAAGACATGGTCGAGGCCCAGCTCACCGATGGCCACCGGAAGGGGCGCCAGCGCCAGCGTGGCGTTCAGGGCGGCGAGGTCGTTGTCGAGGGAGGTGGTGCGCTCCGCGGCGGCCCAGGGGTGCAGGCCGGCAGTGCGCACGAGGCCAGGATGCGCCGCCACCAACCCGCGCTGGGCCGCCCAGCCCGCGGGATCCACGCCCGCCAGCACCAGGCCGGTCACCCCGGCAGCGTGGGCGCGCGCCAGGATGGCCGGCAACTCGGTGGGTGGACACAGATCGAGGTGGCAGTGGCCGTCGACGTACATGCTGAGAAGTGTAACTCGACTCGAAGAGGCGTCCGAAAAGCTCAATCAAGACGGGTACTTTCCGGGGCCACCTCCACCCACCAGCCGCGATGAACCGGTGGGGCGTGGCACACGGTCTCTCGGCGGACTCCTGGATGGGCGGCGCTGCCTGTATCGGGTGGGGCGACCTGAGGTAGAACCTTGGACATGCCCCGCCCCGCCCCTCGTCCGCACTGCCTGGCCCGTGGCCTGCTCACCGCATGCCTGCTTGGGCTCAGCGCGGTGGCCTGCACCGACGCCGCCACCCCCAACGGCCCCCGCATCCAGGCTGCTCGGCCCGATCCGGTGGCGCCCGGCGAGGTGCTGGTGCTGGAGGGCGAGGGCTTTGGTGAGACCGGCCATGTGGCGCTCGGTGGGCGGCCCCTCGCGGCCTCGCGCTGGTCCGCCGGCACCATCGAGGTCACGGTACCGAGCGACCAGCGCCCGGGCGAGACGGTGGTGGTGGTGGTGACCAACGGCCAGCCGAGCCCACCCGCCCCGATTGAAGTGAGCGGCGCTGCGCGGCCGCTGACCGACGGCGGCCGCGTCTTTCCGCCCGATCGCGACGGCGGCCGCGACGGGGGTCCGCCTCCCACCGACGCCGAGCCCCGCGACCGCAGCGTGCCCGACGCGGAGCCCGGGGTGACCTTGGTGGCTGAGTACCTCTCCGATCCCGCGGCGTCCGGCGCCATTCGCATGCAGCAGATGGAGGCGCCCGCAGGCGAGCTGGTGCTGGAGGTGCTGCTGCCCCGCGAGCCGGCGAGCCGCTGGGGCATCGCGTTCCACATGGCCTGGGATCGCGGCCTGATGACCTTGGTGTCGGCCGACCCCTCCGGCACGCCCGAGGGCCACGCCGCGGAGATCGCACCCGGCCGTCTGGCGGCGGGTCGCCTGCTGGATGGCCGGCCCACCAGCTTCCGCCTGCGCTTCCGCCTGCTGGGCCGGGGGGAAGGGCGGCTGACGTTCCCGGCCCGCTACCGCACGCTGCGCGACCGACTCAACCGACCCGTGCCGGCGGTCTTCACCGAAGGCACCCTGAGCGTGCGGGCGGTACCATGAGACACCTGCTGGTTTTCCTGAGTGTTTTTGCGCTGTTGCCGGCGAGCGCCCAGGCAGACGAGGCGCTGGCTCGGCGACGCATGGCCCGCCGGGCGTTGTTGGACCACCACCTGCCCGTCCGCGAAGGGGGCCTGGGCCGGCCCGACAGCACCGGTGCCTACGACGTGCAGGCCGTTCGAGTCGAGACGGATTTGAGCGACGCGGGGGTGCTGCTGTCGGCGCCAGGCCACATCGTCGTGGAGCTGCAGGCCGGCCCCGCGCCGATGGATGAGCTCGTGCTGCTCTCGTTTTTCTTCCGGCCGGACACCGTGCGACGACCCGGCGGTCCGCCCTTGCGGCAGGTCTGGGATCCGCAGACCGGCGAGCTGCGCATCACCCTCGACCAGCGGTTGCTGCCCGGGCGCATGCTCACGCTGGAGATGGATGGAGCCTTCGGCGGCTACTGCCTCGACGCCTCTTCGTGTATCGAGGACGGCCCCTTCCGCCACCTCGTAGAGTTTGGGTGGTACCCCCTCAATGCCGAGTTTCCGGTGGAAGATCGGTTTGCGCTGGAGCTGGTGCTCCGCGCGCCGGCCCGCCTCACGGTGGCCGCCACCGGCAGCCGCAGCGCGCCCGAGCGCGATGGCACCGCCCTGATCTGGCGCTACCGCACCGAGCGACCGGCGGTGCTGGGCGCCCTGGCCATCGGGCCCTTCGACATCCAGCCCATCGATCAGCGCATCGAGGTGTTTGTGCCGCCCGATCAGGTGGACAACGGCGGCTTCCTGGGCGCCACGGCCCAGGCGGCGGTGGCCTTCTACAGCGACCTGTTGGGCCCCTACCCCTTCAGCCGGTTGGGGATTGCGCCCATCGCCGACGAGGCCGGGGTGGGCCTGGGCCCGCAGGCGCAGGTGTTGTTGCCGGCGGTCTTCTGGCTGGTCAGCGAGCGCCAAGAGGAGTCGGCGTTGGTGCGCGAGGTGGCCACCCACGAGATCGGCCACCAGTACTTCTTCAACCTCGTGGGGGTGGTGGACGCGGCGGAGGGGTGGATGTCGGAGGCCTTTGCCGAATACGCGGCCACCCGCTTCTCCGAGACCGTCACTGGCACCACCGACCACGCGCGCCTCAACTACTGGGAGTACGTGCTGACGGTGGATGAGGTCGCGGACGTGCCGCTCAACTCCGAAGCCGCCGGGGTGGCCGATCCGGCGGTGCGTCTGGCGGTGGTGTACGACAAGGGCAGCGCCGTGCTGCACCAGCTTCGCAGCCAACTGCCCGATTTTGATGGCGTTTTTCGGCGCTATATCGAGCGATTTGCGGGTGAAATCGTCACCACACGCGATTTTCAGCGCTTCCTGGAGGCCGCCACCGGCCGGGCGCAGGGCCCCTACTTCGATCAATGGGTGCGCGGCACGGGCTTCCCTCGGCTGCAGGTGCACGTGGTGCGCCCGCGGGACAACGCCGCGGCCCTCGAGGTGCAGGTGAAGCAGCTGCCCGGCCGCCACGGGCCCTT
>Ga0075163_10013021_pt1 | contig 10818 bp, 10 predicted proteins | sample JI1023141ADNA_FD_71478 | JGI IMG/M metagenome (GOLD analysis project Ga0075163, IMG submission 71478) | Wastewater effluent complex algal communities from Wisconsin, to seasonally profile nutrient transformation and Carbon sequestration -... | ecosystem: Engineered > WWTP > Effluent > Algae... | reverse complement strand
TGGATTTGAATTTACTGCACCTATTGGAAATTTTATGGCTGGTATGAGTCCTTATGGTGTTCAAGATATGGTAGGAAATGTTTGGGAATGGACTTCTAGCAGTTATAAACCTTATCCTGGAGGCCAACTAGCAGATGAGCGTTATACAGTAGCTAATGAAAAATACAGGGTAATTCGTGGTGGGGCATATAATGCACCTGTGGATGTCTTACGTTCTGCTGCGTTTCGTTTTCCAGCAGAACTTAAACAGCGTTATGAGGCTACTGGTTTTCGTTGTGTTAAATCACAATAACACTAGAAAATCTTGAAATCTGTCTGGTAACTTATACGAAATACCAGTAAAATCTTTTTGCAACTATCAATCATTCATATGAGGATTAAAATTAATGCTGAAACATCAGCATAAAATTCTTTTTGTCGACGACGATATAGAAAACCTAAAACTAGCTCAACGGGTCTTTCGCAATAATACTACTGTGTTAATTGCAGACACTGCAGAAAAAGCTTTTGACCTTTTATCAGAGCAAGAAATCTCTTTAGTGGTTTCTGATCAAAAAATGCCTTCAATAAATGGGTTAGATTTCTTACGCCAAGTAAGTAAACGTTTCCCTAATACCATCCGTTTTTTGCTAACTGGGGTGGTAGACTCAGATGAAATACAAGCCGCTATTAATGAAGATTTAATTTTTAGTTATATTATCAAACCCTATAAATTAGCAGATATGCGTTTAACCATAGCTCGTGCTTTAGAAAATTATGAGTTAAGCCAAGAAATTTCACGACTACGCCAAGATTGGCAAAAAACTGCTAAAGAAACTGCTACTTTGCTTGAATCTGGTAGCGCCCTTTCCTCTGTTAGTGATGTCCCACGTATTTTAGATCGTATAGTAAAAACTCTTTGTAAAGATTTTGGTTATCAAGCCTGTTCTATTGAATTAATAGATAAAAATAGTTGGGAGCTATTTATTAAAGCAAGTGCTGGGTTTGCTGATGAAATAAAGCAAAGACGTTTAACTATTGAGGGAACAGGTATAGTTAGCTATGTTGCGCGTACAGGCAAGATTACTTATTTACCTGATGTTAGTAAAGATGAAAGATATATAGCAGAAAACCCTGGGACTCTTTCTAAATTAGCTATCCCTCTAAGAGTTGGAGAGGAAATTATTGGGGTTCTAAGTATTGAAAGCGCTAGACTAGATGGTTTTTCTGAACGAGATATCTTTATTTTAAGCTCAATTGCTGATAAAGCGGCTGCAATTGTACAACAGGCTCATTTATTTGACCTAGTAGCAAGAGGTAAATCTGAATGGGAAAACGCTTTTGATGCTATTAGTGATAGTATTTTTATTTTTGATCGCAAAAAGCGGCTTCGTCGTGTTAATACTGCTGGATCAAAACTACTTAAACAGCGTTTTGATCTTTTATTAGGGCAATATTGTCATAGCCTGTTTCCAGATGAAGAAAGAGTAAATTTAATAAAACGTGTTTTTGAAGAACAACAACGAATAGCAGAAAAAATAATTGTAGGTGAAGAAGAAATCTTAATGCAAGTTATGGCTGATCCTATCTTAGATGATAAAAAAGAAGTTTCAGGCTGTGTTCTTACTCTAAGAGAAATCACGTAATCATATAACTTGAATGAAAACAGAAGAAACTTTTGTTCACTATAAAAAATTATTAACAGATGTTGAGCTTTTAACAGAAAGTTTACAAAAGCGTTTTTCTAAAGAGATTACATGTCATTTAGGATGTACTAGTTGTTGTTATCAACAACTTAATCTTTTTCAAATAGAAGCAGATTTTATTGCTAAAGCAGTAAAAGAATTAACTCTAGAAACTCAAAAAAAATTATTCCTAGCAGCCCAAGCTATTAAAACACAAACAAATACTTCTGAGGCTTGCCCAATGCTTGATGGGTTAGCCTGTTCTATTTATGAATTTCGTCCAATAATTTGCCGTACACATGGTTTTCCAATTAGTTTTAAGGATGATGAGAGCCAAGAGCTTTTTTTAGATGTTTGTCCACTTAATTTTTCTGAAGAAGGCGACTCAGTAGAGTTAAACCTAACAGATACAATAGATATAGATCGTTTAAATCTACGTTTAGCAGCAATAAATTATGCTTATTGTAGAGATAATTTAGCAGAGACAAAAAAATCTGCTGAACGTATTCCAATGTTTGAAATTATTATTAGCGCATTAACTAATCTAGGTCTATAATTGGTTAAATACACCGTCACCTAAACACTATAGTCAATTAAAGGAGGCCCAAAAAGATGTCTGGATGTCCAAATTGCCGCGCTTATGTGTCTGATGGAGAAATGTTTTGTCGTAATTGTGGTTTTCGTTTAGCTGGTTTTCAACTTTCTACCCAAAACATAGATTTTCCAAAAACTTCACGTGTTCCCGTACTATCACGTATTGCAAACGCTTCTGATAGCTGTAAAGCTAGCTGGAATCGCCATGTTTTACCGATTATGGGATTTTTATTAGCACTTTCTATTGGTAGCTCTACAGCTGCATTTCTTAATAATGAGCCTGTTAATGCTCAACTTAACTCCCAAATTACTCCTGTAATTTCACAAACTTTTGAAGTAAATATCAATCGCAATATTGAACGCTCTTATATGGGTGTTTATTTAATTTATGATGGAGATAGCTCTAATGGAGCATTAATTGACCGTATCGTTGAAGGTAGCCCAGCCGAACTTGCTGGTTTACTTAGCGGTGATCGTATTATGTCAGTTAATGATACAGAAATTTTTGTCCCAGCAGATGTACTTTCTACATTAAGTACAATTGCTCCTAATTCTCCTATTAGTATGAGAGTTCAGCGTGATGATATAGAGCTAATGGTTAGCTTAAACACTGTTAGTCGTAATCAACTCCAACTAGGTAATATTTGTCATCATCAAGGTTTTTTAGGAATTAGCGACTTAACAACTAAATTCTTTGATAATCATACAGAAGATGCAGATGCTATTGCTGGTGTAGAAGTAGGCGAAGTGTTAGAAAGTAGCGCTGCTGAAGCTGCTGGTTTACTAGAAGGTGATACAGTTCAAACAGTTAATGGTGTTTTTGTTACTAGCCCAGGCGATTTAAGCCGTCGTATTCGTGCTAATCGCAGTGGTGATACAGTTGAGCTAGGCATATTACGTAATGATGAAGTTATTACAATAAATGCCATTCTTGGAAGCCGAGAATAAATTAAAATCTTACAAGTATTCCTGGGAGCGGGATAAGTAAACCTGCTCCGCTCCCTATTATTCCTACAACAGAAGCAATCCTTCCCCAAACAACTACTTGATAAGTTAATCGATCATTATGTTTGTCTTTGCACCAATAAAAAAGAGCAAGGCTAAAGATTAAATTTATCAAATTTACAATCATTATTTTCATATAAAAAGATGCTGGATGATATATCAACACATTTAAGCGATTACTTGAAAGCGCATTAATATCTATTATCCCTACTACAAAACAAATCGCTGCTAATACTGCAGCTATTGCAGTAGCATATGTGGAAGGGGAAATAATAAATACTGGATTAGCTAATTGTTGTATTGGTAGGAAGTTACAGCGATAGCAGGTATTAGTTTGCCGATCAAACATATCTGTTTGATGACAAACCTCACAACGTTCTGGAGCTTTATTTTCTGTGATTTTAAAGTTCCATTGCTTCATAAAAATGCATTATAGCATTCTACTAGTATATGTGAAGAGGTAAGAAAAAAATTTTTCAGAAAACTTTTATAACCCAAGATTTTTATCCTAATACTCTTATAAAAACCCCTTTCACAATATTATAAAATAATGTCATTATGTCTAAAGTATCATCATGCTGGTATTTTCTTATATTTATTGCCATTATCTCCTATGCTTATTAAGCCTTAAGATAAAAGTCTTATAATAAAAACAAGTGCGGGTTTGTATCGTGTAAGAAAAGCATTTTGTGGTAAATTGTCATTTTTCATTTGTTATAGAGACTTTGGAGGTTTAATTGAAAAACAATATCGATCCGCTTTTTCATTTCCTTTTCTTGGATTTACGTTTTAGTGGTGATTTAAATTTTTATAAAGCATTTCAACCAGACCGCGAACCCCCTACAAGTCTAGAACAACATACACGCGACCGTGATTTTGATATTGAACATATTAGATTAGATTTAAATATTTATGAAAAGCAAAAATCTATTTCTGGACAAGCCCTTATCACTCTTAAGCCTTTTTTTAATGGCCTAAGCGAAATAGCCCTAGATGCAGTAGCCCTAGCAATAAGCCAAGTTTCATTAAATGGAAAATCTCTTAAATTTGAAACATATGCTAATAAACTTATTATTAGCTTAGATCGTGGCTATGATAAGAATGAAACTATAGCCCTTACTATTAATTATTCAGCTAAACCAAGAAAAGGAATGTTTTTTATTGAGCCTGACCAAAGTTATCCTAAACGTCATCATCAAGTTTGGACACAGTGCCAACCTGATGACGCAGCAAATTGGTTTCCATGTTATAACGCTCCAGGAGATAAACATACATCAGAAATGTATATTACAGTAAATAATAAATTTACTGTGATTTCCAATGGTCGTTTAATATCAGCTTCTGAAGATAAGAAAAAACAGACTAAAACCTTTCATTGGAGTCAAGAACAACCACATTCTAGTTATTTAATGTCTTTAATTGTTGGTGAATATGAAGAGGTTTCTCAAGAATTTAATGGCTTGCCTGTGTCCTATTTAATCTATAAAGGGCAAAAAGAAAAAGTAGAAAAAATATTTGGCCGTACCCAAGAAATGCTTAAGCTTTTTATAGATAAATTTGGCTATAACTATCCTTATGCTAAATATAGTCAAACACTAGTATCAGATTTTACCTTCTCAGGTATGGAAAACACTTCTGCCACAACTTTGACAGATATATTACTAGAATGGGCTTTAACCAAAGATTCAACGGCTCAAGATATATCTCATGATGAATTAATTGCTCATGAATTAGCACATCAATGGTGGGGAAATTTAGTTACTTGTAAGTCTTGGCATCATAATTGGTTAAATGAAGGCTTTGCTTCTTATAGTGAAGTTATTTGGCGTGAACATGCTTTTGGTAAAGAAGATGCAGCACTTTACCGTCTACAGGATTTTAATGAGTACTTACGCCAAGACCTAGGAGAATCCCGCCGTCCAGTAGTTTTTGACCGCTATGCCTATTCTGTAGAGCTTTTTGATAGACATGCTTACCAAAAAGGCTCTTTAATTGTTCATATGTTACGCAAAGAGCTAGGTGATGAAGCTTTCTTTAGTGGCATTAAACACTACTTACATAAACATGCCTTTAAGGTTACAGAAACCCATGATTTAAAAATCGCTCTAGAAGAAGCTACCGGACGACAGCTTGACACCTTTTTTCAACAATGGCTTTACCGTTCAGGCTATCCAGAATTTTCTGTTACTAGCCAATGGGATCGTGAGCAAAAATTATTACACTTAAATGTCCGTCAAACTCAAAAAGTAGATCAAGAAACCCCACTTTTCCGTTTACCTGTGGAAATAGAAATAACTACAGCAAGTGGTCGTAAACAAGTAAAAGTGTTTATTGAGAAAGCTGAAGCTGATTATTATTTCCCATTAGAAAGTAAACCTTTAATGGTAGTGTTTGATAAAGGTGATCATCTAATAAAGACTCTTAATTTTGCTAAGTCTAAAGAAGAATATTTATATCAGCTTAAACATGATGATGTTTTAGGCCGTATTCGAGCGGCTCGTGAATTAGTTAACTTTAATGATGATCAAGTGATTGAAGCATTAGCCCTTAGTTTACAAGAAGACTTAGCTTGGGGTGTTGCTGTAGCTGCTATAATTTCCCTTTCTGAGCTAAGAAATACTAACTCTCGTCTAGCACTAGAAAAAACCTACCAAACCAGTAAAAATGGCGCTGTTCGTAGAGCCTGTGTTTGGGCATTAGGTAAATTTGACCTAGATGATAACCTAATCCATTTTTTACGTAATGTAGTAGAAAATGATGGTAGTGATTTTGTAGTAGCAACCGCATTACAAGCAATAGCTAACACTAAATCCGAACAAGCATTTGATATAATTTCTTCTGCACTAGAACGTCAATCTTATAGAGATGTTATTGTTAATGCTGCATTTACAGCATTTGCCCAACTAAAAGAAAAACGTGCAATTCCACTTGCAATAAAATTTAGCGAATATGGTCGTCCAGTTCCAGCACGTGATGGGGCAATCCGTTTTCTTGGTGAAGGCGGAAAAGGTGAAGAAAAAGCCTTTGAACGTCTCTCAGAGTTACTTAAAGATCCTGCTTGGCGTACTCGTTTCCAAGTTTGTAAAGCACTTGGTAAGCTTGGTGATAAACGTGCTATTACACTATTAAAAGCAGTAGAAAAAGAAGAAGCAATAGACCATATTAAGAGTGTGGCTCATGGCGTTTATCAAGCGCTAGAAAAGCAAGCTTAAGTTATGTTTGGTTGGCAAAAAACCCCACAAGACCCTAACTTACAAGATCCTAATCGACCATTAAAATATGGCTTATTAGCTGGTAATGGTCGTTTTCCTTTTTTAGTGCTTGATGCAGCACGTTCTCAAGGCATAGAAATGGTAGTAGCAGCTATTAAGGAAGAAACCTTTCCTGATTTAGCTAGTCATGCAAAAACTATTGAATGGATGAATATAGGCCAATTAGGAAAATTAATAAAATTTTTTAAGCAAGAAGGCGTAACTCATGCATTGATGGCTGGACAAGTTAAACATACTCAAATATTTAGCGGTGCAATTCCTGATTTTCGTATGGTAAAACTTCTAGCTAGTCTACTTACTAAAAATACTAATAGTTTAATTGGTGCTGTAACCAAAGAGTTTGCAAGTGAAGGAATTATAGTAATTGATTCAACTACATTTCTTACCCCTCTTTTAGCTTCTACAGGTACATTAACTCTAAGACAAGCTAATGAAAAAGAACTTGCTGATATTAATTATGGAACAGAAGTAGCCCATGAAATTGCTCGTTTAGATTTAGGTCAGACCATTGTGGTTTGTGATCGTGCTGTTGTAGCAGTAGAGGCAATGGAAGGCACTGATGCAACAATTTTACGGGCTGGCACTCTTTCTAATGGTCGGCCTCTTACAGTGGTTAAAGTAGCTAAGCCTAATCAGGATATGCGCTTTGATGTTCCTGTAGTGGGACTACCTACTATTGAAACTATGTTAAAAGCCAAAGCAACTTGTTTATCAATTACTGCTCAGAAAACATTGATTTTTGATCGAGAAGAGATGTTAGCATTAGCAAATAAAAATAATATTTCAATTACAGCTATAAATTTATAAATATTTTATCAAAAGGCTAAACTAGCTATTAAATTTAGCTTCTAAACTTATCATTCCACAAGAAAAAATATTATTTAATTAAATATCTGCATGGTTGCTTTGTATAATAATAGCAATATTGTATATATTTGTAGGCTTAACCTAATAATTAATAAAAACCAACTATTTGAAGGGTAACAATGTCAGCATCAGAAGATTTTGTTGAAGTTAATGTCCACCCTGTTGGACAAGATAGTGCTTTTGGTATCGAACTAAGAGTTCAAGACTCAAGCTTAAATCCACAACCATTTGTTATAACTCTTGGTTTTCAAATGGAAGATGGTCAAGTCCCAGGACTTAACGACGATGCCACCAATCAACCAGAAGAAGTAATTGAGTTAGCAAAAAATTTATTACTTTGTGACTCAGATGAAATGCCACCCTTAACAGATATTCCTAGTGATGAATGTCCTACGGGTCAAACTGGTTATTACTATGGCCTTGATACAGAAATGGAGTTTGAAACCCTAGGCCAAGTACAAGTAAAAATGCAACAATGGCAAATTAGTATTTTCCAATCACCTATTGAAAAACCTCTTGACCGACAACGATTATTTAGAATGGTTCAAGAGTTTTTTAGTAAACATCTTTAAAAGTATAAAATGTCTGCCTTAAGCAGCAATACTGATAATTTATCAAAAGCATTTGCCGCAGAGATACTTAAATCTGACTCAGAAGCGGATCTTGGGCGTGCTGCTTTGCTTATGGCTAAATGCGAATACCCTAGTTTAGATATAGAATTCTATCTTTCTCACTTAGATGATATTGCTAGTGCTATTAACTCTAAGCTACCTCCAAATGCTGCTTTACTAACCCCTCTACTAATAATTGAACATATAAATGAACATATTTATGAGGAACTTGCTTTTCAAGGTAATAAAGAAAACTATTATGATCCAAGAAATAGTTTTCTTAATGATGTAATAGTACGTCGTTTAGGAATTCCAATAACTCTTTCTGTCTTTTATATAGAGCTTGCTAGGCGATTAGGCTTAAAAATTGAAGGTGTAGCAATGCCAGGACATTTTTTAATGAAATGTCATGTAGAAGAGCAAGAAATTATCCTAGATGCTTTTAACCAAGGACAACAATTAGATAAAACAGACTGTCAGCAACTTATTAATAATGTCTATGGTTCAGATGTAGAATTAAAGTCTTCTTTTTTTCGCCCTGTAACAAAAAAAGAAATTTTAATTCGTATGCTCAATAACTTAAAAAATATTTATCTTTCTTCTAGTGATCATCCCCGTGCACTTGCTACTATAGAACGTCTATTACTCTTAACACCTCAAGCAATTAATGAGATAAGGGATCGAGGTTTGGTTAAATATCGTTTAGGGAAATATTCTCTAGCAATTAAAGATTTAGAATTTTATTTAACCTATGCACCTAAAAGTCCAGAAACTGAAGTAGTACGTAAAAGTTTGCAAAAAATTAAAGCAGAACTAGCATCATTAAATTAAAACCCAATTTTATTACTTTAAATTAAATGGCAAATAACTGGCTATATTCCTATTTAAGGGCTTTAATCCGTTTTTGGGTAAAGTTTTTCTTTAAGCAATTGTCTGTTTTGGATGCAAACCTAATCCCTAAAGAAGGCCCATTATTAATTATCCTTAACCATCCTAATAACTTACTTGATTCAGTATTAATTGCTAGTGTTATGCCTAGGAAAATTCATTTTCTTGCTACAGGACAATTATTTAAAAACCCGATTTTAGCCAGTATTTTAACGGCTGCTGGGGCAATTCCTGTTTATCGTAAACAAGATGGAGGGGATGAAGAGAAAAACAAACAGGCGTTTGCTAGAGTGACTGAGGTTTTACAAAAAGGTGGTGTAGTTGCTATTTACCCTGAAGGAATAACTCATTCTGACCCATTTCTACATAAAATTAAAACTGGCGCGGCAAGAATGGCGCTTCAAGCTGAGGCAGAGAGTAATTTCCAACTAGGACTAAAAATTATGCCTATAGGGATTAATTTTCTAGCACGTAAGTCTTTTCAACGCACAGTAACAATTAATTTTGGTCAACCAATCCAGCCTTTTACCAGCCCTGTTTCACCATCAGAAGAACGAGAAGCTACTATTAAATTAACTAATCAACTTCAAGAAGCTTTGGAAGGAGAATTACTTAATATTGAAGAAATTGGTATTCAACCAATAGTGCAAGATATAGAAGAAATTTATAAGGCTCATGTAACAAAACAATTACATAAAGAAGGCAATTCAGAACGAGCCGAAGCTTTTACCCTTAGTCAGCGAATTATTGATGCAGTAGAGTTTTATCAACGCTACTTTCCTGAAAAATTTGCTGAATTACATACTAGTATCAAAAATTATAAACGTAAGCGAGATTACTTAGAATTGCCTGAGTCTGCTTTTAGACGTGAGTTTAAGGAAGGTTTTTCTACAGATGGTTATAGCCTAATTTTAATTGAAGGGCTTATTGGATTACCATTTTTTCTTTATGGTATTACTCAGCATTTATTACCTTATTTTCTTCCTAGATTAATTAGCCATTTTGCTTCTCGTAAAGAAACTGATTATGCCACAATTAGATTTTTAGCTAGTATTATTGCATTCCCTTTATTTTACGCTCTTCAAACAAGTTTAGTGCTTATTAAACTAGGCTGGTTAGCTGCATTATGTTACCTAATCAGTTTACCGTTCATAGGGGCTTATGCAATTCGTTATTTTGGTGGTTTACAATATTTTCGTAACAGAATACACTTACTTTATCTTTTTCTAAATCAGCGTGGCAGATTAAAACGGTTGGTACAAGAGCGCGAATTGCTTATTGGACAATTAGATAAAGCAAGAAAAGTGTTTTTAGAACACGAAAATAAATTACTATAAATTAACATGAGTACTACTAAAAAATTAAAAGAAGCTGGTTTAATTAACCCACCTAGTTTTATTCCTCATAATATTCATTATGAAACAATTATGGGTTCGGTGGCCTATGGGGTTTCGTCTGACACCTCAGATATGGATGTTTATGGGTTTTGTATTCCGCCTAAAGATATGATTTTCCCTCATTTAGCTGGAGAAATTCCTGGATTTGGTAATCAAATCAATCGTTTTGAGCAATATCAACAACATCATATTTTAGACAAAAGTGCTTTGGCTGGCGCAGGTCGAACTTATGATATTACAGTTTATTCTATTGTTAAGTATTTTCAATTATGTATGGAAAACAATCCTAATATGATTGATTCTCTATTTACTCCAGCTAATTGTGTATTGCACATAACCAAAGTTGGAAATATGGTTAGAGAAAACCGCCATATGTTTTTACATAAAGGGGCTTGGCATAAATTCAAAGGTTATGCTTATTCTCAACTTCATAAAATGACAACTAAAAACCCTGTTGGACATAGAGTAGAAATTAGAGAAACCTTTGGTTATGATGTTAAATTTGCTTATCATGTAGTGC
>Ga0075163_10013020_pt1 | contig 10818 bp, 19 predicted proteins | sample JI1023141ADNA_FD_71478 | JGI IMG/M metagenome (GOLD analysis project Ga0075163, IMG submission 71478) | Wastewater effluent complex algal communities from Wisconsin, to seasonally profile nutrient transformation and Carbon sequestration -... | ecosystem: Engineered > WWTP > Effluent > Algae... | reverse complement strand
GCCATGAAGAAGGCGGTCCAGACCGCCATGAAGTTCGGCGCCAAGGGCATCCGCGTCGCCTCGTCCGGCCGCCTCGGCGGCGCCGAGATGAGCCGCCGCGAGTGGTACCGCGAGGGGCGGGTGCCGCTGCACACCCTCCGGGCCGACATCGAGTACGGCTTCACCGAGGCCCACACCACGTACGGCTCGATCGGCGTGAAGTGCTGGGTCTTCCACGGTGAGGTCCTCACCGCCCGCAAGACCGAGCCCCGCGCTGCCCGCTAGGCCCGCCTCTAGCCAACGAGACGACCCATGATCAACGGTCCCAGCTTTACCAAGTACCGCAAGCGCCACAAGGGCCGGATGACCGGCCAGGCCAAGGGCGGCACCGAGGTCTCCTTCGGCGACTTCGGCCTGCAGGTCCTCGAGCCCGGGTGGATCACCGCCCGCCAGATCGAGGCCGCCCGCGTGGCCATCAGCCGCGCCGTCAAGAAGAGCGGCAAGATCTACGTCCGGCTGTTCCCCGACAAGTCCTTCACCAAGAAGCCGGCCGAGACCCGCATGGGTACCGGTAAGGGCGGGGTCGAGGGCTGGGTCGCGGTGGTCAAGCCCGGCCGCGTGATCTTCGAGGTCGAGGGCGTCGACGCCGCGACCGCCAAGGAGGCCTTCACCCGGGCCCACCACAAGCTGCCCATCAAGACCGCGATGGTCGCGCGGGAGAGCGCGCTATGAGCAAGACCCAAGACGCCCTGACCAAGCTGCGCGACCTGCCGGCCGATGAGCTGCGCACCGCGCTGGCCCGCGTGCGCGACGAGCTGTTCCGCCTGCAGCTCGGCCGGCACACCAACCAGGTCGCCTCGACCGCCGAGATCACCAGCAAGCGCCGCGAGGTCGCCCGGATCCTGACGATCCTGCGCGCCCGCGACCTGGGCAAGGAGACCCAGGGCGCCGCCAAGTCGGCGGCGAAGTCGCGCCGTACGAAGAAGGAAGGCTAGCCCGTGTCTGCCACCGCCGCCGCCCCCACCGCTGACGATCGCGGCAACCGCCGCACCATCACCGGCACGATCACGTCGAACGCCATGGACAAGACCGTGGTCGTCACGGTCATCCGCCGCGTCCGCGATCGCCGGTTCCACAAGTTCGTGACCCGTCGGGTCAAGTACAAGGCCCACGACGAGCACAACGCCGCCACCGTCGGCGACGTCGTCGAGATCGTCGAGTCGCGGCCGTACTCGAAGACCAAGCGCTGGCGCATCCTGCGCACGCTGTCGAAGGCCACCGAGACCGCCGTCAAGGAGGTCCTGCCGTGATCCAGCAGACCAGCGTCCTCGATGTCGCCGACAACAGCGGCGCCAAGAAGGTCTATTGCATCAAGGTCCTGGGCGGCAGCCGCCGCCGCTACGCGTCGATCGGTGACGTGATCATCGTCAGCGTCCGCGAAGCGATCCCGGGATCCAAGGTCAAGAAGGGTGAGGTCGCGCGCGCGGTCATCGTCCGGACCCAGAAGGAGCTGGCCCGCCCCGACGGCAGCTCGATCCGGTTCGACGGTAACTCGGCGGTCCTCATCAACAAGGAAAACGAGCCGATCGGCACCCGCATCTTCGGGCCGGTCGCGCGTGAGCTGCGGGCCAAGCGCTTCATGAAGATCATCTCGCTGGCCCCGGAGGTGCTGTGATGGCACACGTGCGCAAGGGCGACCTCGTGGTCGTCACCAAGGGCAAGGACAAGGGCAAGCGCGGCAAGGTGCTGCGCGTCGTCGGCCAGCGGGTGATCGTGGAGAAGGTGAACATGGTCAAGCGCCACACCAAGCCCTCCCAGAAGAACCAGCAGGGCGGCATCGTCGAGAAGGAAGGCACGATCGCGATCGCGAACGTCCTCCTGTGGGACGAGAAGCTCGGCCGGGGCACCCGCACCCGGAGCGCCCAGGACGCCGACCAGAAGGTCCGCGTCGGCGTCAAGTCCGGCACCAAGTTCGTCGCGGCGGGACTGTAGCGACAACGCCTGGCCGCCGTGGCCGGGCCCCGCGAACCCGCTCAACCCAATCGAACAAGAGACGAGATCATGGCTGACAACGCAACTGGCGAGGCCCCGGCCAAGCCGCAGAAAGACAAGGCCGCCGCCAAGGGCGGGGGCAAGAAGAAGGCCGAGCCGACCGGGCCCGCGCCGAAGTACAAGCGGACCACGCCGCCGCGCCTGCGCAAGGTCTATGACGAGCAGGTCCGCGGCCAGCTGTCGAAGGAGTTCTCCTACGGCTCCGCGATGGAGGTCCCGCGCCTGGTCAAGATCTCGCTCAACATGGGCCTGGGCCGCGCCGCCCACGAGGCCAAGCTGATCGACAGCGCCGTCGAGGAGCTCAAGCAGATCGCCGGCCAGGCGCCGGTGGTGTGCAAGGCCAAGAAGGACATCGCCAACTACAAGCTCCGCAAGGGCCACAAGATCGGCGTCATGGTCACCCTCCGCGGCGAGCGGATGTGGGAGTTCCTCGATCGCCTGTGCAACGTCGCGTTGCCGCGCGTCCGCGACTTCCGCGGCGTGTCGCCCAAGGGCTTCGACGGCCGGGGTAACTACACCCTGGGCATCCGCGAGCAGATCATCTTCCCCGAGATCGAGTTCGACAAGATCGACGCGGTCAAGGGTCTGAACATCAGCATCGTCACCACCGCCAAGACCGACAACGAGGGCCGGGCGCTGCTCGCCCACCTCGGTATGCCGTTCCGTCAGGCGACCGCGCAAGGACAGGCGCAATGAGCAAGCTCATCGACCGGCTTCCCAAGAAGCACAAGTTCAAGGTCCGTATCCACAACCGCTGCAAGCGCTGCGGTCGCTCGCGCGCGTTCCTGCGCAAGTTCGAGATGTGCCGTCTGTGCTTCCGCGAGCTCGCCCTGCGTGGCGAGATCCCGGGTGTCATCAAGTCGAGCTGGTAGTCACCTGGCGAGAAAGACGAGATCCCGTGTCGATGACCGACCCTATCGCTGATTTCCTGGCCCGTCTCCGCAACGGCATCCGCGCCCGCAAGCGCGAGGTGGCGTGCCCGCGGTCCAACCTCAAGCTGCGCATCGCCGAGATCCTCCGCGAGGAGGGCTTCGTCGACAGCGTCGCCACCGCCGAGGACGACAAGAGCGGCTCCATCACCGTCACGCTGCGCTACGACGGCCGGGCGTCCAACGCCATCACCGGCCTGCGCCGGGTGTCGCGCCCGGGCCAGCGCAAGTACGTTCCGTCCGAGCAGGTGCCGCGGGTCCGCAATGGCCTCGGCATCGCCATCATCTCCACGTCTCAAGGCATCATGACCGATCGCGAAGCGCGCAAGCGCGGCGTGGGCGGCGAGGTGCTGTGCGAGGTCTGGTGAGTCATGTCCCGCATCGGTAATCGCGCCATCGAAATCCCCAAGGGCGTCACGATCTCGATCAAGCCTGAGCTGATCGAGGTCAAGGGCCCCAAGGGCACCCTCAGTGCCAAGCGCCACGCCTCGGTCGAGATCAAGGAGGCCTCCGGCTCCCTGGTCTTCACCCGCAGCGGCAACACCACGTCGGAGCGCGCCGCTCACGGCCTGATGCGTGCGCTCACCAACAACCTGATCACCGGCGTCACCAAGGGTTTCGAGCGGACGCTCGAGATCAACGGCGTCGGCTACCGGGCCGAGGTCAAGGGCGCCAACGTCGTCCTGACCCTGGGCTACTCGCACCCCATCGAGTACAAGCTGCCCGAGGGGGTGTCGGCCAAGGTCGACAAGAACAACCTGATCTTGTCCGCGATGGACAAGCAGCTCCTCGGCGCGGCCGCCGCCAAGCTCCGCAGCTTCCGCGCCCCCGAGCCCTACAAGGGCAAGGGCGTGAAGTACGCCGAGGAGACCATCATCCGCAAGGCCGGCAAGGCCGCGGGCAAGGGCAAGTAGCTGTGATGCTTGGAGGGTCTTTCGCAGGACCCTCCACCCGGCCTACGCCGGGGCTCCCACCCGAAACAGAATCCTACCGCGAGAACTTGTGACGACCGCCTAGGGTAGGGCAGAACCCTGCGCCACCATTCGGCGATCGAAGTCTCGGAGATAAAGTCATGGCTGGTCACGTCAAGCACCCCGATGCGCGCGTCCGCAAGCGGCTCCGCCGCAAGGTCGCCATCCGCAAGCACATCACCGGCACCGCCGACCGTCCGCGGTTGTCGGTGTTCCGCTCGGCCAAGCACATCTACGCCCAGGCCATCGACGACACCACCGGCGCCGTCCTGGCCGCGGCGTCGGACCTCGAGGCCGCGGTCAAGGCCGCCGGCGAGGGCAAGGACAAGAAGGCCAAGGCCCGCGAGGTCGGCAAGGCCATCGGCGCCAAGCTCCTGGCCAAGCAGGTCACGGCGGTCGTCTTCGACCGCAACGGCTACCTCTACCACGGCCGGGTCGCCCAGGTCGCCGACGGCGCCCGCGAAGCCGGTCTCGCCTTCTAGCCCCGACGAGCAGGATCAAAAGACATGTCCATCAATCCCGAAGAAGTTGGCGAGCTCGTCGACAAGGTCGTCTTCATCAACCGCGTCGCCAAGGTCGTCAAGGGCGGCCGGCGGTTCTCGTTCTCGGCCCTGATCGTCGTCGGTGACCAGAACGGGCACGTCGGCGCCGGGCTGGGCAAGGCCAACGAGGTCCCCGAGGCGATCCGCAAGGGCACCGATCGCGCGAAGCGGAACCTGTTCCGCATCCCGCTCATCAAGGGCACGATCCCCCACGACATCATGGGCGAGTTCGGCGCGGCCTCGGTGCTGCTCCGTCCCGCGGCCCCCGGTACCGGCGTGATCGCCGGCGGTGGCGTCCGCCCGGTCCTCGAGGTCGCTGGCGTGACCGACATCCTCACCAAGTCGTTCGGCACCTCGAACCCGCACAACGTCATCCACGCGGTGGTCGCGGCGCTCAAGGCGCTGCGCTCGGCCGAGCACGTGGCGCGCGTGCGCGGGCGGACCGTGGCCGAGATGCGCGGCTAGGCTCCCACCCGGTCAACTCTCCGGCCGCGCCGGCTCCGGCGGCGGCGCAACGACGATAGGAAACGGTCATGGCTCTCAAGATCAAGATCACCCAAGTGAAGAGCGGCATCGGCTGCCCGGACACCCAGCGCCGGACCCTGGCCGGCCTCGGCCTGAACGGCCCGCGCAAGACGGTCGTCCGCGAGGACACGCTGGCGATCCGCGGCATGATCCGCAAGGTCAGCCACCTGGTGGCGATCGAGGCGGTCGAGTGACCGCCTTGGGTGCGGCTCCCAGCCGCGCCCATCGCCCGGCCTGACCGCTTGGGCAGTAGCATCTCGGGCTCACCTCATCTAGGTTTCGCAGGCGGCCACCGGGCCGCGAGGCAATCGCTCATGGGCACCTCTCTCCACACGCTCGCGCCGAACCCCGGCTCCACCAAGACCAAGAAGCGCCTCGGCCGCGGCCGCGGCTCGGGTACCGGCAAGACCTCCGGCAAGGGCGTCAAGGGCCAGAAGGCCCGCGCCGGCCACCACGGCGCGCGCATCGGCTTCGAGGGCGGTCAGATGCCGCTCAAGATGCGTATCCCGAAGCGGGGCTTCAAGGCGCCGTTCCGCGAGGACGTGTTCCCGATCAACGTGTCGACCCTCGAGAAGAACTTCGCCTCGGGCGACACCGTCGACCTCGCGACGCTCAAGGCCAAGAGCCTCGTGCCCAAGCGGATCGACGTCGTCAAGATCCTCGGCGAGGGCGAGCTGACCAAGAGCCTGACCGTCAAGGCCAGCCGCTTCTCCGAGGCCGCCAAGGAGAAGATCGCGCGGGCCGGCGGCTCGGCGGTCACGCTGGACAGCGCCCCGGCGGCGGAGTAAGCCTCCGCAGCCCTCGGCCGGCCCCCGGCCGGCCCCCCTAGCCCCCAGGTACCCGTGGCCAACAGCATCACCAACCTCGGCAAGATTCCCGAGCTCCGCAAGCGGATCTTCTTCACGCTGGCGATGCTCGCGGTCTACCGGATCGGCGTGTTCATCACCGTCCCGGGCGTCAACCGGGTCGAGATGGAGAACGTCATCTCGAAGGGCGGGTCGGGCTCGCTCCTCGGCATGTTCAACATGTTCTCGGGCGGCGCGCTCGAGCAGCTCTCGATCTTCGCCCTGGGCATCATGCCCTACGTCTCGGCGTCGATCGTCGTCCAGCTCCTGACCGTGGTCGTGCCCAAGCTCGACCAGCTCAACAAGGAAGGCGAGCAGGGCCGGCGCAAGATCAACCAGCTCACCCGGTACGGCACGATCCTCCTCGCGACCGTTCAGGGCTACTTCATCGCCCAGTTCCTCGAGGGCCTGTCGAACCAGGGCTCGGACGTCGTCGCCGACCCCGGCCTCGCGTTCAAGGCGATGACGGTGATCTCGCTGACCACCGGCACCGCCTTCATCATGTGGCTCGGCGAGCAGATCACCGAGCGCGGCATCGGCAACGGCACGTCGATGATCATCTTCGCCGGCATCGTCGCCGCGCTGCCCGACGCCCTGACCCAGTACCTCGGCCGCTCGGGCTCGGGCGGGATCGGCTTCGGCGCCATCCTGCTCCTGCTGCTCGTGATCGGCACGATCGCCGCGATCTGCTTCTTCGAGCGCGCCCACCGCCGCATCCCGGTGCAGTACGCCAAGCGCCAGGTCGGCCGGAAGATGTACCAGGGCGCGCAGTCGTTCCTGCCGCTCAAGATCAACGTCTCGGGGGTCATCCCGCCGATCTTCGCGTCGTCGATCCTCATGTTCCCGACGCAGATCGCGTCGATGTCGGGGTCGCCGTTCCTCCAGGACGTGGCCTCGGCGCTGAACCCGATGGACTGGCGCTACAACCTCCTGTTCTCGCTCCTGGTGATCTTCTTTGCGTACTTCTATACCGCGGTGCAGTTCAACCCGGTCGAGGTCGCGGACAACCTGAAGAAGGGCGGCGGCTTCATCCCCGGCATCCGCCCGGGCAAGAGCACCGCCGAGTACATCGAGAAGGTCCTCACCCGGATCACCTTCGCCGGCGCGATCTACCTGTCGGTGGTCTGCATGATCCCGGCGCTGCTCCAGAAGTACATGCAGGTGCCGTTCAACTTCGGCGGCACCGGGCTCCTGATCGTGGTCGGCGTCGCCCTCGACACCGTCCAGCAGATCGAGTCGTACCTCATCACGCGCAACTACGAAGGCTTCGCCGGGCCCAAGGGCCCGCGCATCCGCGGTCGCACCGCGGCCCGCCCGGCGCGCTAGTCGCCTCTCGGTCCGTGCGTATCGTCTACAAGAGCCGGGACGAGATCCGGGCCATGCGCGAGACCGCGCTGGTGGTGTCCGGGATCCTCGACGAGCTGTGCGCGGCGGTCGCGCCCGGGATCACCACGTGGGATCTCGAGCGCATCGCCCGGGCCGGGATCAAGCGCGATGGCGTGACCAGCGCGTTCCTCGGCTACGCCGCCCCGCCGTACCCGGCGGTGACGTGCATCTCGGTGAACGAGGAGATCGTCCACGGGATCCCGCGCAAGGATCGGATCCTCAACGCCGGCGACGTGGTTGGGATCGATTTCGGCGTTTTCAAGGCCGGCCTGTGCGCCGATTCGGCCCGGACGGTGATCGTCGGCGGGCAGGGGACCCCGGAAGCGACCCGCCTGGTGGACACCACCCGGCGCTGCCTGGACCTGGCCATCGCCGAGTGCCGGGTGGGCAAGCGGCTTGGCGACATCGGGGCGGCGGTCCAAGAGTATGCGGAATCTAACGGCTATTCCGTGGTCAAGGTGTTCGTTGGCCACGGGATCGGCCGGCGGATGCATGAAGATCCCCAGGTCTACAACTACGGGACCCGGGGGATGGGAAAAGCCATCAAACCTGGCCTTGTCATCGCCGTAGAACCTATGGTAAACGCCGGCCTCCCTGACGTGGAGGTTCTCGATGACCGCTGGACGGCGGTTACCAAGGACCGAAGCCTCTCGGCGCACTTCGAGCACACCATCGCCATCCTCGACGAGGGCCCCTGGGTTCTGACCCGCGCCTCGTCGAGTCCGGGCCATCCCGGTCACGACTGAATCCACTCCCTGCCCCTGGAAGCGTCATGAAAGTTCGAGCGTCGGTCAAGCCCATCTGCCCCAAGTGCAAGGTCATCAAGCGCAAGGGCGTGGTGCGGGTCATCTGCACCAACCCCCGCCACAAGCAGCGCCAGGGATGAGCTCGGTCGAGCGCGTCGTTGCGCGCTCGGCCGGCACTCCGACCACCTGACATTGGCCTGACCGAGATCACCTTTAGGAGCAATCGTCCATGGCACGCATCGCTGGCGTCGACCTCCCGCGCAACAAGCGCATCGAGATCGCCCTCACGTACATCTACGGCCTCGGCCGCCACGCCGCCTCGGTCGTCATCAAGCACGCCGGCATCTCGCCGGACAAGCGCACCGACGACCTCGACGAGAACGACGTCCGCAAGCTGCGCGACGCCATCGAAGCCAACTACCGCGTCGAGGGCGATCTGCGCCGCGACGTCCAGCTGTCGATCAAGCGCTTGGTCGATCTCGGGTGCTACCGCGGCTCGCGCCACAAGCGCAACCTGCCGGTCCGCGGCCAGCGCACCCACACCAACGCCCGCACCCGCAAGGGTCCTCGCCGCATGGCGGTGAAGAAGCAGGGCGGGGCCACCAAGAAGTGATCTGACCGGACACGCGAGGAACCGCCATGTCGACCGTCAAGGGTAAGCAGAAGAAGAAGGTCCGGAAGAACATCCAGACCGGCGTCGCGCACATCGCTGCGACGTTCAACAACACGATCGTCTCGATCACCGACGTCTCGGGCAACGTCGTCGCCTGGTCGTCGTCGGGCACCTGCGGCTTCAAGGGCTCGCGGAAGTCGACGCCGTTCGCGGCCCAGCTCGCCGCCGAGGACGCCGCCAAGAAGGCGATGGAGCACGGCGTGCGCAACGTGACCGTGTACGTCAAGGGCCCGGGCGCCGGCCGCGAGTCGGCGCTGCGCGCGCTCAACGCCGCCGGGTTCAAGATCAACCTCATCCGCGACGTCACGCCGGTGCCGCACAACGGCTGCCGGCCGCGCAAGCGCCGTCGGGTCTGACCCGAACGCGGGCCGCCGACGGCTCGCTGCTCGCGATCACCGATCACTCGCCGGCGTCAGGCCGGGATCACCTCTCTCGCTCCGCTCCAGGAACCAACGATGGCTCGTTACATTGGCCCCGTGTGCCGGCTGTGCCGGCGTGAAGACATGAAGCTCTTCCTCAAGGGAGAGCGCTGCTACACCGACAAGTGCGGCTACGAGCGGCGCAGCTATCCGCCGGGTCAGCACGGCCAGGCCCGGCGCAAGAAGCGCTCGGACTACGGCGAGCAGCTCCGCGAGAAGCAGAAGGTCAAGCGCATCTACGGCATCGCCGAGCGCCAGTTCCGGGGCTACTTCTTCAAGGCCGCCCGCATGAAGGGCATCGCCGGCGAGAACCTGATCCAGCTCCTCGAGCGTCGCCTCGACAACGTGGTCTACCGCATGGGCTTCGCCTCGGATCACGCCGAGGCCCGCCAGCTCGTCCGTCACGGCCACTTCACCGTCAACGGCAAGAAGGTCAACATCCCGTCGTACCTGGTCCGCCCCCGGGACGTGGTGCTGGTCCGCGAGTCGTCGCGCACCATCACCCGCATCTCCGAGGCGCTGGCCGCGGTCGATCGCCGCGGCGTGCCGCAGTGGATCGAGCTCGACAAGGACGGCTTCCGCGGCGGCATCAAGCAGCTGCCGGCCCGCGAGGACGTGACCCTGCCGATTCGCGAGCAGCTCATCGTCGAGCTGTATTCGAAGTAGGGTCGTTCTCACCGAACCTCGCCTCGGCGCTGACCCGCCGAGGCCCCCACCCGAGACGCGAGACGGACCGCCGTGTCAGCCGCAACCCAGGGCCGTGACCGAGCGCGAGCCGACGATAGGGACCTGGTCCCGACCAAGGAGTGACGATGGAGCCGACCCCCGAGCAGACTGCCTTCATGGCCAAGAACTGGCGCGATCTCATCCGTCCCCGGATGCTCGAGATCGAGGAGCGGTCCGAGACCTACGGCAAGTTCTCCTGTGAGCCGCTCGAGCGCGGCTTCGGCACGACCCTGGGCACCGGCCTGCGGCGCGTGCTCCTGTCGTCGCTGCAGGGCGCCGCGATCAGCCACATCGCGATCGAGGGCGCGCTGCACGAGTTCACCTCGCTGCCGGGCGTGGTCGAGGACGTCACCGACATCATCCTCAACCTCAAGGAGACCCTGCTCAAGGTCGAGACCGACAAGGAGTACACGCTCCGGCTCGACAAGCACGGCGAGGGTGCGGTCTTCGCCAAGGACCTGACCCTGCCGGACGGGGTCACGGTGCTGAACCCGAACCACCGCATCTGCACGCTGTCCAAGGACGGCAAGATCGCGTGTGAGCTGAAGGTCACCACCGGCCGCGGCTACGCCCCGGCCGAGCGCCACTCGGCCGGCCTGCCGGTCGGCACGATCGCGATCGACGCGCTCTACTCGCCGATCAAGAAGGTCAACTTCATCGTCACCAACGCCCGCGTCGGTCAGCAGACCGACTACGACAAGCTGACGCTCGAGGTGTGGACCAACGGCGCGGTGCGGCCCGACGACGCGGTCGCGTTCGCTGCCAAGATCCTCAAGGAGCAGCTCAACCTGTTCATCAACTTCGAGGAGATGGCCGAGCCGACCGAGCCGATGCGCGACGAGGAGCAGGAGAAGCTCAACGAGAACCTGTGGCGCACCGTCGACGAGCTCGAGCTGTCGGTCCGGTCGGCCAACTGCCTCCAGAACGCCAACATCAAGTACATCGGCGAGCTGGTGCAGAAGAGCGAGTCCGAGATGCTGAAGACCAAGAACTTCGGCCGGAAGTCGCTCAAGGAGATCAAGGAG
>Ga0075163_10013019_pt1 | contig 10818 bp, 7 predicted proteins | sample JI1023141ADNA_FD_71478 | JGI IMG/M metagenome (GOLD analysis project Ga0075163, IMG submission 71478) | Wastewater effluent complex algal communities from Wisconsin, to seasonally profile nutrient transformation and Carbon sequestration -... | ecosystem: Engineered > WWTP > Effluent > Algae... | reverse complement strand
CACGCCGACGTCCCACGTGGAACGCACACGCCGACGTCCCACGTGGAACGCGCACGCCGACGTCCCACGTGGAACGCACACGCCGACGTCCCACGTGGAGCGCGCACGCCGACCTCCACATGGAACGCGCCGGGCCGACGTCCCACGTGGAACGATCCCGGCCGATGGGCCCTCGTGGACCGATCCCGCCGGCCCTCCCCCCAGTCGCGCACCACCGCCGCTGACGCACTGCACCAACCCGGCCGAGCGCGGCGGCGTATCCGAGATCGGGTGGCAGATCCCGGCTGGCACAGCACCCTGGCATGGGCGCTCGGCCGGCCATCCCGCAGTGATCGGATTGATCGCTTCGATGTCAGACCGGTGCGGTAAACCTCGTTGCAGGGCGGGTACCTACCTATAGTAGCTCGTCCTTGACGGTACCCTACTGGTAGCGTAAGGAATCAATCATGGCGAAGAAGCAGACCCGGCGCAGCATCAGCGTTAGCCGCACGACCTACGAGCGCCTGAAAGCGTTCTGCGAGACCAGCGGGATCTCGATGAGCCAGTTCGTCGAGACTCGCGTCGGGGACTTCCTCGGTGAGGACAGCGGCGTGGTCTCGGCGTCGACCGCGGGTCTGGCTCAGACCGAGCGCCCCGCGCGCCCGGCCCCGGCGCCCCAGGCGGCCCGGCCACAGCCGGCGCCCATGCGCCCCGCCGCCGCCCCGCCGCGCCCGGCCCCCGCGCCGCGCCCGGCCCCGATGACCTCGGCCGCTGCGCGGTTCGCGGTCGAGCCGCCGCCGCCGATCATCAAGAAGGCCGAGCAGCCGGCGCCCAAGGCGCCGTCGATGCCGAAGGCCGACCAGATCTTCACGTTCTGATCCTCCGGGACGACGCGAGCCCTCCCCGAGGGCTCCGCGGCGGTGGCGCGGCGATCCGCCCGCGCCGATGGGTGAGAGCGGCGGGCGCAGCGAGCGACGGGCTCGAAGCCGTGCGCGCCCACGTGCCGCCACGCTGGCCGACCACGGCGGCGATCAACGGCGGCTACGTGACGGCGGCGCTGCGATGGCGTCGCGCTGCGCTTCGCGGCGGTCGCGCTCGGTGCCGCGCCGTGAACCGCGCGGCGGCGCGTCGCGCTACTTGATCGACGGGGTGAGGCGGACGGCGTTGGCGCCGTCGATCATCGCGTTGTAGGCCTTCACGGCCTCGTCGTGATCGTGGCCGATGTCGGCGGGCTTGGCCTTCGGGTCGGCGATGGTCTTGCCGAGCTCGACGACGGCGTCCTTGAACCAGCCGGCGCGGGTCACGAACTGGGTGTAGCCGCCCTGGTACAGCACGTCGTAGATCTTGGCCTTGCCGCGGTTGGCCTCGGCGAGCTGGTTGGTCGCGTCGACCGACGCCGCGAACGCGTCGAGCTTGGCGGTGATCGCGGCCGCGTCGATCGGCGTGGCGGCCAGCGCGACGTCGAGCGTCCGCACCAGCTGCTTGCCGTCGATCAGCACCTGCTCGAACTGGAAGCGCAGCTTCTTGCCGTACTTCTTGGCGGTGGCCGCGTGCTGCGCCAGTTCGCGGTCGTCGTTGTACTGCACGACGAAGGCCCGCACCTGCGCCTCGGCGGCGACGTACTGGGCCCACAGCTCGACAAGCTGGGTGTGCAGCTCGCGGCCGCGCTTGCAGTCGTCGTCCTTCCACTGGCGCTTGTAGTAGTACTCGCTGGCGTCGAAGCTCGGCTGCCACAGCGCCTGCAGCGTCGTCACCATCGTCACGGCCGCAGCGTCGACCGGCAGCTTCGGTCCCTTCTTCAGCGCCTTCAGGTAGCCGGGGAACGTCGTGGTCTTCGCGGTGTCGCCGATCGCGCTGGGGCCGCGCGCCTTGGTCGACTTGCAGTCGGGCCCCTTGGCCAGGTCGACCCACGCGGCGTAGTCGTCGCGCTGCTTGTAGACGTACGACGACCACTGGTTGAGGACGTCGACGTAGACGTTGATCTTGGCCTGCTTGGCGTCGGGCTTGGCGTGCGCCGGCGCGGCGGCGCCGGCCACCACCGCGACGGCCACGGCGAGGGCGAGGACGAGACGAGCGGGGGCGTGCTGCATCGGCGGATCATCGACCCGCGTCCGCCCGCGGCCCAGCGCCGACGCCGGCAATCTCTGCCACCGCGACGACCGATCGCGGCCCCTTGAAGTTGTGCTGGCCAACCCGCCCGGCATGCCCTAGGATCTTCCTTGCGACCATGTCGCCGAGAACACCGGGCATCGCCAGACGGCGACTGCGCTGGGTGGGCTTCGAAACGGGCCGTAGCGCCCATCACGAAGGCCCGGCCAACGGGAGCCGCTTGCCTGCGGGCCGTCCGCCGGGCTCTGGCCTATGCCAGGGGAGGAACGCGAGACATGCCGAGTACCAAACGTCGCTCTGAGGAGGGCCGGCCGTAGCGGGCCGATCCCTTCGTATGCAAGAGCAAGCGGGTCCGCTGCCGGATCCGTGAGGCACTAGCTACACGGGCTCGCTTCGGCGGGCCCGTGGTCTTTTTCCAGGGGGCTCGGCGCCGCGAGACAGTGGCGCCCTCACCCTCGACACGGCGCCGCTCGACAGCGCCGCCCGGCGGGGTTAGACACCCGGGCCATGACCACGCAGCCGACCACCGCGCTCGACACCTTCCCCAACCCGCGCCTGGGCCGCGACTACGTGATCCACTTCGAGTGTCCGGAGTTCACGTGCCTGTGCCCGATCACCGGCCAGCCCGACTTCGCGACGATCACGATCGCGTACACGCCGTCCGAGCTGTGCGTCGAGCTCAAGTCGCTCAAGCTGTACCTGTGGAGCTTCCGCGATCAAGGCGCGTTCCACGAGGCGGTCACCAACCAGATCTTCGATCACCTGGTGGCGACGATCGCGCCGCGCGCGCTCACGGTCACCGCGAAGTTCTGGGTCCGTGGTGGCATCACCACCACGGTGACCGTCGCCTTGCCGTGATCCGCCGCGCCGCGCGCGCGCGGGCTCACGGCACCAGCTGCGTGAAGAAGCCGATCCCGTCGGCGTTGGCCTTGATCAGCCCGAGCGACAGCGTCGCCGTCCGGCGCGCCATCACCGGCCCGCGCTCCGCGACCTTGCCCAGCGCCACCGTCGCCGCGGCGCGGCCGGCCTCGGTGCGGGCCAGCATCACGAACGCCGCCGCCGCCGCCAGCCGCCGCATCGCGTGGCCCTCGGCGCGCGTCAGCAGGTGCGCGAGCTGCTCGGGCGAGTTGACCGCGGCGTAGGCCGCGCCGAGCGACGCGACCAGCGCGACCCGCACATCGTGCGACGGATCATCGAGCAGCGGCGTCAGCAGCTTCACCGCCAGCGGCGCGTCGCGCTCGACGAGGCCGATCGCCGCCGCCGCCGCCTGGGCCCGCTCGCGCTCGGCGCGCGCCACCAGCGCCCGGCCCAGCCGCGCGGCCACCGCGTCCTTGGGCGCGACCCGCGCCAGCGTCGTCAGCGCGAGCTGGCGCAGCTCGGGATCGGGGTCGCGCACGGCCAGCGCCAGCGCGCGATCGAGATCGGCGGCCGCGAGCTTGTCCTGGCCACCGCCCAGGCGATCGAGCACCGCCCGCCGCACCTGCGGATCGGCGTCGGCCAGCGCCGACGCGACCGTCGCGGCGGCGCGAGTGTCGGTGGCGAGCGCGGTGTCGACCGCCTCGACCCGCACCAGCGGCGACGCGTCGGCGATCGCGTGCTCGACCAGGTCGGTCATGCCGATCGCGCGGCCGGTGCGGAGCAACAGCAGCTTCTCGGACTCGTCGGCGGTCGCGAACGCCTTGACCAGCGCGGCGCCGGCGCCCTTGGGCGCGTCGGCGGCCATCGCCGCGATCGCGCGGATCGCGACCGCGCGCACGTCACGATCGCCGTCGGCCACCAGCGTCACCAGGCCGTCGCCGACGCCGGCCGACACCTTGCCGCCGCGCGCCACCGCCTGGGCCAGCACCCGCGCCGCCTCGACGCGGATCGCCGCGTCGGGATCGCGCAGCAGGCGGGTCGCCGCGGCGACGCCGCTGGTGCCGGCCTGGGGCCCCTCGGCGGCGCACGCGATCACCATCCGCCGCACCTCGGCCGACGGATCGTCGGCGACCTTGAGCAGCTGGCGCCGCGCCTCGGCGTTGCCGCTGGCGGCCGCGGCGCACAACCCCGCGGTGCCGATCGGATGCAGCGCCGCGTCCTCGGGCGTGCGCGCCGCGGCGACCAGGTAGTTCATCACCGGGCCGGGCTGGCGGCGCGCCATCTCGGCGAACACCGCCACCGCCTCGCGGCGCGCCTTGCCCTTGCGCTTCCACAGCTGGGCGATGCCGTCGACGGCGACGTTGACCGACGCGCCGACCGCGGCGCTGTTGGCCAGGCCGCGGCACGCGCCGACCGCGACCTCGAGGCGGTCCTGCTTGACCAGCTTGATCAGCGCCTCCTGCGCCGGCCGGCCCAGGAAGCCCGAGGCCTCGGCCGCGGCGGCGCGCACCTCGAACGCCTCGTCCTTGAGCAGCCGCTCGAGCGCCGGCGCCGCGGCCGCGACGTGGGCGCGGGCCAGCTCGCCCCAGGCCAGCGTCACGGCGACGCGCATCGTCCGGCTCAGCCGCTCGCCGGCCAGCCGCTGGATCTCGGGCGCGGCCTGCGCCGGCGCCGCGCGCGCGTACAGCGGCAGCACCGCCGCGCGCACCACCTCGGCCCGCGCCGACAGCGCGGCCTGCGCCGCCGGCGCCAGCGTCGGCGCGCCGCCGGTGCCGATGTCGAACTCGTCGGACACCAGCTCGATCGCGAACACCCGCGCCTCGGTCGGCGCGCGCTCGTCGCTCCACACCTGCGACACCGCCAGCGCCGCCGCCGCCGCCGCCGCGCGCTCGCCGCGGATCGCGCGGCGCAGCTCGAGCTTGGCGCGCTCGCGCAGCCCGGCGCTGGCGTCGGGGTCGGCCAGGATCGCCGCGGCGTCGTCGACCGCCGGCTCGACGTCGTCGGCGACCGCGCCGGCGACCTCGACCAGCAGCTCGCGCCGCACGGCGGGATCGGGATCCTTCGCGAGCGCGGCGTCGATCAAGCCGCGCGCGGTGGCCGGCGGCAGGCGCCGCACCGCGGTGATCGCGATCCGCCGCTGCTCGGGCTCGGCCGACGACAGCGCGCGCACCAGCGTGTCGCGGTACGCGCCGGCCTGGCGACCGGCCGCGGCGCCGGCGACGGTGATCGCCGCCTGGCGCAGCGCCGGCGACGGCTTGGCCAGGGCGGCGTCGACGATCCGCACCTCGCCGTCGGCGCCGCGGGCGATCGGGGCCACCATCGCCAGCAGCTCGGCCAGCTCGTCGTCGCTGGCCGCCGCCGCCGCCACCGCCTCGAGCTTGCCGGCGTCGCCGGTCTGGGCGTAGGCCACCAGCGCCGCCAGCCGCGGCTCGAGCACGCGATCGATCGCCTGGCCCCAGCCGCCGAGGCTGGTGACCACGTCGCGATCGCGCAGCCGCCCCCACGCCTTGGGCGCGACCATCGAGCGCGACAGCCCGGGGTCCGCCACCACGTCGCCGAACCCCGGCGCGCTGGGCAGCCAGTCGAACGCCGCCAGGCCGGGGCGACCGGCGCGCACGACGACGCGATCGCCGCCGGCGCGGTGCTCGACGTCGAGGTAGGCGTGGCCGCGCTGCGCCGACCACAGCACGACCAGCAGCACCAGCGGCGCCGCCGCCGCGGCGATCGCGACGTTGCGCACGAACCGCTTCGACCGCGCCACCACCGCGCGCTCGCCGGCGGTGGTCGCGACGATGCCCTCGCGCCGCACCGCCCACAGCTCGACGAGCCGCAGCCGACCACCGGCGTCGGCCCGCCGCCCGAGCAGCTCCTGGCCGCGGCGCGCTCGGGCTCGCTCGATCGCGGTGACCTCGCGCGCCGGCGCGACCAGCACCTCGTGCGCCAGCCGCCACGCGTCGCCGTCGTCGTCGCGCACCGCCGCGCCATGCTCGGCGAGCGTCGCCAGCACCAGCTCGACCGCGCCGGCGGTGACCGCGAGCCGGTCGGCGATCGCCGCGGCGCTGACCGGCCCGTCGGCCAGCTCGCCGAGCGCGCGCATCCCGATCCGCTCGTCGCCGCGCGCCCGCGCCAGCTGCGCCAGCCACGCCCGCCACAGCGCGTCGACGCCGCCCAGCCGGCGCAGCGCTGCCGGCGCGGCGACCCGCTGATCGCGCAGCGCGCACGCCACCAGCTGCAGCGCCGCCGGCAGCACGCCGGCCTCGCCGTGCAGCGCGCCCGCCACCGCCTCGGCCAGCCCGGGCTCACAGCCGACGCCGGCGTCGCCGAGCACCCGCGCCAGCACGTCGGCGGCCGCCGGCGCCGACCATCGGCCGACCTCGAACCGCGCGGTCGGGGGGAACAGCGAGCCGGTGCGGCGCTCGAGCGCGCCCAGCCGGTGCACCTCCGCGCTCGCGCACCCGAAGACGAAGCGCGCGCGGCCGCCCGAGCGCCCGACCACGCGGGCGTAGACCTCGTTCAGCTCGCCGATCACCGCGTCGCCGCCCGCGGCGAGCATGCGATCGACGTCGTCGAGCACGAACACCGCGAGCTGCCCCGGCGTGAGCGTCGCGACGACCCGGGCCAGGAACGCCGACGCCGCCTCGCCGGGCGTGGCCCGCGCGCCGCCGGCCGCCAGATCGCGGGCCAGCGCGTCGGCCGGCGCGGTCACGTCGTCGGCGACGACCACGGTCACGCCCTGCTCGCGCAGCGCGGGGATCACCCCGGCGTGGAGCAGCGACGTCTTGCCGGCGCCGCGCTCGCCGTACACCAGGCCGGCGCGGAAGCTGTCCTGCATGATCGCGCGCACCAGCTCGTCGCGCTCGCCGTCGCGCCCGGTCAGCGCGCCTCGGTCGACCTCGCCGTAGGGGGCGATGCCACGCAGGGGAGCCGCTGACGCCGGAGCCACGGCCGGGACTATATACCGGTCGAGGTCGCGCATCGGCCGCGCGGCCGATCGAAGGCGCCGGCCCGGTCCGGCTGGTACACTGCGCGGCGATGAGCGTCTCGTCCGGCCAGCGGGCCGTGGTCTTCGTCAGCGTCGGCGCCGCGCTCGCGGCGCTGGTCGCCGGTCACGCCGCCGCGGGTGGGCGCGATCGCACCACCATGATCAGCATCAAGCGCCCGGCCGCGACCGAGGCGGCGTTCGGCGGCGAGGGCTACGGCGCGCTGGCGGCGCCGGCCACCAGCGCCTACGTCACCCACGAGCGCAGCATCGAGGTCGGCGCCGACGGCGTGGTCAAGTTCCCCGGGGTGGCGGCGCTGCTCGACGCGGCGACCGTCGAGTTCCGCAGCGCGACCGACCCCACCGGCACCCGCGTCGTCGAGCAGCGGCTGGTCAACGACGTGATCAACCCCGAGGCGCTGCTGTTCCGCCAGCTCGGCAAGCCGGTGGTGGTGACGCTGGCCAGCGGCGAGCTGCGCGGCACGCTGCGCGCGCTGTCGCCCGACGCGCTGGTGATCGACAGCGACGATCACGCCGCGCACATCGTGCCGCGCGGACCGCAGCTGCTCGGCGTCGCGCTGCCGGCCGCGTCGGTCGATCAGGAGCCGACGCTCGAGTGGCGGCTCACCACCGCCCGCCCCGGCCGCCACGACGTCGTCGTCAGCTACCGCACCGACGGGCTGGCCTGGCAGCCCGACTACTCCGCGGTGCTGGCCGACGGCGGCGCGGTCGATCTGTCGGCGTGGGCCACGATCACCAACGACACCGGCTCGGACTTCGTCGACGCCGATCTGACGCTGACCGCCGGCGGCGGCGACGGCGTCTTCGCGACGCTGGGCCTGGCGCCGGGCCGGCCCAGCCACACCAAGCCCCAGGAGTGGAAGATCCCGGGCAAGATCGCGCTGCGCGCCGGCCAGACCGTGCAGGTCGAGCTCGCCCCGAAGAAGGTCGGCGTCAAGGCCCGCCCGACCCAGGTGTTCGAGGCGCTCGCCGAAGGCGCCGGCGCCGACAACGCCCAGCCGACGTCGGACTGCGACGCCTACGAGCCGCTCAACCCGCGCACCGGCCAGTACCTCGAGCTCGAGGCCGGCGCGCCGCTGCCGAGCGGTCGCGTGCGCATCCTGCAACGGGTCGGCAACGAGCTGACGGTGGTCGGCACCGACGAGCTGCGCGCCAACGCCACGAGCGGCGTCGTGCGCATCGCGGTGGCCAGCGCCGACGTGACCGTGTCCGGCGAGCGCAACCGCACCCAGTGCCAGCTCGACCCGTCGGGTCGCGCGCTGCGCGAGGACGTCGAGCTGACGGTCACCAACGACGGCGCGGCGGCCGCCGACGTCGTCGTCCGCGAGACGATGTACCGCTGGCACAGCTGGAAGCTCACGCGCGAGAGCGTCAAGGGCACGCGCGCCGACGACCGGATCCAGGAGTGGCGGGTGCGCCTGGCCAAGGGCGAGAGCAAGACCATCACCTACACCGTGCAATACAGCTGGTGATCGCCGTGCGTCGCGTGCTGGTGACCGGGGCGGCGCTCGTCGCCGCGGCCGGCTGTCTGGGCCGACGCGGGGCGGCCACCGACGGCGCCGCCGTCGACGCGCGCCTCACGCTGTACCGCGACGGCGCGCTGATCGAGGAGCGCCTGACGATCGCCGTCGACGCCAGCGGCCACGGCGCGGTGCCGTTCGCGCCGCGCGGGCTCGCGGCCGACTCGCTCGAGGTCAACGGCGACGCGGTGCCGCTGCGCAGCTGGAGCCACGCCCACGCCGGCCCTGGCGACGCGGTGGTGGTCCACCTCGGCGCGCCGACCCCGGGCCGCCAGCTGGCGGTCGGTCCCGACGGCACCCGCGCGATCGCCACCGCCGCCGGCGTGATCATCACCGACGCCGCCCACGTCGCCGCGCCCGCCGACGCGCTGGCGATCGCCGTCGCGCCAGGCCCGCGCGCGGTGGTCGTGCGGGCGCGCTACCGCACCGACGCGCTGGCGTGGCAGGCCAGCTACACGCTGATCGACGACGGCGATCAACGCGGCCGGCTGATCGGCGCGCTGGCGCTCGACAACCGCACCGGGCGGCAGTGGCCCCGCGCGACCCTGGCGCTCGCCGACGCCACGCTCGGCGCCGACGCCGCGCCGCGCAGCGGGCCGCCCCGGCTGCTGCGGCTGGCGCGCCCCAGCGCGATCGGCGCCGGCGCCCAGCGCGTCGATCTCGGGCTGCCGGCGCGGCGCCTGCCGCTGGCCCCGGTGTTGATGTTCGATCCGGTGGGCGCGACCCTCGACAAGCCCGGCCAGCGCCCGATCGACGAGCCCGGCTACGGCGTCGGGCCGTGGCCGTCCGAGGTGGCGGTCAGCGTCGCGCCCGACCTGGCGCGCCTGTCGGACGCGCCGCTGCCGGCGGGGCCGCTGCGGATGTTCCGGGTCGACGGCGCCGGCGAGCTGGCCTGGCTCGGCGAGGGCGCGCTGACGCCGCCGGCCGACGACGCGCGCCGCACCCCGGCGATCTCGGTCGGGCGCTCCGCCGACGTCACCGGCAAGCGCGAGCGGACGATGATCGACGTCGACTACGATCGCGAGCGCCTGGTCGAGGAGTTCCGGCTGACGTTCGACAACCGCGGCGACCGCGCGGTCGCGCTGGTCGCGCGCGAGCACCTGTACCGCGGCGAGTGCTGGCAGCTGGTGTACTTCTCGACGCCCGACGTCGTGAAGGCCGGGGCGCAACAAGTCAATTTCGGCATCACCGTCCCCGCCCGCGGCCGCGCGACGATCGGCTACCGCGTGGCCTATGCCTGGAGCAAGTCGCAGTGCAGCGATTGAGCGTGCGTGGCCTGACCGTGCAGTACGGCCGCCGAGTCGCGGTCGATGATCTCTCGCTCGAGGTCGAGGCCGGCGCGATCGTCGCGCTGCTCGGCCCCAACGGCGCGGGCAAGAGCACCGCGCTGCTCGCGATCGCCGGCGGGCTGCGCCCGAGCAAGGGCACGATCGCGATCGCCGGCGTCGACCTCGCCGCCGATCCGCTGGCGGCCAAGCGCCAGCTCGGGCTCGCCGATCAGCCGCCGTCCTTGTACGAGTACTTCACCGTCGCCGAGCACGTCGAGATGATCGCGACCGTGCGCGGCGCCAGCGATCGCGCCGCGGAGCGGGCGCTGCTCGACGAGCTGGGCCTGGCCGCGGTCGCGGATCGGCCGTGCCGCGAGCTGTCGTTCGGCATGCGGCAGCGGGTCGGCCTGGCCGCGGCGCTGGTCGCCGCGCCGGCGGTGATCCTGCTCGACGAGACGCTGAACGGCCTCGACCCCCACGCCGCCCGCCGGGCCCGCGCCGCGTTGACCGCCGCCGCCGCGCGCGGCGCCGCGATCGTCATGTCGACCCACCTGCTCGACGTCGCCGAGCGCCTCGCGACCCGGGTAGTGATCATGGACCAGGGCCGGATCGTCACCGACCTCGCCGGCGACGCGCTGGCCGCGCAGGTGGCCGCGGGCGCCGGCGCGCTCGAGGCGCTGTACGTCGGCGTCGTCGCCGATCGCGGCGTCGCATGATCACCGGTCGCACGCTCATCGCCTGGGCCGATCGCGACGAGCAGCGCCGCCGCGGCGGCCGCCCCGCGACCACGCTGATCGCGGCCGGCGTCGCCGGCGTCGCGCTGGCCGCGGTCGCGGTCGCGCAGGGCGGCTGGCTCGACGGGGCGCGGCCGACGCCGTCGCCGGCGTTCCTGATCGCCGTCGCGCTGGCGGCGATGGTGCCGACGATGATGATGGCGCCGCACCGGATGTTCTGGCGCGCCGACGCGGCGATGGTCGCGCGGCTGCCGATCCCCGGCGCGGCGCTGTGGCAAGCGGCGCTGGTGCGCGCGCGGCGCGGCGCGCTGCTCGGCGTGGTGATCGCCGCGCCGGTGGCGGCGCTGACC
>Ga0075163_10013018_pt1 | contig 10818 bp, 12 predicted proteins | sample JI1023141ADNA_FD_71478 | JGI IMG/M metagenome (GOLD analysis project Ga0075163, IMG submission 71478) | Wastewater effluent complex algal communities from Wisconsin, to seasonally profile nutrient transformation and Carbon sequestration -... | ecosystem: Engineered > WWTP > Effluent > Algae... | reverse complement strand
TTTGTCTGCTCAATTCGCAAATGGACTCGGCCATACTCAACGAGTTTGTGTACGGTATTGCCAGCCACGAGTTTTTTCACATCATCACGCCGCTAAACATCCATTCGGAGGAAATCCAGGACTACAATTTCCTCACGCCAAAAATGTCGCAACACATCTGGTTGTACGAAGGCATGACAGAATACACCACCCTGCACATGCCGATCCGGGAAGGGCTGCAGTCGCTGTCCGACTTTCTGGATGAAATCCGCAACAAAACGCGGATCATGCAGCAATTCGACAACAGCATTCCGCTGACCGAACTCAGCAAATCGGCTATGGAACGGCAGGATCAGTACTACAATTTCTATCTGAAAGGTGCGCTGGTCAGCCTTTGTCTTGACATCCGGCTGCGCGAACTGTCAGAAGGTAAATACGGTACGCAGGAGATGATGCTTGATTTATCCAAACGTTTTGGAAAGGACAAGCCTTTCAAAGATGATGCATTGTTTGATGTCATAACTGAAATGACTTTTCCCGATATTCGCGCATTCTTTCGCGATTACATTGAAGGCAGTGCACCATTACCTTTGACGGAATACCTGGCAAAAGCAGGCATAGAATTCGATGAAAAGAAATTGCGCCTCAAACCTATGACCGATCCGACACTTGATCAACTGCGATTGAGGAAATGGTGGATCGGGCAGTAAAACATGGAAACACTTGAATATCAACCATAATCACCATGAATTACAAACCGATTATTTACTGCTGCCTTTGGTTGTGCCTGCCCTTTTTTGCTGCAGCACAAAGCAAGGTCGACTCGCTGGCTGCTCCGCCACAGAGCCGGCTGGTCCGTTTTCAGGAAACCGGCAAGACGGAGGCTGACCGCGTTGTATTGAACGTTTTCATCCGCGACCCGGAAATGGACGAACCCGTACTGGGTGCAACCGCTTTGCTGCAGCGCCAAAACCCGGACCAGGTGCACGGTAAGATCTCGCAATGGGATGGCCGCTGCAAATTCAAGGTAGCGCCGGGTGTTTACAACTTCCGCATTCAACTTACCGGCATGGTCACGTTTGAAAAACTGAACCTGGATCTCGTTGCAGGCAAGGAATACAGCCTGGACGTCGATATGGCGCGACTCATGCAACCCGTTCCCAGCGCCAAACAACAGGTCCGAAACTGAACTGTTGTTGCACGAACATTAAAACAGAATCGCCCTGCTCCGAATCCTTCGGAGCAGGGCGATCTTTTTTAAATCAACAACTCATCTAATCCTTTTCCCTCACAGCCATCCCAAAAACGGTTCTTCCAGGATTTTTTTCAAATCAACAAGGAAGCGTGCAGCATCGGCGCCGTTGATCACGCGGTGATCCCAGCCGATGGTGATGGGCATCATGAGGCGCGGTTCGAATGCCGTACCGTTCCAGTGTGCCTCCATGGTGGCGGCAGTAATACTCAGGATGGCGACTTGAGGCCAGTTGACGATCGACAACATATTGGTGCCGCCGATGCCTCCGATGTTGGATATGGTAAAGGTGCCGCCGTCGAGGTCGTCCGGCTTGTTTTTACCGTCGCGGGTACGGGTGCTGATTTCGGTCAGATCTTTGGCGATTTCGGTCAGGGACTTTTGATCGCAGTTGCGGATCACCGGCACCAGCAGGCCGCGGGGTGTATCCACGGCGATGCCGATATTGATGAATTTTTTGAAAATCACCTCATTGGTGGCATCGTCGAGACTGGCGTTGAACTGCGGCATTTTGCGCAGTACCGAACACACGGCTTTGGTAACGATGGCGGTAGTGGTCAGGTTGCCGCCCGCCGCTTTCACTGTGTCTTTGTGCTGCTGCCGCAATTGTTCGAGTCGGGTAATATCAGCCTTCTCCGAAATCCATGCATGCGGAATGGTATTAAACGCATAGTGCATGTTTTCGGCCGTAAGCACTCCGATCCGGCTGAGCGGCTGGCGTTCGATGGCGCCGAATTTTTCAAAATTGGGCAAAGTCTTGCGGGCAATTCCGTTGCCGGATGCAGCGCCACCACCGGTATCGATCTTGCGTTTCACAAAATCAACCACATCTTTGTAGGAAATACGACTGGCGCCTTCTGCAGGGCGCACATCGGAAAGGTTGATACCCAGTTCCTTGGCGCGTTTGCGGGCCAGCGGCGATACGCGCAGGTTGGCTGCCACTGCCGGTTGTGAATTGGAAGTTGCCGCAACAGGAACAGCCGTTACGGTCGCCGGTGCAGCAGGAGCCGGTGCAGCGGGCGGTGCCGGTGCGGCAGCCTGAGGCGCGGCGGCAGGAGCGGACACAGCCGGGGCAGCACCATCGGTTTGCAGGCGCAATATGGCGGCGCCTTCCGTTACGTCATCTCCTTTTTTTACCAGAACTTCTTCGACAACACCGTCGGAGTCCACAGGCATTTCGGCATCCACTTTATCGGTACCGACGATCAGAACGATCTGTTCTTTTGTCACCTTGTCGCCCGGCTTCACGAGTATTTCGAGCACTTTGCCGGTCACACCGTCGCCGAGGGAAGGAAGTTTAAATTCGTAGGCCATTGTTTCTTTCTCTTAGGCGGCAAAGATGAAGCAAGTTTGCGGGAAAACCGATGCCCAAGCCTCAAAAATAATAGTTCGCCCCAACATTTAACCCCAGGGAATACTGCGCCGGCAAGGGCCGGCCGTTCGGATTGGTCCGCGCGAAATCCCCGGAAAACGAGGATTCTGCGGCCAGGCCGATGTGCCGGCTCAGTCTGAACTCAAGGCCTCCGGACAACCAGTATCCCGGAAAAAGCCGGCGGTTTTTTTCCCGTTGCACGGTGTAGGCTCCGCTGCCTTGGATCGGCTGGAAACGGCTGTTTTGGGATGCCCTGGTCTCGATTTCAAGTTCATTTTTGAGGAAAAAATGGGCAACCAGGCCACCCTTTACAACACCTTTCAAACGCCCCGGGCCAAAGCGCAGCGCCGCCAGCAAAGGCACCCGGAGCAGTTGAACCTGCTCGGTCGTGGTGATTTGAACGGACAAGGGTTCGTCGTCGCTGATGGGATCACTGTCCACGCGCTCCATGGCGAGAGTGATATCGGTTGCGCCGCCGTATGTGTTGAGGTCGTAATGAAAGCGGCGCAAGTGGCCGCCACCGTGGATGCCGTCACCAAACCGGAACTGTGGGGTAAGGGCGGCAGAACGCGTCATGGCACTATAACCGATTCCGCTTTCAAGGGACAGATGGGGATGGATCGTTTTCCCGGCGCGAAGCCAGTAATCGGTCACAAAAACAGCCTGTTTCTGGCGGCTCACATAGGAAGGCCGACCGCCTTGCATCCGGCCCGGCATTCTGGAATAATCAAAGGTAATACGTGGCGTTGCGTGCAGACCGACATACCATCCGCTGGCGCTTTTTACCGGTCGGATGATGGCCCGGATATCCGATGCAATCGTCGGCAACGGAGCAAAAAGCGGCTGAACAGACCGGGAAACGGGTTCAAAGACCGCTATCGGTACAAACGGCTTTGTGGCTGTTTCGGCCGAAGTCGGGACGGCCATTTCAGATACCTGATTCGGAAGGACTGCAACCGCAGCGGTTTCCGGCAAAACTTCCGGCGCCACTGCAGCAACAGGCGCATCCGGGATGGAAGTAGCCGGTTCTTTTCCGGGAGCCTGGACAACCTGTGGCGCCGAAAGCGAAGGGGCGTTATCGGGCTGCGGGAGTACTGTTGATTCCCGCCTGGCATCCGCTGTTTTGTCCATCTTCCCGATTGTTTCGGCGGAATGGGAGGAATCGCCCGCTATCCTGGCTGATTCGGATGTAGCGGTTTCAACCCGCTCCGGCATTTCATTGAACCCGGATGGCCGGTTTTGTACAGTTTGTGTCGATAAAGTCCGCAGTTTGTGTTCGTAGTAAAGGTGTTCGGCAACGAGTCCGGAAATGAGCAACAAAATGGCCGCCGCCATCCGCCATCGAAAACGGAAAACGCGCCAATAGCCAATCGGCGTTTTTTCCTGGTCACCGGCAGGCAATTCGCTTTCGATGCGATCCCACATGCCGGAGGAAGGACTTTCCTCGTATTCCCCGAACGACTTGCGAACATAGTCGTCGAGGTGGTCCTTGTGTATGTCTTTTTCCATAGCGATCAGGTGGTTAAACTGTTTTCCAGCAATTTTTTAAAGTATGCCCTGGCCCGCATCAGTTGCGATTTGGAGGTACCGACCGAGATATTGAGTATTTCAGCGATTTCGGGGTGCGAATAGCCTTCCAGGATGTGGAGGTTGAAAACAGTCCGAAACCCCGGAGGCAATTGTTGCAGTATTCGGACCATGTTTTTCGCAGGCGGCTCATCACCGAAAAACGGTTCGGGCACTTCCGCGATTTCCAGCCCGTCGAGACCGGTGGTCAGGAGGTCCTTCTTGTGCTTTTGCAGAAATTGCAGCGCCGTATTGACAAAAATCTTGCGGACCCAGCCTTCCAGATTGCCTTCACCGGAATACTGGTGCAAATCGCGAAACACCTTTACAAATCCTTCCTGCAAAATATCTTCCGCATCCTCTCTGCTGTTGGCATAGCGAAGGCACAGGGCAAACATTTTACCCTTGAAAGTTTCAAAAAATTGCTTCTGCGCGAGGCGTTCACCACGGAGGCAGGCTTGCAGGTCGGGTTGATTCATCTTTGCCGGAGAAGGCTTCTGTAACCAAGGTAGGTATTAAAAAAAAGGCAGGGGTTGCATGGGCCCGACTTTTTTTTACCGCTGAAAAAATATTGTTTTTCGCATGCAACCCTTGCTTCTCAGACCGACCTAAGTGGATAAATACAGTTGAAAAGCAGTGGCTGTCGCCCTGCGGATACAACGATCAAACCTTATTCACCACTATAAAATTATTCACCATGTCACACGCAATTAAAATCTTACTGTTCCCGCTGGCTGTCGTGCTCACCCTGTTGTATGCCTGCAACAAATCGGACGTTGCCAGCACCGACGAAGCCGTCGATCAGGCCCTTTACAGCATTCAGGAACGCGGCGGTTTGGGGCGCTTCGGCTGCTACGAACTGGTTTTCCCGGTCACCATCCTGCTTCCCGACAGCACCACGGCGGAAGTGGATTCATACGAGGATATGAAACAAACGCTGCGCGCCTATTTTGAAGCCAACGGTACGCCGGGATCGGGCGGCCACCACGGACATGGCGCCGGCAATCGCCCGCATCCTTCCTTTGTGTATCCGATCTCGGTAGTGTCGCAGGATGGAGAAGTGATCACGGTCAACTCCGACGACGAATTACGCGCCTTGCGGGCAGCCTGCAACGACTGCACCTTCGACCAACACGGCCCGCAGGGGCATGGTCAACACGGGTTATCCTGCTTTGAAATTGTATTTCCGGTGACCATTGAATTTCCCGACAGCACCACGGCCCAGGCCAACAGCCGGCAGGAATTGCATCTCTTGATCCGTACCTGGCACCAGAACAATCCCGGCGTGCAGGAACGCCCCAAAATGGTATTCCCGCTGACGGTTAAAATGACGGAAGACGGTACGCTGGTGACCGTCAACAGCCGACTTGAATTGCACGACCTGAAAGAAAGTTGCGATTAATCGACAAAACAGGCAGCAAAAAGAGGGCGCCTCAAAAGGTTGATGATGGTTTGTAAAAGTTTATCAGGTTGATATTTTGATCCAAAAAAGGCACGGATTCGGCCATTCTCTAGTCAAAATATCAACCTGATAAACCCTTATCGACTTTATCAACCTTTTGAGGCGCCCTCTTTTTTATTCCGGCCTCAAATTTCATTACATTTACACTGCCACTGAAATTGAAAACATCATGAATTTTTTCCTGCACCTGCTCGCTACCCTGCTTGTTTTTGCCACACTGGACGTCATTTGGCTCAAGGTCCTGCTCGGCGGTCTCGTGGAATATCCTTTTGTCGCCCATTTCGGCAATCGCCCGAACTGGCCTTTGGCCGAAATTTACTACGTGATGACGGCCGTCTGGCTCGCCTTCGGCGCCGCCTACAAAAGCATGGTTTTCAACAACGCTGCGCCTGCCTTTCTCGATGGCTTGAAAATCGGCTTCCGCTTCTCCGTGATTTATGCCGCCGTCAACATGGTCTTTTTCCAACCCTGGACCATCGAACTTGCCGTGCTGGACATCGGCTGGCACACCTTCGCCACCGCCGTCGCTGCCGTAGCGAGTTATGCCATCGGTGTTTGGCTGACCAGTAGCAGTAGTGCGGTGGTGAAAAAGTGATATTGGGATATTGGGATATTGGGATATCGGGATATTGGGATATTGGGGTGTTGGGATATTGGGGGAATTTTTTTAAAAAAAACAGGCCAGTCGGAGGGCGGCTTTAACAAAAACGTACTATTGCGTCCGGCTTTGAACCTGCTGCGTCTGGCAGCGACTTTTCGAAGCAATTTTCCTGTAAAACAAACATTCCGGTATGCGCCGATATTCCCTCCGTTCCGGCAGTCTTGCCAATATGCAACTGCGCGATTTCACCCTCAACGCACCGGCTGCCGGTGAAGTGCAGGTCGCAGTCAAAGCCATCGGGCTCAATTTCGCCGACGTATTTGCCATTTGGGGCCTTTACAAAGCCGCGCCCAAAGACGAATACACCCCCGGACTGGAATATGCCGGCGTGGTGACAGCCGTAGGCGCAGGTATCAGTCATCTGAAAACCGGCGACAGGGTGATGGGTGTGACACGTTTTGGCGGCTACACCACCGATCTCAACATCGATGCGCGCTATGTGATTCCCTTGCCATCCGATTGGGATTTTCACACCGGAGCGGCTTATCTTGTACAAACATTGACAGCCTATTATGGCCTGTGTTTCCTTGGCAACGTCCAAAAAGGGCAGGCTGTATTGATCCACAGCGTGGCGGGTGGTGTGGGCTTGCAAGCCCTCAAAATCGCCAAAGCACTGGATTGTTACGTGGTGGGCACGGTGGGCAATGCCTCTAAAGTGGACCTGGCGAAGTCCACCGGTTGCGACAGCGTGCTGGTGCGGGGTGGCGATTTTGAGCAGGAATTGCGCAGTGCCCTGGGCGGGCGCCCACTGGAAGTGGTGATCGACACCGTGGGCGGCCGGTATTTTACCATTCCCTTCGAAATGCTCGCCCCCATGGGCCGTATGATCGTGGTGGGATCGTCGCGCTACGCCAGCGTGGGCAACCGCCCCAACCTCCTGCACATGCTGCGCCATTTTTTGACCCGGCCAAAAATTGACCCGCAAAGCCTGCCGGAGCAAAACAAGGGCTTGTTCGGCTTCAATCTGATTTATCTTTACGAGCGGGCCGAACTCATGCACCAGTTGTTGCAGGAGGTCAATGCCCTCCAACTCGCACCGCCGCACGTCGGCCATGTTTTTCCCTTTGAAAAAATGCACGACGCCATCCGGCTGTTTCAAAGCGGCAAAACAGTGGGCAAGGTGGTTGTAGCGGTGGAATAAGTTCACAACCCAATGTTTTTTTCATGAAAAACCGGATCCGATTTTCAAGCGTGCTTCTGCTGTCGGTTCTGTATTTTGGGCTTGGAGCCCAGGACAACGCCGATTGCATTCAGGCCTACCAGGTCTGCAACCAAAATCGCCTGCATTTCATGGGGCAGGCCGGTGAAGGCGCCGATACCAAAGAGGTCGAAGCCGATTGTTTCCGCAACGGTGAGTTGTTTGGGAATGCCGAAAAAAACTCGGTCTGGATCCGTTTCAACATTGAAACCGGCGGTACCGTCACATTTGCCATCGTGCCCGATTCCACTGCCGATGATTTTGATTTTGTGGTTTTTACACTGCCGCTCACCGGAGATTGCAAGTGGAAAAGAGCCATTCGCTGCATGGCAGCCGGTGATGCCCCGGAGAATGTATCAGTCAGCCCCTGCATGGGCCCCACCGGGTTGCGCGAAGGCGAAAAGGATGATTCGGAAGATTCGGGATGCGCGGACAGAGGCGACAACAACTGGCTGAAACCGCTGCAGGTAAAAGACGGTGAGCAATACGTATTGCTGGTGAGCAATGTCAGCAGCCCGTACAACGGGTTCAAAATCCGGTTCGGCGGTACGGCTACTTTTGCCTGCGACGAATCCGAAGAGAAAAAAGAATAATTCGCCGCGAAAACAAGCGAATACCGCGGCTGTTTCAATATTTGCACCATGGACAAAACGAATACACCCAGCTCTGACCCCAAATCATCCCAGGTTGTTGACCTCCTGTTACAAATCGAACGCCTCAACATCATGATTGACGAACACGACCAATCCGATGCCGAAGGCGCCCTGATCGTGCAGCAATACGAAGTGTTGCGTTCCGATTTCCTGTCCGAACTCAAGGCTTTGCTTTCGGATTACGGGATCGATGCCAACCTGAAAATTTCAGCCTGATTTTGCCTGCTGCGGTATTGCAGCACATGTTTTCAAACACAGTTCTACCATGGATTCCGGACTAAAAGCCTTTCTGGCTGTATGCGCAGGCGTCGCCATCGGCTTGATTTTAATCAGCATCGGTCACGCATTTTCTCCTTACCAGCCCGTCGGCGGCATTGATTACAACAACCCGGCTGCTTACGGCGATTGGCTCCGGAGTCTGCCCGGTGAAGCCTTCGGCATCATACTGGTCATTTTCCTGATTGCTACCTTCGTCGGCGGTTTTGTAACCGGCTGGATTACACCGCCTGTTTCCTTTCCACCTTCCTTTATTACGGGTTTCACCCTGTTGTTTTATAACATCGTGACCGTGCTGGCATTCCCCAATCCGGCCTGGATGTCGTACAGTTCCTGTGTCGGTTGCGTGGCGTTCGCCCTGCTCGGCGGTTGGGTGGCAAAAAAAATGAAACCGGTGGCCCGCTAATCATCCTCCACTCTGTCCGATCAGCCATACTACAGCCATGCCTTTATTACTTACCCGGCATCCTTTTCCCGATACTACCTTCGGTCTGTGGCAGATAGCCGAAGAAGAGTCCTTTTTCAGGGATGAATTGCCCTTGTCGGAGGCAGAGGAAACGGAAGTGGCACGGCTGAAAAACAGTTTGCGCCGCCATGAATGGTTTGCCGGGCGCTGGCTCCTGCACAAACTCAGCGGCGCCCCCCAGCGGCTGCCGCTGGCCAAAGACGCCTTTTCCAAACCCTTTTTCCCCGAAAACCGAAGCCTGGCCTGCTCGCTGAGCCATTCGCACGGAGTGGTGGGAGCGTTGATGGGGAATTGGGGATGGCGAAAGACGGAGGGGGAGGCTTCTACGCTCGCCGAAATTGGTTGCGACGTCCAGGTGCTGGTGGAAAAGATGCCCCGGCTGGCGGGCAAGTTTTTAAATGCAGCAGAGGAGGAGTTCATTGCAGCCCACGCACAACCCACACAATTCGATCTCTTTCATGTATTCTGGACCGCGAAGGAAAGTTTGTACAAAGCCTATGGCTTGAAAGAACTTGATTTCAGGACTCACATGCGGTTGGAGCCTTTCCTGTGGGAAGACGGCAGGACAACCGCACGGGGCTGGGTAGAAAAACAGGAGTACCGGCAGGCATTCCGGCTGCAATCCGAAAAGATCGACCTTCCCGATTCCGGCGAACTGATCTGGACGGTCTGTGTGCCGGAGACAGTCTCGCTGTCATAATCGGTTTCAATTGTTTTTCATGTCTCTGGCCTTGATCGTAGAGGGCGATACACCCAGGTCCTTGTCGGCTTGAACATGCGGGCAATGACAAATCAGCCCGATTTTGATAATGGCCAGGTGATGGATGGCATGATCGTACACGAACATCAACTCGCGGCCGACAGTGCTGATATAATGCGGCCGTTCCTGTCCGCCAAATTCTGCCTTGATTTCGACGTTGTCAGAATCCCTGAAAGATGGCAGCGCCCCGGCAAAAGCAGCGAAAGCCGCTGCGGTGAGGTTGGGACTGTCTTCGTACAGCAGGTTGCGCTCCCGCGCTGCATAGTCGATGATACCCTTGGAAATGCCCTGTTCGAGGCATTGAAAAAATTCGAGGATGTGTCGAAAATGCTGGCCGATGGTGTTGCCCTCAAACTCGGGCAAGGGATGGCGGTATTCGTGGGGTTCCAACTGCTCCAGCACTTGCTGGATTTGTTGGACGACAGCCAAAATGGCGTTGTTTGCTTGCATGTGTGCAAAAAGCGTAGTAGGTGTTGACGAATTTTTCCTGTCAATATTGAGGTTCCTGTGGGCGTAAAAATAGATACGATTTTTTGCTTTCGCCGGATTCATCTCATTTTTGCATTTTGTACCGGTAGTATTTTATTCATCCAGTCCAACCAAGGATTTCCCATGTTGCCACCACCTTTTGTTCGCCAGATGCAGGAACTCCTGGGCCCCGATGGCTTTCGCGCATTTGCCGAGGCGCTGAATGAGCCGCCCTCCCTAAGCATCCGGTACAATGCGGGCAAAACAGGCAGCGACAAACTGCAGGAGCCGACGCAGGAGCCTGTACCCTGGCATCCCCGCGGTTTTTACCTTTCTGAGCGACCGGTTTTTACCCTCGACCCCGCTTTTCATGCCGGCGCCTACTATGTGCAGGAAGCCTCCTCTATGTTTCTGCACGAAGCCCTGCGCCAGACGGCTGATTTCTCCAAACCCTTAAAAGTGCTGGACTTATGCGCCGCTCCCGGCGGAAAAACCACCCTGGTGGCCGATATGCTGGGTCCCGATAGTTTGCTGGTAGCCAATGAGGTCATCCGAACGCGGGTGGGCGCTCTGCGCGAAAACCTCGAAAAATGGGGCGTTGCAAATACGGCGACCACCAGCGCCGAGGTGGAAGAACTGGCCGGACTCGAAGGTTTTTTCGATGTGGTGGTGACCGATGCGCCGTGCAGCGGCGAAGGCCTTTTC
>Ga0075163_10013017_pt1 | contig 10820 bp, 11 predicted proteins | sample JI1023141ADNA_FD_71478 | JGI IMG/M metagenome (GOLD analysis project Ga0075163, IMG submission 71478) | Wastewater effluent complex algal communities from Wisconsin, to seasonally profile nutrient transformation and Carbon sequestration -... | ecosystem: Engineered > WWTP > Effluent > Algae... | reverse complement strand
TGCAACCGTATCCGAAAAGGCAAAATTTAAAGTAAAAGACCTTAGTCTGGCCGAATGGGGCCGCAAAGAAATTAAACTGGCCGAAGCCGAAATGCCGGGCTTAATGGCACTTCGTGAAGAGTTTGGCAAACAAAAGCCTTTGAAAGGTGCTCGTGTTGCCGGCTGTCTGCACATGACCATTCAAACCGCAGTTTTGATTGAAACCTTAATTGAACTGGGTGCTGAAGTTACCTGGTCATCGTGTAACATTTTTTCTACACAAGACCATGCTGCGGCTGCTATCGCGAAAGCGGGCATTCCCGTATATGCCTGGAAAGGTATGAATGAACAAGAATTTGACTGGTGTATTGAACAAACACTTTTTGCGTTTGAAGGTGGCCAGCCGTTGAATATGATCTTAGATGATGGTGGCGACTTAACCAACATGGTATTGGATCGTTATCCTGAACTGATAAAAGGTATTAAAGGTATTTCGGAAGAAACCACTACTGGTGTACACCGCCTGATTGAACGTGAGCAAAACGGAAAACTTCCTTTGCCTGCCATCAACATCAACGACTCGGTAACCAAATCGAAGTTCGATAACAAATATGGTTGCAAGGAATCATTGGTGGATTCTATTCGCAGGGCTACCGATGTGATGATGGCAGGTAAAGTAGCCGTGGTAGCCGGTTATGGCGATGTGGGTAAAGGTTCTGCTGCTTCATTGCGCGGTGCCGGTGCACGTGTAATCGTTACCGAGATTGATCCGATCTGTGCCTTGCAGGCGGCTATGGATGGCTTTGCTGTGAAGAAGATGGACAACGCGATTAAAGATGCCGACATTGTAGTAACTACTACTGGTAACTTTGGTATTGTGTTGGGCCGTCATTTTGAAATGATGAAGGACAAAACCATTGTGTGTAACATTGGCCACTTTGATAATGAAATTGATGTAGCCTGGTTAAAGAAAAACGCTACACGCGATGAAGTAAAACCGCAGGTTGATTTATATACCTTGAAAAGCGGCAACCAGATTATTTTGTTGGCCGAAGGTCGTTTGGTAAACTTAGGTTGCGCTACCGGCCACCCTTCGTTTGTTATGTCTAACTCATTTACTAACCAGACGCTGGCTCAACTTGAATTGTGGACCAACACAAGCAAGTACGAAAACAAAGTGTATATGCTGCCGAAACATCTGGATGAGAAAGTGGCCAGCTTGCACCTGAAGAAGATTGGTGTAGAGTTGGATGAGCTTACATCAGAGCAAGCCAAGTATATTGGTGTGCCGGTTAAAGGACCATTCAAACCAGAGTATTACAGATACTAAAAATATACCGAGCTCCTAAAATACTTCAGGCCGCTTCCCTTCTCCTTTGGAGAAGGTGGCCAACGGCCGGATGAGGTGGGTTAGGGTGAGGTCTCTCTGCTTGCAAATAGAGAGAAATCCCGCGGCATGGTGCTGCGGGATTTTTTGATTGATTGAATATATTGAATAAGAATAAATTATGAAACTTACTTCTATAATATTCTTGGTCCTTCCATATTTTGTTTTTGGACAGGATATAAATACTCTTGAATTTAGAACTGTAAATAATTCAGAATTTTCAATTAGTTATCCATCAAATTGGGAGCTTAAAGAGCATGGTATACATAATACTAGGCTAATCGTATTGTCAGAGCAAGAATCATCGAGTGATAAGTTTCGAGAGAGTGTAAACCTCATAGTTCAAGATTTAACTGGATTTAATTATGATTTGGATACTTTCGCGGCTATTAGTAAGGAGCAGGCACCTATGATGATTCCAAATTTCAATTTAATTTCTGAAGAAAAGGTAGTAGAGAAGGATCGTTCTTTTTATAAAGTGTTTTTTACCGGAGACAATGGGAGTTTCCAATTTAAATTCGAACAATATTATTTTGTTGTTCATAATAGAGCATATATATTAACTCTAACAACCGAAAAGTCTAAGTTCGAAGTCTTTAGAAGTATAGGTGAGAGAATTTTAAATTCTTTTAAGTTATTTTAGATAATTATTTCTTTCAGTCAGGCCGAACCGTTGATAGAATTCCCAATTCTACTAAAACAAAAAATCCGCCAAAACCAAGGCGGACTTTTTTATTCAACCACACTAATCTACTTCTTTACTTCATACCGTACCGAGCGGCCATTTTTATTGGTAAGCATTACCATGTTATCGCAAGTACCATCGCCATAGTCAATTGTCAGCTCGCGCAAGCCGTGTGTTACGAACTTTACACCACTTACAGGAATGAATACACCTTCGGCAGCACAGGTTCTGGTGTAAACCAGCGGCTCCAGAATTTCAATAGAATATCCGCGACCGTTTCTGAATGTACCTTGCGCGGTACCGTAAATGATCAAACGATCCAATACATTGTTTTCATTACGTTCGTGTTCGCGTCTGCGATTTACTTCGCGGGTAGCTACGCGCCCATCAGGCCAGGTTACACGGCCTCCTGTCAGTACAACATCAAACACAGAAAGTTCTGCTGTATAACTCACCACCGTTACCGTGCGGCTACCTTCAATTTGAAAATCATTGATGGTATAATCTTCAAATGCGATAGACCATGACGAACCGGCAACATTCCATGCGCCTGAGTGTGTTACTACTATAGCACCCGTGCGCACGTTGCCGCGCGGGTCAGTGCAGCCATCACCAAAATCAATTCTTAATGTACCTGAGGTTCCGTTACCTTCATAGGTAATAGTAGCGCAGGTCAATCTTTCGTCTGTTGCTTTTTTACCATTCGAGGTACCCTCTGTGCTGGCGAAAGCTTCGCCTACTAAATCGTCCGCATCGTCAAAGTAGGCATCTTCAATGGCATCTAGTGATGCATCTTCTGTGTCTTCCGGTGAGAAGTCCGGTGCTTCGTCCTGATTACAGGCTGCAAGTGTAAACATAAATGCAGCAATAAGTACATAGAACAGATTCTTCATGTTCGTATGCAATGATGTTTTTGTTTTCATAGTCGTGTTAAGTTTGTTTGTGCAGCTTAGAGATAGAGCTGCAAGAAAAGTTTAACACGATTGGAAAATAATTCTTCATTTCGTTGCGTACGGTTATACAAAAAACCAAGTTAGACAAGGGTGGTTGAATAAGGTTTAATGAGTTGAATCTTTTTCCGATACCCCTCTCCAGGGGAGAGGGGACGGGGGAGAGGGTTTAGTCTTTCTCAGATTCTTCTTCTTTCTCCACTAACTCAATCGTATCTTCTTTTCTCTCAAACAAATGTCTTGGTGGTGGAATACCAATTCCTGCCAAAGCCAGCAAAAGAAGAAACGCGAGTAGCGTAACTCGTAAAGTTTTTTTAAAGCGCGACATAATCAAACCGCTTAAGGTGATTAATGATTTTTAAAAATGGATTGAAATCCTGATCAGATGAGATCAGGTAAAAAGGGCTACGCGCTTAATTCATCTTCAGTGCCAAACGGAATAGTCTTTTGCAGAAGTGTGCGGGGTTGCGAGTGGTTTAACCACTGGGTTTGATTAGATTTTATCTTACCCGCTACTGAAAAATTAATTAATTGAAAGCAAGACGAAACGTAATGGTTGTGCTGCTTTTTTAGCCGAACCGAAACTGATCTTAACTTGAATGTTGAAACCCATTCGGTTTGGATTTTTGGATGTGCAGAAGTTAACGAACCCGCATGGCCACTTACCGGACTTATCAAGAGGATAAGCGCAAGAATGCTTTGTGTAAATAACCGGATAAGCCGCGCGTTCTTAATCATGCTTCGAAGTTAAACGGTTGGTTTCACATTTCGGCTTAACCGAAGGCGGTTTATTTCTTGTGCCTGCTTAAAATGCCTTTTTTCGTGCGCTACCATTATATCAAAGGCTGTTTCTAATTTATAGACAATCATCCTGTTGGCTGGTGAGGAGATTACAGTGTGTCGCGCAAGCAGGTCTTCGCTGCTTTGGATAACCAGTTTTAATTCGTGCTGATGTGCTTCAAACCGGGTAACAATATCGCTGCGGATGGCACTTAATTCGGGTTCCCAAATCGGAAAGGTTTTAACCTTACGCTTTTGTTCGGGTTGCACCGAATTCAGAATCAGGTTTCCGAAAAACCGATTGATAAAACCAATCTGCCCGAAGCGCGGAGTATAATAGGTGTTACTTCTGATTTGTTCCAATACCGGGTAGTACGTTTCATTTACTACAATCAAGTGTTGAATAATCTGCGCAATACTCCAGGTGGTGGCATTTGGTTTCCAATTCAATTCATCGCCAGACAATGTATCGAAGTCCTGTTTAAAGGCTTGCGTAATTTCGTCCAGCTCAGCACTCCAACGGTCGGTTTTCATTTCCAGATTGTTTTTATAAAAATACTTGAATTGCGATTATCTTGCCTGCACGTATAACACTTTACTAATTGGCTATTTCTAAAAACCTACCCGTTTCGCGGTTGCCGCTTGCTGGCGCAGTATTACTATGGACGGCTGCATATGCCGCAGGGTTGCATTATTTTTTCACAATTGCTTGGGAGGTGGCCGCTACCGACTCAGGCCTATTCAATTTGGTTACACTCAGTTCGGTTTTTTTGTTGTATGCCATTATCGGCTACTTACCCCGCACCGGTATTTTTCAAATTACATTAGGCGTGGCAGTGGTCTTTGCATTTCTTTCGCAATGGTTGGCGCAGCAAGCAACTGCGCAGTTAATAACCGATCCGGCTTATCTGGATTTTTTAAATCAGTCCATGCCGGTACGTTGGGCAATGGGCTTTGTAATTTTGGTTTCAACTGGCGTGGCTTTTATTTTTTATTCACGCTGGCGCGAAGTTGCAGAGGCACAAGCTCGCGAAACAGATACAAGACTGTTAGCCCGCGAAGCAGAGTTGCATAAACTTCAGTTGCAATTGCAACCGCATTTTTTATTTAATAGTCTTAACTCTATCAATGCGTTGATTCAGCTTAAGCCCGATCAGGCCCGCGAAATGGTGCAACAGCTTTCAGACTTTTTACGGCTTACTATTAGTCGGGCCGATGAACCGTGGATAACGTTTGCGCAGGAATTGGAATATCTTAAAACTTACCTCGCGATAGAAAAGGTAAGGTTTGGCCACCGGTTGGAGATTAACATTCAGGCAGATAATATGCTTAACGATTTTAATATTCCTACGCTGGTGCTGCAACCTCTATTGGAGAATGCTATCAAGTTTGGATTGTATGGCACTACCGGAAAAATAATTATTCAGCTAATTGCCAAACAAACTGACAATGGCATGCAGGTTGAAATCACCAACCCATTCGATGCCGACATGCAACCTTCTACCGGAAGCGGTTTTGGTTTGAGTGGATTACAACGCAGGTTATACTTACTGTATGCCCGCAACGATTTAATGCAAACCCAACGCACACCCGAAATGTTTACCGTTAAACTGATAATTCCACCGCGACCATGATCAAAGCAATTTTAATTGACGATGAACCTTTGAGTCGGGAGATTCTAAAAAGTTACCTCATGCGCTTTCCGCAGATTCAGATTGCTGACGAATGCAACGATGGCTTTGAAGGTGTAAAGGCTATTCAGCAACATCAACCTGATTTGATTTTTCTCGACATTCAAATGCCTAAGATTAATGGTTTTGAAATGTTGGAGTTGGTAAGTCCTATGCCTGCGGTAATTTTTATTACAGCGTTCGATGAGTTTGCATTAAAAGCTTTTGAAGCTAATGCCATTGACTATTTATTGAAGCCGGTATCGGAAGATCGGTTCGCGAAAGCGGTACAAAAGTTTTTAGATAAAACGACACAAACGCCACCGGCTACTGCAGGGTTACTCGATACCATGGCGCAATCAACAGCACAGAACAACCGTATTGTGGTTAAAACAGGTAGTAAGGTCAAGATTATTCCCGTGCACGAAATTCAATACCTGGAAGCAGACGATGATTTTGTAAAGATTGTAACAGCCGAAGGTAGTTTTTTGAAAAACAAAACCATGTCGTTCTATGAGCAAACACTGGATGCCCAGCAGTTTGTGCGGGTACACCGGTCGTACATTTTGCATATTAGCCAGATCACCAAAATAGAACCGTATCAGAAAGAAACGCATCTGGCGATTTTAAGAAATGGCCAACAGATTCCGGTAAGTAAAACGGGGTATAGTAAATTGAAAACTATCTTGGGTATCTGATGGAACTGCGCAAAGAGTTATTTGATTTATGTTGCGCTTACGCAGAGGCTCGTATTCGTGTTGCGAAGGAAGCTATGCAACAGGCACAGCAGGCGGCCAATGCTGAAGAAAAAAGTACCGCGGGTGATAAGTATGAAACCGGTCGCGCCATGGCACACCTCGAAAAGGAAAAAACTGCCGCGCAATTGTTTGAAGCCAATAAATTGAAAGAAGTGCTTCATAAAATAAACCCAGAAGTTGTTACAACGAAGGCAGTTCTCGGAAGTGTTATTATTACCGATAAAGGAAATTATTATCTCGCTATCAGTGCTGGTAAACTTCAGGTGCAGGGTAAAGAATTTATGGCATTGTCAGCGGCATCGCCTTTAGGCGCGCAACTTATTAACCGCGTGGCTGGCGATAAAGTAACGTTTCAAGGAAAAACCTTGTCGATTATATCCGTACTGTAAACAAGATTTTTTCAGTGCGCCTGTTTACCTTTGCAGCATGACGAAAGCATGGATTCAAGCCTTCCGGTTGCGTACCTTACCGTTATCATTGGCGTGCATTGGTATGGCAGGGTTTCTGGCCGCAGCTGCTGGCAAGTTCAATGCATTGCTCTTTACCTTGTGTTGCCTCACAACAATTCTGTTGCAAATCTTATCAAACCTTGCCAACGATTATGGCGATTCAATAAACGGAGCCGATCATGCTGGTCGTAAAGGGCCGCAACGTGCGGTACAGTCAGGGGCAATTACGGCTTCGCAGATGCGCAGCGCAGTGGTGTTGTTTGCATTTCTTAGCCTGGCTTGCGGGTTGTTTTTATTGTGGACTGCCTTTGGCCCCAACTGGAAAGCACTTACCTTGTTTTTGGGGCTTGGTTTTTTAAGCATTGCAGCCGCCATTGGTTATACCGTTGGTAAAAAGCCGTATGGTTACATTGGTATGGGCGATATTTCCGTATTACTTTTTTTTGGATTGGTGGGGGTAATGGGTTCGTATTATTTGTTTACGCAACACGTTACCTGGAAGGAAATGTTACCGGCCCTGAGTTGCGGCTTGTTTTCAATTGCCGTGCTTAACGTAAACAACATTCGCGACATAGAGTCGGATAAAGCTGCGGGCAAACATTCTATTCCGGTGCGCATAGGCAAAGAAAAGGCGGTAACTTATCATTGGTTTTTATTGACTGCCGGGGTGTTGAGTTCGGTTGTGTATACGGTGCTTAATTATAATTCGCCCTGGCAATTTCTGTTTCTGGCTACTGTGCCATTGTTAGTGCGAAACGGAATGGCGGTTAGTAAAAACCCATCTCATCAGCTTGACCCGTTTTTAAAACAAATGGCACTTTCGGCCCTGATTTTTGTGTTATTGTTTGGTTTAGGTTTACTGATAAAAGTTTGATTAACCATACAATTTAACGATATTTAAGCATGGCCAAAGTTGAATTTAACATCGCATGTTCCCTCTGCGAGCATTTAAAAGATTCGCTCTTTAATGGATTGAGTCCGGAAGATCTTAGCCGAATCAACAATCATAAAACCTGTGTTCAATACAAAAAAGGGCAGAACATATTTTATGAAGGTACACGCCCCACCGGGTTGTATTGTATGAATGCCGGTAAGGTAAAAGTGTTTAAAAATAATGTACAGGGTAAGGAGTTCATCATTTACATTGCCAAGCCAGGCGATTTTTTGGGCTACCGTGCTTTATTAAGCGAAGAATTTTATCAGGCTACTGCATCGGTTTTAGAAGATGCCAAAATTTGTTTCATTCCAAAAGAAAGTTTTTTTGAAGTGTTGCAAAAGAATCCAGCTTTTATGAGACGGGTGGTGAAGGCCGTTTGTCATGAAATGGGTGTAATGGAAGATAAACTTGCAGAGCTTGCACATAAATCAGTTCGCGAACGTTTAGCCGCCAACTTATTAATGTTAAAAGAGACCTATGGCATGGAAGGCGAAGGCAGTTCGCTTATCGATTTGGCGCTTTCGCGCGAAGACCTTGCCAGTATTGTGGGTACTGCAACTGAAACGGTTATCCGCCTCTTGTCCGATTTCAAGTCGGATGGTCTGATTACGTTCGAAGGCAAGAAAATAAGAGTGCTGGATGCTAAAAAATTAGCTAAACAGGCCGACCTGATTGTTGCCTGATTTTAAACCTGACAAAAGTCATCTTTTTGTTTGATACCCATCATTAGCTGGGCGTAGGGTCTGATTTACTTTTGGTATATCAAATCACTACAGTTATGAAACGCATCTTGGTTCCCTGCGATTTTTCCGATCCAGCCGTTCAGGCTTTCAAATTTGCAGTTGAAATAGCCCGCCAAAGTGGGGGCGAAGTGATCTTGCTGAATGTAATTGAGCTTCCGGTAATGAGCGACAGTGTGCTTATGCCTTCGCTCTCATTTGAAGAAGCCTTCATTAAAGACATGAAGACTCATTCTGAAAAGAATTTTTCAAAAATGAAATCAAAGTGGGCTGGCGATGTAAAAGTTACCACGCTCATCGAATATGGTAGCACTACGCCATCAATCCGCGATTTTGTTCAGGACAACAAAATTGATTTGATGGTAATGGGTACACACGGTGCTACAGGTATGAAAGAATTCTTCATAGGTTCAAATACAGAAAAAATTGTGCGTACCAGTCCTGTTCCGGTAATCTCGGTAAAGGGGCCAACAAAAATCTCATCCATTAAAAGTATTGTTTTTCCAAATACGCTCGATCTGGATCAGGAAGAATTAACACTTAAAGTAAAAGCTGTTCAGAATTTTTTTGGCGCATCGTTGCATGTGCTTTACGTTAATACTCCTTCCCGTTTCAGGCCCGATGTTGATGTAAAAAAAGAAATGAAGGCTTTTGCCAAACGCTTTATGCTGAAAGATTATACCCTTACCATCTTTAACGATTATACCGAAGAAGAAGGTTTGCGGAATTTTATAGCAGAAAGCAAATCTGATATGGTTGTTATGGCTACTCACGGCCGCAGAGGACTTAATCACTTAATGAGCGGTAGTATAGCCGAAGATGCCGTTAATCACTTGCAATGCCCGATATGGACTTTTAAAATCAGCTAATAAAGGAGATTGTGAAAAAGCAAATTCTCATTCCTGTCGATTTTCAATCTGGTGCACACCTGGCCGATTATGCTCAACTGTTTTCGCATGTGGATAAAAAAATTTTCATGGGCTTCTTCCTGCGCGACTTTGTAAAATCGGCTCGCGTTAAAAATACCGAGGCTGATAAACAGGTATTGCAACAGAATCTGCAACAAGAAGCTGATCAATTGAAACTGGACTTTGATGTTTTAAAAAGCCACTCCAACGCAAATCTGTTGTTGAACCAAAGTCGGTTTGCCGATCTGGTTATTGTTAATCCGCTAACAAGCGAAAACATTCTACAGCTAAACCATCTTTTTCCAGATCACTTTTTTGATTTAGTGGCTTGCCCGGTATTCCTTTCGGAGGATGTTATGCAGCCCTTTGATGAAATTTTGGTTTTGTTTGATTATGACCAATCGGGGTTGGTGGCCTTAAAATCTTTTCTGTCTTTTTTTGGCAAAGTAAGCAGCGATAAAAAAGTAACGCTGCTCACCGTAAGTCCGGATGATATGCCTGAGATTCACCTTGAGAAGTATCTAGTAAGTTATTTGCAAAAGTTTTTTAAAGATGTGGGAATTGTTCCGCTCAGCAGCAAGGATCTTGCGCAGCAGGTAATGGGGCATGCCACCAAACTTACACGCCCGGTTTTAGTAATGGGCCGCACGGCTATAGATTTATTGAATAACGAAGAGTTGGCAGGGCAGGTAACGGATCATCACATCTCTGTTTTTTATTCAAACGTCTAAACTATGGAAACACTCGTAACCCAGGTTGTAAAATGTTACCATTGCGGCCAACCGTGCGAAGAACAAACTCTAACAATAGACGAAAAGTCATTTTGCTGCTTTGGTTGTAAAACGGTTTATGAAATTATTAACGAAAACAATCTCTGCGAGTACTATGCTTTCGATAAAAACCCCGGTATAAACCTGCGCCATGTAGGTAACGAAACCTATGCGTATCTGGATGAGCTTACTATCCGCAAACAATTGATGGAATTTGATTCTGCCTCGTTTGCACGAATAAGATTTTATGTTCCTAACATTCATTGTATTTCCTGTATCTGGTTGTTAGAGAATCTGCAGAAACTACAAACCGGTGTTTTGAAATCGGAAGTAAATTTTTCGGGTAAGACAGTTCGCATTGATTTTAATCCTGAAGTAGTTTTGCTGAGTAAGCTTGCCCGGTTACTTGCCTCGCTCGGCTATGCACCACGCATTAACCTGAATAAAGATACCAGGCCAGTAGCCCCCGCTTCGCAACAACTGGTAATAAAACTGGCTATTGCCGGATTTGCATTCGGTAATGTAATGTTGTTAAGCTTTCCCGAATACCTCGGTCTTAACGAAAGCGATGTTGCATTGCAACAATTATTTTCCTGGATAAACATAGCATTAGCCATACCCGTAACATTTTATAGTGGAGAGGAATATTTTACAAACGCCTGGAAAAGTTTTAAGCAGCGGCAGATCAACATTGATGTTCCGATTGCTGTTGGTTTGCTCGCGTTATTGTTACGCAGTGTATATGATATTGTCAGTCAAACCGGTGCTGGCTATCTGGATTCCTTAACGGGATTGGTTTTCTTTTTA
>Ga0075163_10013014_pt1 | contig 10821 bp, 9 predicted proteins | sample JI1023141ADNA_FD_71478 | JGI IMG/M metagenome (GOLD analysis project Ga0075163, IMG submission 71478) | Wastewater effluent complex algal communities from Wisconsin, to seasonally profile nutrient transformation and Carbon sequestration -... | ecosystem: Engineered > WWTP > Effluent > Algae... | reverse complement strand
GACGAAGGTGTGATGGCCATCATCCTGCCGCACGGCGTGCTCTTCCGGGGCGGTGCCGAGGCACGCATCCGCAGCAAGCTGCTTGCGGACGGCCACATCGACACCGTCATCGGCCTGCCCGGCAATCTCTTCTACTCCACCGGCATCCCGGTCTGCATCCTCGTGCTCAAGAAGTGCAAGAAGCCCGACGACGTGCTCTTCATCAACGCCGCCGAGCATTTTGTTAAGGGCAAGCGCCAGAACCAACTGAGCGCGGAGCACATCGCGAAGATCATCGCCACCTACCAGAACCGCACGGAGGAGGCCCGCTACTCCCGCCGAGTGGAGATGGACGAGATCGAGAAGAACGACTGTAACCTCAACATCTCCCGCTACATCAGCACGGCGGTGGGAGAGGAGGAGATCAATCTAGAAGCGATTCATGATGATCTAGTTGAGATTGAGAACTCGATAACCACCGCTAAGGCTAAGCACAATCAATTTCTGAAAGAGCTGGGCTTGGCCCCGTTGCCATAGCCGGAGAGTCGGCTCCCATGTCGCAGCCGCTGTTGGAGAGATCCGGAAGCGGCGGCGGTATCACCCAAGTCGCTCTCGCAAGACTCTGCGGTGTCCACCCGCAGACCGTCTCTTGCTGGGAGCGAGACGAACTACAGGTCGGCCCCTGGCATCGGCAAGTGCTGTTAGCTCTGGTGTCCGCGAAGCCCAGAGACAACCTAGAGCAGCGACTTTCGGAGGCACACTCCAATCCAGTTTTGATACTCGCGCATCTTCTCAGTGATTGCCACGGGCGAACTGCGGTCGTCCGGCATACCGGACACTGTCCGAAGCTCGAATACCGCGCCGTGGTCTACCGCTCGTATGGACGCGCGGACCTAGGTTGACAGCTTGGAGACCGAGCTGAGCGCGAGTTGACGCACTTTGTGTGACGACGGCTCACTGAACGGGTTGTATCGTTCATGCCGTACCGAGACCGCACAGCCCTAGAGGTATCTTCGCCTCCGCTTTCCGTCGATACACTCTCTGTCCAGCCAAGGTGAGAGCCTGAGCAGACGCATTTTTAGGGCTCACGCTGGCAGCTTCTCCGCCGCAGCGAACCCCAACCTCAGCAGAAACTCCCAGGTTCCCGCCGTCGTGCGCAGCCCCATCTTGCGCTGGATCTGTTGAAGCTGGGCATAGGTCGTCGGAAGCACGCGCACGCATACGCCAGTCCGCTGAGCGTCTGGTGCGTCATAGGTGCGCGGATTGCCGGCCGCCGTCTCCAGCCAGCCCGAAGCGTCCCCACCTCCGCGGGGACGGCGAGACAGAGTGACGGCCAAGCTCTCGACGGCGCGATCCAGCGCATCAAGGCGCGGCAAGATTTCCTGAGCGGCTAGATCGGGAAGAATCTCTCGCTCTCGCGGCGGCGTAGGTGCTATCTCTCCGTCCTCGGTCAGAAACGATTCCCACGTCTTCTGCGGCGGACGCCCTGCGTGCTGGCGAGGCGGCCCTTCATCGGACGGTTGCACGGAAGGCTGGGGTTTCGGGTTCAGCTTGGCGGTCCAGTCCTCGCCACGCTTTCCTCCGTCGTCAGACCAGAGCGGGCTCTGGAGCCGCACTTGGTGCGCCTCGGCTTCCTCTCTGAGCTTATCGGGATCGAGCCTCATTCCTCATCATCCCAGCCTGGCACGTAGGCAGCCGAGGCAGTCCGGGCTGGCATTGCAGGCCAGGGGCGACGGGGACTGAGCCGTGCCCAGGCCGTCTGCGCCAGCGTCTCCACGCTGTCGAGGAAATCAGCGGTGAGGCCGGTTCTCGGCAAGCTCCACACCGAGCGGCCGGCGTCGTGCGCCTGCTTGATGCTCTTGGCCTTGGGCAAGGGATCTTCGAGGAATTGCAGGCTGCGTCTTAGCGCCTCCTCGATCGCGATCGCGTTGTGAGACCATTCCTCCGCGTCAGTGCGGCCGACGTGAACGAGCACGATGTCGGTGTTTTCGGGCGTGCTTGCAAGCATCGTGAGCAGGTTGCGCGCAGCGTCGGTGCCATCGACCGGAGTGATGAGCAGCACGCCCGGCAGACGACCGCCGCGTACCTCGGGCGGGGTATCCACGATGACAACATCGAACGTCCCGAGGCCAAGCCGCTCCGGCCCGATTCGGTACAGCAGATCGACGGCCTTGGTGCCACGAATTCCTGCGACGGAAACGCTGCCCTCGGAGCCGTAGGTCCGCCGCGCAATCAGCGAGTCGGAAGCCTTTACGCCGAGGCGGTGACGGGCGTCCTCCTGGCTATCGCAGGTGAGCAGCAAGACAGATAGACCGGCCCAGGCCAGCCGCTCGGCAATGGCGACGGTCAGCGCTGTCTTGCCGACGCCGCCCTTATAGGACGCGACGACAACAGTGGGAACCAGTGGAGCATGCCTGGGCAGCGGGTCATGCGGAAGGCGAGCAGAGCGGATCGGAGTAGCGGGCATTGGGACACCTCTTGATATTGCGGATTGTGAAAGTAAGTCTGCCTATAGAGGAATTATTGTCAATGACCGGATAATTCGGCCTTTAGATAAGCATGTTTAGGTGCCAAAACCTGAAGGGGCAGAGCTCTGCGAGCACGGGATAGGCGCGTCCGCAGGACCCGGCCGAGCGATCGCACTGCTGGCGCGGCAATATCATGCAGCCCGACGGTGCTATCGCCGCAATATCACGGCGATAGCTCGCTTTCGGGACTGTGATATCGCGAAACCTCGCGACCATCGGAGCGTGATATCGCGGCAATATCACGCCGTCGCCCACGGCAATATCACGGCGATGTTGCCGCTCAGGCGGATGATGTCGCGGTGATATCACGACCGCGCAGGCGATATCACGAGCCGCAGCACGTGGGCAGCATGTTGTCCCACATCGTCTACATGCCGAACTTACGTGCAGCTAGGTCGCCACTTCGCCGCGCCTCGGCTCGCCGAAACGAACAAGATGGCTCGATGCTGCGCAGGGCCGTTCGCGTCGAACTGCTCAGGAACCTTGCACCGTCAGCACATGGATGAGCCAATAGAGGCGCTCCTGGCCGTTCACAGTGTATCTGCTGCTTCATACCGCCCGATGACATCACTCTGGAGCGCTTCTCGTCGCTGAGACCTCAGCCAGCAACGGGTGGCACGTGCGCTGCAACATGGTCCTGTCAGAACGAAGGAGGCTCTCATGTTGACCAACAAGCTGCTCGCTGCCCTCGGAATCGCCGGTGCCCTACTCGTCGGCGCGACCACCGACGCCTCCGCCAACCCCTGGCGCGGCCCCGTCTACCGCGCTCCGGTCGTCTACGGGGCGCCCATCTACCGCCGGCCGGTCTTCGTGCCGCGGCCCGTCGTGTACAGCGTTCCCGTGGTCGCGCCGGCTTACGTACCGACCTACGCGCCGGTCTATCAGACCCCCGTCGTGGTCGGCCCTGTCTACGGCGCGCCGGTCTACCGCCCCATCTATGGTAGGGTCGGCTGGCGGTATCCTCACTGGCACCACGGCCGCCGCTGGTAAGCGCGAACTGAGCCGGCAGAAGAAGTTCCCCTCAAGCGTCTGAAACGGCAGATCTCAACGCCCCCGCACCCGCCTACTAACGCACGGTTTTCCGAGCCTCTCAGACGGACTCGGAAAACAGCGGCGCATTTCTCGACAGAGGAATGGTCCGCGCCGGCTTGTTCGCCAGCCAATCTTCGTCGAGAAATGCGCTCTTGATATAGGCTTCGGAAACGATTCGGAAAAATCGGAAAACGTGCCCTATTAGTGGACAATACCGACGGTGCGCAGGAGTTGGGCCAGCTGTTCTGGAGTCAGGCCAGATAGTGCATTCGTGAGCTGGGCCAGTTCGGCTGCGGCTTCGGCTGGGGCCTCTGGTGCGGGGCCTTCGAGTGCAGCGGCCATCTTGGATTGTTTCAGTTGGGTCATGGTGCCGGGGCGCACGTAGTGGCGCTGCGTGACCGCAAAGCTGCCGTGGCCAAGCGCGGCGGCCACCAGTCCCGAGGTTGCTCCGTGCTCTAGAGCCAGAGTCGAGTGCAGGCCGCGCAGGCTGTGCGGGCAGACAAGCGGCACTCCGGCGGCTTCGCAGAAGCTGCGCAGCCACTTCCATAGCGTCGGTGCTTCGTGTGGCGTCTCGCGATTGCCGCCGAAGAGCAAGTCCTCCGAGCCTCGCCCCTGCGCCTGCTTGGCAAGCAGAGCTTGCAGGGCGGGACTGCGGATCTCCAGCCAGCGGCGTGCATTCTTGGTCTTGCCGCTCTCGATGCAGAACAGCTGACCGTGATCGTCCACATCGCGCACTTGACGGCGCAGCACTTCGGCCGAGCGTAGACCGAGTATCAGCTGTGTGAGCACGGCCGTCGCCCGTTCGTCGTGCTCGGCCTGCTTGAGCAGCCACGCATGCAGCTTGCGCGCCTCGTCTAGACGTAGCTGATGCTTGCCTGTGTTGGCCCGCCCGACGGGCTTGACGTGCTCGAACGGGTTGGACTGGAGGTATTTGCGATCCTCGACGAGCCAGCGGAACAGCGCTCTGGCGTATTTCAACGATGCGCGGTGACTCGCGGCAGCCATCGGGCGCAGGAAGCGAGTCGTGCGCTGGGTCTCAGCCTGGTAAAGCTCGGCGGCGACCTCCGCTGTGATGGTGTGCAGCATTCGCTCCGCCGGCAGGAATGGCAGCAGTTTATAGCGGAGGTTGCGCAGGGATACGTTCCGCTGTCCCTGTTGGCGAAGGTATTCGAGGTACTCTTCGACCGCTTGCCCGACGGTACAAGCGCTCTGCTGACGAAACATCTGCGTCAGGCGCTCGGCGATGGCGTCCGCCTCCGCGCGAGTGCTGCACCAGAACGAGCGACGCTCCGGACAAAAGGCCACCACGCGGAACCTTTGGCCCTCCTGATAAATGCCGGATACGCGCGAACTTTTGGGACTTCCCATTGCGTCGATCGGGAATAGCTCCCGGCGCGATGCGCGTGCTTTGGACCGCCGAGCCGAGGGCCGGCGGTCGCTGGTAGGGTCGTGAGACATGAGCACTCCTTTGGTTTGGATGTGGCGCTGCATGAGCGGAGCAACTCCGACCGCTCGGTGCTGGCGAAGACGGCAGCGGACAGACTTGGGATGGCAGCGAACGTGGAAGGAAGATGAGTTTGGTCTATGTAGACCTCCTGTAGGAGAAGGACAGTCGACGAGCAGCGTCGGCGAAAGTTCAGGCATCTGCCTAACCGATGGGGCGGGGGTAGCCTCGGCGGACCATCGCCTCAATGAGTTTCCGGCGATTGGATGCGGTGAGGCTGTGGCGGTTGGTCTCTACGTTCCGAATTGTGGAGTCTGCTACTTTCGAGAGCGCAGCGAGCTCGGCACGGGTGAGCTCGGCGTATTCTCGCGTCCGACGGAGCGCCAAGCCAAACTCCGCGGTCCTCCTGGGCCAACAGTCGTCGGGCGGCCCTGGCAGGAGCGTCTCCGACGGAACACGCTCATCGTCGGCTGGCGAGGCGTCCGGCGCTGGATCCGCAATTGGTGCGGAGAGCTGAACGGTGCCCTCAATTCGAAGGCTGATAACAACTGTTCGAGGTGGTGGCCTGTCGGTGGACTGGGGGGATGGCTCATCGCTGGACTGGGGCAGTGGCTCGTCGATGAGCGGCGGTGGCGCGGCGCTAAGCTGGGACAATGGCTCATCGCTGGGCGTGGGTTCGTCGCTGTCCTTCTTGGGAGGCAGGCCCAAGAGGCGCCGCGCTCCTTCGAGGGCAGCCCTTGAGCGAGTTTGCACCTCTGCATGACGGTTGTAGACCTCTGATGCTGCCCGCATCGAGAGCGGCCGAGAGAGAGCGCTACGGCAGCGAGGACAGCGCCGGCTCTCCATGAGGTTGCCGCGTTCATCATGCTGCATTCCGTCGAAGGACAGGGACGTCCAGAGGGAATCGTCGGCCTTGATAGCCTCGTGGGCAGACTCGGCGCTGGCGCCGGGGCCATGAGATAGAAGATCTTTCATGGCTGTGCCTCTAGGCGCCGTGGCTGTCAGTAAGAGCAATACGCTCGGTGGGCTCATCGTCGGGTGTGCTGACGCGGAATAAGGATCGTAGCTGCGCCAACAGACGCGACCACCAAGCGCTTAGGAGCAGCGACGAAACAGCAGGACACAGACGGAGTGCGGACGGCATACCAGCCTCTCAGTGCGCAGACTTTGCGTAGAGCAGACCCCGTGGTACGCTGCGCTCGTTCACGGGGGGCAGGACCCTCGGGAACACGGCCTCCGTCGTGTTGACGCACGGCGGAGGCCACTTTGTCGGATTCTCAGAGAACGGCGTTGCTTGGCGACGCGCTCCGCGCCGGCTCGCCCTGGATCCGGCGAGATGGTTGTGCGATGGTGCACGCGAGCTGTTTGCGAGATGCACCCAACCCTAAAGTTTAGCTGAGCTAACTTTTAGTTAAGTCCACGTTTTGTCAAGGGAAAAAAGTGAAGCTGGTCCCCGAACACGTAATCGCCGCTCGCGGCATGCTGAAGATGACCCAAGCGCAGCTTGCCGAGGCTGCGGGTATCACTGAAGTCGCGCTCAACAGGTTCGAGCGCGGCCATACCGAGCCGCATCAGTCAACGCTCGACGCCCTTCAGACCGCCCTTGAGCAGCGCGGGATCATCTTCATCAACGGTGGCAAACCGGGCGTTCAGCTCGACCGAAGCAAAGCGACGATTCCGACGTAATTTTCAACTCTCACGATTTTGGATTCAGTTGCAGTGACATTTGTCGGGCCGCTGTAGTAGCGTGCGCGTATTCGAGGGCGGATGAGAAGTTATCTGCTCATGGCAGCCCGCGCAGTTAGTGCTGTGTCTACCGATGTGTTCCCTCTCTGGAGTCTGCAATGTCTCACCCTGCCTTATCGGCGGCCCGTCGGGGCCGTCGAGCGTTCGTGTCTGCTCTGTCGTCCTTATTCATCCTGCTGGCATTCGGACAGCCCGCGCTCGCGCAGCGCGCAATGCCCGACGCGGCGCCGCTGACGAATTTCAATCCTCTCTGCGACGGCACGCTCGTCCATTGCCTGGAGATTGACAGCTTCGCCGGGCATACCTACAGCCACCTTCAGGTCCTGCCCAAGACCGAGCGCCGCGATACCGCTGCGGTATTTCCTTTCGGTGTCACGCTCGGGATGTTCGGTCGCATCGTGAGTGGTGTCTCGACGTCCTACGCCTTCTGGAAGGAAGAGGATGTGCTCTACCAACAGCTTGGCCCGCTAAGGCTGAGCCTGGTCGGCAGACTCCTGCCGCTTTTTCCGCTGCTGTCTTCGGGCGGTGACACCGAGCGGGCCGAGGATGGAGCTACGCACTATGCGCCCCCGCGCGGATTTCGCCTCGGCCTGGCCTATGAACAAGAGGTCCGCGTTGGTCCCTTCTCGGGTGCCAACTCGCTCGGGTTGATGACGAACCTGGCTTCGCTGACTCTCGTCGGCAGCCGCATGTTTGGGCCGCTTCAGATTGCGGTCAGTGTCGCGGCTCTTTATGACTGGGGTGGGCTGTTCGCGACCGGCCAGGCGTCGGCCCAGGCGGGCATTTATCTGCCATTTTTTCAGGCGCTCAAGGTCTACGTCGAAGCCATGGGACGTGGCTTCCCGACCTACGTCAAGCGGGACACGCTGCTGCCCGGCGCCGTCGGTCCAGATCCCATCCATCCGCAGGGAACATTCGGGCTTGGGCTCAGCTTTCATCCACATGCCCGCGTTGACCTGGGCGTATCCATCCAGCGCGGCTTTGGCGGACTCGCGCCCTGGGCCATTTCGGTAAACTTCCTCACTCTCAGCGTCGGCAAGACCTACCAAGGTCGCTCGGCCACACCAATCGGACAGCTGGCTGGGGATGTTGCAGTCGAAGCGGCCATGTCGGTCAAAGAGTTCCTCGCAAACCTGCCAATCGATCCCAAGCTCGACGAGAACTGCATCATCATCGACGACGACGGTCGCGTCATGGGCCGCTTCGGGCGCCGAACCCACAACGGCTACTACTGCGAACAGGACGGCTTCCGTGTGCCGATCAACCACGAGATGCTCCGCGACAAAGGCAAGGATCGCCTCTGCCTGGAAACTCGCAAGAGCCCGACGACCGGAAAGCGCCAGCTGACCGACTGCCTCCTAGAGCGACACGGCAATGAATGGGTGCCCATCCATAGGCCACATCTCGACGGCAGCTGCCGCATGATCGACAGCGATGGGACCATGCTCGGTTACGTCGGCGAGCCAACCGCCGATGGCAAGCGCTGCCGGTATTCTGGCGAGCATCAGAATGGCGCTTACAGCAAGTACGCAACCACCGAGGAGCGTCCCATCGGCGAGCCGTTCTACACAGACGCCGACCGCACCGCGGTATGCCTGGATGCAGCGATGCAGCACTGCTTCATGAAGCCGCCGAAGGGGCGCCACACCTTGGCCTGGGGCGACGATGCGAGGGCCGCAACCGCGCTGGTTGGCAGCTTTGAGGGCAGGCTCTCCGAGCAGGCCGAAGATGCGAAGAGCATCGCCAGAGCGGCAACGGATGTCGCGACCGGAAAAGTAAAGGTCTCGACCGTCTACGAAGAAGGGAAGCAGGCAGCCGAGGGCGTTTTAGACGGCGCCGCCGACCTGGCCAAGAGTCCCGAGGCGCGAGCCGCGGCCCTGCGCGCCGCCCGCAGCGCCATCGACCGACTGGGCCAGGCCATCGACGACTGGGGCAAGAAGCCGCCCGAAGAGCAGCTGGAAGATGCGGCCAGCACTGTCGGCAGGGCTGGTTCGTTCATGGCAACCGGCGCGGCCGTGAATCGGCTCGGGCAAATCGCCGGCGAGAGCGTGAAAGTCGTCGCCACGGCGGGCAAAGATGCCAAGGCAGCCAAGCGCGCGATACAGGGAGCGAATGCCGTCGAGCACGTCGAGCAAACTGTCGCAGCCGCGGAGCGAGCGAAGAATATGGCGGCTGGAATTCCAGCGTCGCAGCTGGGGCCGAGCGGAAAGCCAAAGATTCATGTAAAAGAGCATGCGACTCGCAAACAGGCTCAGGAGGCAGCGCAGGCTCGAAGCCAGCGAGGGCTATCTCCGGAAGAACACTCGAACCCAACCTTCGGCGAACCGCACTATCATCCGAGCGGCTCGCGACAGCGCGAACACCATGCCTACCCAAGAAGGAATCACCCTAAAAATGAAGAATACTGAGGTCTGGGTCAGTCTGGTCGAGGTGATGCCGCAGCCGGGAAACGACGCTCTCGGAAATGCAAAAGGCGCTTTTGTGAATGTGGTGGCTCTTGCCGCAACAGAGCGCGACTATAAAGCACTTGTCGAAGCCACCATGGCCGAATATGGATTTTCGATAATAAAGTATGCGGACGTCGCACGTCTGGAAGCCTGGCAGAAGGACCATCAGCTCCACCCCGAATTAGCGCACCTGGCCAATCAGCTTACGTCTCAATACCCAATCCACTTCGATGAGTTTCAATCCTATCTTCATGAGGAAAGTGAGTAGAACCGCGCCGCGCTAATTCGTAGCGTGAGCTGTCGTTGGCGTAGAAAGCGTCCACATTCAAAAAGCTGACGCGCGTCTGCACCCTCAGCCTTAAGAATGGCGACGTGTCGCTCGAAAGCTGCCGCAACGACGTGTTCCTCTACCATCTCCGCCTGCTTCAAGTGTTGGATGGCGCGCACGCCGCCAACGAAGTGAGGGCATACCACTTCGCGTTACTTCGTCAGGTTCTTGAGAACATCTCCTCTTTTCTGGGCGTAGGTCAGTTTAGCTACGTCCTCCAACAAATCGGAATCGCTGATGTGGAAGAAGTGGCAGGGATTATGAACACGCTATCGCACAAGAAGGTTTACTATTTCGAATCGGATGATCTCAATGCCGACAGCCTTGCCATGTTCAACAAGGTCTTCCTCGGCCTGAAGGATAAGTATCAATTCGTTCTCCACACTCCTGCGGCCAAGACCGCCGATGCATTGCCTACGAATGCCGCTGCAATGCCGGAATCCGAGCCGGCTAAGGTTGCAGTCACCTCGATTGCGAAGCCGACATCGAAAAAGACCAAGATTAGAGCATCCCATAAGGCGCCCAAGCCATGACCGACACCAACCAAAAACAACTGGGTAATACCCTCTGGAGCATCGCCGACCAGCTGCGCGGGGCGATGGATGCGGATGACTTCCGCGACTACATGCTGTCCTTCCTCTTCCTGCGCTACCTCTCGGACAACTACGAGACGGCGGCGAAGAAGGAACTGGGGCGGGATTACCCCGATGTGGGCGGTGACGCCCGTAAGGTGCCGCTGGCGCTATGGTATGAGAACAACGTGGGCGACATCCCGGCGTTCGAGAAACAGATGCGCCGCAAGGTGCATTACGTCATCCAGCCCACGCACCTGTGGAACAGCATCGCCAACCTGGCCCGCACCCAGAACGCGGAGCTGCTTAGCACGCTGCAAGCGGGCTTCAAATACATTCAAGAAGAGTCCTTCGAGAGCACTTTTGACGGCCTGTTCTCTGAGATCGATCTGAGTTCCGCCAAGCTGGGCAAGACCTATGCCGACCGGAACGCCAAGCTCTGCACCATCATCCAGAAAATCGCCGAAGGACTAGCGGAGTTTTCCACGGACATCGACGCGCTGGGCGATGCCTACGAATACCTGATCGGCCAGTTTGCCGCCGGGTCCGGCAAGAAGGCGGGCGAGTTCTACACCCCGCAGCAGATTTCCGACATCCTCTCCGCCATCGTCACGCTGGACAGCCAGGAACCGAAGACCGGGACGAAGAAGCGGATGGAGAGCGTGATGGACTTCGCCTGCGGTTCCGGCTCCCTGCTGCTGAACGTGCGCAAGAAGGTGGCCAAGGCCGGCGGCACCATCGGCAA
>Ga0075163_10013013_pt1 | contig 10821 bp, 6 predicted proteins | sample JI1023141ADNA_FD_71478 | JGI IMG/M metagenome (GOLD analysis project Ga0075163, IMG submission 71478) | Wastewater effluent complex algal communities from Wisconsin, to seasonally profile nutrient transformation and Carbon sequestration -... | ecosystem: Engineered > WWTP > Effluent > Algae... | reverse complement strand
CTTGTACTGGCTGGCGTCCATGCCGCCGCGAAGCTCGTCACAGCCAGACCAAAGGGAAGAATAAAGCTCGGATTTTTTTAGTGCCATGGTGGGTCTTGTGCCGCGCATCCTAGCGCAGATGCGCGCCCTTGCGGCCACCGAGCTTGCGACTGCTCTTGAGCAGTCACGTGCCCCGAAACAGTGACCCACCTACGCGAGCCACAGCGCACGGGTTGAATCGCGTGGGTCGGGGAGCGAGAGCGCCCTGATGCTGGGGATCGAAGACGACACTTGGTGGCGACGACAGGACACAAGGTGGTGTGACCCTCGGCGATAGGAGGCCCAGCGAGGCCGCTACCGCGAAGAGTCAGCGATCGGACCTACTGGGCGAGAGCTACACAAGAGACAGCGGGCAGGTCCAGTACGGCGGCTGGCTGGTTAGCAGGGGAATGCTATTCGGTCGCCATAGAGTGGGCCGTAGCGTTGGGCAAAAGCTACTGGGTAGTGGTTGCCGGTTGGGTAGTGGCACCTGGCTGTGCTTCCTCAGATGTACATGGAGCCGTTGGTTGAACTGCGGCAGTTCACTGCACAAAGCAGCAAAAGATCGGTGCTTCTGACACATGCTTAGGTCGGGCTGGGGGCTAGGTGCAGCGGCGCGGATCTGATACGTCACAAGAGGTGAGACCAGACGGCCTGCCCAACAGGCTGTCCTAATGGCCCGCTTGCCTCGCGAGCGAGGAGTCTCCTGGGGTCCGTAACCCCGGTTGCAGACCGCTTGGCCCTGGACTCCCCGGAACTGCGAGGCAACCCCATCGGCTCCACAGGCCTGCGCATCTCGCGGTCACCATCTCTCTCAGTGAATCGTCGGTGTTCGTACCTACAAATTTGTCAGGTGAGCCGGAGATGGGATGGGCGGGCGGATGCGACGGTGCCTGAGCCTGGACAACCCAAGTGGTTCATATGCATCTACATCAGGGGCACGAATAACCGGGGGGCATAGCTCGACTGAGGTACCTGCACTGGTTATCTCCACCTGCATACTCGTTTGAGGATGCCAACCTCGCCCTATGGATGCGTTTGATTAATGTGATCTACTGCTACCGGCTGGATTAGCAACTCAGATACTAACCCCATTCGGACTCATCAATGAATACCAAGCTCTTCAATAATGTACCGCAAGCTATCGCTTCGTTTCGGCTAAGACATGGGCCTTCCATTCAGCGCCCTGTGCTATAAGTACGCGGAATCGAATATCACTCATGAGTTCGCTCGAGCAGCAATTTAAATCCCCAGCATAGGGAACCGGCCAAGCCTCAAATGACAGATAATCTTTATCGAGCTAGTGTTCGTTCTCTCATAAGCAAAGCATTTCTCACTGAAGATGAATTGCGAGCATTTGTTATTGACTGGTTTCCGGAGCATACCAAGCTTCTTGCTAATGCAATGAGTTACATGGCAATTCTCAATGTATTGCTAGAATACATTGATTCCAAGTTGATTGCCAGCAGAATTCAATCTAAATATCCTGCATTATACAATAAGCATTGCCACGTGCTCTCTCCAAATGCACAGACTGTTATTGTTGCATCGGAAACCCAATCTGGTGAAATACGGACACCTGTCCCGCCAGCGCGAAGTGCTTATGACCCGACTTGGTATGCTTCACGACCAAGTGAAGAAAGCATGGCATTGGAGGCTTTAGACTTCCCCGGTGCAGCTGTTGCTCTTCTAGCTCCCGAAGCATTTGGAAAGACCTGGCTATTGCAGCACATTCTCCGTGCCGTAAAGACGCGAGGGCGCATCGTAAATCTGAATCTCCGCGTCTTTGGGACCGCTGAGATTATGTCGAGTTATAGTCGCTTCCTGCGAGAGTTCGCGAGGCAGATTCTTGTTGATGCGACAGACTTGACCTCAGAACAAGCTGCACTTGAAGTTGAGGATGCATGGCGCTATGCAGACAACCCCATCGATAATCTGAATACGTTGATGGAGAATAGGGTTCTGCCCCGTTTTTCTGGGGGGGCTTGGCTAATCCTCGCATTGGATGGGGTAGATGCTATGGGCAAGCATCCCTACTTGGAGGAATTCTTCACACTCCTCCGGGGGTGGATGGAGGATGCTGCACGTCCTCCTTGGGCTGCTCTTCGGCTGTTGTTAACCCTCGCGACTGCCCCACGACTACTTGTCTCGAACATCCATCAGTCGCCCTTTAATATCGCAACCATGATTGAGCTTTACGATCTTGAGCATGCTCAGATTGCAAGGCTATCTGAACTATATGGACTACACTGGAGCTCTGCGGAAATTGACACGCTAACCGATTTGGTTGGTGGGCATCCTTATCTGCTTAGACTATTGATGCATGAGGCCAAGCGAACGGGTAAAGATGTAGACAGTCTTGCTTCTGGACAAAGCTCAGCAATGAACGAGTACCTTCTGCATTGCAAAAGACGGTTATCAGCGGCACCAGCTCTGCATGATGCGTTCATGAAAATACTGGCTAATTCGAATGCTGCTCTTCCATTCGACATATTTGACCGCTTGCGACATGCTGGATTTCTTATTAGAGATGCTTCCAGTCAGGCATATGCCCCTCGATACAAAATATATCAAAGGCTGCTTGATTCGCATGGTGAATACCTAACTAAACCTTAAGCGGAGCATAGCTTGTGACAAGGCTGCAAGAAAACGGAGCATTACGCGAAGATGCTCTCTATATAGAACGCTCCGCTGACCAAGAATTGTATCAGGCTTTGATCTCGGGCGAAGTCTGTGCAATTCTGGCTCCCCGACAGATTGGTAAGTCCAGTCTTCGGGTTCGAACCTCTCGAATGCTTGCCAAGCGTGGAATGCATTGTGCGCAGGTAGATTTAACCGCATTGGGCAAAACCGCAGACCAAAATCCTATTTCGGCTTGGTACTTTAGCTTAGTCGCGCGGATTGCGCGCGAGTTAAAACTTCCGGATCCGAAATCCTATTATGAGAGTTCCAAGAACCTGCTCCCTGTTGATCGATTCGGGGTCTATTTACGTGAACAAGTCTTAACTCTGCTGGATGGCCCTGTCGTTCTATTTATTGATGAAATTGACTACTTACGCTCACTTGCGGTTGATCGAGATGAGTTTTTCGTAGCAATTCGCGCTCTCTACGATGAACGCGCCTACAATCCCGCTCTCAAGCGCCTTACGTTTTGTCTCCTTGGTGTCGCGGCTCCGCGAGATCTAGTGAAGAATCCCGATATTACTCCGTTTAATATAGGTCGCGCGATTAGTCTTCGTGACTTCAATCGAACCGAAATGGATGCGTTTATTGCTGCTCTAAGGCCACTAGGAGGAAATCCATCTTCTTGGGTAGATGCTGTATATCGTTGGACGGCAGGGCATCCATACATGACACAGGCACTATGTCATCAACTGATACTGCAGGTGCAGAAAAAGGATGTTCGAGTATCTGAGCATAGTCTGGCTGAGTATGTTGAAAGTGTTGTGCAGGCACGATTTCTTCGAGTTGGTCGTAGTTATGACGATAACCTTAGCTATTCTGAACGACGGCTCGAACTTGCTGAGCAGAGACCGGAGTTGCTATCGCTGTATAGGAAAATTCTAGCAGAGGGCTCCCTGCCACTAGCAGATAGCGACCCATTGGTTCAAGACCTCCAGCTTTGTGGGATGGTAGCCCCTGTAGTAACGGCGGATGGACAGCGAAACTTGCGCGTCCGTAACCTGATATTTGAGCGAGTGTTTGATTCTTCATGGGTTCGCGAGCAAGAGTCGCACCGAAAGCTGCTGCAAGCGACGCGCCGATGGCAAGAGCGTGGTCAGGATGACTATGATCTCTTGCGGGGTCAGGAACTCGCGGAAGCGGAGCGATGGGCGAGTCTGCATCCGCGTGAGATCACGGTAGAGGAGAATTCCTTTCTACGAGCATGCCTAGATTTGGCCAGGAGAGATGCTGAGCGGGAGCGTCTAGCTAGTGAGGCACGAATCCAGCGCCGCACCGTGTGGGGTTTAGCTACGGCTGCTGCACTACTCTTGCTTTTGACCGCAGGACTATACCGTCAATATATTCGCGCCCAGGAGTCTGCTCGGCGAGAGCAACGTGCAGCGCAGGAAGCACGCAAGCAGCAGAGTCTTGTTGAAGAGGCCTTGCGAGAAGTTCGGGCCCAACGTGACCGCGCAGAGGACATGACCCAACGGGCCACCAATGAAAAGGATAGGGCCGAGGCATCCGCGCACTCCGAGCGTGCTGCCAAAATTGCAGCACAGAAGGCTCGGGCTGCGGAGGAAATGGCGAGGAGTAGGGCTGAAAAAGCAGCGATTCAAGCTCAGCAAGCCACTGATGCGGAACGTGCCGCTAAACAGGAAGCGTTATGGGAACGAGCCAACGCTGAGTTAGCAGCAAAGCTGTCTCAGAGTGCCGCTGAAGATGCCCAAAACGCCAGAGCAATAGCAAGCAATGCAAGTAAGAATGCACAGCAAGCTGCGCGAATTGAAAAGAGTCTTCGTGCCGCATTGTTAGCATTGCAACCAGTTCATCAGATTCAGGCGCTTGTAGCATCAATGCAGGCTGTTTTATTGACCCCAAAAGACCAACTTGGCCCAGCTTGGGAAGGGCTAAATCGCACGCTCGAAGCACTCACGATCCCTACGATTATTGAAGGTCACACTGGCAGTGTTCGGTCTGTTGCATTTTCACCCGATGGGGGCAGCCTTGCGACTGCGAGCGAAGACTCGACTGTTCGAATTTGGAATCTTTGGACTCATAAGACTACAATCAAGCTCATTGGGCATTCTGGCTTAGTGCGCAGTATTGCATATTCAGCCGATGGACAATGGCTTGTCTCTGCTAGTGATGACCGTACCGCAATTGTCTGGAATGCACGCACTGGTAATCCAAGACCGCTCAAGCTGAAGCACCGAGACAAAGTCCTGTTTGCATGCTTTTCGCCAGATGGAAGGCGGGTCGTGACCACTAGCGGGGACCGAACTGTCAGTGTATGGGAAACGGACCAAGGGCGCCTAGAAACGACATTCACTGGCCATACCGACTGGGTCTGGTCTGCGGCGTTCTCACCAGACGGGCTGCGGATCGCAACCGCCAGCGCAGATAAGACAGTGCGTATCTGGAGTACAAGCAGTGGCCGCCATATTCGCACCCTGCAAGGACACACAGACCGACTTCGCTCCGTCGTCTATTCTGCAGATGGGCGTCGGCTCGTAACTGCCAGTATGGATGGAACTGCCCGTGTCTGGGATGCAGCAACGGGTGCGTCGATCATGATTTTAGATGGACACGTGGGTGGTGTCTGGTCTGTTGCTTTCGCCCCAGATAATACAAAGATTGTGACAGGAGGGGAGGATCGAGTTGCACGCATCTGGTGTGCTAGAACAGGGCACCTGCTGAATACTATGGTTGGTCACTCAAAGGAGATTTGGGGAGTCTCGTTTGCTGCAGACAGTGCTCGTATTAGTACAGCTGGTGAAGACAAAACTGCGCGGGTCTGGAATCTGCGGGCAAACCGAATGCTTACTTTCCTTCGAGGACATACTGGACCGGTTGAATCTGCCGAATACTCTCCAGATGGTTATTCGATTTTGACCGCGGGTTCTGACGGAACTACTCGCGTGTGGGACGCTCTGTCTGGATTGCAGCTATTTGCCCTAAGCGAGAACCGAGATGCAGTGAAGATGGCAAGTTATTCGTCATCGGGGGCTAGGATTGCGACTGCCGGTGCGGATGGAATTGCTCGAATATGGGATGTTAGCACTAGAAAGCTATGGCAGGAAACAGAGAATCATGGGAATTGGGTACGTAGCGCACGCTTCTCCCCCCTCGGAGATATCCTGGTGACTGGTGGTGACGATAGACGAACGAGGATTTGGGATGTACGCTCATCTCGTTTGCTTGACTCCGCACGAACGAAAGACGCAGTGGCGCGATTTGAATCTCGGGTTAGGTCCCTCCGTCAACTACAAGATTTAGCAGGTGAGCAGGGGCTCTCAGAAGGTGGCATCAATTCAATTGCATTTTCCCAAGACAGTACAAAGCTAATTACCGGCAGTACTGATCGAGTCGCTCGGATCTGGGATTTAGATTCAAGGAAGCTAACAAAGGCGTTTAGTCATCCGGGTGCCGTTTGGTCTGCGGTTCTTAGTCGAGATGAAAAGTATATTCTAATTGCAGGAGAAGACCGATCTGCCCAAATATGGGATGTCACTACGGGGAACCTGCACATGCGACTAAGTGGGCATGCAGACTCAATATGGTCGGCAACATACTCTCCAGACGGTAGAATGATTGCTACCGCAAGTGAGGATCGAACTGTGCGTATCTGGGACGCTTATACAGGCCAGATACTTGTCGTGCTCGAGGGTCATTCTGGGCCAGTACGAACAGTCGCTTTTTCCCCGGATGGAAGTTCGGTCGTAACAGCAGGGCAGGACGAGGTTGCAGTTGTTCACTCCATCGAGCCAGCCAATTGGTTTAGCCTGGGCTGTCGTTACCTACAGACACTTCGCAACCACCCTGACGCTCCAGAAGTGGCACTAAAGGAAATCTTTGAGAAGTGCAAAACGTCAGCAAATCCAATTCAACATGGGATGCAGCGTACGATTAACTGAGCAGTTCATCGAGCCTCTTGGTGTTGCGCTGCACGTCCACCCAGACTACCTTCAGCTCTCAAGATTATAAGTGTCGAGCTCGGCTAATCGGTCATTTGGCTGCGGTGATGGACTCTCCGTAGACAGCTTCCGCTCATGGTGGCGACGTAGTTTGCGACGCAACTGAGGCTGTATAGCTCGTGGAAAGGAGGCCTGGCGATGCGTGGGAGGCGCTTAGGCTTCTGTCCAGGTTGGTAGTATTTGGTTACTTGTCTTTGTCCTTAATCTGCCTAGGTTACAGTCTTTTTTGGTTTCGGCTTTCTGCGAGTTCCCTTTTTAGACTTGGCAGTGGCTGGCGCAGCTGTCGTGGCTTTCTTGGGGGCTCTCGGTTTGCTGCGTGGCTTTTCTTTGCGCTGCAGGTTGAGGCGCTTCAACTCCTCCAGTTCCGCCATAGCAGCAGCAATTGTTTGCTCTAGCTGCGCTACTCTATCGCCTTTGCGCTGCTTGTTTTTTTGCGCCAGCTTCTGATTGACCTCGGCCAATTCTTGCTTGGCTGCCTTAATCTCACGCTCAACCTGTGATTCGCTTGATTCCCCAATCGTAGGGTCAAGCATTGATTCGATTCCGCTCCGTTTAGCAAGAGCAGGGGCCAACGCAGGAATGAGTCCAAGCAGTTGGCTGGCAAATGCCATAAACGAGTTAGCGTTCCCTTCTGCTGGCTTTGGGAATGCTAGCCGCTCCTCTTGCAGCTGTTTGGCGAGTCGAAGGTTGTCCTCCTGCAACAGAATTCGAGAACGCGCGACATTCTCCGCTTCCTGCCGCCAGGCCTTTGCAACAATAAAGGCTTCCCCAATCTCGCTGTTTTTGACCAGCTGCTTGCCAATCAAATGCTCGGAGACGATATTTTCGTCCATCATTTTGGTGCGGAGGTAGCCGATCCGATCATTTAAATGTTGTTTGTTGTGTAGCAGTGGATCGCCGCTGTCTCTTGTTGCTATGGCGCCGCTTCCTTTGTTGTGCCTTGTCGCTACGGCAGTTACGGATGGATCACCAATCCGAATGGTCGGAGGTTGCTCATTAGGCACAAGGGGCGGCAGTGATGCATGTGCATACGCGTGCTCCCTGTATGCGACGCTGTATAGCCCCGGAGGCAGTCGGGGGGGCTCCTCGAACGGGTCTAGCTGGTAGGCTCCAGATGTTGGATATACGCGCGACCCATTTCGCAGCAAATACACTGTTGCCCCTTGGGGGCGATTGGCGCTGACGATGTCCTCAATCATGAATATAGCGTGACCGGTTCGCAGTTATTTGGCAACGATGCGCCATAACTCCGCGATTCCGTTGTGATTTTTTGGGTCGGCTTTTCAGGGATTCAGGAGGCAGGTGCACTGGTGCATGGAAATAGGACTTACCGGATGCAAGGCAACCAGCCGTGCAACGACCCCTGCGACTTGAGGGCTGTTGCCGTCCGTTTGGACTTCGGGTGCTGTGGAATCACGCTAGGCAGTCACGCTAGGCAGAGATTTCACGGTCCTAAAATTGCTCCCAAGCTGAATGTCATGGTGCTGGCCAAGCCTGCCAAGTGCATGTAATCAGTGCCAAATCAGATATTGGCAAATTTGAGCGCTGTGAATGCGATGCGGCGCAAACCTGCTGGCGTAACTGCCAAGTGTGATTCCCTATCGTGCACCCCACGCGCCCGTTCTGCTGCGCGATCCGGCAGTAAGTTTGCTGGCTCGTCTCCTGCTCGATTCCCCGGCCCGGTTAAACATCGACGAATTTCCTCTGTGTTACGGGACTTTATGCAATAGCAATTGAAAAAAATCCCCGCACGAAAATACTAATCGGATGGATATGCCAGAACTGCAGCTTTGCAAGGGATGCAAACGCCTTTTCGTTCCTGTGTCTCCGCTGCAACAATATCACAGTGTGACTTGCGTGAAGAACACTCAGAGGAAGAAGCGCACTGAGCGAAAACGCAAAGAGGCAAATCAAATCGTTACTGAAAAGTATAATCAATATGTTGATTCGATTATTCGCCTAAAACCCAAAGGAGCTAAAGGCTACCGACTCTACTCGCCAGAGCTTCAGATTACGCTGCCTATCCCAGACACAGCGCGGCGGGATGGCAGTAAACCACTTAACTGCAATTTCACACTTGACCCGGTGGAAATACCAATCTCACCGCTGGCCGCGTTTTATGATCTTATTTGGGTCTTCTCCGATGGCACCGCTCTGCGATCCAACCAACGGGCGTTTCTCGCATGGGAAGATGACTGCACGCGGAAGAAGCGGCTTCATGACGTACTTGCTGCCTATCGTGCAAGGCTCGCCGCCAGCAACCAGCAGACCGAGCCGCCGACACAACCCTCGTCCGAGGAGAGCGAAGAGTCGGACTGAAAGACCTCGGATAGCCACCCGCAGCTCCTACTTCGATGACCAGACAGGGGCGTAGCGGCTCGTCCTTGGGTGAGCTTTGGTCTGACTCAGCTACGCCACGCGGAACGCTCTTCACTCGACCCGTTCCGGCGCGGAACATCCAGGCGTGGGTTTTTGATTGCATGTGATTCTAGTTCGTACTTAATCGCACAATAATTACATGGAAGAGAGATCCGAGGGCTGGCCATAATTAAGGGAGCCTCGTCGGAGAAATTTAAGTTGTTGACAAGGATATCAACAATGACGGAAAATTGGATGTGCTGGTACCGCACTTTGGCGATCCCACCGTCGTCGTGCGCGCCAGCGATGGCACCGGAGCGCTGACGCAGCTGCCCGACTTTACCGTGACCGGAACGGTCGCTCCGACGCTGCGCGCGCTGCAAGTGGCGGACATGGACGGCGACAAGAACCTGGACCTGATCATCGGCGATGCCGCAAATGACCGCGTGGTCATTGCGCTGGGCGATGGCAAAGGAAACTTTGTGCAAAAAGGCGCCTATGCGACGGGCTTTAGCACCTCGGCGGCGTTCGTGATTGCGGTCGGTCTGTTTGATGGCGACAAGTTTCCCGACATCGCGATTTCGGGGGGCTCGGGCTCAGCGGCGGCGCTGCTGCTTAACGACGGGACGGGAGCCCTCAAAACAGCTACGGCCCTGGGCGCAGCGGGGTCCAATCCGCGCGGGATCGCAGCTGGGGACTTTAACAAGGACGGCAAGCTGGACCTGGCGGTGGCTAGCCTCACCGACAGTACGATCACGCTGTACACTGGCAACGGCCTGGGTGTGCTGACCAAGCAGGCGACGCTGGTAAAGACCGGCACCGGCCCGCGCGAGATCACCACCGCAGACATCAACTGCGACGGCAACCTCGACCTGATCTCTGCCAACTCGAAGATGGACAACGTGTCGGTGCTGGTCGGCAACGGCATGCTCGGCTTTGTCGAGAAGCAGTTTCCCACCGGCGCTGCCCCCGGCGTCATCGCAGCCGCTGATCTAAATAACGATGGCCGCATCGACATTGCCGTCGCCAACGACACGCCAAAGACCGCCACGGTGTTACTGAACGACGGTCAGTAAGCCGCCATCCAGACTGCGCAGGAAGCCGGAAAGCGGGGTCGGCAGACCGTGTGCCGCCCCGCACTTGCGCTCTACATTTGCAGGATGAGCTTGCCCAGCTGCTCGCTGTGCTCCATGCGGTGATGCGCCTGCGCGGCCTGCTCTAGCGGCAGCACGCAGTCGATGCACGGACGCAGCTGACCCGCGGCTACCAGCGCCACCAGCTGCTCGAAGTCGCGGTCGGTCCCCATCGTCGAGCCCAAGATGTTTAGCTGCTTCCAGTACAGCTTGCGCAGATCAATCCCGGACAGGCCCGCGGTGGCGCCGTAGCTGACGATGGTGCCGCCGGGCGCCATCAGGCCCACCAGCTTGCCCCAGCTCTCGCCGCCCGCGCCATCCACCGCCAGCTCTGGCAGGTTGCCACCGCAGTACCTGAGGATCTGCTGATCCCAGTCCGGCTGCCGATAATCGACGCCAAAGTCTGCGCCCATCGCCCGCGCCGCCAGCAGCTTGTCGGGACTGCTCGACGTGACAATGGCGCGCGCGCCCAGGTGCTTGGCCAGCATCAGCACCATCGTCGACACTCCCGAGCCGATGCCTGGAATCACCACCGTCTGCCCCGTGCGCAGTTGGCCGCGCGTACACAGCGCTCGATAGGCCGTCAGACCGGCCAGCGGAAGCGCCGCCGCTTCGGCCCAGCTTAGATGCGCGGGCTTTGGCACCACGCTCGCGGCTGCGACCACCACTTG
>Ga0075163_10013012_pt1 | contig 10822 bp, 11 predicted proteins | sample JI1023141ADNA_FD_71478 | JGI IMG/M metagenome (GOLD analysis project Ga0075163, IMG submission 71478) | Wastewater effluent complex algal communities from Wisconsin, to seasonally profile nutrient transformation and Carbon sequestration -... | ecosystem: Engineered > WWTP > Effluent > Algae... | reverse complement strand
AGCTGGAACTTGGGCGTCAGGATGTCGTGCTGCAGCAGCACCTTCTTGGCCAGCGCCTTGTCGAGCGCGATGGCCAGGGTCGCCGAGTCCGAGCCGGTGTACGGCACGCCGAGCAGCTCGCACAGCGCCGGCACCTGGGCCTCGCGGTTGCGGCCCTCGACGCCCTCGGCGATGTTGAAGATCAGGTCGACGTCGGCCTCGGCCAGCACCCGCGGCAGGTCCGGGGTGGCCTCGAGGTGGACGACGATGTGGCCCTGGCGCGCCAGCGCGTTGGCGATGGCGATGATGGTCTCCGGCGGATCCCACTCGGCCTCGTCGTCGCCGTCGTGGTCGCGCTTGACGTTGTAGGTGAAGCCGACGCGGATCGGCTGCGACCGGCCCGGGCGGCGGGTCACGCCGAGCTGGCTGGCGGTGGCCAGGCCCGAGCGCAGCGCCGCCGAGTTGAGGATCGACGCGATGGTCTGGCCGTAGCCCATGCCGAGCTGCGAGGTCGCCGAGAACAGCGCCGCGGTCGGGGCCAGCGACGGGATGGCGTTGGCCTCGAGGAAGTAGATCCGGCCGTCGGGGGCGACCCGGAAGTCGAGGCGGGCGATGTCGCGCATGCCGAGCGTGCGGATGACCTCGCTCGAGATCGTGCGCAGCCGGGCCGCGATGTCGCGGGGGATGCTGGCCGGGCAGCGGAACGACACCTTGCCGGGCTCGAGGTTCTTGAGGCGATAGTCCCAGACGTTGTACGGGCGCTCGACCGAGGTCTCGAGCAAGAGCTCGACCGGGGCCAGGATGCCGCTGTCGTGGCCGACGCCCTCGATGTAGCCGACCAGCACGTCGGTGCCCTCGACGTACTCCTCGACCAGCACGCCGTCGGGGTAGGCGCGCAGCGCGGCCTTCAGCACCGCGGCCAGGTCCTTGGGTTCCCGCACCACCGAGCCGTCGCGGCCGACCGCGCCGGGGCCGCCGGTGTAGATGCCCTTGCTCGAGCCCTCGTGGTTGGGCTTGACGATCACCGGGAACGCGAGCCCCGGGCCGCGCTCGACGACCGAGTCGAAGTTGCGCGGGTGGACCAGGCAGGCGCGCGGGGTGTCGACGCCGACCCGACCGACCAGGAGCTTGGTCATCCACTTGTCGAGCGTCAGCGCGTTCACGTACGCGTCGGAGCCGGTGTACGGGATGCCGAGCTCCTCGAACAGCGCCGGGTACAGCGCCTCGCGCAGCTTGCCCTGCTGGCCCTCGGCGGTGTTGAAGATCAGGTCGGGGTCGATGGCCTCGAGCCGCTCGAGCAACGTCGACGCCGGGCCCGACACCTCGACCTTCTCGACCTCGTGGCCGGCGGCCTCGAGCGCGGTGGCGATCGCGTTGACGGTATCGACGCTGTCGAACTCGGCCTCCTTCTCGGAGTGGCGGACGTCAGTGAGCCGGAGGTTGTGCGTGAACGCGACCTTCATCGAGGTTCGACCTGGCCTTCGCGTCGGACGTCACGACCGTGGTGGTTCGCGCACGCGCCGACGTTTCCACACGTAGCAAACCGGTGTGACATCGCGCCGTCAAGCGAAAGCGCGCGCGTCTCGTGTTACGACTTCGGGATGGCGGTCACCGAAATCATCGACGTGCGCACCACCACTCGCGCCGAGACCATCGACATCACGTCGCTGGTGCGCGCGGCGGTCAAGCGCAGCGGCGTCGACGACGGCATCGCGGTCGTGTTCTGCAAGCACACCACCGCGGGGCTCACGATCCAGGAGAACAACGATCCGGCGGTCAAGGCCGCGCTGATCGCGCACCTCGCCGAGGCGGTGCCCCACGGCGCCGGCGCGGTCAGCGCCGCGACCAACGCCGACGCGCACGTCAAGGCGTCGCTGATCGGCGCGTCGCTCGGCCTGGTGGTCGAGGCCGGCAAGCCGGTGCTCGGCACCTGGCAGGCCATCTACTTCTGCGAGTTCGACGGCCCGCGCAACCGCCAGGTCCTGGTCAAGGTCGTCGGGTGAGCGCCCCGCGCGGCGCGTAACTCCCCGGATCGCGACGCCGATCACGGCCGGCCTCGCCGGCTACATCGCCGGGCCGGATCGTGCGTCTATATGCATGTGACCCGCCTCCTCGCGCTCCTCGCCCTGGCCGCCGCCGCCTGCGGTGGCCGCGCTCACCCCGTCAGCCCGCGCCCGCCCGAACCGACCGAGGCGTCGACCTCGCGCGACCCGGACGCCGACCTCGCCGACGCGACGCCCACCGCGCCGGCCGGCGATCCGACGGCGCGCCCCGGCACCGGCGCCGGCAAGGTCTACGACCTCGAGGAGATCAAGCTGGTCGTGTCGCGCGACCCGGGCGGCGAGGCGACGATCGAGGCGGTCGCGCCGAGCACGCTGCTCGACCAGGGGCGCGCCGCGCTGGCGGCCGGCAACCCGCAGGAGGCCATCGGGCTGTTCCGCCGGCTCGCGGCCGAGTTCCCGACCTCGCGGCTGGCGCCGGCCGCGCTGTACTACGTCGGCGTCGTGCACGAGGGGCTCGGCGACGTCGCCGCCGCGATCCTCGCGTACCGCGACGTCGTCGCGCGCTTCCCGACCGGCGCCGAGTCGCTCGACGCGCACCTGCGCATCGCCGGCCTCCAGGCCGAGCGCAAGGAGTGGCGCGCCGCCGACGCGACGCTGACCGCGGTGCTGGCGCGCACCGACCTCGACAACGCCGCGCGGCTCGAGGCCCAGGCCCGCCGCGGCTACGTGCTGCTCGAGCAGGGCCTCGCCCGGGACGCCGAGGCCAGCCTCAAGGCCGCGGTCGCGACGTGGAACCGCGCCATCCGCATCGACGACCACTACTACATCGCGATGGCGCATTACTACCTGGGCGAGCTCCAGCACCGCGCATTCGCGGCGGTCACGCTGCGCACGCCGCTCGAGGAGCTCAAGGCCGACCTGGTCAAGAAGGAGGCGCTGGCCGCCGCGGCCTACGACCAGTGGCGCGAGGCGCTCGAGTTGCAGGACCCGTACTGGGCGCTGGCCGCCGGCTACCAGATGTCGCAGATCTTCTTCGAGCTGTGGCAGACCGCGGTCACGTCGCCGTTCCCCGACGGCCTCGATCCCGCCGCGCGCACGTACTACACGACCGACGTCCACGATCGCGTCCGCCGTCACCTCACCACCGCGTTCGACGGCCACGAGATGAACGTGCGGCTGGCCGGCGCCTACGGCGTCAGCAACGCCTGGAGCGAGGCGTCGAAGACCCGGGCGCTCCAGCTCGCGGCGATCCTCGCGCGCGAGGCCAAGGGCGAGATGACCGCGGCGTTGCCGCCGGCGAAGTAGCGCGCGCGGGCGTGTCACAGCCGGCGGCGCGGTCGCGCTACCTCGGCATGGACGCGCACCGCGATCAACGTCGAGACCAAGCGCGGGCCGGTCCCGCTCGAGCTCAAGGTCATCGAGCTGCTGATCGCGGCGGGTTCCGTACGTTCAAGCGCGTCCTCGACGCCGCCGGCGATCCGTGACGCTACCGCGGCATCTTCTTGCGCAGCTCGGCCTTCACGCGCTCGAACCGCTTGCGCAGCGCCGCGGCGTGGCGATCGAGCTCGGCAGGGGAGGCGTCCTCGTCGCCGAGGATCTGCGCCACCTCGCGCCAGCCGAGATCGCGATCGACGCGCAGCACCAGCAGCATCTGATCGTCCTCGGGGAGGCCGGCGCGCAGCGCGCGCAGCGCGTCCTTCACCGCCGTTTGCTGGTGGACCTCGGTGATCGTGCGCACCGCGGCGGCGACCTCGGGCGCTTGCGACAGCGGCACGACCGCACCGCGGCGCCGCGCCTCGCGCACCCGGCTCGCGGCGTGGCGCGCGAGCATGTAGCACCAGGTCCGCGTCGAGCAGCGCCCGTCGTAGCGGCGCAGGCTCTGCCACAGCTGCTCGGCGAACACCGCGAAGCCGTCGGCTGCTTCGGTCGGATCGGCGAGCACGCCGCTCAGCCAGCCGTAGATCTCGGGCCCCCACGCGCGCAGCGCGCGATCGGTGGCGACGTTGAGATCCCCCGCGGTGATCAGGGCGCGGAGCTCGGCCTCGGTGGCGTCGCGGTCGATCACGAGAGCGCGGACTCTACCGAGGGGCGGCGCGTCCCGCACCCCCGATCACGCGCCGGTGGTCGCCCGGCGCGCCCAGGTGAGATCGGATCCGCCCGACGCGTCGCCGAAATGCCGCGCAACCCCGTTGACTTGCGAAAGGTCCTCGCCTATACAACGGCGGCCGTGGCTCCTGAGGCTTCGGCACCCGCGAAATCAGCAACACTTCCGCTGGCGTAGCTCAACCGGTAGAGCACCTGACTTGTAATCAGGAGGTCGCGGGTTCGAGTCCCACCGCCAGCTCAAGGCCAGCCAACCAAACCAAATAACAGCACGAAAATCCGGAGGGGTTCCCGAGTGGCCAAAGGGAGCAGACTGTAAATCTGCCGGCTCCACGCCTTCGAAGGTTCGAATCCTTCCCCCTCCACCGGCCCTAGGGTAGACCACACGGACCCGCGGGTGTAGCTCAGCGGTAGAGCTCCAGCCTTCCAAGCTGGATGTCGTGGGTTCAAATCCCATCGCCCGCTCCAGTCTCTACGTTTCGACAACCAGCCCTCATAGCACAGTGGCAGTGCACTTCCTTGGTAAGGAAGGGGTCGTGAGTTCAATTCTCACTGAGGGCTCAAGCCAGCCATCGATCGTCACCCGAAACCGTCCGCCTACGAGCGTTTGAGGAGCCCGTCGCCATGTCCAAGGAAAAATTCGTCCGCAACAAGCCGCACGTCAACATCGGGACGATCGGCCACGTCGACCACGGCAAGACCACGTTGACGGCGGCGATTACCAAGACCCAGTCGACCAAGGGCCTGGCGAAGTTCACGGCGTTCGATCAGATCGACAAGGCTCCGGAGGAGAAGGCTCGCGGCATCACGATCGCGACCGCTCACGTCGAGTACGAGTCGGACAAGCGCCACTACGCGCACGTCGACTGCCCGGGCCACGCGGACTACATCAAGAACATGATCACCGGCGCCGCGCAGATGGACGGCGCGATCCTGGTGGTGTCGGCTCCCGACGGCCCGATGCCGCAGACCCGCGAGCACGTGCTCCTCGGCCGGCAGGTCAACGTTCCGGCGATCGTGGTGTACCTGAACAAGTGCGACATGATCGGCAAGGGTGACGAGGAGCTCCTCGACCTGGTCGAGATGGAGCTCCGCGAGCTGCTGTCGAAGTACAACTACCCGGGCGACGACACCCCGATCATCCGCGGCTCGGCGCTCAAGGCGCTCGAGGGTGAGAAGTCGGAGTACGGCACGGACTCGATCCAACGCCTGATGGACGCCTGCGACTCGTTCATCCCCGAGCCCAAGCGTGAGACCGACAAGCCGTTCCTGATGCCCGTCGAGGACGTCTTCACGATCACCGGTCGTGGCACGGTCGTCACCGGCCGTATCGAGCGCGGCATCGTCAAGGTCGGCGACAACATCGAGGTCGTCGGCCTCGGTGACACCAAGGTCACCACCTGCACCGGCGTCGAGATGTTCCGCAAGCTGCTCGACGAGGGCCAGGCGGGCGACAACGTCGGCCTCCTGCTCCGCGGCCTGAAGCGCGAGGACATCGAGCGCGGCATGGTGCTCTGCAAGCCGGGCTCGGTCCTGCCGCACACCAAGTTCGCGGCCGAGATCTACATCCTCAAGAAGGAGGAGGGCGGCCGTCACACGCCGTTCTTCAACGGCTACCGCCCGCAGTTCTACTTCCGCACCACCGACGTCACCGGCATCGTCCAGCTGCCGGCCGGCATGGAGATGGTGATGCCCGGCGACAACATCCGGGTGGACGTCGAGCTGATCTCGAAGATCGCGTGCGAAGAGGGCCTCCGCTTCGCCATCCGCGAGGGTGGCAAGACGGTCGGCGCCGGCGTCGTCACCAAGATCAATACGTGATTCAGAGAGGGTCTTTCGAAAAGACCCTCCCCCGGCATTCGCCGGGGCCCCCACCCGAAACGGCCCGGAGCGTTCAGCGCAGGGTCGAGTAGGGCGACGGTCCGGAGTGATACCCGGGCCGTCGGCGTTTTCGGAGCGTGGGAGACGCGCCGGCGCCTGGCGGCGCGCGCGGGACGGGGACGCGCCGGCGCCTGGCGGCGCGCGCGGGACGGGGACGCGCCGGCGCCTGGCGGCGCGCGCGGGACGGGGACGCGCCGGCGCCTGGCGGCGCGCGCGGGATTGAGAGCGGCGCCGGAGCCGGAGCCAGAGCCGGAGTCGGAGCCGGAGTCGGAGCCGGAGCCGGAGCCGGAGCCGGAGCCGGAGCCGGAGCCGGAGTCGGAACCGGAGCCGGAGTCGGAGTCGGAACCGGAGCCGGGGTCGGAGTCGGAACCGGAGTCGGCGCCGGAGTCGGAACCGGAGCCGGAGTCGGAGTCGGAACCGGAGCCGGGGTCGGAGTCGGAACCGGAGTCGAGCCGGAGCCGGAGCCGGAGCCGAGACGGAATCGGAAATCCGGGGCGATCTTTTCGGCGGCTGCGACGACGTGGCGATCGCCTCGGAGTGGCGCGGGGGCGATTTTTCCGATATCCCCTTGCCCACTTAACGCTGGTGATGTACACGTCCGCTTCCGTCTCGGACGGCACTCGTCTACCTACTCGGACCCACTACGCAGGCAACCTTACGAGATCACTGATTCTTTAGGGGAGTAGCTCAACGGTAGAGCATCCGTCTCCAAAGCGGAGGGCTGCAGGTTCAAGTCCTGTCTCCCCTGCCACGTACCTGCCCGAGTAGAGAGTCGACGCCGCCTTCCAAACGACCCAGAGTCCACACGTGGCCCAGCAAGAGAACGTACCCAACAAGCCTGTCCACCTCATGTACCTGTGCGGTGGCGTGGTGCTGTTCTACCTGACCCAGTGGACGGTCGACTGGTTGTGGGGGTATTTCAGCACGCCGCCCCGCGAGCTGTTCGTGACCCTCGGCTCGATGCTCGTGACCCTGGTCGCCGGCGTCGTGCTGTACCGCCACGACCGCGTGCACACGCTCGCCAACGAGGTCGCCTCCGAGCTCGGCAAGGTGACCTGGCCGACGGCCAAGGAAGTCCGCGCGGCGACCATCGTGGTCATCGTGATGTCGATCATCGCGGCGGTCATCCTGTTCGCCTTCGACTTCGTGTGGTCGAACCTGACGGAGCTGGTCTATGGCTGACCCGACGACGAGCGCGACCGAGGCCGCCGAGGCCGCTCCGGGTGCGTCGCCGCTGGCGGCGCAGATGAAGTGGTACATCGTCAACACGTACTCGGGGCACGAGAACAAGGCCAAGCTGACGCTGCTCGAGCGCGTCCGCAACAACGGCCTGTCCGAGTACTTCGGCGACGTGCTGGTCCCGACCGAGAGCGTGATGGAGCTCAAGGCCGGCCAGCGCCGCACCACGACCCGCAAGTTCTTCCCCGGCTACATGTTCGTGCAGATGGTCCTCGACGACCGCACGTTCACGCTGGTCAAGAACACCCCCAAGATCACCGGGTTCCTCGGCGGCATGAAGCCGACCGCGGTGCCCGAGCGCGAGATCACCGGCCTCCAGACCACGGTCACCGAGGGCAAGCAGAAGCCCCGTGCCAAGGTCACCTACGAGGTCGGCGACAACGTCCGCGTCATCGAAGGTCCGTTCGCGAACTTCTCGGCCAAGATCGAAGAGGTCAAGGCCGACAAGCAGAAGGTGAAGGTCTCGGTCTCGATTTTCGGGCGCGCCACGCCGGTCGAGCTTGACTTCACCCAGGTCGAGAAGGCATAGCACCCGCGTTTTTCTCCGCCGGCGACTCCAGGTCCCGGCCCCGCACAGCAGGCAAGGTCATGAAGAAGGTCACCGCGATCATCAAGCTCCAGTGTCCCGCCGGCAAGGCGAACCCGTCGCCGCCGGTTGGCCCCGCGCTCGGTCAGCACGGCCTGAACATCATGGCCTTCTGCAAGGAGTTCAACTCTCGCACCGCGCAGATGGGCGACCTGATCATCCCGGTCCTCATCACCGCGTACGCCGACCGTACGTTCACCTTCGTGACCAAGACGCCGCCGGCGTCGATCCTGCTCAAGAAGGCGGCCAAGATCGAGAGCGGCTCGAAGGAGCCGAACAAGAACAAGGTCGGCAAGGTCACCAAGAAGCAGGTCCGCGAGATCGCGGAGCACAAGCTCCCCGACCTGAACACCACGTCGGTCGAGTCGGCCATGCGCACCGTCATGGGCACCGCGCGGTCGATGGGCCTCGACGTCGTCGATTGATTCGATAACGACTTCAATAACCGAGTGACCCCGCCTGGTAGGTCCGCGCGCACGATGCGCCGCGAGCCGCTCTAGCCAGGCACCACCGGAGGACAAGCAGATGGCTGGCAAGAAATACAAGAAGGCGACCACGGGCTGGGATCCGACCAAGAAGTACTCGGTCGACGAGGCCTGCGCGATCCTGCCCAAGACCAAGATCTCGACCAAGTGGGACGAGACGGTCGACGTCGCCGTGCGCCTGGGCGTGAACCCGAAGTACGCGGACCAGATGGTCCGTGGCTCGGTCGTCATGCCGTCGGGCACCGGCAAGACCAAGCGCGTGCTGGTCATCTGCAAGACCGACAAGGTCAAGGATGCGCTCGAGGCTGGCGCCGACTTCGCCGGCAACGACGAGTACATCAACAAGATCAAGGACGAGAACTGGTTCGAGTTCGACACGCTGGTCGCCACCCCCGACATGATGGTGTCGGTCGGTAAGATCGGCCGCGTCCTCGGCCCGCGCGGCCTGATGCCGAACCCCAAGGTCGGCACGGTCACCGCCGACGTCGCCAAGGCGGTCAAGGAGCTGAAGGCCGGCCGCGTCGAGTTCCGCGTCGAGAAGGCCGGCGTCATCCAGACCCCGATCGGCAAGGCGTCGTTCAAGCCCGAGGCGCTCGCGGTCAACCTCCGCGCGCTGCTCGACCAGCTGGTCAAGCTGAAGCCGTCGACGGCCAAGGGCACGTACATGCGGTCGATCACCATCTCGACCACCCACGGCCCGGGCATCAAGGTCGACACCGCCGCCTACGCCGGCGCTGCCGCGGCGGACTGAACCCAGCGATCCGCTAGCACCATACGACCTCACGACGTCGCAGAAGCGGGCAGGGCGCACGCCCCGAAGCCCCGCGGAGACCGAGTCGAGTCGCCCGTCACCGGATCGCTCCGGTGCCGTCGACCCCTCGCTCTCACCAGCCGAGGGGTCGTCGCTTTCCAGCCACTCGCCGGCCCGGCCGGCTCAACGAAACACGGACAACCACCATGGACAGAGCAGGCAAGGCCGAGATCCTCGGCGAGATCAAAGAGTCGTTCGCCAACGTGGCGTCGGTCGTGATCGCGGACTACAGCGGCATCACCGTGCCGGTCGTCACCGCGATGCGCGATGACTTCCGCAAGAACGGCTGCCACTACCGGGTCCTCAAGAACTCGCTGGTCAAGATCGCGGTCAAGGGCAGCTCGATGGAGCCCATGAGCGCGCTCATGACCGGCCCCACCTGCGTGATCTGGTCGAACGAGTCGCCTCAGGCGCCGGCCAAGATCGCGCTCAAGTGGGCCAAGGACCAGCCCAAGTTCACGATCAAGGGCGGCTTCTTCGACGGCCAGCTGCTCGACGCCAAGGGCGTCGACTCGCTGTCCAAGATGCCGGGCAAGGACGAGATCCGCGCCAGCCTGCTGATGACGTTCCTGGCGGGTCCGCAGGACTTCGTCCGGACGCTCATCGCCGGTCCGCAGAACTTCATGTACGTCCTCGACGCCCGCAAGCGGGCGCTCGAGAGCGCGTAAGGTCCGCCCCCAGCATTCGCTCGCTGGGGCCCCCTCCTGAAAACGGCCCGGAGCGTTCAGCGCCGCGCCGTCTCGAACCGAATCGTTTCCCACCGGTCGCTTGACCGGAAGTCATTCCCTCGGTCACCCGACCGACCCAACCGGGCCTTCCGGCCCAGCATCACTCGAGGCATCTCATGTCGCTCACGCAAGATCAGGTCATCGACTACCTCAGCACCCTCACGGTCATGGACATCGTCAACCTCACGAAGGCCCTCGAGGACAAGTGGGGCGTGAAGGCCGCGCCGGTCGCCGTCGCCGGCCCCGCCGCCGCTGCCGAGGCCAAGCCGGCCGTCGAGGAGAAGACCGAGTTCACCGTCGTCCTCAAGGGCAAGGGCGCGGCTCCGATCAACGTCATCAAGGTCGTCCGCGAGATCACCGGCCTGGGTCTGAAGGACGCCAAGGACCTGGTCGACGGCGCGCCGAAGGACGTCAAGGCGGGCGTGCCCAAGGCTGAGGCCGAGGACATCGCCAAGAAGCTCAAGGACGCCGGCGCCGAGGTCGAGATCAAGTAGTCGACGATCCCGGCGCGACGCGTCAGGAATCCAGGTTTCTCCTGCGGTTCAAGGCGCTTGCGCTGGGGGATGGAGTTGGCACAGCGGCTTGCATGCCGCAGTTGCCACTTCCTCCGCGTTCCGTGCTATACGCACGCGGCGCCGAGGCCCGGAGTCCGTCTCCTCGCCCCGTTGCCGTGTCCGTGTCGCTCGTCGACACGCACGTCGCTCGGTTCTCGCTCCTCAGCTCCTCGGCAGTCTTGACGATCGCCTTCTGAACAACCTGGTGCACCGCCCGCCCGGCGCTCGCGAGAGCGACCCGAGCATGGGGCGGTCGCCGCGTTTTCGGTCGTCGCTCGTCCGCACCGCTCCGCACTCGTCACGTTCGACTCCAACCCGGAAGAGGCACCCACGTCCATGGCGTCGGCCATCCAGAACAACTTCCGCGCCCGCAAGAGCTTCGCCAAGCTCAAGCAGGTCATCGAGATCCCCAACCTGATCGACATCCAGAAGCGGAGCTACGACAAGTTCCTG
>Ga0075163_10013011_pt1 | contig 10822 bp, 10 predicted proteins | sample JI1023141ADNA_FD_71478 | JGI IMG/M metagenome (GOLD analysis project Ga0075163, IMG submission 71478) | Wastewater effluent complex algal communities from Wisconsin, to seasonally profile nutrient transformation and Carbon sequestration -... | ecosystem: Engineered > WWTP > Effluent > Algae... | reverse complement strand
TGGGACATCAGCTCCCCGCTGATCTCCGACAGCGGCCGAACGGTGCCGGGATAGGCCCCCATCCAACTCTTGAGCACCGGGTCGGCCTCGTCCCAGGCATACATCCGCACGGTGCCGTCGAAGGCATCGACGGTCGCCTTGACCGAGTTGCGGACATAGTTGATCTTGCCCGCCCGGATCGCCGAGACGCTCGTCGCGCGCGCCGTCGTGGAGTCGGACGTGGCGTCATCGAGGCTCTCCAACTGCGCGTACGGATAGTTGGCCGTCGTGGTGTAGCCATCGACGATCCACACCACCTTGCCCTCGACGATCGCCGGATAGGGGTTGCCGTCCAGCGTCAGCCACGGAGCCACCCGCTGCACCCGCTCGAGCGGCTGACGGTGATCGAGGATCCGGGAGGCGGAGCCGACCGCGTCGGAGAGCAGGAAGTTGACCTCGCGGTATTTGATGGCATAGGCCGCCTGGCGCAGGAAGGATCCGATGCGGACGCCGCCGCTGCCGGCATAGGTGTTCTTCTGCTGCCCCTGGGCGGAGCCGTCGGGATAGTCGAACTCGCGCGGCGCCTCGCCTTCCGTGCTGCCGACGATGGAGTATGACGGCGACTGCTCACCGAAGTAGATCCGGGGCTCGAACTCGCCGAGGGTCTTGCTCGGGGGGATGTTGTCCACGGCATACACCGGGGATCCATCGCTGGCTCGCTTGTTGCCATAGGCGGCGACCAGGCCGAAGCCATGCGTATAAACCGTATGGTCGTTCAGCCAGTTGCGCTGCGAGGCCGGCACCCCGTCGAGGGTCAGCTCGCGGGCCGCGATGACGACATCCTCTTCCTTGCCGCCCAATTGATAGCGGTCGACGTCGAGGGCATCGGGGAAGGCATAGTAGGAGCGCAGCGCCTGCTGCTGCCGGAAAGTCGGCGCAACGACGATCGGGTCGACGAGGCGGATGCCGGGGATGGTCGCCGCGTCATTGCGCAACTGCCCAGGGGAGGCCTCGGATGTCGCCTGATAGGGCTTGATCTCGACCTTCTCCAACCCATAGGCGGTGCGGGTGGCATCGATATTGCGCTGGATGAACTTCGCTTCCAGCGACTTCTCCGACGGCTTGACCTTGACCGACTGGATGATCGCCGGATAGATGCCGCCGACGACGATCGAGGTGATGACCAACATCCCGACGCCGATGATCGGCAGCCGCCAGGAGCGGGTGAAGAGCGCGGCCAGGAAGAGGCCCGCCACGATGACGGAGGCAATGGCCAAGATGAACTTGGTCGGGAGCACCGCATTGGCATCGGTGTAGCCGATGCCGGTCATCAACCGCGATTCCTTGGTCGAAAGCGCGTAGCGATCCACGACATACGAGCCCGCCCGCAGCAGCGCGAGCACGGCGCCGAGCACGGCGACCTGAGCGATCGCGACCCGCGTCGACGGGCCGCGCCCGGGAAGCTGCAACCCGCCATACACATACTGCGTGAAGATCGCTGCCGCCATCGCGGCGCCGACCGCCATCGTCAAGAAGCCGATGAGGGTCTGGAGCCAGGGGACGGTGAAGACGAAGAAGGAAATATCGCGGCCGAAGTGCGGGTCGGTCTTGCCGAAGGGGACCTGATTGGCCCAAAGCAGGAAGGTGCGCCACTGGCCGGACGCAGCCGTTGCGGCGAGCGCGCCGAGGACCACGGGGATGGCGAAGAGGGCGATCCGGCGCACCGGTTCGATCGCCTCGCGATACTGCTCGAGCGATTCATTCGCGCGCGGGAGCGGGGCATAGAACGGCCGCGAGCGGTAGGCGATGAGGAGGTTGACGAAGACCAAACCAGCCACGAGAAGGAAGCCGGCAGCGCCGAGCAGGATCTTCGTCAGGAGCGTCTTGGTATAGACCCCACCGAATCCGACCGACCGGAACCACAAGATGTCGGTCCACACCCCGGCAAGGCTGGTGGCCAGCACCGCGAGCACCGCCAACACGATGATTGTGGGCACCAACGGTCCCCGGCGCCGGGCCCGGGCCACCGCTCCTGCCGGACGCGGAGCCGGCCGCTCCCCCTGGTCCTCGCCATCAGGCCATTGCGAATCACTCACGGGGGCAGCCTACGTAGTCAATCTGACAAGCCTGCACCCTTCGGTCCACCATGGGTATATGCATGCCGATCCGTTACAGACCGTGGCCGTGGAGACTGAGCGTTATGTCGCGCGCTCCGGGTGGGATCAGCCGGCCCGCCTCTTTGCCCTCGTCCCCACCCACGAACTTGCGGCGAGCGCGCCCGATCTGGCGGCCGAGACGCAGAACCCGCAGGACCTGTCTGCTGTCGAGCAGGAAGGCTTTGCTCCGGGGGACGACATCCAGGCCGCCTTGGCCCGCATCGCCTGGCCGGCGGCAGTCGTCGGGGCAGCGTTGAGCATTGAACGCATCGTGGTGCCCCCGAGCGCCGAGAGCGACCTGCCGCTGGACCCGGAGTCGGCCCTGCGCCACCTGAGCACCCATCCGGACCGGCGCGATGTCCGGCTCGTCGCGGCGGTCCACCGCGACGGACGCTCGCTGTGCCTGTTGCGGCAGCGCGCGTATGACGCGGACGACATGGTCGCCAGTGGTCCCGACCTCGCCAGTTCGCTGGTCGCCGCGCTCGCCGAGACCCTGCACGAGGATGCACCGGCGCACTGAGACGAGACCGGTCCGTGCGAGCGCACGGCCCGGGCGGGCGCACGGCCCGTCTCAGCACTGTGGCAGCGGGCCCCGCTCGGCGGCGATCATCTCCACGGCCTTGACGGCGTCATCGAAGGTGGCGATCCGCACGGGCGTGATCTCGTCCGGCACCTCGCCCTTAAGTTCTGCGCAGTTGTCGGCCGGGGTCAGGAAGTAGCGCGCCCCGGCCTCATTGGCGCCGACGACCTTTTGCCGGATGCCGCCGATCGGACCGACATGTCCGGCATCGTCGATGGTCCCGGTGCCGGCGATCTGCTTGCCGCCGGTCATGGCGCCCGGCGTCAGGACGTCGCGGATGGCCAGGGCAAACATCGAGCCTGCCGATGGCCCGCCGACATCTCCGGCATGGATGGTGACCTCGAACGGGAAGTCGTAGGCCGCCTGCAATCGGACCCCGAGCACGGTGCGGCCATCCGCGGACGTGGTCTTCGGCGTCAGAGTGCGGCTGGCGCCATCACGCTGGACGACCAGGGTGACCTGCTCCCCCGCCTTGTGTGCCCGCACGAGTTGCTGAATGTGCTCGAGGGACTCCACCGTCGTTCCGTCGATCGAGACGATGGTGTCGCCGGGCTCGATCTGCGCGGCCGCCGGCGCGGCGTCATCGACCGAGCCCACGACATACCGCTGCCCGACGGTCTTGCCGAGGCTGCGCAAGGCGACCGCGGTCGCCTCTTGCTGACTGCCGACCATCTCCGCCGTGTTGCGCTCCTTGACCTCCTGCGAGGTGCTGCCCGCCGGGAAGAGTTGCTCCTCGGGGAAGATCTCGTCGTGGGGGTTTAGCCACGCACCGATGAGGTCCCAGGCATTGACCCGTCGCCCGGGGCCACCGCTCACGCGGACGGTCGTGAAGTCCAGACCACCCGTTGTCGGATAGGTGGAGGCACCCTCAACCTCGATGAGAGGTTTGCCGTCGGAACCCGTTCCGAGGGTGTTGGTTGCGGGGCCGGGGCGGAGCACGGCATACGGGAGCGGGATCATCGCGACCACCGCGCTCAGCATCACGGCGAGGAAGGCGCTCCACAGGAGCCGCTTGCTCCGCGGGGACAAGTCGCTCGGCCTCCCGGGGGCGCGATCGACGCGCTCGCTCATGGCAGGCCCACCCATTCACTGGCGCCATCGGCGAAGTGTTGGTTCTTCCAGATGGGCGTGCCGGCCTTGAGTTCATCGATGAGGGCGTGGCCCGCCGCGAAGGCGGCACCGCGGTGGGCCGCGGCGACGGCCGTGATCACGGCGATATCGCCGATAGCCAACTCCCCCACCCGGTGCACAGCGGCGACCGCTCGCACGTCGTGGGCAGCCGCGACGCGCGCGCAGATCTGGGCCATTTGCTCGCCCGCCTGCGGGTGCGCCTGGTAGCCGAGGGAGTCCACGACCCGGTCGTGATCGTGATCGCGCACCCGGCCGATGAAGACGACCTGCCCGCCGCACGCCGGGTCGGAGATCGCCGCGAGCACCTCATCGACCGACAGCGGCGTGTCCCGGATCGCGCACAGCCGCACCACATCGATCTCGGACGGGGACTCTTGGCTCGGCACAGCGTTCTCCTGACGGGCATCGGGAACTGACAGGGCACCCGCATGGTTGTCTTGGGTGACACATTCTCACTCAGGGCCCACAAGGAGAAATCACCGTGCCCGATGACATCGAGCAGCCTGGCGGCGACGAGCCCCCCACCGGAGCTCTCCCACCCGAGATGCAAGAGGCCCTGCGGCGACTGACCGGCGGCGCCGAACTGCCGCCGGAGGTCATGGAGCAACTCGGCGCCATGGGTCTGGGCCAGATCCCGGTTGCCCAGTTCGAAGGCATGCTCTCGCAGTTCCAGTCGATGTTCTCTGGGCCGGACGAGGGCCCCTTGTCGCGCACCATGACCACCGATGTCGCGCGCAAGATGATCGCCGAGAAGGGCGATGCCGCCATGGGCGAGCGGGAAGCCACGCTCGCGCGCGAGGCCGGACATGTGGCGGATCTCTGGCTCGGCGAGGTGACCGATTTCGAGGAGCCCGGGCTGCGTGGGGTCGCGTGGTCCCGCTCGGAGTGGATCGAGGACACCATCCCGGTGTGGCATGAACTTGTCGAGCCGGTCGCCGCGGGGGTCACCGGCGCGATGAGTTCGGCGATGACAGCACAGTTCGCCGAGGGCGGCATGGAGGCCATCACCGCGATGTTGCCAGCCGGCACCAATCCCGCGGCAGCCATGGCTCAGGTCGGGCCGATGCTGCAGCGGGCCGGCGCCTCGATGTTCTCGATGCAACTGGGCCAAGGCCTCGCGGGGCTGGCCGGCGAGACGCTGACCGGCACCGAGGTCGCGCTGCCGCTGACAAGCGAGGGGGTGCTCGCGCTCATACCGGCCAATATCGCCGCCTTCGCGGAGGGGCTGGAGATCGATCTGGAGCAGGTGTGGCTCTATCTCGCGGTGCGCGAGGCCGCCCGGCTGCGCTTGTTCGCCGGTGTGCCGTGGCTGGCGTCGCAGATCCGGACCGCCGTCCAGGACTATGCACGCGACCTCGCGATCGACACCGAGGGCATCGAATCGGCCATGCGCGGCCTGGACCCGACCAACCCTGAAGGTATGCAGGAGATCCTCGCCGACAAGCTCTTCTCCCCCACGCCGACGCCCGCCCAACAGGCAGCCCTGGACCGGCTCGAGACCTGGCTGGCGCTGGTCGAAGGCTGGGTCGATGTCGTGACCGAGCGGGCGGCCGGGAGGCACCTGCCGCAGGCCGGCGCCCTCGGGGAGACGATGCGTCGCCGGCGCGCGAGCGGTGGCCCTGCCGAGAAGACTTTCGCTGCACTCGTCGGCCTCCAATTGCGCCCCCGCCGCTTGCGGGATGCCGCCAATCTCTTTGCGGCACTCGAGGACAAGGGTGGCTCGGCCCTGCGCGACTCCGCCTGGGGCCACCCCGATATCGCTCCCGGCGCGGCCGATCTCGATGATGTCCTCGGCTATGTCGAGCGGCGCACGATGACCCCCGAACCGGACTCGATGGACCAGGCGCTGCGCGAATTGCTCGGCGGTGACGACGGGTGAGCGGCATCGCTCCGCCTGCGGTCCGGCACTTGTATGACGATGCGCTCGCCCTCCTGCTCGGCTGGCGGGCGCCCGATGAGACGCAGGAGCAATTGCGGCGCGACTTCCTCGCCGCCCTTGCCGCGGATCCGACCTCGGTGGCCAAGGACGGGCCGCCGGCGCACCTGACGGCATCCTGCCTCGTCCTCAGCGCAGACGGTCGTTCGGTGCTGCTGCACCTGCACAAGCGCGCTGGGATCTGGTTGCAATTCGGTGGCCATCTTGAGGGCGATGACCAGGGCGTCTGGGCCGCGGCGACCCGCGAACTGGCCGAGGAGTCCGGGCTGGTCGGCATCGAGCCGATGCCGGAGCCGGTGGATCTCGATCGTCATCCTTTGATCGGCAATTTCGGCACCTGCCGAGAACACCTCGACGTCCGCTTCCTCGCGGTGGTGCCGTCGGCCCTGATGCCGCGTGCGAGCGAAGAGTCGGTCGATATCGCCTGGTTCTCGGTCGACCTGCTGCCGGAGAACGCCGCGGCCGACCTGCCCCGCCTGATCCGGGTCGCCCAGGCCCGGTTGCTCGGCCAGTAGCCCGATCACTCCTCGACGTCGTCGCCATCGAGGTCGAGGCCAGCCGCGGCGGCGACACCCTCGAGATAGCCGCGGGCTCGCTCGGTGCGCGGGAATCGGTTGACCAGCGCCCAGAAGGCCGGGCCATGGCCGCCTTCGAGCAGATGGGCGAGCTCGTGGACGAGGACATAATCCACGACATACGGGGGCAGGGAGCGCAGCCGGTGGCTCAGGCGGATCTGGCCGGTCGAGGGCGTGCATGACCCCCACCGGGTCTCTTGATTGCTGACCCAGCGCACACCGGCGGGCCGGGCCCGGCCCCCGAGATGCTCGGCCGAGAGGGCCAGCGCGCGCGCCATGAGCGCGGCGTCGGTGCGCCCCGCTGCGGTGCGTGCCGTGCGCTGATCGACGCGGGCGGCCATTTTCGCCACCCAGGCGCGCTCTTCGTCGGCGGTCAGGCCGGCCGGCAGCATGACGATGAGCCGGTCACCTTCGCGGCGGGCCGAGATCGTGCGCCGGCGGCGGGCACTGCGCCGGATCTCGATATCGGGAGTCGTCATATCTCGCAACCCTAATCTCGCGCGCCGACGCGCCTGAGCTCATTTCACGCATGGATCCGTGAGCGTGAACTAGGGTGACGGGTGACGCCGAGGCCTTCCTCGGCGACCGAAGCCGAAAAACCGACGAAGGAGCAGTCATGTCCGACGAGACCTACAAGGGCGAGTTCTACTGCGTGAAGTGCAAGGCGAAGCGCGAGGCGGAGGGCAAGGTCGTCACCACCGAGAACGGCCGCCGGATGGCCAAGGGCAAGTGCCCGGTCTGTGGCACGAACCTCAACCGCATTCTCGCGAAGGCCTGAGCCCTCGCAGCCTCGAAGGGGCGTTATCCACAACATTGTGGATAACGCCCCTTTGTTGTCGCACCCACCTGTCAGGCTGATCTCATGGGCGGAGAGAACGCCGCCTCCGGATCGAGCAGGGGGTGCGTATGTCGTTGCAGTGGCCGCGATTGCGGGATCGGGTCACGCCCTTGGTGCGCTTGGATGGCACCGTCCAGTTCGGCCTCATCCCGGGCCACGGATTGCGGCTGGGCGGCCTGACCGAGGGGGAAGTCGATTGGCTGCGAAGCCTCGACGGCGCGGCCGATCCCCTCGTGCGCGGCCGGCGCGCGGGTCTGGATCCGCGCCGATTGGGGGAGGTCCTGACCGCCCTGGAGAGGGCGGGCCTGCTGCATACCGGAGGCGATGGGTTCGATCCAGCCGGCGGGCGGGCTGCCGCGTCGGCACGCATCTGGATCGAGGGGACCGGGGTTGCGGGCGGGCCGCTGCAGGAGTTGTTGCACCGGGCAGGGATCTCCGACGTGGCACGCCTGCCTCGGCACGGCCCGCTCCCGCGCTATCGGCGCGTCCCTGATCTGGTGATTCTGCTCACCCAAGGTCCAGCGCTCAGCCCGGATGCGGTGCGCTGGCGCCAGCGCCGAGTCCCGCATCTGCCCCTGGCCCACCTCGTCGGCGGCGCCGTCATCGGACCCTTGGTGCCCGCGGTGGGTGGGCCGTGCTTGCGCTGCATCGACCTGGCCCGAGCTGACCGCGACCCCTCGTGGAGCACCATCGCGGCACAGTCCCGCATCGGGGCAACGCCAGCCCTGGCCGAGCACGTCGGAGATGACGCCGAGGCGAGCATCGCGGCGGGCATGGTCGCCCGGCTGGTGTTGAGCTTCGTGGCGGGTGCCGCCATCCCGCCGGGACTGACCTTGGAGGTCGGCTCGCCGTGGCCGGCCGTGCGGCAATACCAGTGGGACAGGCATCCGCAATGCCCCTCGTGTTCCACAATCGACGATTCCCGGATGACAATGGGCGCGTGAGTGATCTGCCCCGCCGCACGGCCAAGCGCACCGCACGACTGGCGTCGCTGCCTCTCGGCATGGCCGGTCGCGGGGCGATCGGACTAGGCAAGCGGGTCGGGGGGGCGCCGGCGGAGCAGGTTGCCGCGCAGTTCCAGGCCAAGACCGCCGAGCAACTCTTCACGGTGCTCGGCGAGCTCAAGGGCGGGGCGATGAAGGTCGGCCAAGCCCTGTCGGTCATGGAGGCGGCGATGCCTGAGGAATGGGCCGGCCCCTATCGCGCCACCCTGACCAAGCTGCAAGAAGCGGCTCCCCCGCTCCCGCCCGAGCAGGTCCACGCCGTGCTGGCACGAGAGCTCGGACCGCGCTGGCGCACGGCCAAATTCGCGCACTTCGACGACATACCGGCGGCGGCTGCCTCGATCGGCCAGGTGCACAAGGCGACTTGGCGCGACGGCCGGACGGTGGCCGTGAAGATCCAGTACCCCGGAGCGCGCGAGGCCTTGCTCAGCGATTTGAAGCAGCTCTCGCGGGTGGCGCGGCTAGCCGCCGGATGGGTTCCCGGCTTGGACATCAAGCCGGTCATGGCCGAACTCCAGGCGCGGATGAGCGAGGAACTCGACTATCTGCTCGAAGCCGAGCACCAGCGGGCCTTTGCCCACGCCTTTGCCGACGATCCCGACTTTGCCGTCCCCTCGGTCATCCATGCGACCCCGCATGTCCTGATCAGCGACTGGCTGCCGGGTGTTCCGCTGTCGCGGATCATCGCCGAAGGCGATCAACCGACCCGCAATGCCGCGGCCCAGCTCTATTTGGAGTTCCTCTTGGCCGGCCCTGCGCGCGCAGCCCAGTTGCACGCCGACCCGCATCCTGGCAACTTCCGGATCACGCCCGACGGACGCCTCGGCATCCTCGATTTCGGCGCGGTGAACCGGCTGCCGGGCGGGCTGCCACCGGCCATGGGCCGGCTCCTCACCCTCGCCCTGGCCGGCGACGCCGAGGGGCTGGTGGCCGGCCTGCGCACCGAGGGCTTCATCAAGTCCAGCATCGAGGTCGACGAGGCGGACCTGCTCAGCTATCTGTCGATGTTCATCGAACCGTTGACCTATGAGAACTACAAATTCGATCGGGCCTGGCTGCGCTCAGTCACGGTGCGTATCAACGATATTCGCCGACCGGACTGGGTGGTCGGGATGAAACTCAATCTCCCCCCCGACTACTTGCTGATCCACCGGGTCTGGCTCGGCGGCATCGGTGTGCTCTGTCAGATCGGTGGCGAACTCTCCCCGCGCGACGCACTCGCGGCGCACCTGCCGGGCTTCGACATCCGCGCGATCCCGCCGGGTCGCTGAGTCCCCCGGCTCGCCATCGCGGCGGCGTCAGATCCCCGTCGCCGCCGTCTTGGCGGCGGCCTTTGCCGATTTCTTGAAGTCCCGCACCTTCTGCAACGACTCCGGGTCCACGACATCGGCGACCGAACGGAAGGAGCCCTCCTCGGCATACGGTCCGATGATCTCGCGCCACCCCGGGGACTGGATCCCGAGCTGCTTGGCGAGCAGAGCAGCAAAGATCTTTGCCTTCTGCTCGCCGAATCCGGGCAATGCCTTGAGTCTCGTGAGCAGCTCGCGGGTGTCGCTGCTGGTGGTCCAGATCGCGCCCGCATCCCCGTCGTATGCCGTGACCACAACCTCCGCGAGGGCCTGCACCCGCCCGGCCATCGAGCGCCCATAGCGATGAATCGCCGGCGGTGTCGCGCAGAGGTCGGCAAAGGCTTGCGGGTCGGCGGCCGCGATCGCGCGCGGGTCCAGGGTGCCGAAGCGGTCGAGGATCTTGGCCGGCCCCGCGAAGGCGCGCTCCATGGGGAACTGCTGGTCAAGCAACATCCCCACCAGCAGCCCAAAGGCATCCGTGCTCAGCACCTCGTCGGCGTGCTCATCCTGCGCAATCCTGATCCGCGACATGCCGCCCAGGCTACGCGCCCCCGCCTCGCCCGCCCGCCCGGCCCGCTGGGGCCGCGCCGGGCCCAGACCAAATGGCAGTACTCGCCGTGCCGCATAACTCGGAGCGTGCAGATCATGCGGTACGCGCAGTACTGCCGTTTGGTCTGGGCGTTGGATCGGTCAAACCTGGTGGATGGGTCTGGCGGGAGCCCGAGCCAGTGTGGGTGGGGTGGGGCGCCCACTGGATGGGTCTGGCGGGATCCCGAGCCAGGGAGCCGGTGAGGGTGGGGTGGGGCGCCCACTGGATGGGTCTGGCGGGAGCCCGAGCTTGCGAGGGCGGATGGAGGTGGGCGCCCCACCCCACCCTCACCGGCGACCACCCACACCGGCGACCACCCCGTCCCCACAGGCGGGCGGCAGGCGGAAGGCGTCAGCGGGCGGCGGGCGGAAGGCGTCAGCGGGCGGCGGAGCCCTCGACGTAGTCCGCATCGCGGGAGGTGTCGACCCAGGCCATCAGCTTGCGCAGTTCGCGGCCAGTGGCTTCGATCGGGTGGGCGGCACCCTTGGCCCGCAACGCCTTGAACTCGGGAGCACCGGCATCCTGGTCGTCGATGAAGCGCTTGGCAAAGGCGCCATTCTTGATATCGGCAAGCACCGCCTGCATGTTCTCCTTCACGGAGGGGTCGATGACGCGCGGGCCGGAGACGTAGTCGCCATACTCCGCCGTGTCGGAGACCGACCAGCGCTGCTTGGCGATGCCGCCT
>Ga0075163_10013010_pt1 | contig 10822 bp, 8 predicted proteins | sample JI1023141ADNA_FD_71478 | JGI IMG/M metagenome (GOLD analysis project Ga0075163, IMG submission 71478) | Wastewater effluent complex algal communities from Wisconsin, to seasonally profile nutrient transformation and Carbon sequestration -... | ecosystem: Engineered > WWTP > Effluent > Algae... | reverse complement strand
CATTTTTATTGCAGCAGGAAATTCCGATAAAATATTTACCCGAAAACTAAAATTGGGCAAAGACCGAAGCAGAAACATAGAAACTGCAAGCATCTTTGCCCTTTTGCTCGCAAGAGAGTGGATACTTTCGCCAAAGTAAGGGGTAAATTCATCTGGATGCCTTTGGTTTTGCTTCGGCAAATTACTTTGGTTCTGATTTGAAATTTATCCTTAAAAACCATCTGCCTTACTACCAAAAGCACTTGTGAACGCCGCCATTTTGCTTACCTTTGTAGTTGGTCGGGGATTCTGAATTAGAACTTAAACCACCTAAACATTCATACAAAAATAAATCACATATGGCTCGAGTCGAACTGATTATGCCCAAAATGGGAGAAAGTATTATGGAAGCCACCATATTGAAGTGGGTAAAAAAAGAAGGAGATGCCGTTGGACTGGATGAAACCATTCTGGAAATAGCCACGGACAAGGTGGACAGCGAGATTCCATCCCCATCCGCCGGTGTGATTGGTAAGATCCTTTTCAAAGAAAATGACGTAGTTCCCATCGGCACCATCATCGCCTATATCGAAACCGATGCATCCGCCGTGGCAGTAAGCCCTCCTCCACCAGCAGCTCCTGCTCCTGCTGTTGCTAACGAAGCTCCGGCAACAGTTGTTGCGCCTCCTGGAGTCGTAAGTACGCCTGTAGTTGCATCAGAACCCATTAAATCCGGAGAAGACAGGTTTTATTCTCCCCTGGTCAAAAGTATTGCCAAAGAAGAAAATATTTCCCAAAGCCAGTTGGATCAAATCGCAGGTTCTGGTCTGGGAGGTCGCGTGACCAAACGGGATATTCTGGAATTTATCAGTCAGGGTAAACCCTCTACAGCCTCACAAGCACCCGCTGTTTCTGCACCCGTGGAAGCACCCGCTGCCAAACCTCAGGCACCGGCCATATCCATTGGTGGCAATGTAGAAATCATTGAGATGGATCGCATGCGTAAACTCATTGCGGACCACATGGTGATGAGTAAATCCGTATCCCCGCACGTTACTTCTTTTGTAGAGATAGACATGACGCCTGCTGTGTTGTGGCGCGACAGAGTGAAGGACAGTTTTCAGAAAAAATATGGACAGAAAATTACCTTCACGCCCATCTTTGTAGAAGCTGTGGCAAAAGCCATCAAAGACTTTCCATTGATCAATATTTCCGTGGATGGAACCCGCATCATCAAAAAGAATGACATCAACATCGGTATGGCGGCAGCACTGCCTTCAGGAAATCTCATCGTTCCGGTCATTAAAAATGCAGACCGTTTGAATTTGGTGGGTTTGACCTACGCAGTCAACGACCTTGCTGACCGCGCCAGACAAAACAAACTAAAGCCTGAGGAAATTCAAGAGGGAACCTTTACCATCACCAACGTGGGTGGTTTTGGTAACATCATGGGTACGCCCATCATTAATCAGCCCCAGGTGGCTATTTTGGCTACCGGTGCCATCAAGAAAAAACCTGCCGTAATAGAGACACCAACAGGAGATACCATTGGTATTCGTCACATGATGTTCCTGTCGCTCTCCTACGACCACAGGGTAGTGGACGGATCTTTGGGTGGCAAATTCCTTCGTAAAGTAGGTGACTACCTGGAGCAATTTGACATCAACCAAAGTATCTGAGCACGCTTATGAGCCGGATGTTTTTTTGCGCTCTGTTGTCCTTGCTTTTGGTAAGGATGCACGCGCAATCAGAATCCATCCGGACCGCAAAAAAATATTACGCACAGGAGGATTATTACCATGCCGGTATCTTATTTGAACAATTCTTCAACAAAGTAAAAAAAGACAAAAGCGACCTGTTGATTGCGTCCAAATGTTTTTACGAAAGCAACCGTTTGGATCGCGCTGCGGAAGGATTTAACCTGCTGAGTAAATCCAAAAAATACCGCAAAGAATCCTATCGTTATCTGGCTCAGATTCATCAGTATCAAAGAAATTTTCGGCAGGCCATTTTTTACCACAAAAGATATTTGAGCTTACTGGACCGTGATAATCATGAGCGGCCAAAGATTTATGCCCAGATTGAACACTGCACTAAAGGACTCGAAATCCATAAAAAAGAACCGCTTGCCATTGTAGAATCCATCGGCCCCGAAATCAATACACACGAAGATGAGTTTGCCGCATTCCCCAGCGTAAATTATCCCGGCAAATACTATTTCAGCGCAGTCAAGGAAAACAATGAAGGTGGTAAAAGAAATGAAGAAGGGGTATTGGATAAAACCAATGGTCGTTTTCGTGCAGATCTGTTTGTGATTGAAGAAGCCAGGGGAAACTGGTCCTCGATGAAAGATCTGAATCCACTCCTCAACAGCAGTAAACATGACATAATCCTTGATTTTGCCAAACACGGTGAGGTGATGATTTTCTTCCAGGGCTGGGATGAAAAAAAAGGCATTGCCAGTGTAGATACCTTTACCGGCAATAACAGAAAGTATAAATTCTCCAAATTCGAATCCACCTTTCAACCAGAGATTGGTGACCATAGTCTGTGTATTTTTCAGGATTCCGTGATGATTTTCAGCAGTGCCCGTACGGGAGGTTATGGTGGATATGACTTGTACATCAGTGTGTTCAGAAAAGGCCATTGGTCGCAAGCCAGCAATCTGGGTCCAGACATCAATACTTACTACAATGAAACCACCCCATTTTTAGCCAATGATGGTCTGACCCTGTATTTTTCTTCCAATCATTCCGGCAGTATGGGTGGCTTTGATATTTACAGAACAAGATTTGGTGCGGAAGAAGGTAAATGGCAGACACCTAAAAATCTGGGGGTGCCCATCAACAGCGCCGGTGATGATTTGCATTTTAAATTGACCTCGGATGGGATTGCAGGCGTGTTTAGCTCTGACCGCAAAGAAGACAATCAGGGTAAAAGAGATATCTACATTGCCTATTTCAAAGAAGACCTCGAGGAACAATATTATCCACCCAATGGAAGTGCAGTCACTCAATGGATTCAATTTAACGAACCTTTGAGAAAAAACAAACAGACACAGGAATTCACGGAAACACCTGAGAAATCACTTCCAATTAAAACGGAAATTAAGCTGGATGCTATTGTGGATCAGGGAGACGATTTTCTCAAAGACGAGCGCAACCGCAATACGCTTGCAAAGCTGGTGGAACTTCTGCAAAAATATCCCGGACTTCGTCTGAGGATTACGGGACATTCCTTCGAAGACAGTCCCGAAACGCTGAATCTATATTTTTCCATGAAAAAAGCCCGCCAGGTTAATGATTATCTTATCAGCAAGAACATCCCACAAAGCAGAATAGAATTAAGATCTGCAGGTCGATCCTTTCCTATTGTCAAAACAGAAATCAACGGAATCCCTTATCCTGCTTCACAAAAAGTCAACAAACGTGTAGAACTGCAATTGCTGGGAACAGAGACTACGGACCTGCTTGTAGGTTATAACATGCCAGGGATCAACGAAAGCCTGCTGGAGAACAACCAGGAAACCAGAGCGCTGTTTCAGACCGGATTGTTCTATTCGATCCTGCTTGGAGAATCTGCGCAAGTGCTCAATCACCCTGTATTACAAAAGGGAAATGAACAGTTTTTTGCAGAAAGAAACCCAAGGAACGAAAAGATAAGTTACTATTGTGGATTGTTCAGAACTTTCCGGGAGGCTAAAAACTTCCTAAACCAGAATACCAGTGAAAAAAGCAGTAACATCCGTGCCTTTCTCGATGGTAAAAAACTGGAAAGAAACGAGCTGATTAATTTTGTGGATAAATACGATGATCTGATTTTACTGATAAACGAATACAACAAAAACCAATAAAATCGAAGTGGCCAAACTTGATTTTCTACGCGAGGGGATAAAAAACATGCGAACCATCGGTTCTGTGAGCAGATCGTCCGGCTTTGTGAGCAAGACCATGTTGGACGCTGTGGACTTTAACCTTGCCAGGGTAGTTGTAGAGTTAGGGGCCGGTGATGGCGCCATAACAGAGCATCTTTTAAAAAGGCTGCATCCTGACGCCCGGCTTTTGATCTTTGAAGTGAACGCTGCTTTTTGCGAGGAATTGAGAAAACTTCCGGATTCCAGGATTACCATCATTGAAGACTCCGCTGAGCACATCGAAACCTATCTCAAAAGTCTGGAAATCGAAAGTATAGATGCCGTAATCTCCGCAATACCATTTGTGCTTTTTCCCAAAGAGTTATCCATCAATATCCTTAAGGCGGTCAAATCCTGCATGAAGCAAGGCGCCAGTTTTGTCCAACTACATTACAGTCTCTCCTTGAAAAAAATGTACGAAGAGATCTTTGGTCATGTGCGTTTTGAATTTGTCCCCATCAACATTCCTCCGGCTTTTATTATCCTTTGTAAAAAGGACTAGTTGATTTTGCGAAATTTCTTTTTAGTACCTAAACAAAGGTTTAAAAGGAGTCTCCAAAATTTATGAGGTTTAAGTAGAAAGTAAACCTCTTTAAAAGTTGGGTTAAATAGATTCTAAGACCTCTTCATATAGTTAAAGAATAATAAATTCAAATCGGCCTTTATTATATCAGTGTTAGCGTTAAGAAATGAAAACATCGGGCAATGCTCTCCCTAATTTATAGCATTGGATAAAGAATAAGTGAGTTGATCCATCTTAAATTTTCATTTATCGATTCCGATCGAAATGTGTTTATTATCCGACAGTCAATAGGCCATAAAGACAGGATAGTGCCCCTATCCTAAAAAATACTACTCATTCTGAGGGAAGATTATAAAACATATAAACCCAAAACATGGTAGTTTGAGGGTCAGACCGAAAATACACCATATGATCAAAGAAGTCTGTCCTATGCTTTAAAACAAACTGTAGAAAAAGCAGGAATTAAGAAAGCTGTCAATTTACAAAACTGAGAAATAGTATTGCTAAGCACCTCCTGGAAGCAGGAACTGATTTAAGATATATTCAAGAGCTATTAGGTTAAATCAGCAGCAAGACTGCTGAAATTTACACGCATGTCAGCACCAAGACCATACAAAAAATACCAACCCATTGGATACTTTATAAGAAAACTTAATTAATTTTGGAAAAAGATATGTACACTTTTTGTTTCACCAATCCCTCCACGATAGACAGACTCGTACCACAATGTGGCAGGTATATACGAGTTTGGAGCAAGTTTAATTAAAACCTTAGCATTGCAATAATTGCAATAAAATATAGTTAAAGAAGTTTTATTCCTATGATAAAATAATAAATAAAAATGAAAAATTATTTAAGTGCTCTTATAATTCTTTTTTTTACTATGTTAGTTACATCATGTCAGAAAGAAATTGACTGCGACATAAGTCAAAAGTTAAATGGAGTTTGGAACTGGGTTGAATCAATTGGTGGAATTGGGGGATGGACACTTACTCCAGAAAGCGAACATAAAACAAAAACAATTAAGATAGAGAATATGACTTATAGAGAATACGAAAATGATTCTTTAGTAATTCAAGCTAGGTATAATTTTATTATTAAACCAGATACTTATTATGAAACACATTATTTTATAGAACTAGAAAATGGAGGTGAGCTTGCTTTTAATATTATCGGCTCCGAACTAAAACTCTATGAACAATGCTTTGATTGTTATCATCATACTTACAAAAGGAAAGAATAAAAAAGCCTATCGCCAAAGTGGCATAGACTCTGCCCCACAATGAATCAAAAATCATTCTCTTTAAACTTATTCCGGTAATGAAAATCTAATTTACTATTTTTAGCTGTTAAACAATTGGCGTTGCAACGTTTTTGCAAAATCCATAAGCATTTTGTCCAAATAAATGACACTGCAAAAAACTAAACTAACAATATTATGAAACTAAAATCCTTACTCGGATTAATACTTATATCCTACTTTACATATGGACAAAGTAAAATAATTACAAGACTTGATGGAAGCAAAATTTCTATTTCAGAAGTTGACAAAATTGTCAAAATTCTTATGGATACGGCAAATGTACAAGGTTTGGATTTGGCAATTCTCAATAACAAGAAAACTGTTTATTTAAAATCCTATGGTTATAAAAATAAGACTAATGCAGAACTATTGGATACAAATAGTGTAATGTATGCTGCTTCATTTAGTAAAGCTGTATTTGCTTTTTTAACATTGAAACTTGTTCAAGAAAAAACAATTGAGTTGGATAAGCCTCTTTATAAATATTTAAGTAAACCAATTTCTGAATACGAATACTTTTCAGACCTAAAGTCAGATGATAGATGGAAATTAATTACAGCGAGAATGTGTTTAAGCCATACAACCGGGCTTCCAAATGTAAGATGGTTACATCCTACGACAGGAGTTGAAGATACACTTGGAATTATGAAAATTTATTTTAAACCTGGTACAAAATATGCTTATTCAGGGGAAGGTTTAAAACTTTTACAATTAGTTGAAGAAGAAATTACTCAAAAAACAGTTGAAGATTTAGCCATTGAAAAAGTTTTTGCTCCTATTGGAATGAAGAGAACTGGTTACATTTGGCACAAAGAATTCGATGACAATTTTGCAATTGGACATTTGCAGGATGGAACGCTAAACCCAAAGAAAAAACGAAAAATTCCTGTAGCAAGTGGTTCATTGGTAACAACAATTTCTGATTATTCAAAATTTATTGAGTTTGTAATGCAACAAAAAGGGTTAGACAAAAAAATGTATAACGAAATGCTGTCACCTCAAATTAAAATACATTCAAAGGTCCAATTTCCGACAATCACAGAAGAAACCACAACGGAAAACAAAGCCATAGACTTATCTTATGGACTTGGCTGGGGACTTCTAAAATGTAAATATGGTAAAGCATTTTTCAAAGAAGGACACGATGACGCCTGGAGAAATTACAACATCAATTTTATTGACAAAGGAATTTCGATTATTATAATGACTAATAGTGCAAATGGAGAATTAATCTTCAAAGAACTTTTAGAAAAACTAATTGGCGACACATTTACTCCTTGGAAATGGGAAACATATTTTCCCTACAACTATAAAAAGTAAAAGGCACAAATTCCTGACAGCCGTTTCAAGCAACTGCGAATTTTTGGTAAATTCACGTTTTCGTTTCGCAAGAATTTTTATCTTTAGCAGAAAATAATCGGTTCCTAACTTCGCAACTGAGTGAATCGACGGAACATTAGAAGTCAGGCTATAAAAACAATTCCTTATAAGTATAGTTATTTATGAACCAACTTAAAGACTATTTTAAATCCACAAAATGGTTTGCTGAAAGTGAACTTGACGATATTCTATCACATTTTACTAAACTTGACATAAAAAGGAAAGAACATATACTCCACGAAGGAGAAATCTGTAAACGGACAGCCTTTGTAGAACAAGGTTGTTTTCGCAATTATACGGTTGATGGAAACTTACATGAAAATATAAACTATTTCGGTTTTGAGGGTTGGTGGCTCGCCGACTTGCACAGCCTGGAAAATCAGACTCCGACCATTTACAATATTCAGGCTATAGAGGACAGCAGCATAAATGTAATAACCCGCAATGACTTTTTCAATCTTATGGAAAAGTATCCGAAATTTAAGGAGGGGCACATACAATTGGTGCGAAAAAGTTATGCGGCCATGATGAGCCGACTTCAAGAAATTCGTTTTAAATCAGTAGAGGAAAGATATCTAGACCTTATACAGCGACAACCTCAAACATTGCAGCGGGTTCCTTTACAATATATTGCAGCTTATTTGGGGGTTGAACCCCAATCACTGAGTCGCTTAAGAAAAAGAATTTTTGAAAAAAAATAAATTTCTTAACCGCGGTTAATCAATCACGGTCCCGAACGCAAATAGTTTTGCACCATCATTTAAAATTAAACGATATGCAAACTATTACAAAAGACATTTACAACCGCATTGACAACCAATTCTACAATGCAGAAAAAGACATCTGGTGGAATGAAAATGAATTTCTGAGCCTTTTAAAAACTTCATTCAACCCCTGCAGGTTTGGTTATTTTCTAAAACATTATACAGATGTACTAAAACAAACGGTTAATGGGAAAACCGCTTTGGACGTAGGTTGTGGTGGCGGAGTTTTAGCCGAAGAATTTGCGGCAGCAGGGTTTACAGTTACAGGCATTGATCCTTCAGAAAATTCAATAAAAACAGCCACCAATCATGCTAAAAATAACGGATTAAAGATTCAATACCACACAGGTACAGCAGAAAAACTGCCATATCCCGATAACAGTTTTGACGTGGTGTATTGCTGTGACGTATTGGAACACGTTCGGGATGTAAACATATCCATTTCGGAAATCAGCAGGGTGTTAAAAATTGGTGGCGTCTTCTTCTTTGACACTATCAACAGAACACCATTGAGCAAATTGATTATTATAAAATTATGGCAGGAATGGAAATCAACCGCACTGGTGCAGCCCGGACTTCATGTTTATGAGATGTTCATCAAACCCGGTGAACTGAAAGAGCTCTGTTTTTCTTATGGCATGGAGGTAAAACAACTCAAAGGAATGTCGCCAAATGTAAACCCAATCAAGTTGATCAGCCTTCTTAGACAGAGAGCCAAAGGCAAGCTGACTTTTGCTGAGTTCGGCAAAAAAGTAAAAATGATAGAAAGCAACGACCTAAACGTAGGTTATATGGGTTATGCCGTGAAATGCTAATCAGACAGAAAATAGTATCTAATTAAAATAACGTGTAAACTGCAAGCAAGGTATTCCCAGAATAGGAACTGACGCGATATAATGACCGTCCGGACATTTTTTTATATTTGTGCTGAACTGAATGTTAGTGCCTCTAATCATTCACTTCGGCAATACCGAAAACGTTTTAAGCCCTTTTACAGGACCGTAAAACATTGACAATAAATATTAACTTTGATAGTTATGATTTCATTAACCAGGGACATTAACTAAATAAAATGAAGACAGTATTTTTTACACTTTTGACCATCTTTCTGTCATTTGAAGTATTCGCACAGCAGTTCAAAACTGAAACAGTGTACTTTGACTACGACAAATACCACTTAACTACAGAAGCAAAGACAATTCTTGATTCTTTTTACCGTAAGCTTAAGACGGATACTTTCGACATAATTAAAATCATTGGACACACGGATGCGGATGGCAAAGACCATTACAACTTGACATTATCCAAGAACAGAACAAAAAGTGTATCTGTTTACTTGCAGTCAAAAGGAATTTCTAAGGACAAAATTCAAATTCAATTTTATGGTGAAAAAAAACCAATAGCGAAGAACGACAACGAACAAGACAAGCAACAAAATAGACGAGTTGAATTAATTTTGAAAAAGGGAAAATCAAGTGACAAGGATAACTTCGAGAAACAGGCACAACTTTTTTGTATCGCATCCAACAAAGACACAACTATAATTTGCAAGGAAGGAACAATGATTAAAATCAAAGCAAATTCCTTTATTTCTGAAAAAAATGAAAAATCCAAAAACAAAAGAATAAATTTTTTAGTAACCGAGTATTACAAAACATCAGACATCTTACTTTCCAATCTCTCCACAACATCCAACGGACAATTAATTGAAACCGAAGGTATGGTCCATATCAAGGCTAATATAAATAATCAACCATTGAAATTGCTGAAAGGAAAAACTATAGAAATTAATTTTCCAACAAAAAAGAAAGAAAATGACATGCAATTATTTTCAGGATCCTGGGAAGATAACAAGCACATTGATTGGACAGCACAATCCATGGAAAAAAATGAAAGCCAAGATTCTTTATCTATCATGGAAGAAATGCCAACATTTATTGGTGGCGAAAAGAAATTAAATGATTATTTATCTCAAACAGTGAAGTATCCAGAACAAGCAAAAAAATCAGGAGTCCAGGGAACAGTCTATATTGGCGTTGTTATCAATGAAAATGGGGCAGTAACAAAGTCACAAGTTGTAAAAGGAGTTACCTCTGAACTTGATTTGGCAGCTTTAGATGCAATTAATAAAATGCCAAATTGGATACCTGGACTTCACAAAGGAAAAAACGTGTCTGTTATTCAAACAATCTCTGTTAAATTTAATTTAAGCGACACTTCAATTGCTGGAAATGCTATTTATAATGAAAGTATTCAAAAATCATATAAGGCAGCATTAAAAAAAGCAAGTTCTGAAAACATTGTGTATTATGTTTTTAATACCACTGACTTTGGTTGGATAAACGCTGGCAGATTTATACATAAATATCCAAAAATTGATTTCGTGATAAAATTAGACAAGGACATTGAAACAGTAAAAATAATTTTTGATCGTTACAAAACCGTTGTGGATGTATTTCCTGTAAATGGGAAATACACATTCAAAGACGTTCCAGCGGGTGAAAATATTACTATTGTGGCCATTAAGCGTGTCGACAACAAACCCTATTTAGCGGTAAAGAAAATCAAGACTTCTACACTAGTTGAAACCAAATTAGTTTTTAAACCAGTGACCATGGAAATCTTAAAGACCGAAATGAAAAAACTTGACAGATTTAATAAATGAGTAAGATAAACTAGAAAATAAAAATGACTTATAACAGCTGCTGCCCAAAAGTGGGGATTAAGTAGTTAAATCAATCTTCCTGCGTCTATCAAAGTTTGAGCTAGGTGACAGTTCAGTGCTTTCGGACGCTGCGGTCAGCATAAGTCGAAATCCGCCACTGTACCAGGCAGCAAACAGTAAATTCCGGCGAAGCTGACTAATTCTTTATTTGACACATTTTCGTAAATTTGACTTTGGACCTTTACAAAATGTTAACCGGTAAGTAGGGAAAACTCCTCAAACTTTAAGCATTTTC
>Ga0075163_10013009_pt1 | contig 10823 bp, 15 predicted proteins | sample JI1023141ADNA_FD_71478 | JGI IMG/M metagenome (GOLD analysis project Ga0075163, IMG submission 71478) | Wastewater effluent complex algal communities from Wisconsin, to seasonally profile nutrient transformation and Carbon sequestration -... | ecosystem: Engineered > WWTP > Effluent > Algae... | reverse complement strand
CGAAGGTGAAACGACGGGGTCACCTCGAGCGCTGACCCTACTTTGCACGAACTCGCCGACGCCACAGCCTCGTGCAAGATCCGTTGCTCACCGTCCTGCAGTTTTGCCTACGTCTCGACACTGATGTCGAGATGGGTCCTACTTTTCATAAACCGCTGTCGAGATGCAGCCAATCTTGCACAGCGCGCATCGTATGTAACATAAACGCTGCGTTATGGGTTTCGACACAATCCGCGCCCCCGCTTATGGATTGCGCCGCAGTGGCTCGGGGGGCTCGCCCGCCGGGCCAGCCGACACGCGGGCTCCGGAAATGGGCCCCGGGGCCACGTGGCTGAACAGCTCGGGCAGGACATCGGCCGTGGAGACCCCTGCCCGATAGTCGCGGGCAAGAAAGTGCTCCGCCTGGAGCGCACCGCCTTGCGGCAGCTCTGTATCGAGTCCGCGAGGCCACGACGGTCAGAATGCGCCTATGCCCGTGACGAACCCATGGCTCGCTGAGCCGCTTCCAGACCGAGACCTACCGCGCGAGCAACTGGAGGACCGGATCCTCCAGTTGCTGTCGACGCACAACACCGCGGTCGTCGCCACCGTGAACAAAGACGGCAGCCCCACAGCGACGCCAGTGCGCTATTACAGCCTTGGGTTCGAGATCTTCTACACAAGCTGGAACGCGTCGCGTAAGTCACGCAACCTGAGGCGGGACCCGAGAGTGTCCGCGGGCATCGTGGCACCGCTGGTTGGTCAGGCCAGCAGCCGAGGCGCCCAGCTGTTCGGCACAGCGCGCACCCTGGAGCGAGACGACGCCGAGGCCGAGCAGTACTGGGAAGCCTTCCGGTGGCAGTCAGACCACGTGGAGCGTGGTCTGCCACTCAGCGAACCGCCCGTGGATCCGCTGACGATCATCACGCCCGACCGCATCCTGTACACCGAGCACTGGCTACGCCGCGACGGCTTCCGACCACGCCAGACCTGGCGGAGGGGCTAACGCGCAGGGCGCATTGCGACCGACTCCTCAGGTCGGAAGTGTCACCTCGATCCATCCGGCCATGGCGCAGGCCGCGCACCTGGCGACCTCGCAGCGGAACGGGTCCAGAAACGGCACGCCGTAGCCAACGATGTAGGCACTGGGGCTGTGGGGAGATCCGGCACTGTGCCCCAGCCCACCGCCTACGACGACCTGCGCATCCGGATCACCCACCTCCTGGAGTCACTGGAGCGCGCACCGGTTGTTGGGATCTCCGGTCACGGTGGGGCGGGCAAGTCCACCCTCGCGGCCCGCTTGATGGCCGACCTGGGCGGTCAACCCGAGCAGGTCGTCAGGACGGACCGCTTCTATGCCGTGGACGCAGGACCGGGTTCCGGCTTGTTTAACCTGCACGACTGGCCAGCACTGCTCGACCTACTGAACCTCCTGCGCGCGACCCCCAATCCGCCACGGCTCGTCTACCCCGTCCGGACCTACGACGGCGCCCAACGCACGTGCGACGAGCCCATGCCACCGGTGGTGATCGTCGAGGGCATCAGGTTGCTACGCCCGGAAACGATGCCGCTGCTGGACCTTGCGGTGTGGATCGACCTGTCGCCGGAGTTGGCAGGCCGCCGGGCCGTCGAGCGCAACCGCAATCAAGGCGACACCAGCGCCGAACTTGACCTGTGGCGTACCAAGTGGATCCCAGAGGCGCATGCCTACGCCCAGTCGACGAATCCAGATCGCTTGGCGCACTTGGTCATCGGTCATGAAGGCACCACCTGAGGCGGGCTGGGCCCTTGCCCCGACGGGCGTGGGACCGGCTCCTCACCACCATCACCCAAAGCGACGCGTCATGAACCCCACCGGCCACCGGCGCGCATAAATGCCCATCTGCCTGCGCTACCCAGCAACACCTGCAGCGAAGTGAGCCACGGCAGCCGCGACGGCCTCGTGCTGTTGAACCGACGTGCGCCAGTCGGCGACCTCAAGGCTGTGGTCGGCCCCTTCGATCTCTAGGACCTGTCCGGTGCCGCGAAACCCTGTCTGCCACGAGATGTCCGCAGTACCCCCGACAACCAAGTTGTGAGTCGGATACTCGCGGATCCGCTGAGCGAGCGCATCGCTGTGGCCCGGCAGCGGGTACGCGCCAGCCGCCTTGAGGACGGGCGTGAGCCAGACGGCCGGGTACCCCTTCTCGGCCCCCCAATGAGCGGCCAGCGTCCCCAGGGACTTGGCCACGATGAGGACTGGCTCTGCGGGCCGCTTCCTCTCATCCAATTGCTGGGCGACGTCCGTGATGAATGCATGCGGCTCAGCAGGGACGGCGGACAGGTCCCACTCGGCCTGCAGCACCGTCCATCCAATGGATTGCAGAGCCCGCGTTGTCCACGCCAACAGCGACATGTCGCACGAATACGCCCGACCCGGGAGCATGAGGACGGTGCCTCGTCGGTCGCCCCCTGGGTAGGACACCTGAACCTCGCGAACTGTGAACTCATGCTCGGCCATCGCGACCCCCATCATTGCTGTGACGTCATGTCCGCTTCGGACAGTACCGGCGAGTTTGACCAGACTGCATGCGCTGGCATCAGCGTGGGGAGCCTGGCGAGGTTGAGCGGACCGCGGTGCGTGAGCTGGTCAAGGCTGCTCGCGCCCGCGGGGAGGGCCTCACGGGCCCGGACGAGCTGCGGAAGTCGATCACCAAGCAGGTGCTCGAGGCGGCGCCGGAGGAGGAGTTGACCGAGCACCTTGGTCACGAGAAGCACCGCGCGCCCTCTGGTGGCCGCCGGGACTTTTGTCCGAGTGCGGCGGGCAAGGGAGTGCTCCGCTCGGGGCGCACCGCGAAGGGTTGGCCGTGTTACCGGACAAGCCGCAGACAGTGCAATGAGTGGACCGCAAAGGGCCGTTCACGACGCACGGGCGAGTGCCCATACCAGATCTTCGTGAAGCTCGGCGACCTGTCGGAAGGTCGACGCAAGCACCGCCCGGTCCTCACGAACCGCGGCGTACTGCGCCTTCCCCAGGGCACGTGCCTGATGGACCAACACACTGGCGATCGCGGGCCAGGCGTGGAGCTCGCCTGCGGCATCCACCCGCCGGCGGGCTCCCAGACGGAGCGAGAAGCTCTGCAACACCGGCAACGCGGGTACGCCGAGACCGAGATCGGCGCGATCCGCCAGGCCGCGCAGCACGTCGACTGTCTGTTCGCCTCTGCCGTGGTCTCCTCGAGCCCATTGGTGGGCCCGCGGCACCAAGTCCCGAACGGCATCCTCTGGGGTGCGCGCCGACACGCGACGGAAGTTGCAGCGCAGCGGGAACCGCCCGGTGCCGTAACCAATGGTGTCGCTGCCCCACGCCGCCGCGAACGCATGACGTGGCAACCAGGCGTACGGGTGCCCCTGAGGGTCGTGCATCGTCACCCCGTCCGCTCCCACGTCCAGGACAGCAACGAAGTGGTCCGCGCCGATTGGCCGGTCCGAGCCTGGCTGGTGAAGCAGCAGTCCCATCTCCAATGGACCGACGAACACCGGCCCGTCTGCACACAGTGCATCGAGGCGCTCGAACGCCTCCTCCGCGGAGGTGAACGTCTCACGGTCACAGTCCCAGCCGAGCAGCGCCAGCGCTTGGTCGAGACCCGTGTCTGGATCCCAACCGGCGGGGTCGAAAAGCGGCAGCGGACCAACCATTTGGAACCCGAAGGGCGACCCCGTGAGGGTCTCAACCAGCCCCGGTCGCCACGCACCGCCGACCACCATGCTCAGGCTGTTGGCGTAGCAATACGGGCCAGACCCCACGTATCCGTTCACCGTTCCAGCATGCCATCAGGCGCGGGAGCAAACCCGACGACGTAAACCCGTCCGGAAACGCCGCCGGTAGTGCGCGGGCCGAGCTACTTTGCACCGCCAGGTCGAGCACGTCATCGTCTGTACGGTTATCGCTCCGCGCAGCCGACGCCAACGGCATCGACGTATGCCCGTGGCCGACATCCGGGCATCTCAGGTCAACGCAGGTCGACATCAACCTCTCCCGCAACGGCCTCGACCATGGCGATGAGTCGACTCGTTCGGGAGGGCATGGTGTCGCGGTAGTTGGCGATTGTCGCCAGGCCAGGGCCGACGAAGGCCCAAGCCCTGGCTCTGACCCAGGTGGCCTCGTCCGATCCGGACGCGACGCGCAGGATGTCGCGTGCGGGTGCGTCGAGCAGGCTCCATGCGTAGAGCAGGTCGGCGGATCGGTCCCCGATGCCGATGCCGCCGAAGTCGATCACTCCTGCCAGGCGTCCGTCGCGGTGGGTGAGGAGGTTCTCGGCGGACAGGTCGGTGTGCACCCAACATGCACTTTGGGTGGCGGGCGGGACGCGGCGAAGCCGGCGCCAGGCTTCGCGCACGCGTTCCGGGTCAAAGAGGTCCGCCAGGTCCGTGGCCGCCTGCTCGGCCCAGGCGTCGATCACGTCCGTGACCGGCTCGCCACAGCGGTATCCCCACATGTCGGCGCCGTACTGGCCGCCGGGCGCATCGACTCCGTGCAGGCTCTGCAGAAAGTCGCCGAGGCTCTGGGCAAGCCTTGCCTGCTCCGCCTCGTCCAGAGTTCCCGGCGATTCGCCGGGAACCCAGGACAGGACCGCCCAGGGGCGAGGGAACACCCGGCTCGCGTCACCGGAGGCGATGACCTCAGGAACGGGCGCGGCCAGGTGGGGGGCAAGGGGAGGCAGCCACCTGATCTCCTTGAGGAGGTCAGGCACGTACCGATCCGCTCGGGGCAAGCGCACGGCCATCTCGTCCCCCAGGCGAAAGACCCAGTTGCTGCTGCCTGATGCACTGCTCGCTCGGACGGGCAGGTCGGCCAGGTGCGGTGCCTGATCGGCAAGCAACTTCGTCACGACATCAGGGCCCGGCGCACCAGTGGTCGACTCGGTCGAGGTGACTTTCACCAGCCCATGATCGTCACCTGGGGCGGCGGCGCAAACTGACTTTGCCGACTTCCGAGTGGTTGCGATCCGCTGGAGCGCCACGATGCTGAGCGTGCGATTCACGGACGAACGTCGGTTGGCCCTCACGCGTGGCGCCGCGGCGCGACCAGGGCCTGCGAGACTTCTGGACGTGGAGCCTGAGCCGGACCGGATGCAGCGCGCCGTCGTCCTGATCACCTCTCGCCTCGTCCTGACCTCGTGGCTGGTGGACGACGTCGAGTCCCTGCACGAGGTCCACTCCGACCCCGAGACGATGAGGTTCGTCCGCAATGGCCGTCCCGAGTCAATCGACGAGGTGTGGCGTCTCGTGGGCGAGTACATCGCTGAGGATGCCGCTCGCGGTTGGACCAAGTGGCGCCTCGCGGACCTCGACGGCCAACTGGTGGGGCGGGCAGGGTTCGGTGGGACCGCCGAGCGCCGAGAACTCGGCTTCGTCATCCGGCGCGACCGCAGGGGAGCCGGGCTCGCCACCGAGATCGCTGCGGCTCTCGTGGGCTGGCATCTGGCGAACACGGTGGATGTGCCACTTTGCGCCATTGTCGAAGTTGGCAACAACGCGAGTGCGCGGGTGCTCGAGAAGGCGGGCTTTCGGGAGACCGGCCACGAGGACCACAACGGCATCCACTGTCGAGCGTTCGCGCATCCACTGACTCCGGATCAGGAAGCCGCCAGAGGCAACGACCTCGCCGTGCTGCGGCCCTACCGATCAGCCGACTACAGGTCGACACGTGCTGTCTTCGCAGCCGCGATCACGCGGACGGCCGCGGCGTACTACACCCCCGAACAGGTCAACGCGTGGTGCCCCACATCCTCGATCACGCTGCATGGACGCAGCCCGCGAAAGGGCGTGGACGATAGTGACTGAGCACGACGGGACGGTCGTCGGATTCGCTGACCTGACCGACGACGCGGAACTCGACATGCTCTTCGTCCATCCGGACTTCGGCCGTCGCGGCGTCGCCCGGGCACTGGTGACGGCTGTGCTCGACGAGGCACGACGCCGCGGTCTGCGCCGAGTCACCACCCGCGCCAGTCACGCAGCACGACCAGCCTTCCAGCGGTTCGGCTTCGTCGTCGACCGCGAGAACCTCGAAAACACCATCCGAGGCGTCAACGTCCCGAACGTCGACATGCACATCGACCTTGCGAAGACATCGAGCGAACTATCCGACCCGGGGACCGAGTGGCATGCCTCGCGCGCTTCCGCCAGCTGATGCTGCGCAAGCGCGAGGGGTTCGGCGTCGGCTGGGCCCTTCACCGAGGGCAGCACGGCGGTATCCGTTTCGGCGTGACGACGCGGCAACCCGCAAGACATCCAGAGGCCCGCTGCCTCGCACATCGTTCCCACAAGGAGCGGTCAGGTGTCCTGGGGGTGCCACGTTTGTCGGGGGCGGTATCCCGATCGGCGGAGCCAGTGGTCGGTGTAGAGGATTCGGAGTGGCGTGATGATGGTCAGCGGGTCGCTAGGTAGGTCGCTGAGCGATTTGCCTTGCTCGACATGGTCCGACTGCCACCGAGCGGCCTCCCAGTAGGCGGCCGCTTCCGGGTTGTCCCGCTCGATGGTGCGGGCGGTGCCGAACAACTGGGCGCCTCGGCTGCTCGCCTGCCCGACCAGCGGGGCGACGATGCCAGCGGAAACCCGCGGGTCGCGACGAAGGTTGCGGGACTTCACCGAGTCGTTCCAACTGGTGTAGAAGATCTCGAGGCCAAGGCTGAAGTACCGCACGGGGGTCGCGGCAGGGCTTCCGTCCCGGTTGATCGTGGCGACTACCGCCAGGTTGTGCGTCGAGAAGAGATTGAGGATCCGCTCCTCCAAGATCTCGCGAGGAAGGTCGCGATCGGGTGACGGCCCGGCGAGCCAGGGATTGGTCAGCGGCATGGGCCGACGCTAGCGCCCGCGCGAAGCACAACCGAGCGCGGAGGCGGACGGGCGTTCCGTGCCCGTGGGTCAGGACTCTCTCTCGCTGGCCGACGTGCCGCGTCTAGAGCGTCGACGTGGGGAATCGCCCCTGTGTCGCGTTCACGAGGGCCCTGTGCACTGAATGATGGGCGAGAGGAGGCAACTGACCGGTGTCGAACCAGCCGATGGCCACGTGCTCGTCGGGCGCCAAGTTCTCAGGTGTCCCCCGCCAACTGCGAACCAGCCATGCACTGATCTGCGCTGGATCCTCGGCTGGGCCGGCCACCACCCGGTCTAAGAGCAACACCGATTCAATCGCAATCGTGACGCCCAGCTCCTCCCGGAGTTCCCTCGAGAGGGCTTCCAGTTCGGACTCGCCTGCCTCGACCACTCCACCCGGAAGGTCCCACACACCTGGGTAGGCGCGCTTGTTCGGGCTCCGGTGTGCGAGCAGGACACATCGGTCAACGACGAGCGCCCCGAGAACGACGTTGTGCATCGGACCATCAGAGCACGAAGAGCCGTCAACGCGCGGTCCGCCCCTGTGGGTGGCCCATCACCGGGTCAGGCCGGGCGAGAGCCACGACATGCTCCACCGAGACCCGTTCACTCTCATGATGCCGAGGAAGGAGCAGGTCCGCCCGGCGGCCCCGCGAGAAACAAGGTGGTGACCCAGGTGATCGCCACGCTCCCGCCGGCCCCGTCGACGACCCCGGCCAGCCGGTCGAGCAGCACCCGCCGCCGCTGGACGTCCAAGCCCTGGTACGGCGAGAAGGTCGTGACCAGACGGCAGACGTCGCTCGTCGAGAGGTCCTGCGTCACGTCGTGATGGCTGGCGGTGACCGGCCCGAAGTATCCGCTGTCGTCCAGGTCCTCGGCGATCCAGTCGTTGTGTCGGGGCCGCTGGGGGTACTCCACGGACCGGAAGGCGTCGTTGATCCGGCTCTCGAGCGCGGGGTCCTGCCACCGGTTGACCCGACCGACGAGGGCCAGCACCCCGTCCGGCGCGAGCAACCCGGCCGCGATCCGGCTGCGCTGAGCGGGCAGCAGGTGCCAGACCATGGCGCCGAACACGAGGTCGAACGTCCCGGGCTTTGCGCTCGCCCACTCCTCCAAGGGTGCCTGCACGACCGTGGCACTCGGCACACGCTCGGTCAGCTCGCGCGCCATGTCGGCCGAGGGCTCAACGCACACGAGTCGTCCGGTGACCGGGGCGATGACCCGGGTGGCCTTTCCGGTGCCCGGGCCGATCTCGACAGCGCGGGCAGGGCGCCGACCGAGCCACTGCATGACTGCGGTGGCGATGGAGTCGCGGTACCCGGGACGCAGCTCCTCGTAAGGGCCGCTCGCCCACACCGGGCGGGGCGCGTCCATCACCGCGTGGTCCCGACGTCAAGGTGTGCCGAGCGAAGAGCCCGGAAGCGACGGAGCGCGTCGTCGGCCACGACCTGCGCGGGTGGTGCAGCATCGATGACGACGAGGGCCCTGCGTCGGGCAGGGCGTGGGCTCGCCACGCAAAACCTCGTGTGGACGCCCACGTTGTTGACGTCGTTGATCGCACGCCGTGTTCGCGAGTCCTCGATGGCGATCCACCGCGCCTCGAACGCTGCAACGTAGTCGCCGAACACCTGACCCTGCACCCACCGGAGCCTACGATGCGGCGCCGACCTGGGCGTCGCACTGATGCCGTTGAGTGTCTCGGTCATCGGTGACCAGCCTTCCTCGCCGACTCTCATCGACGTGCCTGACCAGAACACTTGTCTGACACTCCCTCGTTCCCCGGTCAGGCCCAGCGAGCCATTGCTGTGGCCGTGCCGGGTTTGTCGACGGTGAAGCCAGCGTCGCGGATGCTTACCGGGGCGGATCGGGACATTGCGGCCCAGCGGGTCGGGGCCGGGTGCTCGATGTCCACCGGGTATCCCTTACGGGCCCAGGCAGCCAGCCGTTGCTTCGACATCGTGTGCAGCGCGACCTGCGCAGCGTGACCGGCCGCAACAGCGGCCTTGCCGATCGGCAGATGAGAGGTTGGGTTGATCGAAATGATGACCGGTCCGTTCGGAAGGGCGATCGCGACCTGGTTGCTGTCGGGGTCGACCAGTTCGGTTTCGGCCAGTTGCAGTCGTGAGATGGACCGCGGCAGGTCGTGCACCGGTCCGGGAACCAGGGCGCGGACGGTGGCAGTCCCGACGGTCACTGTCACACCCGGCTCGGAGCTCGCCCGGCGGAATGCCGTCGGGTGCCCTCGCCGGGAATGCTTGTGGATCGCAATGTCGGTCCAGGCGGTGACCTGCTCGTGCCACGGCCCTCCCGGTTGGGCGCGGTGATCGTTCAACAGGGTCACGGTCGCAACAGCGTGAGCAGCGCACACGTCGGTGCGGGTCGGTGGGGTGGACTTCTGGATGCGGGTGACCAGCTGCATCGAGCGGGCGACGCCGCTCATCGAAGAGTCTCCTCAGTGGCCGTCCATGCAGCCACCACGAAGGGGATGCTGAAGGAGATCCCTTCGACACCAGCGACAGCCCTGGTGCTGACTCGCATCGCGGTGTTCATCGGACCTTTCCGAGGGTCTGGCAGGCCGCCTTCTCGCAGCCGGCGCGGTACAGCCCGGTCATGCCCTTGATCACGGCCGGTGTCTCGCGCGGCGCGACGACTCAGCCCTGCAGGTCGGATCCGCGCCGGATGTCGTCGTGCAGGCCACCGCTCGGGCTCTGCGCGTTGGAGTTTGACGACGCCGGGCAATACCTCGCGATCGAGGTGGCAGTCTGGGGTCGCGCTGCTCGTCATGGTCATGAAAACGATACGGGCGGGAGTCACCTCCGGGAGGCCCGAATCGTGGCCAGATCGTCAACGCGGTGTGGCAGCTCACGGTGCCCCACCTGGTCGCGTCTTCCTGCTCCAGGTGGGTGAACTCCTTGCTGCACGGGGCGGGCACCGGTGACGACGCCAAATGGGCTTGGCGGGCACTGCTCAGCTGGGGCGAGAGAACTGGGTGATCTGAGCGACGGCGGTGAACCCCAGCCGTCGGTACAGTGCAGCGCCTGAGTCGCTCGCATCCAGACATGCGCGTGTCGCGCCCTCCAGCACTGAGGAGCGCAGCGCGGCCGCAGTCATCGCCAGCCCGACGCCGCGGCGCCGCCAGCCGGGGTCGGTGTTGACGAAGAACGCGTACGCGTAGGTCCCGAAGGTCCGAGATCCGCTCGTACCCCGCACGATGCCGTCCTGGTCAACCGCTGCGAAGAGCAGGGGATCGCCCGGCAGTGATTTCAGGTACGAGGCGAGGGCATCGGATGACGCATCACTGGCTGACGTTGCTCTTGCGGCGGCCGCAACAGCCTCCTTCAGTGGCACGCCGTCCCCAGGGTCCTGGAGAACCCTGCGTACCGGCTGCAAGGTGAGGCCAGCAGGAAGCGATGGCTCAGGTACAACGTCAACGTCCTGGCACACCATCGCCGTCGCAGCTGACGGCGTCCATGTCCGTTCCCGTCGGATGAGATCGGCGCATCTTGGGGCCACGTCGTGGACCCTGACCGTGCCGCCCGAGACCATCGGCAGCACCGTCGACAGCACATCGAAAGCGTCGTCGCCGAGGACCAGAAGGTCGGTGGGTGAGGTTCCGTCCACCGGAACGAGCCCACAGATGCCTGGCCCATCGATGCGTCGCGTTCGCGGGCTCTCGATGGCAGTCCAGCGCGCATCGAACGCTGCAACGTAGTCGTCGATCGCCAGAACTTGCACCTGACCGAGCGTACGGCTGCGGTGCCGACCTTGCAGGCCTGAGCTGAGCGGACCCAATCACGCAGAGTACGACGCTCGGCGTCGTGCAATCTCGGCTGCATCTCGACAACTGATTTGTCGTGTCGAGATGCACTGGAAACTGTAAGAAGTGCCGTTGATTCCATGAATTAGCCGACGTTATGCACTTCGTGCGTGTCGCATCACGGTGTTTGGTAGTCCCTCGAGCCGGACCCAGCGGGATTTGCAGA
>Ga0075163_10013008_pt1 | contig 10823 bp, 7 predicted proteins | sample JI1023141ADNA_FD_71478 | JGI IMG/M metagenome (GOLD analysis project Ga0075163, IMG submission 71478) | Wastewater effluent complex algal communities from Wisconsin, to seasonally profile nutrient transformation and Carbon sequestration -... | ecosystem: Engineered > WWTP > Effluent > Algae... | reverse complement strand
GCGCCGATGGCCCCGAGCAGATTGCTCACGTTGAACCGGCCGACGAGGGGCGAACGAACACGGACCGGACCCTCCGGGGTCGTGCAGAGGAAGCGGACGCCTTCGAAGGAGACTTCGAGTTCCTCCGGCCGGTAGTGGGCGCCGGGGCTGAAGCCGAAGGTCCGGCAGCGTGGGCCGTGCAGGCTCAGGGCCAACCTCGCCCCATGTTCGTCGTCGAGGTTCACCACCGCCTGTCCCTCCGGATGGAGGTAGTGGGTGAAGAGGAGCTGTTTGGCTTCGAAGTAAGGCTCGAAGCCTCCATGAAAATCGAGATGATCGCGGGTGAGATTGGTGAACACCGCCGCGCGGAAACGCAGGCCGCGCAATCGCTCCTGCACCAGGGCGTGGGAGGAGGCTTCAAGTGTGGCGTGAGTGACGCCTTCGTCGACCATTTCTTTGAGCAGCGCCTGCAGGTCGAGTGACTCGGGGGTGGTCAGGGTGGCGTTCTTGGGCCGTCCGGCGATGCGGTTCTCCACCGTGCCGAGCAGGCCCGTGACCATGCCTTTGTGTCGCAGCCCCGCATCGATGAGAAACGCGGTCGTGGTCTTCCCGTTCGTGCCGGTGACCGCGGCCAGGGCGAGTTTCTCGGCAGGCCGGCCGTAAAAGACGGCGGCCATGTCGGCCAGGGCGGCGCGCGGGTTGGCGGCTTCGATCCAGGGAAGGTCGAGGGGAGGGGTGCGATCGGCGATCACCGCTACCGCACCTCGCCGCTTCGCCGATTTCACGAATTCGAGGCCGTCGACCTTCGCCCCGTGGAGCGCGGCGAAGAGGTGCCCGCGCGTCACCCGACGCGAGTCGTAATCGAGGCCGAGGATCTCGAGATCCGACGAGCCATGGAGTTTCGCTCCAGGGTGAGCCTGAGCGAGCGCGCCCAGGTTCACGGGTTGAGCCTCGCGCTGCCGCGGATGGCCGCGGGCGCGCTTTCAACGATACCGGCGGCGGGTCGCGCGTTGGTTCGAAGGTCGAGAGCGCAGGTCATGCCCGGTTCGATGGGTGTGCCGGGGAGCGGGGTATGGGCCGAGACGACGCCCTGCCCGTGGATCTCCACCGACAGACCGTGGCGGGCCGCGCGAAGCGCCGCCTCCCGAAGCGACAGGCCGCGCAGGTCGGGCATGATCCGTGGATCGGCGTCGACATCGGGCTTGGCCTCGACACGCCCTCGATCCGCGGCCAGCATGGCCTGGGGCAGGGTTTCGGGAGAGTAGGTGACGAGGCGGATGTTGCGGGTCGGGTCGTCGGGGGGGATGGCGAGCAGTCGCACCGCCTCGGTGGCGATCCGCGCGAACAGGGGGGCGGCCACGTCGCCGCCCTGGTTCTGCGGGCCTTTGGGGGTGTCGAGGGAGACGAGCACGACCAGCGAGGGCCGGGCCGCGGGCACGAAGCCCACGAACGAGGCCACGTGGTCGATCATGGAGTAACGCCCCGAAGCATCGATCTTCTGCGCGGTGCCGGTTTTTCCCGCCACTTCGAAACCCTCCACCCGCGCCTTTTGTCCGGTGCCATTGAGCACGACTTCGCGAAGCAGGGACATCACCCGGTCGGCGGTCTCGGGCTCGAGGACCTTGCGCTCGGCCATGGGCGTGAACTCGCGGACCAGTTCGCCCGAGGGCTCCTCGACGCGCTTCACGATGTAGGGCTTCATCCAGTAACCGCCGTTCGCGATCACCGCGGCCGCACTCGCCATCTGGATGGCGGTGACTCCAATCTCCTGGCCGAAGGACATGGAGGCAAGGGAGAGAGCGCTCCACGATTTCGTGCTGCGCAGGAGTCCGGCGGTTTCCCCGGGCAGGCCGATGCCGGTGCGGGTTCCGAAGCCGAAGTTCCGCATCGCGGTGTAGAACTTCTCCGACCCCACCCGCTGAGCCACCCGGACCACGCCGATGTCGCTCGACTTGGCGATCACGTCTTGAAAGGTCAGGGACGAGAAGACCTTGTGGTCGTTGATCCGGACGCCATTGATCTCGATGAAGCCGTTTCCGCAATCGATGACTTCGAGAGGGGACACCACACCCTCCTGAAGGCCGGAGGCCGCGGTGATGATCTTGAAGATGCTGCCGGGTTCGTAGGAATCGGCCACCGCGCGGTTCACCCGGTCGCGTTCGGGGAACGCGGCGAAACGATTCGGATTGAAGGAGGGGAGGCTCGACATGGCGAGCACTTCTCCCGTGCGGGGATCCATCACCACGGCCACGCCGGAGACGGAGCCCGTGTCGCGGATGGCTTCGCTCAGGGCGTTTTCCGTGACGTGCTGAATCCGTTCATCGATGGTCAACACCACCTTGCGCCCTTCGGTGGGCGGCTTCTGGATTTCGCCCATGGGCCGGCGTCGCGCGTCGAGGCGCACGGTGACCCGCGCCTCGCGTCCCCGCAGATCTTCGTCGAGCGAGTATTCGAGCCCGGCCATGCCTTGCGAATCGAGGCCTACGTAGCCGAGCACGGGAGACAGCAGGTTCCGTTTCGGGTAATAACGCCGGCTCTCGGTTTCAAAGCCCACACCTTCGAGGCGGAGCTCTCGCACCGCGCGCGCGATCGCGGGATCCACCTGGCGTTTGATCCACACGAAGGATCGATCCTGCCGGATCAGGGCCAGGAGTTCCTTTTGTTCAGCCGCCGAATAACCAAGGGCGCGGCCGAGGAGACGCGCCACCTCCTTGGTGTTGCGGATGGCCGAAGGGTCGGCATAGATGCTCGGCGCGTCGACGGAGATCGCGAAGGGACGTTCGTTCCGGTCCACGATGGTGCCGCGGCGCGCCTTCACCGTGATGGTGCGATCCGACTGGTGCTGAGCCTCTTTCAGCAGCAGCTTGTGACGCACCACCTGGAGATGGAAGAGCTGGGCCACGATGGCAAGGGCCCACACCGTGCCCAGAACCGCGACGACGTAGAGCCGGAGGTCGTAGTTGCGGGTGTCGCCTGGTCCTGAGGTCCCGAGCCCGGTAGCCGGCGGGAGAGGCTCGTACCTCACTGCGTTGTCCCTCCGGGCTCAGTCTTTACCGCAACCCGAGAGTCCTTGGGCAGGTTCTGGGGGCGTTCGACCACCACCACGCTCGCGGGCGGAGGCGATTGCAGGCCGAGGGAGCCGGTGGCGATGGCCTGGATGCGGGCGAGGTCCTGGAGCGCCGCCTTTTCGAGGCGCAGTTCGCGGTTCTCCTCGCGCAGCTTCTCCTGCTCCCGCTGGAGTTTGCCCGCGCTCGAGCCCGTGTCGCGCAGTGCGGCGCGGGGCCAGCCATAAGCCACGAAGAGTGCGATGAGAACCAGAACCACGCCGCCGATCCAGAGCAGGTCTTTCGACATCCGGTCGTCCCGGCTGCGCACGACTCTTCGGTTGTCGATCGAGTCTTCGACATGAACGGCGTGGATGCGGTCGACTTTCATGACGAGGCCTCCATCGCGTTTGTCTCGCGCCGAGCGATCACCCGGAGCTTGGCGCTCCTGGCGCGGGGATTGGTGCGCGCTTCATCGTCTTGCGGGACGATCGGCTTGGGAGTCAGCAGATCGAACCCGCCGTCGTTCTTGAGCTTGAGCTCGAGCTTGAGCGCGCGGAACACGGTCTTCACGATGCGGTCTTCCAGGCTGTGGAACGCGATGACGGCGAGACGCCCGCCCGGCCGTAGAAGACGAGCGAGGGACTCAAGGCCCTGGTCAAGGCCCTGAAGCTCGGCGTTCGTGGCGATGCGCAGGGCCTGAAAGGCGCGGGTCGACGGGTCGAGTCCGGGACGGCCGCGGGCGTCGCGGCGGACGAGACTCGAGAAGGCGCTCGTCGTCCAACGCGCGCGGGTGCGGCGTTCCATGACGATGGAACGCGCGATGGCCCGGGCCTTCGGTTCCTCGCCGTACTCCGAGAGGATGCGCTCGAGTTCTTTTTCGGACGCGGTGTTGAGGATGTCGGATGCGCTCCTGCCCCCGCGTTGATCCATGCGCATGTCGAGGGGCGCGTCGAAGCGGAAGCTGAAGCCGCGGCTCGGATCGTCGAGCTGGAGAGAGCTGACGCCGAGATCGGCGATCGCGTAATCGAGACTTGAAGGCGCGATTCCGGCGAGGCCGTCCTTGAAGTCACCGTGCCGAAACTCGACTCGCCCGGCGAACGGCGCCAGCCGCTTGCCCGCGATATCGAGCGCGTTTTCATCGCGATCGAAGGCGAGCAGCGTCGCTTGCGGGTGAGCGGTGAGCAAGGCGCGCGCATGACCGCCGAGGCCCACCGTGGCGTCGAGGATTCGATTCGCCGAGCGAGGAGCGAAGTCGAGGATCTCGCGCAGGAGAACGGGGACGTGTCTTGCGTCGTCGGGTTCCGGCGAGGTTTCGGGAGGGAGCGGATCCACATCAGATCCCGAACTCCGCGAGCTGCTTCGCGTCCAGTTCCGTGAAAGGTTCTTTCTCGAAGAGCTTCTCTTCGAGACGCTTCGAGTTCCAGACCGCGATGTGATTCTGCTGCCCGAGGACAGCCACATCGCCCTCCATCGACGCCATCTTGCGCAGGATCTGGGGAATCAGGATGCGGCCCTGGGCATCGACCTGGGCGAGCTGACCGAAGAAGTTCACGCGCTCGAGGAAACGCTGGCGCGCGGGGTGACTCTGGGGCATGGCGGCGAGACGCTTCTCGATCTCCGTCCACGCGTGGAGGGGATAAACACGCACGAACTCACCGGATACCGAAGTCACGAAAAAGTCGCGAGACGACTCCGTCAACGCGCCCAGGAACGCGGAAGGGATCTTGAGACGGCCCTTGTCGTCGATTCGTGCAGGATGGTTGCCGCGCAGCATGTCTTCGCCCATTGACCACTTTTGGCCAATATTTTCCACAGCGACTCTAGGGCAGGCCCGACAACCTGTCAACCGAAGACTCGCGAAAGCGAGCGTGGACCTAGGCTTGGACTGTGGAAGGGCCGGCCGGTCCGAATCCCAGCTCTGTGGAAGCCGCGTCCAGAAGGGCCTCCGCCTCGCTCGAGAACGAGTTCCACTTGTCTCGCGGCCAGATCTCGAACCGGTCCATCGCCCCGATGATGACCACATCGCGGTCGAGGCCGGCCAGCCGGCGCAGAGCCGGAGGCACCAGGATGCGGCCCTGAGTATCGAGCCTGGATTCGTGAGCCCGGGAGGCCAGAACGCGGGAAAGCGCCCGGGCTTTTTTCGAGAAGGCGGGGAGAGCGAGCACCTGTTTTTCCAGGGAAAGCCAGGTTCCACGGGGGTATCCCGCGATCGCATCGTCGAAGAACGTGAGGACGAACGAGTCGCCGGAATCCTCGATCTTGCGGCGAAAGGCAGACGGAATGGCCACACGCCCCTGGCGATCCATCCGGCAATCGAAGCTTCCCGCGAACATCCTCCCCAGTTTTCCACAAATCCTTCCACTTTTCCACATCTATCCTCGCCCCGGAGCCGCCAAAGGGTCAGAGAGGGCGTTTGGGGCCATCCGACTTGCGTTCTTGGGCTGCTAGGCTCGGCGACCCTTGACTGCCCGCGAATACCTTCGATCCAGGTCCTGGCTGGGCGAGAAGTTCGGCCTCCGAACCATGCGTCTGCTCGTACGGGAAATGGGACATCCCGAGCGCGCGTTCAAGAGCGTGCTCGTGGCCGGGACCAACGGGAAAGGTTCGGTGAGCGCCTATCTCGACACCGCGCTTCGCGCCGCTTCCCTGAAAGTGGGGCGGTACACCTCGCCTCACCTCATCGACATCCTCGAGCGCACCACGGTCTCCGGTCACAACATCTCGAACCGTGAGTTCGAGCGGCTGGTGCTCGAAGTCAAAGACGCCGCGGAACGTCTGCTGAAGAGGGGCGTCCTTACCGCCCACCCGAATCACTTCGAGATCCTGACCCTCGTGGCCTTTCTCCACTTCCGCAATTGCGCCGTGGACATCGCGGTCCTGGAGGTAGGACTCGGGGGTCGGCTCGACGCCACGAACGTGGCCTCACCTCTCGTATCCACGATAGTCAGCATCGATTTCGATCATGAGGAATTCCTCGGCCACACTCTGGCCGCGATTGCGTGGGAGAAGGCCGGCGTGTTGCGACGAGGCCGCCCGGTGGTCCTCGGTCCCATGTCGAAGGAGGCCCGCGACACCATCCACGCCATGGCGGCCAGGAAACAGTCCCCGGTGGTGACGGCGTTTGAAGGCGTCACGGTGCGCGCGACTGAAGACGCGCTTCGTATCCGGACGCCTCAGGGCGTCTATCCCCGCGTGCGACCCTTGCCCGGCGCGCATCAGCGCATCAATCTCATGGTGGCGATCCGCACCCTCGAGGCTCTGGCCGCGGCCGGAATCAGCGTGAATCTTCCTGAGGCGGTGGCGGCGATGACCGAGGCGGTGTGGCCGGGCCGCCTCGAGCGCTTCGAAGGCCGCCCGCCCCTGCTTCTGGACGGCGCGCACAATCCCGCGGGGGCGAAAGCTCTCGCCCGTCATCTTGATGAGACGGCGACGCCTCACGTCCTTGTGTTCGGCGCCATGCGCGACAAACACATCAAGGAAATGGCCGAGGAACTCTTCCCCAAGGCGCGCCGCGTGGTGGCCACCAGAGTGCGGATGACCCGCGCCGCGACCACGGCCTACCTCGCCCTTGTGGGCGAGTCGCTCGGCGCCAAAGTGGTGGAAGAGCCGTCCTACCGTCGCGCCGTCGCTCGCGCGGCTCGCCTCGCCCGGCCGGGCGAGACCGTGGTGGTGGCGGGCAGCCTCTACCTTGTCGGTGCGGTTCGGAAACTCCTGCTTCAAAAGAGCCCCCGCAAGAAGCCGTAAGGGGAAAGCGGCGGCGTCCGGTCCCGCCTCCGCCCGGGCAGGTCGTATCATCGAAATCCCAACCGGCATGCCGCTTTCACCCACTTTGCTTCTGGTCCCGTCGGTGTCGGCGGGGCAGATCCTCATCCGCCGGCTGGCCCGGGAGAAACACGCGCTCGCCGCCATTTCCGCCCTGCGCCCCCGCGACCTGGCCGAAAAAATGGCGGCCACGCGCTGTCACGGCGCCGGGCTTCAGGTCTGGGGCAGCGGCCACGGTGCGTTGCTAGCGGCCAAGTTGCTCGCCGCTCATCCCGAACTGCTCAAGCCCGGCCTGCCCGAAGCCCCGGTGGCCCGTGTTCTCGCCCGCACCCTCGACGACCTGCGTTCCGCGGGGATCAGGCCTCCCGCGGTGAAGCGCCTGGCCGAGAAGAGCGCGAGCCCGGAAGATCGGTCCCGGCTGCTGGCCGTGGCCGCGATCTACGCCCGCTACAACTCCGAACTCGAAGCGAAGTTCTTCGACGAGACCCGCCTCTTCTCCGAGGCGGAAACCGCGGATGCCCCGTTTCTGGCCGGAACCACGGTGTTGTTCTCGCCTGACCTCGAGCCGCGTCCCGACGAATTCCGCTTTCTCCAAACGCTGGCCATCCGCTTCGGCGCGCACCGGATCGAGGGCGGCGGGTTCGAGGGCCCCAGCTCTTTCGAGGCTTTGTCGAACGCGGCCCGCATCCCGCGCGTGACCTGGTCTGAGACCGTCTTCGCTCCCGTCATCGCGCCTGCTCACCCGGCCCTCGCTCAATTGACTGAATCCCTCTTCGAGCCGCCGGGCACTCAGCCCCGTGGGGCCGAGGTCCCTGCCCTCGGGTCCCCCGAGAGTCCGGTGTCCTTCGTCACCGCGCCGGGCGACGCCGGCGAAGTCCGCTCCATCGCTCGTCTCCTCCTCAAGGCCGCGCGGCACGGCCTGCCCTTCGACGACATGGCGGTGGTCATCCCGCAGGCCGACGTCTACTCGCCCATCGTGGTCGATCTGTTCAGCCGGGCGAAGATCCCATTCAAGCTGCATCCCTCGCTGCCTCTCGCCACGGGCCGGATCGCCCGCTCGTTCCTGCTCCTTCTTGGGTCGCGCGACTTCGATCGGCAGGCTCTGCTCGAGTTCCTGACCTTTGCCCCCGTGCCCCTCGCGGCCAAAACAGGCGACGCCGATCCGCCGCATCCGTCGGTGTTCGACCAGATCACCCGCGAACTCAAGGTGGTGTCGGGCATCGATCGTTTCCGCACCGCCCTCGATCACTTCATCAACGAGGAAGCGAAGGTCGCGGCGTCGGGGAAGGATGCTCACCAGACCGCGCGCGGCCGAAGGGTTCAGGCGGCCCGCGCTCTGCGTTTCGTGGTCGAGCGCCTCAACGAGAGCCTTGCCTTCACGGCGGAGAAACTCTCGCTTGACCAATGGTCGACGCGGCTCCTCGCTTTGTGCCGCGACTGGATCCGGCCCACCAGCGCGATCGAGGAAACCGAACTTCAACTCGTCTGCGAGACCCTTGAAGAAATCGGGTCGCTCGCCGCGGTTTCGTCGGCCATACCGTTCGATCGCGTGCTTTCGGTCATCGAGGCGCAGTTCGACCGCAAGCGCCGGCCGCTCGAGGAACGTTCACGGGTGGGCGTGCATGTGGGTTCACCCGAGGCCCTCGCGGGAGGGCGATTCCGTTTTGTGGCCGTGCTCGGTCTTGTCGAAGGGCGCTACCCCGGCGTGTTCCGGCCCGATCCGTTCTTGCTCGACCCCGAACGTCAGACCTTGAGCGACGAGGCCTCGGAGGTGCGTCTGCCCAAGCCGGTGGCGCAGCTGACCCTGTTCGACGACGATCCTCCCGGGCCGTTCCCGATCGACGGCCCGTTGCTCCCTACCACCGAGACGCGGGTGGGCACCGTCCGCCGCATGTTCGCGCGCACCCTCGCCCAGGCCGAGGAGCGGCTGGTTCTCTCCTACCCCAGGGCGGATGAACAGACGGGACGCGAGAAGCTGCCCTCGCTCTTCCTGATGGCGGCGCTCCAGGCCGCCAAGGGTGAAGCGGTGACCGCGGAGGACCTGCACAAGGTGGTCACCGAGGATCACGACGGCCATACCGACATGGACCTGTGCATCGACCTCGGCGAGCGCGACACCGAAATCGTGGCGCGGCACGGCCTGCAGGCGGTGACCTGGCTCGAGACCACGAGGCCTTTCCTCCGCGCCGCTCACGAACTGTCGCGCGGTCGATCGGCCCGTCGTCTTTCATCGTTCGACGGGCTCGTGTGCCTCGAGGGTGAAGACAGCCACCCTCGCCTCGATCCCATCAAGAGCGGCCAGGCCATTTCCGCGAGCCGCATTGCCGCCTTCGGGGAATGCGGGTTTCGCTACTTCCTTCGTTACGTGCTCCGGCTGGAGCCCGCCATCGAACCCGAGGAACGACGCAAACTCGATCCGCTCGAGAAAGGCACGCTCTTTCACGAGGTGGCGGAGCTCTTTCTCCGCGAGCGCCGCGACCAGGGCCTGCTGCCCATTCGCAATACCGACGATGAACGCCTTCGGCTGCTGGCTCTGGGCGATGAGCGTCTCGAGGCCTGGGTGGAAGGTTCGCCGCCGCGTCTCATCCTGCTGTGGCGCGCCGAGAAGAAAGTCTTCCTCCAGCTCCTCACGGAATGGCTGGCTCGGGAAGCCGAGAACTACCGCACCCGGAAAACCACGCCCGCGCATTTCGAAGTGTCGTTCGGCATGCCCTACCGACGGTCGAACACCAAAGAACCCCACCGCGAGGCGCCCGTGGAGATTCCACTCGACGATGGTCGGGTGCTGAAGATCTCCGGCCAGATCGACCGCATCGATCGCATCGACGCCGCCGAAGGCGGAGGCCTCGTCCTGCGCGACTACAAGACGGGCAAGGCTCCCACCGACAACGACGCCTCGCTGTTCAAGGGCGGCCGCCAGCTGCAGATTCCTTTCTACATCCTCGCTGCTCAGGAGATCTTCCCGGGCGAGAAAGTGGTCGAGGCTTTCCTCGACTACGTGAATGCGGGCCGCCAGGTGGCCTTCAACCCGGCCAAGGCCACCTCCGCCACCTTCAAGGCCCTGCTTCTTCGCATCGCCGACCTCATGGGCCACGGCGTCTTCATGCAGGAACCGACGGCCTGCACCTTCTGCGACTTCTCCGCCGTTTGCGGTCCTACCGCGGTTCTCGATTCTCGCAAGCGCCGTCGTCGCCTCTTCGACCCCCTCGCCCGCAAAGTGGCCGAGCTCAAGGACTTCACATGAGCGGCCTGATTCCGCACGACGAAGCGGTCCGGGCAAGAGTCCGCGGCGAACTCGGTACGAGTTTCGTGATTTCCGCCGGAGCGGGCACCGGCAAAACCACGCTCCTCATCGACCGCATCGTCAACATCGTCCTCGAAGGCTTCCTGCGTCTCGATCAGATCGCCGCCGTGACCTTCACGGAGAATGCCGCGACGACGCTCAAGCTCCGGCTGCGTGACGCGCTCGAGCGGGCGCGCGCCACGGCCACAGACCCCGCGGTGGTGAACCGGGCCAGCGAGGGTCTGGCCACCATCGAACGGGCCCAGGTCTCCACCATCCACGCGCTTTGCACCGCGATGCTCCAGGAGAGGCCTATCGAAGCGGGAGTGACGCCCGGCTTCCGCGTGGCCGACGAGGCGCTTTCCGACTTCATCTTCGAGGAAGCGTGGGAGGAATGGCTGCAGGACCGCCTCACCGGTCAGGACACGCTGCTCGAGGCGGTCATCCTCTCGCGCATTCCTCTCGAGAAGACGTCTCCGGTCGGCGACCCCATGACCCTGCGCAAACTCGCGCGGCGTCTTGTCTCCCAGCGTGACCTCGCTCCTCACATCGCTGCGGCGGGCATCGACCCTAAGCCCGTGCGTGACTGGTTCCTGGCCAAGATCGCGCGTGCCGCCGAACTCATCGAGGGCAAGCCTGAAGCCGACACTCTGGTGGCCGCGGTCCGCTCGCTCAAGGTGGAGATCGAGAAGACTCAAGGCCTCGCCGATCCCGAACTGATCCTCGCCCTGCGCGCCTTGCGGGTGCGCAAG
>Ga0075163_10013006_pt1 | contig 10824 bp, 8 predicted proteins | sample JI1023141ADNA_FD_71478 | JGI IMG/M metagenome (GOLD analysis project Ga0075163, IMG submission 71478) | Wastewater effluent complex algal communities from Wisconsin, to seasonally profile nutrient transformation and Carbon sequestration -... | ecosystem: Engineered > WWTP > Effluent > Algae... | reverse complement strand
ACAGCTTCACGTTGTCCGCCGATCAGCGGGCTCAGCTCGAACAGCTTGTACGGCACCAGAATCACTACGTCCGGTTCGATGGAGAGCTTGGATGGTCGATCGTGCCGAATGGAGCGGGCGGTCGCTATCGCGCGAATGCCAGCGGCCTGCGCGGCAGTCGCGACTATTCGGGGGTGCCTGGTGGCGGCGCGACAAGGATTGCCACCTACGGCGACTCGTTCGTTCACGGTGATGACGTCGACAACGCGGACACGTGGCAGGCGCAGATTGAGGCGGCCCACGCCGATGTCGAGGTGCTGAACTTTGGCGTCGGCGGCTTCGGCACTGACCAGGCGTACCTCCGATATCGCCGAGAAGGAACGGCAGGCGCTTCCGTTGTCGTGATTGGCGTCATGACGGAGAACATCGCCAGGGTCGTCAGCAGGTTCAGGCCGTACTACTATCCGCAGTCGTCTTTGCCACTGGCGAAGCCCCGTTTTGCCGTCGGGCCCGGCGGCCGCGTTGAACTCGTTCGGATGCCGCTCGCCGTCGCGGCTGACTACCAGCGTCTACTTGATGGCGATCGCGACGCGTTCCGCGAACTGGGTGCCGGCGACTTCTACTACGAGCGTTCCTTCCATGCATCGGCATTTGACTTGCTGGCGACCCTGAAGCTCGCCCGCCTCATGCGCTACCAGTTGTCCGGGGCGGCCACCGAAGTGGAACGCGTCCGAGCGGCGGCCTACGACAAGGGCGGCGAGTCCTTCCGGGTGCTGACGGCGGTGATCGACGCGTTCGCCGCAGACGTCATTCGTGACGGGGCCAGGCCGTTCGTGCTGCTGTTCCCGCGACTCGATGACATCGAGCGGACACTCGCCGGTCAGGCGAAATGGCACGAGCCTCTTCTGGAACACCTGCGTGAGGGCTCGCTGCCGTGGCTCGACCTCACGGATGCCGCCGCAGCCGAGGCGCGGTCAGTGGGGACGGCGGCCCTGATCCGCGGGCACTTCACGCCTCAGGGCAACCGTCTCGTGGCCCGCACGCTCTTCCCGCTCCTGATCGCAGAGCGGAATCGCCCCGCCATCGCTGCCTCGGAATAAGCCGTCGGATAGCTTCGTTGCTGTCAGTGCGGCGATCTCGTAGGAGCGCACGCGCGCCTCGTGATCGTAGATGTGCGAGGTGACGATCAGCTCGTCGGCGCCGGTCTTCGCCACGAACTCGTCCATCTGCTGGTGCACGGTGGCGGCGCTGCCGATGAACGACACCCGCGCCCGCTGCAGCGGATCGGCGGCCTCGTGCGGATCGCGCGCCCACTCGCGCGACGGCGGCGGCAGCGTCACCGGCCGGCCCATGCGCAGGCTGGCCCAGCTCTCGCGTCCTGACGAGGCGAGCAGCTGCGCGTCGTCGTCGGTCTCGGCGGCCACCACGTTCACGCCGAGCATCACGTAGGGCGCGGCCAGCGTCGCCGAGGGCGTGAAGCGCGCGCGGTAGATCTCGATCGCGTCGAACAGCATCGCCGGTGCGAAGTGCGACGCGAAGGCGAACGGCAGGCCGAGCGCGGCCGCCACCTGCGCGCCGAAGGTGCTCGAGCCCAGGATCCAGATCGGCACGCGCAGTCCCGCGCCGGGCACCGCCGTGACCGGTTGGCCCTCCCTGGCCTCGGCGAAGAACGCCATCAGCTCGAGGATGTCGTCGGGGAAGGCGTTCGGATCCGAGTCGAGCGTGCGGCGCAGCGCGCGGGCCGCGGCCTGGTCGGTGCCGGGGGCGCGCCCGAGGCCGAGGTCGACGCGACCCGGGAACAGCGATTCCAGCGTGCCGAACTGCTCGGCCACCTGCAGCGGCGCGTGATTGGGCAGCATGATGCCGCCGGCGCCGATGCGAATCGTCGAGGTGGCGTCGCCGACGTGGGCCAGCAGCACCGCCGTGGCGGCGCTGGCGATGCCCGGCATGTTGTGGTGCTCGGCCAGCCAGAAGCGCCGGTAGCCGAGCCGCTCGGCCTGGCGCGCCAGGTCGCGGGTGCGGCGGAACGCATCGGTGGCCGTGCTGCCGCGCACGATCGGCGAGAGGTCGAGGACGGAAAGCGGGACCATCGTTCCTACGATACCGCCCGCCGCGTGTGGGATACAGCCGCTCGCCGGACGTGAGGCGCGCCCCACCGTGTGGAGACGCGCCTCGTGGTGTTCGCCGGGCCGGAGCGGGCGTGTCTAGCGGATGGCCAGACCGTTGACGCCCGCGGGCACCGTCACGCCGCCCGGCAGCGCGCTCAGCGACCCATCGGTGCCGATGCGGAAGGGGGTGATGGCGTGGCTGCCGCCGGTGAGCACGTAGAGCATCCGGCCGTTGTCGGTGATCACCATGTCGAGCGGCGTGCTGCCCGTGCCGGTCACCGCGGTGCGGCCGCTGGCGTCGAGGCGGGTGAGCGTCCCGTCGAAGCCCACGCGGTAGCCGGTGATCGACCCGCTGCCGGCGTTGGTCACGTAGGCGTAGCGCCCGCCAGGCGTGACCGCCGCCCAGCACGCGGCCGTCTGCGCCGTGGCCGCCGAGCCACTGACGGTGGCGAGCGAGCCGTCGCGCTCGACGCGATACGACGAGGTGGCCGCGCCGTCGGGCGCGCCGCCGAAGGCCTCGGTGACGACCAGCAGGTCGCGCTTGCCGAAGGCGAAGCCGAAGGGCGTGACGCCGCTGGCCGGCTGCACCACCGCGGCGTCCGGCAGGCCGTCGCGATCGATGGCGAACGACACGATCTGGCTCGTCGCCTTCTCGGTGACGATCAGGCGCCGGCCGTCCGGCGTGAAGCCGATCTGCGCCGGGCCCACGCCCGTGCCGCTCAGGCCGCGCTGCGAGCCGGGCAGCGCGCGCAGGCGCCCGCGCTCGATCTCGAAGCCGGCGATCGAGCTGCTGCCCGAGTGCACCACGTAGACCAGGCCGTGGTGTTCGGTGACGCTGATCGGGGTCACGCCGCCGCTCGCCACCACGTCGGCCAGGCGCAGGCCCCGATCGGTCACTTCGAGCAGGGCCACGCTGTTGCTGCCGGCGTTCACCGTGATCAGCCAGCGTTCGTTCTTCGACAGCACCACGCCGCTCTGGTTGCCCAGGCCGGCTCCGGTGCCGTTGCCGCCCGTGGCCACGCGGCCCGCCGGCGTCAGCCGCCCGTTGGCGTCGCGATCGAACACGAGCACCGCGTTGCCCGCGGCCGCGTTGGTCATGGTGTACACGGCGCCGCCCGCCTCGTGGCGGTCGTCACCAGGGTTGGCCGCGAACGCCGCGGTCGCGGCCAGCGTGGCCACGGTGGCCACCAGAATGCTCAGTCGATGCTTCACTACGCACGCTCCATGTCTCTCGCGATCGCCGACAGTGACGATGCCTGCGAGATAACGGCACGGCGCCGCGATATTCCCGGCCGGGGCGGCAATCGGCGCCTGGAATAAACGGCGGCACTCGCGACATTGAGTCGTCGATGGATACCCACGTGCAGCCGATCACGCCCGCGTGCGCGCCTCGCGGCCCGGACCCGGAAGCCGGCCAGGCCGCGGCCTGGGCTGGCGTCGTACACGCGCTGTGCGCGCATCGGGCCGACCTGATGCCGCGCCTTACGACGTACCTGGCCGCGCATCCTCCGGATCCGGTCGGGCGCTGTCTCGCGGGCTTCCTGGCGTTGATGTCAGGGCGCAGCGACCGGCTCGCCGACGCCGCGGCGGCCGAGTCGGCGGCCCGCGCCATCGTCAGCGCCACGGGTGGCGCGCGCGAGCACGGACTGCTGGCGGCGCTGGGCGCCTGGCGCGAGGACCGGCCGCTCGCCGCCGCTGCCGCCCTCGACCGCGTGCTGGCCCGCGACCCCCGCGACCTGCTGGCCATCAAGCTGCAGCACGCGCTGTATCTGATGACCGGCGCGCCGGCGCGCATGCGTCGCAGTCTCGAGCTGGTGCTGCCCGCGTGGTCGGCCAGCGACGAGGGCGCCGGCTTCGTCTTCGGCTGCTACGCCTTCAGCCTGGAAGAGACCGGCGAGTTCACCCGTGCCGAGGCCGCCGGCCGCCGCGCGGTGGCGTTGCAGCCCGACGACGCCTGGGCCATTCATGCCGTCACCCACGTCTTCGAATCACAGGGCCGCGCTCACGAGGGCCTGAACTGGCTGGCGCAGCAGGCGCCCGGCTATGCCGGATGCAACGGCTTCCTGGGCCACGTCCACTGGCATCGCGCCCTGCTGCACGTCCAGCTCGGGGAGTTCGGCGAGGCCCTCGACATCTTCGACGCGCACGTCGCCACGCCGTGGACCGGCGACTATCGCGACATGGCCAACGCCGTCAGCCTGTTGTGGCGGCTGGAGAGCGACGGCCTCGACGTGGGAGCGCGCTGGCAGGGGCTGGCGCGCATCGCCGCCGAGCGCGCCACCGACCATCGTTCGGCGTTCGCCCTGGCGCACTACGTCGCCGCCCTGGCCCATGGCGGTGACGCGTCCGGCCTGGCCCGCGCGCTGGCGCTGGTGTCCTCCGCGGTGCCCGGTGGTCGCGTCTCGACCGGTCAGGCCGCGGCGGTCGCCGACGTGGCGCGCCCGCTGTGTCAGGGCATCGCGGCACTTCATTCCGGCGACGCGAGCGAGGCCTTCGCGGTGCTGTCGCCGATCCAGCCGCAGCTGCTGCGTCTTGGAGGATCGAACGCGCAGCGCGATCTGTTCGTGCTGATGTTCGTGGAGTGCGCGCTGGCCGCGGGCGAAGTCGTGGCCGCCCGCCGGATCCTCGAGGCGCGCCAGCGGTTGCGGCCACACGACCCATGGATCGCGGCGCGTCTCCACGCCCTGGGCCACCGCGCGTCCGTCGCCGCGGATGCGCCCGCGGGCGTGACGGCGGGATAGCCCGCGTTCACGCCGTCGCCAGCCCCGCGCTTCTCCTGCTCAGGCTCCGGCCAGGGCCGGCGTGATGGCCGCGGAGAGCGACGAGGCCACGTCGCGGAGGTCTGGCGCCGCCAGGGCCGACACGACGAACGCGGCATGCCGGCCGCTCGTGAACGAGGTCAGCGTGAAGGCGCCTTCGGTGCGGACGTCGCCGAGCGTGCCGTCGGCGCCGCGGCCGATCGAGGCCAGGCGCGGCCGCGGGTCGTCGGTGACCAGCACCGAGACGGTCTCGCCCTTGTAGCGCAGCACGAGGTGCACGAAGCGTTCCCCGCCGAAGGCGCACGAGTGCCGTTCCACCACGACCAGCGGCTGGCCCGAGGCCGTGGCCGTGGGCAGTGGCACGCCGGCCAGCGCCCGGCTGGCGCCACCGAAGCGGATGCCAGCGTCCTCCAGCGGAATCGGCTCCTCGCCGAGCGCGAAGGTGAGCGCGCAGTTCTGGTGGTCACCGGCGACGGTCATCAGCAGCGAGGTCCAGGCCCGCGCGCCCCACTGGTGCACGCCGCGCTCCACGCCGACGGCCAGCACCGCGGCCGCGGCCAGGGCCAGCCAGGAGCGGCGAGCGGTTCGCGAGGCCGGCACCGGCGACGCGACCGGCTCGGCTGGCTGCGCCAGCTCGGGCGGTGGCGGCGTGAGCGGCGCGACGGCCGGCGCCGCGGCTGGCTCCGGTTGACCGGCCATCGTCCGCAGCCGTTCGCGCATCGCCGCGGCGAACTCCGGGCGCATCGGCACGTCCGTCGCCCCCCGCACCGCCGACTGCACGCCGGCCCTGAGGCGGCGCAGGCCGTCGACTTCGGCGCGGCAGGCCGGGCAGGTGTCGAGATGCGCGCCGATGGCATGCGCGGTCTCGACCAGCAGTTGCCCGCTGAGATAGGCGTCGGCCAGGCGGCGGACGTCGCGGCATTCCATGACTAGCCGACTCCTTCCGACGTGTCGCGCGCCGCCCGTTCGGCGGGTCGCGCGGAGCGTTGTGCGGCCAGGGCCTGGCGCAGCAGGCCGCGGCCACGGTGCAGTCGCGACATCACCGTGCCCATCGGGATGTCCAGAGCCTGCGCGATGTCCTTGTAGGTCAGCTCCTCGACGTCGCACAACAGGATGATGTCCTGGTAGTTCTCGGGCAGGCCGCGCAGCGCCGCGAGCATGTCCTCGTCGGTGAGGTGTTGCGGCACGGCGGGCACGAACGGCACGGTCTCGGCGATCCGGTCGTCGGGGTCGTCGACGACGAGCTCGCGATGCTGGCCGCGGCGCCGGTTGGCGCGCACGTGACGCAGGATCGTCGACAGCCAGGCCCGGCAATTGGTGCCGGGCGTGAACCGATGGAACGACTTCAGCGCCTGCACCAGCGTGTCCTGCACCAGGTCCTCGGCGGCGCCGCGGTCCCGTTCCCACCACAGCGCCAGACGGAAGAGCCGGTCGACGTGCGGCATCGCCTCGGCCTCGAAGGCGGTCCAGGCATCGGCGGGCGGCAGTGACGGCGGGGGCATGGGCGGCGGCAGGGGCCGGACGCCTCCCGCGGGAGAAGGATACCGGCAGCCCATGAATTTATTCCGCGGGCCCGACCAGCCGGCGGCGGCCGTCGCCTTCCATTCATCCCGCGCACGGATTCGTGCATCTCGTCCCGCGCATCGCATGGCCGAGGTGATATTCTCGGCCCGCCCCGTGGTGTTCCCTCCCCGGCGGATTGACCTGAAAGGACGACGACGACGATGAACGGATCATTCTTGCGGAGCCTGTACGCCGTGGCTCTGACCCTCGTGCTGCCGGTGATGGCGGCGGCACAGGGCGGCGGCGCGGGCACGACCGGCACGATCGCGGGCCGTGTGACCGACTCGAGCGACTCGCTGCTGCCCGGCGTGACGGTCACCGCGACCAGCCCGTCGATGATCGGTCAGCAGACGCAGACGACCGGCGCCAACGGCACCTTCCGCTTCCCGGCCGTGCCTCCCGGTGCCTACACGCTCACGTTCGAGCTGCCCGGCTTCAACACGGTCAAGCGCGAGGGGATCCAGATCTCGCTCGGCTTCAACGCCACCGTCAACGCCCAGCTCCAGGTGGCGTCGCTGCAGGAAACCGTCACGGTCTCGGGCGCCTCGCCGGTGATCGACACCTCGGCCACCAGCGTGCAGCAGAACTTCAAGATGGAGCAGCTCAACTCCATCCCGAACGGCCGCGACATGTGGGCGCTGCTGGCGGCCACGCCGGGCGTGGTGATGAGCCGCATCGACGTCGGCGGCAACCGCGCCGGCACGCAGACCGGCTACACCGCCTACGGCCTCACCGGCCAGGTGCGCGTGTCGGTGGAAGGCATCAACACCACCGAGGGCACCGGCGGCGCCGGCTTCTACTTCGACTACGGCTCGTTCGAGGAAGTGTTCCTCGGCGTGGCGGGTCAGGGCGCCGAAGCGGCCACCCCCGGCGTGCAGTCGCAGTTCCTCGGCAAGTCGGGCGGCAACACCTTCGCCGGCGAGTTCTACCAGGACTTCTACAACAACTCGTTCCAGGCCTCGAACCTGTCGAGCGACCAGCTGGCCGCCGGCCTGCGCCCGGGCAGCAACGAGGTCGAGCGCTACTACGACACCAACGTCAACCTCGGCGGTCCGATCAAGAAGGACAAGGCGTGGTTCCACGTGTCGTGGCGCAAGCAGTTCAACGCCGTCCAGAACACGCAGTTCAACTTCGACAAGACCTTCGACACCTGGAACAGCAATCCCTCGGTGAAGACCACCTATCAGCTGTCGCAGAACCACAAGCTGATCGGCTACTACCAGTGGAACATGAAGACGCAGCCCAACCGGCTGCCGCTCGGCACCTACTTCTACGACAACGAAGGCCAGACGGTGCGCCAGGAGTCGCCGAGCTGGGTCTACAAGGGCGAGTGGAACGGCACCATCAACAGCAAGCTGTACCTCGAAGCCCGCTTCGGCGACTTCGGCTACTACGACCCGCGCCGCACCAACAGCAACGAGCAGTACTTCTGGCGCGACACCGCCACGCTGCGGCTCACCGGCGCGCACGCGCAGAGCCAGACCGACCGCGACCGCAAGCAGATCACCGCGGCCAGCACCTACTTCCTCGATACGAAGAAGGGCTCGCACACGCTGAAGTTCGGCGGCGAGATCTACAAGGAAACGCAGTGGAGCGGCCGGCAGCAGAACGTCGGCGGCAACATCGAGCACATCTACACCAACGGCCGTTCGAGCCAGGTGGTGTTCGGCATCCCGACGGCGCTGTCGGTCAGCGGCCGCCGCGCCAGTGACGACGGCGACCTGCTGGTGGTCAACAAGCTCGATCAGCAGGACCTGTTCCTGAACGACACCTGGTCGATGGGACGCGTCACCCTGACGCTCGGCGCCCGCTGGGACCGCTACCGCGGCTGGATGCCGGAGAACAAGCAGCTCGCCTACGCGATCGGCCCGGTGAGCGTCGCCGAGCAGACCTTCCCCGAGAAGGACTTCTTCACCTGGAACTCGTTCGGTCCGCGCATCGGCGTCACCTACGACATCGCCGGTGACGGCAAGACGGTGGTGAAAGCCAGCTACGGCCTGTTCTGGCACAACCCCGGCCCGGACGTCAGCGCCAGCGCCAACCCGAACCAGAACAACAAGAGCGTCACCTACAACTGGAACGACCTCAACGGCGACAAGATCTACCAGCGCGGTGAGGAAGTGGGTGCGCCCACCAACACCACGCTCGCCGGCACGGTGTTCTACGACCCGAACACCACGCAGCCGTACTCGCACGACGCGTCGGTGTACGTCGAGCGCCAGATCGGCTCGCAGATCGGCTCGCGCGTCGGCTTCATCTACAAGACCGAAGACGACCTGATCGCCCTCTACAACCCGAGCCGGCCGATCTCGGCCTACACGCAACCGTTCTCGTTCGTCGACATCGGCGCCGACGGCGTCACCGGCACCGCCGACGACCGTACCCTCACGCTGCTCGGCGTGCCGACGTCGCAGGCGGCCAACTTCCCGATCACCAACGTGGAGCAGAACACCGGTCGCTTCTCGCGCTACAAGACGGTGGAAGCGTCGATGGCCAAGCGTCACGGCAACCGCTGGTCGGCGCAGCTCGGCGGCAGCTACACCTGGTCGAACGACTTCCCGGGCGCCTTCCCGAACGACCCCAACGGCCAGTTCGCCGAGCCGACCACGCGCTGGGACTTCAAGGTGTCGGGCAGCGTCGACGCGCCGCTCGGCATCCGCATCTCGCCGCTGGTGCGTTTCCAGGCGGGTCAGAACTACGCCCGCCAGATCTCGGTGGGCTCGGCGGCGGCCACCGCGGCCGGCGCCATCTACGCCGGCACCATCTACGCCGAGGCGCGTGACGCGCGCCGTCAGGACAACATCACGGTGTTCGACATCCGTGCCGAGCGGGCCTTCAAGGTCGTCGGCAAGGTGCGGGCGCGCCTGATCGGCGACCTGTTCAACATCACCAACACCAACGCCGTCGAGACGCGCACCGTCACGACCGGCAGCGCCTTCAACCGCCCGACGGCGGTGCTGGCGCCGCGCACCGCCCGCGTCGGCGTGCGTCTCACCTTCTAGTCACTGGCTCGACGCCCGGGGCCGCGTGCTGCGGCTCCGGGCGCGAGAACTCCCGCCTCGCGCACTCCCGCCCCGGCCGTGTCGCCTCTCCTCACGCCGACGCTCCAGCCCTTCACATCACGGTCAATGCCTCGCGCGGGTCGCCGTGCGCCCGAGGCGAGCGGTATAGTCGCTCGCGTGGTGTCCCTGACGTGATGCGTGGTCGAGCTGGCGCGATGCGGGTGGGTCTGGCGGTGGGGCTCGTCGTCAGTGCCGTGGATCTCTACGCTGCCGGTGGCCACGTGCCGCCCGTGGTGATCGTGGCGCTGCAGATCGTCGCCAGCGGCGTGCTCGGGGCGCTGTGGGGCTGGACAGGCTGGCCGGGCGCGATCGCCGCGGCGCTTCCGCTGCCCGCCGTGCACGCCATCCGCCACGCGCTGGGGTGGCCCGACACCATCTCGCCGAACACCTGGGACTCGATCGTGATGATGGCGCTCTTCGCGCTCGCCGTCGCCGGCGCGGGATTCGCCGCCGGGGCGGTGTTGCGCGCCGCCCTCGCCGACGACCCGCGCTGACCACGACAGGAGACGACGCGTCCGCGTCTCCGGGGACAGCCCATCGATCTGGCACCGCATTCGCGCGGGTCCGCGCGGAGCACGAAGCTTGCATGGTCGCCGGTGCGCCCACCCGGAGACCCATGTCGGACCGTATCGAGATCCTGCCCGCGCCCGAATCCACTCGTCGTCAGTTCTGTGCCCACGCCTGCCAGGCGGCCTCGCTCGCCGCCGCGGCCAGCCTGGCGGCCGCGTGCGGTGGTGGTAGTCCCACGTCGCCGTCGAGCGGCAGCAACGCGCCACAGCTCTCGTCCGTGAACGGCGCCGTCTCGGGCCGCGCGGTGAGCGTGACCATCGACGCCAGCGGCCCGCTCGCCGCCAATGGCAGCGCGGCGCTGGTGCAGTCGTCGCTCGGGCAGTTCCTGATCAGCCGCGTGAACGACACCACCTACACGGTGCTCACCGCCGTCTGCACCCACCAGAGCTGCACGGTCAGCGGCTTCCAGAACAGCCGCTTCGTGTGCCCGTGCCACGGATCGCAGTTCACCACCTCGGGCAGTGTGTCGAACGGCCCGGCCACGCAGGCGCTGCGCAGCTTCGCGGCGTCGTTCGCCAACGGCGTGGTGACGTTCTCGGCCTAGGCCTCGGCCGAGGCGCGGGCGGCGCGCTCGCCGGCTTCGACGTCGACGCGCGAGAGCAGCCAGCCGCCGACGACGAAGAAGGCGATCAGGAACAGCACCGCGGCACGCGACGAGCCGGTGAGCACGCTGCTCAGCGTGAACACGAGCGGTCCGAGCACCGTGGCGAAGCGTTCCACCACGGCGTAGAAGCCGAAGTACTCCGACGTCTTCGCCGGCGGCACCAGCCGCGCGAAGAGCGA
>Ga0075163_10013005_pt1 | contig 10825 bp, 9 predicted proteins | sample JI1023141ADNA_FD_71478 | JGI IMG/M metagenome (GOLD analysis project Ga0075163, IMG submission 71478) | Wastewater effluent complex algal communities from Wisconsin, to seasonally profile nutrient transformation and Carbon sequestration -... | ecosystem: Engineered > WWTP > Effluent > Algae... | reverse complement strand
AAATTATGTTTACAACAAAGTAAATCTCTACGGGACGTATAATAGTAGTATCAACAATTTTAATTTTGATGCGAATACAAAAAAAGAATACGGTAGTGGTTTGGTTATCGAAAATAAAAAGAGGGGTGATAGGAATATGCATGTAAAAGAAGTTACAAATTCATACACCTTGGGTGCCGATTATTATATCAACCCCAAACATACCATTAGTTTTGAAAGTGACCTGTCGGCCGCCCCATTGAAATACAACATTACTTCACAAGAGTATACGATAGATTATTCCAACGCAGGAATTTCTTTTCTGAATTTCAATTCCAGTTCCCAGCAAACATCGTCCAACATGAATTCAAAAAATAACTTGTTTTACAATGGTAAACTGGACGAGAACAATTTAATAAATGCCAGTTTTAATTATTCAATTTTGAATTCCACCACCACCAATCATTATAATGATGATTTACTAAATGTAACCAACCAACAAGGGAGTGATACTAAAAATTCAAGTAAATTTTATGTAGAATATACGCATACGTTCAAGAAACAAATGAATGTGCAAATTGGGTATGGCAATGCATGGCAACAACAGAATAACAAATTAACATCCGACAGCATCACCAATAATTTTAAGTACACCGATTTTCGCCATAAGTTATATGCATATTATTCATGGCAACTAACTAAAAAGCTAGGAATAAAAATAGGTGCTGCTACAGAAACAAGCGCCCCCAATGCGGACGGAATAAAACGGCACTATATTATTGCTCAGCCTTATGCCGATATTAAATACGCTCCTTCGCAAAACTTGGGCATTAAACTAAAATTTCGTGCAGACAATCGTTACCCGGATGTTGAAGAAACAAATCCATTCACATCCTTTATTGATGTACAAAGTATACAAACTGGAAATCCGTATCTGAAACCGGAAGTGACAAATAAAGTGTCGATGCAGATAGATATCCTTGGAGGATTATTCACCATTGAACCGTATTACCATTTCTCCAACAACTACATAACCACAACTGGAACTTTGCGCAGTGATAACATATTTGAATACAGTTATAACAATGCGGGCAACTACGTTAGATATGGATCAGAGGCACGTTTGACGATTCCTTTTTCAAAATCAATTTTTTTGCAGACAGATGTTGATGTGTTCAGCAATAGCATTAAATATGCAACCACATCAAACCGTTTTAACTTTTGGACCATGTCAAGTCAATTGATTTATCAGAATCCTAAATATTCTACAGTTGCTGGTTTACAGTATCAAAAAAATCTTGTAAGATATATTACAGCGCAAGGATATGATAAAGGAGACAATGATTATTGGATTGCCTTTGTGCAACAGCCATTCTTTAAAGAGAAATTAAATGTGATGCTTTTGTATTTTATTCCAACAAATTTTGGGTGTGACTTTGATCAAGGCGGTTATTTGAAAACTCAATCTTACCAAGAAACTAAGACGTACGATATCAGTATTCTTAAAAACGTAGTGATGGTTCAACTGAGTTATCGTTTTAGCAAAGGAAAATCCGCCAATAAAACAGAAAAGAATATAGAGCAGGAGGAAGGAAGGAAAAAAGGAATTTTTTAGTTTCTGCTTTGGTGCTGAGTTTTTTGTATTGAATGTTAAGTTGAATGTTTTGGAGCATATTCATTTTAATATTTTGGAGCACGTGCTTTTTCGTCCTAATTTTCATTGTCCCGCCTGCCTGCCGGCAGGCAGGTGTGAGTTTATTATGAATGAAAATGGTTGTGCTCCAAAAAGAAAATAAAATTATTTCCCGATACAGAAGCGTGAAAAAATATTCGTCAACAAATCGTCAGAAGAAATTTCACCGGTAATGGTTCCTAAATAGTGGAGTGCCTGACGAATGTCCATCGCTAAAAAGTCGCCAGAGACATTGTGGTTGAGTCCGTCCAATACCTTTATTAAAGCCACATTGGTATGGCGCAACGCTTCCACATGGCGGGCATTGGTAACAATGGTTTCGGTAACGTTAATGGTGCGGTTGTCGAAAAGGGCCACCATGTGTTTTTTAAATTCGTCAATACCAATTTTTTCTTTGGCAGAAATAAACAGCATGTCTTTGTACTCCGCAAATTCGCGGTAGGTATATTCCATGTCTTCCTTGTCAATTTTATTGGCTACCAATACCAGTTGTGCATTGTTTAGGTGTGGAGTAATATCGTTGACAATTAATTTTAATTCGGAAGCGGTAATCTCATGCACATCAAACAGGTAAATGGCAATGGACGAAAGTTTAATTTGTTCGTAGGCTTTTTCTACGCCAATGCTTTCAATAATATCGTTGGTTTCGCGCAAGCCTGCTGTATCAATAAATCGGAATTGAACACCGTCAATGGTCATTTCGTCTTCAATCACATCGCGGGTGGTTCCCGGTATGTCCGAAACAATGGCGCGTTCTTCTTCTAATAAAGCATTTAATAAAGTAGATTTTCCGGCATTGGGTTTACCAACAATGGCTACGGGTATTCCGTTTTTAATCACATTTCCAACTTCAAACGAATCGATTAAGCGTTGCACAATGCGTTGGATGGTGTTGACGAGTGTTTTTAAATCGCTGCGGTCGGCAAACTCCACATCTTCTTCACTAAAATCCAATTCCAATTCGATGAGGGATGCAAAGTCGATTAAGTTTTGACGCAGTGTTTTTATTTGGTTGGAAAATCCACCACGCATTTGTTGCATGGCCACTTGATGGGAGGCAGACGATTTGGATGCAATTAAATCGGCTACGGCTTCTGCTTGTGATAAATCTAGTTTTCCGTTTAAAAAGGCACGCAAGGTAAATTCACCGTGGTTGGCCAGACGGGCTCCTTTTTTTATAAATAACTGAATGAGGTGCTGTTGGATAAATTGGGAGCCATGACAAGAAATTTCAACGGTATTTTCACCTGTATAGGAGTGGGGAGCTTTGAATAAACTCACCAATACCTCGTCAATAATCACATCATTTTCATGAATCACCCCAAAATGAATGGTATGGGATGCTTTGTTTTCCAGATTCTTTTTCTTCAAACTTTTGGTGGCAAACACACTTTCGCAGATAGCAATGGCCTGTGGTCCGGATAAACGGATCACGCCAATGGCTCCAATCCCTTGGGGAGTGGCAAGGGCAACAATTGTATCGTTATGAGTAGCGTAAGTCACAAATGGATGTTAGAACTGTGTTAAATATAGGGATTTTCTGGGAAATGGAAGTTTTTTGGTGAAAGCCATCGTTCAAATGCCGTTTATTCATGGGGATTCTTTTAAAGGAGCACTTTCCTTTCGCTCCGAAACAACCATCCACCCGCTTTTCGTTGCAATCTTTGGCAAAAAAGCCAAAGGATTTTCACTGCAATCGGGGCTAAAGATTGAGTTTTTAGTTTTTTAAAACCAAATAATGTCGTCCCTAGCCCCGTCCCGATAGCTATCGGGAGTAATGAAAAGCCCGCACGAAGGAGGACTTGTAATGAATGGCGGGTGGATTAACCTTTCGGAGTAAAAAGAACCTGCTCCTCAACAACCCAAGCATTCAATTACTTTTCCACAAAATATCAAAATGCTTTGCAATAATGGTCTAAAACTATACTTTAGCATTCTCAAAATTGGAACATGAGTTTCGACCAATTAACCAATAACTATTTAACCAATTAACTAAACGATGAGTGTATTAGTAAATAAACAATCAAGAGTAATTGTACAAGGGTTCACAGGAACTGAGGGTACGTTTCATGCCGGACAAATGATTGAGTACGGAACCAATGTAGTAGGTGGAGTAACTCCGGGTAAAGGTGGTTCAACACATTTGGATCGTCCGGTATTCAATACGGTTAAAGAAGCGGTAGATAAAGTAGGTGCGGATGTTTCTATTTTGTTTGTACCCCCTGCTTTTGGTGCAGATGCCATTATGGAAGCTGCTGAAGCAGGTATTAAAGTGATTATTTGTATTACAGAAGGTATTCCGGTAAGAGATATGATTGCTGTAAAAGAATATTTAACTGATAAAGATTGCCGTTTAATCGGTCCAAACTGTCCGGGTGTTATTTCGGCTGACGAAGCAAAAGTAGGTATTATGCCGGGCTTCGTATTTAAAAAAGGAACAGTAGGGATTGTTTCTAAATCAGGAACCTTAACCTATGAAGCGTCTGACCAAACGGTAAAAGCTGGATTAGGAGTAACCACTGCCATTGGTATTGGTGGTGACCCAATTATTGGAACAACAACCAAACAAGCGGTTGAATTGTTGATGAACGATGTGGAAACACATGGTATCATTATGATTGGTGAGATTGGTGGAAATTTAGAAGCAGATGCTGCTCGTTGGATTAAAGCTGATGGAAATCGTAAACCTGTTGTAGGATTTATTGCTGGTGAAACAGCTCCGAAAGGAAGAACAATGGGTCATGCTGGTGCCATCGTAGGTGGAGCAGATGATACTGCAGAAGCGAAAAAGAAAATTATGCGTGAGTGCGGAATCATTGTAGTGGATTCTCCTGCTGATATCGGAAAAGCAATGGCGAAAGCGTTGGCGGATGATGTTAGAAAAGGAAGCCCACATCATCATGCAAATCGTGTAGACTAAATAAAGTGACTAGGTGACTAGGTGACTAGGTGACTAAGGGGGGGTGATTAGGTTGTTGCAGCGCGTTATTGCGAGGAAGTATGACGAAGCAATCACAAAATAAATATTTTAAATAAAAAAATCCGGCAGATTTCTCTGCCGGATTTTTTTTTACCTTTTTCTTTTTTACTTAGTTACCTAGTTACCTAGTTACCTAGTTACTTTCTTAGTTACCTAGTTACTTAGTCACTTTCCGCAATGACGCTCCGTAACGCCCCTAGTCACCTAGTCACCTAGTTACCTAGTCACTTCCCTAGTCACTTAGTCACCTATTTAGCAGCGGCTTTTTCCTTATTCCCCAATGTATACACAACACCTAACATTAATCCTGCAGTAGCACCAGTCGTTGTTTCAGCACCTTGTTTGTAGATGAACGGATTGGCGAATTCTCTGCCGAGTGCATCCACACCTTGTATGTCGGAAAACGCATATTGTAAACGAGCACCACCTAAAATGGCGAAGTTTGATTTTGCAACTGGAATCTTGAATCCAAAACCAATCACCGCTGAGAAATACGATTTCGCAAAACTATTGGTCATGATGGTATCGAGCTGAACACCCGCAGCAGTATAATGGTAAGCTGCTTCGGAAATCATGGTGTATTGTGGACCAACTTCCAGGTAACCACCAATATCACTTTTTAATTTAAAGAACACCGGAATTTGCGTGATTTTTAAATTCACATTGGAACTGTAGTCGGTTGTACTTAAAACATTTCCTGCGGCATCCTTGGTGGTAAACGTACCGGCATAGGCTGCACGGTGATTTCCTAATAAACCTTCCACACCAAACCCAACATTACCAAAATACATGGAAACACCACCGCCATAATGAAGGCTCCAGCCGGCTGCATAATCTTGGTCGTCACCGGCATCCGAAATATTGTTGTTAAACAAAAAGGTGGAGTTGGCCGATGCTTTCGCATGAATTTCAAGTGTGTTTTTTTTATCACCGTCTCCGGCTAAACAGATGTTTCCGATAACCAGAAAGCATAGTGTATAAATTAGAGATTGTTTTTTCATAGCAGTTTCGTTTGAGAGATTGTATTTCAAATATAGTATTTTTTTCAAAAAAATACTAATCGGGCAATAATCAGATAGGAATTGGAGTTTGCTTTGGTAAGAATAGACTACATTCGTTGTATAATCCTATTGGCCATGAAAACAAAACTAGTTTCAACCTTCCTGTTTTTAATTGTTGCTTGCTCCTCATTTGCACAGGATACCATTTATAAAACAAACGGTTCTCGCATTATTGCAAGAGTGATTGAAATAAATGCAGCGACCATAAAATATAAGTTTGTGAACAATGGAACAGAGCTGGTAGCGGAATCGAATAAGTCTGAAATCGCATACATCGTTTATTCCGGTGGAATGAAGGAGATTTATAATCCGATGAAAGAAACACAAGTGCATACCCCGCTTTATAAATCAACAGAAATATCAACTTCCAAAACGGTTGCTACGGAGGAGGAATCTGATGGGAGTAAAACAGCTGGGATGAAAAATATCATTGCTGTCAATTGTTTTGAAATTGTGTTTACCAATTTTTCTGCATCTTACGAACGCATTTTTAAAAAGGGCCACCTTTCCATAAAAGTGCCGGTATCTATTGGCTTGGGTGGTCGACCGAATCAAGAGAATTATACTTCTCGTTTCGGAACCACACAGTTTTTACAAAACAGATTGTACAGCGGTGGGTTGGAGTTTAACGCTTATCCATACGGACAAACACGCAGTACATTTTATGTGGGACTTTCTTTTGTAGCGGGTAGCTTTACGTATTATAAAGAAACCTATAATAACTCCGGTACACCGTATTACCCATATTATACGAGCACCAAATACATTGGATCCCATTATGCAGGCATGTTGCACTTGGGTGGTTATTTAGGTCTTTCTGAAAATTTATTGTTAGGTGCTAAAATAGGAGCAGGCTACAAACGCGAGGAAACCATTGAAATGGATTATACGCTCCCTAAATTACAATGCGATTTAAATTTGGCGTATCGTTTTTAAACCGAAAAAGTTTTAAATGGATTACCAGCGAAACCATTTGCTGTATTTTAAATATTCATCCACTTTCATATTGTAGTCGATGGCTAGTCCAAGACTCTCTTTTTTTCTTTCCCAATAGTTTTTATCCTTTATCAGGGGAGAAAACTCATCGTTGTAGGCTAACCAGAAATCAATCTTCGGTTCATCCGGATGTTTAACAGCTCTAATCTTTTTTGGTTGCAGGTTGATGTAATGAACAGTTTTGTGTCGGATACGCTCGGTATAGTTGGTCAATAAAAATCCCTGAACAGGATCCGTTGCAATGGCGATTCGTTCAAATTTTAATTCTTCTGCAACTTTGAGCGAATAATAAACATTTTCGGAACTGTGTTTTGCACGTGGCTCAATAAAAATATTCTCTTTTGGGATTCCCATTTTTACAGCATACAATGCCATGATGGTACCTTCATTATAAGGTGTGTGCACACTTCCGCCACTGAAGATAAAATTTTTCGCAAGTTTGTTATCATATAGATGCAAGGCCCAAAGTAGCCTGAATTTAATAACTGCGTTCCATTCTTTTCCATCGTGTGGATAACCGGGAATAATCACCACATCATACGGCTGTTCAATGGCTTTTTTATAACATTTCCCTGGAGAATGTTTAACCATGGAGCAGGAAACGATGACGCTGCTTAATAAAAGAAATACAATTGTTTTTATATGCATCGTTTAAACTTTTAACGTTCCATTAATTACTTTGTCTGCCTGAGACGCCTCCATCGTTGTGATGGGTAACGAATAAATTTCAGGAAGGTTGGTTTCGAAAATACTTTTTATTTCTTTTTCGATTTTCGAAAACAGCAAGGCTTTTGTTTTAGCGGTCAAAACAAAAATGGGTGTTGAAATGATTGTTGAATCCAACAGTTCAATTCGCTTTTCAGTAGTGCTGATGTTTATATCCACAGCAAACGTTCCTTTGATAAGTACTTCTGCTATTTTTTTTATGGATTGTTCATCTTTGGATGAAATTTTTAGTAGAATCATAGTTTGGTATTTAACGTTTCAACTTTAAGCATAACTTCGTTTTTCATTTGTTCTTTGTAGTTGAGTATTTCTGTTCGTATAGCTGGGTTGCCAACCGATAAGATTTGTGCTGCAAGTATTCCTGCATTTTTTGCTCCATTTAATGCTACGGTTGCTACCGGAACACCACCCGGCATTTGTAAAATGGATAAAACAGAATCCCAACCATCAATCGAATTGGTGGATTTAATAGGCACACCAATTACAGGTAACGGAGAAAGGGACGCAATCATTCCCGGTAAATGTGCGGCTCCACCGGCTCCGGCAATAATTACATCAATACCTCGTGTATGTGCTTGTGTGGCATAGTCCAGCATGCGATGTGGAGTTCGATGTGCTGAAACAACCGTTACTTCATGTTCAATTTTAAATTGTTTTAATATTTTCGATGCTTCCATCATGATGGGAAGATCAGAATCAGAACCCATGATAATTCCTACTTTTTTCATTTCCATGCTTTTACTTTTAAGGTTTCACTTACTTTTTTTGCTTTTAATTTTGCTGCATCTATCGATTTATCTAGGATGGTAACATGTCCCATTTTTCGATAGGGTGTTGTTTCTTTTTTGCCATAGATATGAATTTTGGTTCCTTCTATTCCCATGCTTTCTGTCAAGCCTTCATATTTTACTTTTCCATATTCATTTTTTTCACCAAGCAGGTTAATCATCACCGATGGAATTTTTATTTCTGTCGACCCTAAAGCGAATCCTAAAATGGAACGTAAATGTTGTTCGTATTGGGATGTAATACAACTTTCAATGGTATGGTGGCCGCTATTGTGGGTGCGAGGAGCAACTTCATTTACATAGAGCTGGTCCGATTCATCGAGGAAAAATTCCACGGCTAAGATGCCTGTCATTTTAAGATTAGAAATAATTTGTTCCGCTAACGCTTTTGCTTTCTCTTGAATGGGAAGGGGTTCGCTGGAAGGACAAATCAATCGTTCAACTAAATTTGCTTCTTGATTAAATTCCATCTCCACCATGGGGAAGGATTTCATTTCTCCTTTGCTGTTTCTTGCGATGATCACCGCCAATTCTTTTTTTACGTTTACCTTGGCTTCTACTAAGGAGGATCCTTCCATCAGTCGTGGTAAATCCACTTCGCTAGTTATGACTTCAACGCCTTTACCATCATAACCGGAAGTGCGGAGCTTTTGGACAAACGGCAAGTGAAGCTTTCCATCTGCAATCGCAGTTAAAATTTCATCTTTGGAAGTGAATAATTGAAAAGCCGAACTCGGGATAGTATGTTCTTGAAAAAATTGCTTTTGCAATCCTTTGTCTTGAATCAATTTTAAAATCTCCGGCTCCGGAAAAATACGTTTGCCTTCTTTCTTTAATTGTAGTAATGCCTCCGTATTTATGTTTTCAATATCAAACGTAATCATGTCCACCTTCTTTCCAAATTCATACACCGTTGCATAGTCGTTGTAATCTCCTTTTGTATAGTTGGTGCAAATGGTAGAGGCGGGGCAATTTTCGTTTGGGTCGAGGATGTAAGTTTTTAAATCCCAGTTGCTGGCTGCCAATGCCAACATTTTTCCTAATTGTCCCCCGGCAATAATTCCAAGTTTAAAATCCGATGTTACAAGTTGTTCCATAATTAATAAAGTGTGTTGAGTAAACCAAATGAATATTCTGCTTCTAATGCTGCTTTTTTGTTTTTGTTGAATAGTTCATTTAATTTTAATTGCGCATTGATATAACTTATTTCCCTGCTGTTAATCATAAACAGAGAACTTTCACCGGATTCAAACAATCGTTTTTCTGATTCCCATAATCGCTGGTAATTGTTTACGTTTTTGCTGTAAATGTCAATTTGTTTTTGCGAGATGTTAAATTCATTGATGGTAGATTTTGTTTTGTTCACCAACTCATTTCTTTTGTTGACAGCATCCAATTTGGTGTTTTCAATTTTAATTTTTGTGAGCTCCAATGCTCCTCTTTCTTTTCTTAAAAATATTGGAAAGCCTACCGTTACGCCCCATTTATAATTGTTTTGGTAGCCCATGTTTAAGTTTTCTGCATTAAACAGAGGATTGTAGTTTACATTAAGAGAAGGCTTCAATTTATCTTGCTTCAACCTTTTTTCAATCGCCAGTTCCTCTAATTTAAATTCATATATTTTTAAAGCCGGATGGCTGTTAACTAGGCTGTCCAATTTCGCTACATGCCCATTTATTGCATTGTTAGTTGCAGTTTTTAGTGTGGTTTCCGGAATTGTTTTCTCTGTTAACTCGATTGGAACATTGTTTTCCATCCATAAATAATTGGAGAGGAGGAGAGATTTTGTTCGATACTCCAGCTCTGCTTGTTGCAAATGCAGGAGTCGATCTTGAAGTTGAATGTTTGCCTCCACGGTATCTATTGCCGGACGGTCGCCCAAGATTGCTGTTTTGCGAACGGCTTCAAATCGAGTTTGACTCAGGTTCACTGCATTTTTATGCACTTGTAAATTTGAATAGGCCATTTGCCATTCCCAAAATACTTTTCCCGCACCATATAAAATCTCATTGATGATATTGATTTTATCATAGGTGGATAATTCTTGAAATACCTTTGCTTGCTTTAGGGTGGCTCTTCTTTCATCAATGATTAATCCTTGTAATAAAGGCATTGAAATTTGAGTGTAAAGGAGTCCTTGCTCAGGAGTGGTGTTTTCAGGATTTAAATACCTGCCGTTATTTTGTTCGTATCCTCCTTTTACTTCAATGCCGTACCAAGTAGGAATTTTAAAACCACCTTCTCCTAATTCATAATAATTTTTTGAATCGTAGAATTTTGAATTGAAGTCGTAAAAAAGTTTCGGGTCAAAGTTTCCTCTTGCGGATAATACATTTGCTTCGGCCGACTTGGTAATCAAATTAGCTTGTTTCACAAGCGGGTGATGTTGTTTTACGAGTTTTAAAAAATCAGTAAAACCCAATTGCGACAACGAATCCTGCTGTCCGAAACACGTGTTCACGAATGCAGAAAGAAAAAAAAGGAAGAAAAAATTATTTCTTAGTTTCATTTGATTTTTTTACATCAGTTTTTTTGTAATAATCTGCCGGGAATCCATTGATTTGTCGCCACAGCTCATACCATACCGGTACGTTTTTTAATA
>Ga0075163_10013004_pt1 | contig 10825 bp, 12 predicted proteins | sample JI1023141ADNA_FD_71478 | JGI IMG/M metagenome (GOLD analysis project Ga0075163, IMG submission 71478) | Wastewater effluent complex algal communities from Wisconsin, to seasonally profile nutrient transformation and Carbon sequestration -... | ecosystem: Engineered > WWTP > Effluent > Algae... | reverse complement strand
CATGATCAATACGCTTCTCACAAGTTTGTTGTATCGCAATAGCCCAAGCGAGATGAAACTTATCCTCGTTGACCCTAAGCAGGTTGAAATGGCGCCATATGAAGACATCCCACATCTTCTCACACCTGTTATCACCGAACCAGAAAAGACCATCAGCGCGCTGAAATGGGCGGTGAACGAGATGGAGCGTCGCTACAAATTGTTGGCTGCCGAAAAGCTCCGTGACATTCGTAGTTACAACGAAAAAATTGCAAAGGGTAAGGGTAAGGTTGAAGTTGCTGACGAAGAAGGTAATGTTCAACAGCATGAAGACGGTGCAATGCCGTATATCGTAATCGTGATTGACGAGTTAGCTGACCTCATGATGATTGCCGCACGTGATGTTGAAGCCCTCATCGTGCGCCTGGCACAGAAGGCTCGCGCGGTTGGTATCCACCTGGTGCTTGCGACGCAGCGTCCATCAGTCGACGTCATCACGGGTCTTATCAAAGCGAACATCCCGGCACGTATTGCCTTTACGGTAGCTAGTCAGGTCGACAGTCGTACGATCCTTGACCAAGCTGGTGCCGAGAAACTCCTCGGAAAGGGTGACATGTTATTTCTAACACCCGCCATGAGTAAGCCAAAGCGTATCCAGGGTGCCTGGGTGACTGATGAGGAAGTTGGCAAGATCAATGATCATCTGCGCATGCAGTCAGCGCCACAGTACAATGACGAGATTGTTTCTCAGCCAGTGCAGCTGAACGGCAAGGGTGGCGTCGTCATGGACTTTTCGACCGATACGAGTGGCGATCATACCTATCAGGAAGCACTACGCATTGTTGTTGATAGCGGTAAAGCGAGTGCCAGTCTGCTGCAGCGTCGTCTCGGTATTGGCTATGCCAAAGCAGCCCGCTATATCGACACCATGGAGGAGCAGGGTATCGTCGGGCAGGCGAGCGGTAACTCAAAGCCACGCGACGTACTAGTCCGTAGCATGGACGAACTCAACGGTTCGGACGACGAGGAAATTTAGCAAATAAAATTCGCGCTACCAATTACGGTAGCGCGAATCTTAACTAGGGCTGTACTGCACGTGTCTCTGCGAGCAATCGCTCTGCGCGCGTTGTCATCAGGGCGAGAATCTTGCGCGGGCTCTTGGCGATATATGCCTCGATGGCATCAGCAAGCTGCTCGAGTCGGCCGATCTTGTAAGTCATCAGGATGGTGTCGTTGAGTTGGAAGTAGCTATCTCGAGATAGTGAACTCAACCGAGAAGTGAACTTCTCGGTGATACGATGCCACTCTTCTTGAGATGGATCCTGGAAACTCGATAACGTATACGTCGTATAGAGTGATCCATCTGCACCGATAGCGTAGCTCACGCCTCGATCGAGTGACGTGTCGAAAGGTAGCCTCCATCCGGGCATATCACCGATGACACAACTAACTTCGCCGATGACACGAAATACATGCGAGGTACCCTCAGGGTTTCGATCATAGCAAGCCTTATGCTCGGCTTGTAAATCATCGAGATAGGTGAGGATACCGGTGTGGATCCGCACTAACTGCTCGTACTTGGCGATGAGTTCGCTACCGGTCGTCTGGCGCTTTTCTTCACGATCGCGGAGCTCGACGTAGATATTTGAACTGGTGCACACAGCGTATTCGGAAAGCCTTTCGGCGGTTGTTGCCATTCTTCTACTTTCATGTCAGTCCTGTTAAGCTCCCTTTTGGAGCCTCATCAGAACGGGCTCAACAAAATTATGTACAATCATATACTCAAACTGTTGTTTCTGCAACTTTTTAAGGTTAGAATAGTGTAACTACTCAGAGGTTGGAGCCTGGGAGTACCTTATCAGAGTATTACTTTCTACTGTATACAAAGGAGTGACATGTCTCGTCGTAACCAAAGTTTGTACGGCAAGAAAATTCTCATCACAGGGGCAGGCAGTGGTATCGGCGCGCTGACGGCCGAAGCCTTGGCTGCTGAAGGGGCAAATCTCTATCTGTCTGATGTTAATTACCAGGCAGTCGAAGAAGTTGCGATCCGTTGTCGGGATATTGTTCGCAAGAACGGAGTGTCATCTCGTGTCGAGTATATGCTTTGCAATGTCGCAGACAAGCAAAGTGTCGACAGGATGGTCGGCAAAGCGGTCGGCCATATGGGGGGACTCGATATCGTCTTTGCGAATGCCGGTATTGGCAAGCCAGTTGCACTTGAGGGTGACATCGAGGTTGCAGATAAGATCCTCGATGTGAATTTCAAAGGCGTTCGCTACACGGTTGATGCCTGTTTGCCACATGTCCGTATCAGTAATGGCTATGTGCTGGTGAATGCATCGATGGGTGCAATCGTTCTGCTCGCGCTTATGGGCACAGCCTACGGCGCCTCAAAGGCTGCTGTGGCGGCTTTTGGGCAGGCGGTTGATCTGCACTTTAAAGGCACCGGTGCGCGTTGTGGCGTGCTTTACATGGCTGAACATAACACACCGATGGAGAGGGAGTTCGAGGACGAAGCCGTTAAGGCGTTGTTTGAGGATAATTCCCGACTGGCGAAGGCACATCGCTTGCGCGATCCACAAAAGGCAATACGGAGGATTATCTGGGCAATGAAAACTCGTCCCCTCTATGTCCACGCACCCAGGTATACGGTTTTCGCACGGTATTTCCCAGCCGTTCCGAACTGGTTTGTTCGTAACTATCTGATCCAAGACCCGCAACGGGCATTGGCAATGATTCGGGAACGCAACGCGCCAGCGAGTACCATCGAACAGAAAGAGTACGCTGAACACTAACGAGCTCGCCTAAAAAGCCCGCCGGTTATCCGGACGCTAACTGGCGGGCTTTTTCATTTAGGAATTATGTATGTGGTCGTATCGTTCGCCGAGCAGGGCAGCGAGACCAAAGTGAATTTTCTGTTGGTACTGTGCATCCTCGAGTGCATGATGAGTGAAGTCGCCATCAGGGAGGATCTCGGGAGGTAGCTTACTCTTTTTGGTATGGTCCCAGTTCCACCCAACGATTGGCATGGCGAGTGTCTTGAGATCGAACGGCGCAATACCGTGCAAGTTGTCGAGACGGCTTTTGGCAAATGCGTAGTCGACATGCGCCCAATCAAAAGCGGCATTGAACGCAGTGAAGACGGCTTTTTTACCAGTTTTTTGCGTGATTGATTCTAACCAAGCTCGATACCGTTCCATGACAATCTCCACGAGCGGTGCTTCGTCCATTAATCGTTCATACTGCAGACCGTGTTCATTGCAGAAGTCACGATGACCCGATAGAAATTTTTTTGAGTAAGGTCTGATCTCGCTGTAGAAACTTTCTCCGGTTGGTGATTGGGCGCCCAGGGCGACCATTGATCCAAAGCCGGCGATACCGTCTGCTTCTACGTCGACATCGACGTATAGTTGGGGCGCGGCGAGTACCTTTTCTCGACCAACCGCCCATAAGTGTTCTTTTTGCATAGCAAATAGCTCCTTTTGTGTAGGGTTTGTATTATCGAGAGGGGGTAAAAGCGAGCCTGAGCTCCTTTGACCTAACTGCATAAGTATATCACGAGTTAGGCGTTTAGTTCGTCTTGGGGTCTAAGAAATCGTTCTAATTGATTCGCAAGTGAGAGAAGATGGGCTGTCTTGTATTTGCTCTCAGATCGGAGTTCGTAGAGACCAACGATTTTTGATTGGTCGACGCCGTATTTACGAACATCGCTATATTTCTCATCATAGTAGTTGCTGCGGAGTAATTGACCTGACTGAGTGAGTCGCATATCGCTAAAGTCGGTCCAGAGTGAGTAATAGGTAACAATCTCCGGATCATCAGCATCATTTCTGACTTCTGTTTTTGCGGTGTGGACACGACGCAATACCTCTTCGGGTGCTTTGTCCCTCAGGAATGCATCGAGGCGATTAACGGCTGCTATAAGATTTGTCTGGACACTTCTCAGGGCACGAGCGCGCCTCATTTCTGCAGTCGGCTCTTTATGTGATTCTGGTAGTTTGTCCGGTACCATACGCATATCCTACACCAAACCACTTGTCTACGCCAAGGGGCTGGCTTTTTACAGGGGTATAGGGTATAATTAGTGAGTTATCAACTCGGCTTATGCATCGACATAAGCATCCAAATGGATTCCAGAGGAGGAAATCTGTGAAAGAATACGAACTAACTGTTCTGATTCACCCTGACTTAGAGGTGGATCTAGATGCGCCACTAAACAAGGTGCGCGACATCATCAAAACTGCTGGTGGTGAAATCATCAGTGAAGACAACTGGGGCAAGAAGAAACTTGCATACCGTATCAATAAAGAAGACTTTGCCGTGTACGTGTACATGGACGTGAAGCTTCCAGCCGATGCGCCACTAAAGATCAGCAACACGCTGAACATTACTGACGAAGTACTACGTTACCTCTTGGTAACAGTAGATGAAAAGGGCCGCGCCCTTCTCGCTGAAGACAAAAAGCGTGCAGCATCTGCATCTGAGTCAACAGAGACTGAAGCAACTGAAGAAGTAAAGGGAGAATAGGAATGGCACGGGGTATAAATCAAGTTATTTTAATGGGCCGCCTTACACGCGATCCTGAAACACGCAGTACTGCTAGCGGAAAAACAGTAACAAGCTTTAGCCTTGCTGTTGACCGTGGCGGTCAAGACGACACGGCAGACTTTTTCGATGTAACTGCATGGGAAAAAACTGGTGAACTCGTTGCGCAGTACCTTTCTAAAGGTCGCCGCGTACTTGTACAGGGACGTTTGCGTCAGGATAGCTGGGATGACAAAGAAACCGGCAAAAAGCGCAGTAAAGTTGAGGTCGTTGCAGGTGATGTAACCTTCCTCGATGGTCCAAATGGCGACAACAATAGCAATGGTAGCAATTCTGCTCCTGCAGCATCATCAACCGACAAGAAGAAATCAGATGACGTTGTGATCGAAGATATCGATGACAAACCAATCGACTTAAGTGAAATTCCATTCTAGGAGAGAAAATTTTATGGCACTCAAACGATTCAAAAAAGATACCCCAGCGTACTTTGACTACAAAGACGCAAAGACACTACTACATTTCATTAATATGTACGGTCAAATCGAACCAATCAGCAAGACTGGTCTTTCTGCGAAACAGCAGCGACAGCTAGCGGTTGCTATCAAGCGCGCTCGCCACTTGGCACTACTACCATTCGTAGCTAACAACTAGGAGGTCTATCATGTATCAACCTACAGACCTGAAAAAGGGTACTGTTTGCCAGATTGATGGCAAACCGTACCGTGTCGTTGAGTATTCCCAGAAAGTCATGGGACGTGGCGGCAGTATTGTTAACGTTAAGTTGAAAAACTTGATTGATGGTAGCCTGATCCCAAAAACTTTCAAGGGGCAGGACAAAATCGAACGAGCAGAAGTATCGACCAAAACCGTACAATATTTGTACTCGGACGGAACGGATTTCCACTTTATGGATCCAACTAGTTTTGAACAGTTCCAGCTAGGCCCAGACACTGTTGATTCAGCTGCATCGTATCTGAAAGAAGGTGATGAATTAAGTTTGCAATTCTTTGATGACCGCGTGATCAACGTGGAGCTTCCAAAGAATCTATTTCTTGAAGTCACGTACGCCGAAGACGTTGTTAAGGGCGATACAACAAGTAGTGTCCTCAAAGACGCAACACTTGAAACTGGGCTAGTGATTAAGGTTCCTGCGTTTATAAAGGTTGGTGACATCGTGTCTGTTGATACAAGCACCGGCGAATATCGCGAGCGAAAGAAGTAAATGGTTTTTTTCAGGAAGAAACGGCCAGAAGAAATTACTGCCACTCAGGCTGCAATTGAAGAGGATGACCCTCAACATACATTTGAGGACACAAATTCAATCGTCATTGCTAGTCTCGAGGAGATGAATGTTGGCGATGCGTACGGCGCCGATCTTCCTGATTACCATATTCCAATCACACCCGAGTTCTCGCACCCACGGTTGCATACTAGCGAGATTACCAAAACCATCGGCGAGCAACTAGAAGGGGCTGAACCCTTTGATATTGAGACGAGTGAAGGTATCGACGAACAACAGCAACAAGTCAGAAAAACTGGCAGCAAGGTTTTGTATGTTGTTCGTAACCGCCTGATTCCAGTCTTGCGTCGAGCACCACACGTGAAAGTTCACCCTATCGAAGAGCCGAGTAATGAGACGCAGCCAATTGATGCGCCTGCAAAGTATAAAAGGCATCGAATAAAGAAATTATTCCTAGCTCAGATAGCAAAACCTACAGGTCGCCCTGAATCATGGTATGTTGCTGCTGAATATGAATTAGGTACTACAAATGAAGAAACGCCTGGACATACTGATCGTTGAAAAGGGCCTTGCGATCAGCAGGTCTCAAGCAGATAGCTGGATTCGACTCGGTAAAGTTACGGTTAATGGTCGTGTTGTTACCAAGGCAGGGCAATTTATTCCTGAAGACGCTGAGGTTAAACTAACAGCCACGGAACAATATGTTAGCAGGGCAGGACTGAAACTTGCGAGCGTCGCTAATCTTCTAGGTGTGCGGTTTGAGAATTCAATCGTACTTGACGTTGGTAGTAGTACGGGCGGATTCACCGACTATGCATTGCAGCATGGTGCCAAAAAGGTGGTTGCCGTCGATGTAGGAACCGATCAGTTGCATCCAAGTTTACGCTCCGATGAGAGGATTGAGTTGCATGAAAAGACTGATATTCGTGATTTTAGTACTGAGGAGAAGATCAGTATTGTCGTCATTGATGTGAGTTTCATCGGTCTCCGAGAGATTTTACCGTCGGTTATACGTATAGCGCCGAAAGCACTCGTAGTAGCTATGGTAAAGCCTCAATTCGAGGCCGGCCGCGAGCAGGTGAACAAAGGAGTTATTAAGAACGACTCTGTACGACGGCAGATTCTCCATGACTTTGAGGTCTGGGCCAAGCAGTATTTTGTGATTGCAGGTAAGCGAGACAGTGAGGTTGCCGGGAGCAAGGGCAACCGTGAACGATTTTATCTGTTAAATATTTCATAATCTAAAAGGAAAAAAATACCTATAATCAAGTTACCTCCAAGGTGGAGGCAAGGATATAGTAGCTTCTTTTTAGCTGCTCGCTCCTTACCATGATGAGATAGGATCGAGGTGATTAGAGTGATAAAGTCACTCATTCGCAGCTGTGCGGCGATTGGGCTCGCTGTCAGCATCACGATGCCTTCGGCGGGATTGGCTTTTGCTGATCCCTCTGTTGACGCATCTACGGTACCAGTGCCTCCACCGGTTGACTCAGTGGTCATAGTCGATGATTCAGGAAGTTTACCTGAACCAGGCTATATCCCTCCTGCGGTCGAGGTGGTGCCTCCGGTACTTCCGCCAGTGGTTCAGCCACCAGTGCCAGTTGAACAAGTGCCGCCCCCGGTAGTTGTTCCGCCGTCGCCCGTGGATGTTCCGCCAGTTGTTGAGCCAGCTCCCGAAGTTGTTCAGCAGCCTATTTCTACCCCCGCGGTGGAAGAGGTGGTGGTGCCTGTCACAGAACCGGATCGCTCTGCAACGACAACAGAAGTAAGACAAGACCCAGTGGTGGTAGCACCGCCAGTACCCGAAATTGTTCATGAGCAGCAATCAGATACTGCAGGGCCGGTATCGCTTCCGGAGCCGACAAAGCCGAGCGTGGCCGTTGTCGAGTCATCGGTTCAATCCCCGCAGATAACTGAGCATACTCAAGTTGCGGAGACGCCGAAGAATACCGTGGAATCCACGGTGGCCCCAACCGACGTGTCATCACAAGAGTCCGAGGAAGTCACTGAACAACCAAGTTCAGACACTTCGTCGGAAGTGGTGGTTCCGCCTGTTCCGGCAACGGATATTCCAATTCCGGATGCAGACGAGGTGCCGACAGTTGTCGAGGATTCTGCCGTAGTTCAGGAAAGGCCTGTGTTTAAGGCGCGGGAAGTTCGCGAGGTAGAGGATGAACCGACTGAGGTTGCACCTGAGGTCCAGGCAAAACTGGACAAGGGTGAGATCGAAGAAGGAGAGATGTTCGATCCTCGTGATCTACCGGAGGACTGGGACAAACGTTCTCGAGGAGATCGTGATCATAATGATAACGACGAAGATGATGAAGATCATCAGGTTCCTCCGCGGCCGCTTGATCCCGACCGGGACTACGACAAGGTAGAGCACTACTGGCGTGATCACGACGACAAGGATCGTGATCACGACAATGAAGACCGAGATCATCACGATCGTGGCAATCATGACAATGATCATGACGACGAAGATGATGAAGGCGATGATGACAATGAAGATCGTGATCACCATGATCGAGATTGGGACGACGTAGACGTTAGGAAAGGTCCCAATGGTCGACCGATGGTCGTCAATAACACCGTGAATATCGTCAATATGTATTTCCAGAACTTTGTGACAAACGAAGTTCGGGTGATGCCCGTGTATCCGTACTCGGCAGCATATATTGGTGGTAATCTGTGCGGTGGTGCCGGGGCTAGCTTCGGCTGGTCGGCAAACGTTGCTCTCGGTGCATTCGGCTTTGGGGCAAGGTTCTCTGCGGGTGGTATGTTCTCTGTCGGTGGGGCTGGTTGTGGGTATATCCCGCCGCCAGTTCTGGCTCAGCCGTTGTATTTCACGGCGGCGGGTTACGGACAGTGGAGCACACCGTATTATTCGCAGCCGAGTGGCTGTGGATGTGTATATGCGGGTGGAGCATACATGTACGGCCAATATCAGAACCAGCCTGTATATATGCCCGGCTATCCGCAGCCGCAGATCCGCCCCGTCTTCATTGTTGATGGGTGGAAAGGCGACTACGTGTTCGAAAGGCAACTGACCGGTGGTTTGCCACAATTCTTGACGGGTGAAGACCCGAAACAGGATGTTGTGACGGCTGCCGCTCCGGGTCCGCTACAGCAAGACTATGTCTTGTGGGTGTTGGGTCTCGTGGTCGTAGGTGCTGCAGCCGTTGGCGCCATCTACAACCGCGATTGGATTCTCCGGCACCTTGGTATCAGGTAGTAACCATGACGAAACGAGGTTTCGTCAACCTGATCCTTGTAACGGTCGTCCTCGTGGGAGGATCGATGTTCGCCGGACGGGCCCTGCATTGGGACCGTCCGGCGGCATCGCCGTCATCTGCTCAGTCGGAACCAACGACATCGTTGGCCCCTCCGAGCATTGTGCCACCGGCACCGCCAGAGCCCGTAGTGGTACCGCAAGCGATTCCACTACGGGTGACTATTCAGACGCATGCGGGGATATTGGTCGATAATGTACCAGTAGATTCGAATCTGCTTCTTGAAGTGAATGGTGCGGTGCGTCCAGGTGACAATCCAGGTATGTTTCTCCGTGAGAAGGTGTCGACACTACCAGGTACCGGACAAGGGACTGCCATTATGGGTGGGCATGCGCTCGAAGATTCCCCTAAGGTATTCAACCCCTTGATGCAACTCAATGAACGAGACCTCAGTGATAAATCAATTGTCATCTTGACGATGCCAGGCGATAAAAAACTGATATATACGATCAGAGAGGTGCTTCTGGAGAAGAAGGTCGACCTGCCAACAAAGGAACGGCTCGCGAATAACGATCCGAACCGGCTACTGGTAATAACATGCAACCTGGAGAATGGAAAAAACTCATTCCAGAATCGCATATTTGTTGCCTATCTCACATCCACTGTCGGTGTTTGATGCCGACCTGAATCCTGCCTAGCAAGCAGGCGCCCCGACAAAATTTGTCGGGGCGTTTTCATTGCGTAGAAATAATTTGTTCAACTAAACATTAAAGCGGAATTCAACGATATCGCCAGGTTGCATGACGTAGGTCTTGCCCTCGGTACGAACTTTGCCGGCAGCCTTTGCTGCTTGCTCACTACCAGCAGCTATCAGATCATCATAATCTACAATTTGCGCGGCGATAAAGCCACGTTCAAAATCAGTGTGAATCACGCCAGCAGCTTGCGGTGCCGTGAAGCCTTGGTGAATTGTCCAGGCACGCACTTCTTTTGGTCCGGCGGTGAGGTAACTCTGGAGTCCTAGAGTGGTGTAGGCGTTATGAATCAATTGCTGCAAACCAGTTTCTTCAACACCATAGCTTGCTAGTAGTTCCTGCGCTTCGACGGTTGTCAGGTCCTTTATCTCTTCCTCTAGCTTGGCGCAAACGAACAAACTTTTTGCGGGGGCTACGAGGTTGGTGAGTTCAGCCTTCTTGCTGTCATCGGTCAGCGTATTTTCATCGACGTTAAACGCATAGATGACAGACTTGGCGGTGAGCAGGTGGAGGTCACTGATCTTCTCCTCATCAAGTGAAGGTAGGGCAGAAAGGGGCGTGCCTTCAGACAAGTGTCGTTGCAATGACTCGAGGTAGGTCATCGTGTCTCGAAGTGCTGGCTTGGCTTTTGATTCCTTTTGCAGTTTGGGTAGGTGCTTTTCGATAGTTTGCAGATCGGCGAGGATTAATTCTGTATTGATAATTTCAATATCTGATTTCGGGTCAACAGGAGCTTCGTCGTGGCGGAGAATGTCGTCGTTTTCGAACGCACGGACGACGTGAACGATGGCATCGGTCTTGCGGATGTTGTCGAGGAATTTATTGCCAAGTCCTTCGCCCTTGCTGGCGCCTGCGACCAAACCGGCGATATCAACAAAGGTGACAGTAGCGGGGATGATCTTTTCGGCTGAATACATTTTTTGGAGTACATCCAAGCGATCGTCCGGTACGGGAACAATCCCAGTGTTCGGTTCGATTGTCGCGAATGGGTAGTTGGCTGCCAAAATATCCGCCCGTGTCAGGACGTTGAAGAGGGTTGATTTGCCGACATTTGGCAGGCCGACGATTCC
>Ga0075163_10013003_pt1 | contig 10825 bp, 7 predicted proteins | sample JI1023141ADNA_FD_71478 | JGI IMG/M metagenome (GOLD analysis project Ga0075163, IMG submission 71478) | Wastewater effluent complex algal communities from Wisconsin, to seasonally profile nutrient transformation and Carbon sequestration -... | ecosystem: Engineered > WWTP > Effluent > Algae... | reverse complement strand
GGGGTGGACGTTGGAATAGTTCCGGTTGCCCCACTAGTTTCGCCAGTGACAATACTTCCGTTGCTGATAATACCAGCGGCCTCTTCCAAATACAAACGCACCCACTGATACTCATCGTCTGAAACGATAAGTGCAGAGTATCGCAAAGTAGCGGTTCCACCACCATCGGTGGTGATTTCCTCTCCATCAACAAAGCTCAGTGCGCCAACTAGCACCTGTCGAACAACCACGGCCTTATCATTTGACTTTCTTACAACATCCGTTGAAGAATCATCGTATTCCATCCCGATGTTATCCAAGTTGAAGAATGGTCGGGCCTCTCCACGTGCAATAGAACATGCATAATCTTCATTTGACACATTACCAACACTGTGTCCGGTGAATGGGTCCACCATGATACCATTCTTAAATCTATCGTTTCCAGAGTTGTCGGCAATCAACATTGACGCCGCCTGTTGCTCAAGCACAGAAAGCGAGGCGTACTTTTCTAGACGTTCTACTCTGCGCTGAATAGCCCCGATATCACGCATAGTAAAACGGCTGTTATCCACAAACACGATGGTTGTGGCACATTCAAGTTTACCGACCTGTCGTGCGTAATATGGTGACAACGCCGGGAACGCTGGGATATTGATTATCGCCAACGTCATTGCGTTATCTGGTTGTCTTGGGGTCGTCGGACGCTCTGATGCAATTCCAGACACCACGCTGAATGTTCCGGCATTGTCCAAAATGACTCGGTCAATGCGAGGAAGATTGTAGGTAATGTCAGTAATGAATGTTTCGGTTGGTACAGGTGATGTTACCCCTGAGGCAAACACCACCGTTGAGGTTGGTGTAATTGTTGCCCCAGCAATGTTATCAGCGTCCAACGCCGTGTTCGCCACTGTCAAACGGAAATCCACACAATCTCGGAGATTGAAGGTGATTCCTGCGCTGGTTGTGTACGTTGGAATATCATGCCACTGAATCTGGTCAGCGGTTGGTAGTTCCCCCTGTATAGGCAATGGGTACGAATCGACCGAATAGAATCCGCCGCTCGAAGCATGTTCAAAATAGTTCAATTTGACAATCAAGTACAACCCGTTGATTGTTTCTGCGTTGTTCTTGGAGATAGACGCGAGATTGTACATCGTATCCGTCTGTCCATTGTCCAAATCAAACCATGAAGTTACGTCATCCCATGTTGCGTCATCGCTTTCAGGGTCTACCGTTGGATAAGACACTGGACCCGTTGCGGCCCAAATCTTTTCAATGGAAATAACATCGTGCAACCCAAGACTAAACGGACCTTCTCCGCTGGCTTGAATCTTCACATAGCGATTTGACCGTAGAGTTTTCTGTTGGGCGATGCCAACACCAGTTCGAACGCTAATCAACACATCAACGGTCGGAGAACCTGTTGGTGTGGCATTCAAATCAATAGTGAGAGCTTGTGCCGAGGTTCGTGTTACATCGGCAGACGCAAGGTCAAATGTTGTGCCAGACGTACCCAAACCCGTTCCGGGTTCTACCAACGTAACGCGAATGTCTTCGTCAAGAATGCTATCGCTGACTGTGCTGAACGCCCATTCCTCATCCGAAGACAATGATAGGGAAACGATACCAGCACCACTAACCGCCTTCTCGGTGAATAGTTTCTTGTACACATATGAGGTGTCGCCCAACGTTTCCACGTTTTTCTGAGTCAACGGGAAAATTGGCGCAACAAACTTGGTTTCCAAGAACAACGGTGTGCCAGAAACGTTCGCGTAACTTCCGTAACCCTCACTCAAATAAAACGCCCCAATGCTCCCAACACCACCTGAAGTAAAGGTTATGTCGTGAAGGTACAGACGATATACCGCACCAACGGTTCCAATGGTTCCGCTTTCATATTGAATATTTCGAATTCTGGCAGTTCCGATTTCCGAACCACCGCCACCACCGATTGCTGGGTATGAACCCGTGTACGCGGCACTGCGAATGCTCACCCGGGTATTGGTGTTGATTCTCCATGGTCCAACAACATATGATACGAGAATGTAACTTCCGTAAAATGTGCTAGTTCCGCGATTCTCACTCACGTTGGTGGCGAGACTCTTATCAATCTCAAGAAACTCCGAAGAAAATAGCTCATGTTCGTAACCCCGAACAAATGCCTTTCCGGGTTCAACGGCCACAACAAGCTTTCCCGCATCCCCAACAGGGGTGGTTGATGCGGTATACTTTCCATGGTTGGCATCAGCCAACAAATGTTCATTGACGATAACAGGAAACGGACGAACGGTGTAATCACCAGATTCGTCATACGTTCTGTTGGCAAACTCGCGGCTCAGTTCAGAATATTGTGTTTTGTCATAACGGCGTTTGATGACTCCGTTTTCCACATCAAACAATAGGAAGAAGTCTTCTGGTTTTTCGCCAACACCACTGTATGAATACAGTTCCGTGGTAATCTTGTAACGGTCTGCACCCGGGGCGTTAAAATTGTATGCACCCTGTGCTGGGTCATTCAGGGTGGAATCATCCAGTGCCGTTGCTACTTCTTCAACAACACGAAATCCAACTTTCTGTGTCGGGGTGCTGGAATATCTGTCGATAACAATGGTCTGGTCGCTGTGGACCAAGAATCGCCCGTTTACATACACAATTCCGTCGTTCAATGAAAAGAGCGAACCTTCTCCGGTCGGTGTAACTGCGGCAACCGTGAATGAAGTTACCCCAGCATTGTCACCTGTTACCGTCAAGACCTGCCCAGCGGTAAATGTCGAAATGGTGCCAATCAACGACGGGTCAGTGTCCGTGACGTTGTTTGAGGTGTAATGGAGGTATAGTGTGTTTAGATTCGGACTTTCTGCTTCTGTACCAGCAATGGTCTTCTTGATGACAGCACTCACCCCATTTGTTGCGGTGACTGTCATCCCTTCGTAGTATGACAATGGGTAAACAGAAATATCGATGTCTTCAATCTTGACAAACGGGGTCTTGAAGTTATGGGATTCCGCACAACCCGTAATGACTGTTCCTTGCTTGAAGATAGTATCTCCAAACTCTTTAATCTGATTTTGCAACATCGTTTGAAGCTGTGTTAGCTCACGAGCTTGTACCGAATATCCCGGTTTGAACAAGATTTCGTAGTATCTCTTGTTTGGAACAAAATCGTTAAAATACGGAAAAGTATTTGTATTCATGTGCCTTAGAATTGAAGATAAAGTTTTACTGTCTCAGTTTGATAAAGCTGTCGTGTATACGGGGATAGGTTTTTCAGATAAATGATGTCACCCGTTTTCTTATTTATCTCAGGTGAAACAACGTCAATTAAAGTCGCCAATACAGATGAGGTTGTTTCGTTGGTCAGTGCGCTGTCAATAGTGATACTGTCAGTTATGGGAAGAAGCTTGACCACACTGGTTTCAGGATATGGGTTCTTTTCTACTACTATGAATCGACCACCCGTATCACTAACAATCACATCGTCAATGTTATACGCCGAAATGTCAACTACAGAAATCTTATAGCATGAATCTCCGGTGTCTTCAACAAACACATTTCCATACAACCCATATTCTCTAATGTTTTTGATGACACCAACTTGCCGGAAATCGTTGCCGATGAAAAAATCACCTTGTGGGGTTGGTGGGGTAAATGGTGTTTCAACGTCAACAACAATACCCACAATAGAGGCTAGCAACTCGGTAGGGACATTTCCCCCATGTCCCCAAATTGGGCTGATAATCGGTCGCAACACTGCGTTCTCTCCTGACCCAGAAGATACAATGTTTGCATAGGTATAACCCGTTCCCATGTTACTTGTTTGAATCGATTCAATGGACCCGCTTTCATTGATGACAACGATGACGGTTGCGCCCTCTCCATCACCTTCAACAGTAAACTGCGAAGTGGCGGAATAGTTTTGTCCACCATCTTCAATGTCAATAAATTCAATCGCGCCAGCGGTTGCTAATGCCGTAGAAGCAACCATGACATTTGGGTCTTCAGGAATAGGACCATCTGGTTCAAGATTTGCCGTTGCAGTACACCCTGTTCCCCCACCACCAACAAAATCTACGATAGCAAAGGAATACCCGTGACCCTCGGCAATAACTTGGATATCTATTACTTCACCGTATTTATTGACCGACGCCGTCGCGTATGCTCCACTTCCGTCTCCGGTGATAATAACAGTTGGTGCGGTGGTATACCCACTTCCCGGGTTGGTAATAGTGATTCCACCAACCACAGGAATGTGTCCCATGACATCAAACAATGTGCTTGAAGGAATAAATCGCACCGGGAGATAATCCGCTGTGGCAAACTTTTCCCGGTCTGCGTCTGGAATCTTATATACCATTTTCCACCAGTATCCATCAACCGTGTTGAACTTTTCTGTCCCGGTTGAATCACTGGGGATAACAGTAGACACAAGATTCCACGACCCGTCAACCTTTTTCCACTTGTAAAGACCGCTGGTGTAATAATCTCCATCAACCGCCGCCTCTGGAAACAACACCCCGGCATTGCCGTCAATCAAATCTTGTCTATTCAAACATTTGTAAATGCAATAGTTGCTGTCATTGTACACATAAAAATTCAACTCAGACAAGTCTGCGTTGTCCGTATAACGGTCATACACCGTTAGGGCAGTTGAGTCCCACACAACGTTGGGGATTAAGTATGCCACATCATTAATACCAATTCTCTTTACTGCAAGAATGTTTGCGTGTGCGTCAGCATCCGTCAACCGTGTATCGGTTACCGCTGGTGGTGCGTTATCGTCGTCCCAAGGGTCCGTTTTGCCGAAAAAGATATGAAAAACATCATTCTCGTTCGTTACGTCTCTCAGGAATGAGCGAGCCGCTTCTGTTCTCAACTTAAGTAGTGTGGGCATAATTGACGGTTAAGATGTATGACTATTTATACAACATTTAGGCATCGATAGCCCCGTATGGACCAACCCATGTTCCGGCTGAAATACTTTCTGTTCTATCAAGCACAAGGAAGCATCCTTGATAACCATAAAGGAAGGTCGGGGAACCAACATTCCACCATGACTCGTTTCCAGCGGTTTCAAAATCGTTAGTTCCGCAGTTAAGTCCGTCAGACCATGCCAAGTTATCCCAGTTCCATGGCCCTCGTGTTGCAAGAGTTCCACCACCCGCATCGGCGGGGAAATCAGATGCACTATATAGCAATGCACCACCATCGGCGTCACTGGCATAAACACGCTGACTATAGTTATATTGTGAGTCGTCAATGTTATGTACCGCCACTTCTACGCGATAGGTAACACTCTTGGACAACCACGGGCCGTTATCAAACAACCCATCCGTATCCAACAACATGATAGCACCTATTTGCCAATCGCTGGCATGTGCGCCACCAACATCGGAACCATAATGCACACCAACCATCCAGTTAGAACTTCCTACTGCGTTACCATCTTGCCATGGGTGGTCACCATTTCCAACCAACTCATCAGGAAACTCCATTCGAACATACCATCTGTAATATCTAGTAGTCCCAGCGGGTATAGTTGGCATTCCTGTGTGACGGTTTAAAGCAAATCCACTGTTTGAATAGTTTGCGGTAAATCTACACACGTTCGTAGATGGGAAATCCAACCCTGTAGAGGCAACAACTTCTTGCCCAGAACCACCCAACAAATCCCATTTTCCATTATCACCTTTTGCAGAGGTGCTTGTTCCCAATGCAAATCCAAAGTCCGATTGAAATTGTACCGTTTGCGCTCCGGTAGATGGGGTTGGGGTTGGAGTTGGAGACGGCGATGCGTTTGCCGTTGCGGTTGGGGTTATACTTGGTGTAATGCTCGGAGTTACTGACGGCGTTCTGGTGATTGAAGGAGTAATCGACGGAGTCACACTCGCTGTTACTGAAGGTGTGACCGATGGTGTTCTGGTGATTGAAGGAGTAATCGACGGAGTCACACTCGCTGTTACTGAAGGTGTGACCGATGGTGTCCTTGATATACCCGGGCTTGCCGATGGAGATACACTTGAGGTGACCGTTGGGGTCACACTTGGGGTGATTGATGGAGTGACACTTACCGTTACTGACGGCGTAACCGATGGGGTTACACTTCTTGTAACTGTCGGCGTCACCGAGACACTCGGGGTGATTGATGGGGTGACTGTTACACTGGGTGTGATAGACGGTGTCACCGAGACAGAAGCACTTGTTGTCGGGGTTACACTAGGAGTGTGAGACGGAGCAAGGGGTTGGTTGATATACCACACCCCATCTATCAATACATCATTGCCAGTTCTTTGAAGAATCGGCGGACCGCCACGTACTATATTCACCGAACCCCTTGATTGTCTTTTTTTCATTTATTCTCCGGAACATGTTCCATATACACCAATAGCTGTACCCGCTGTCAAATCCCCATCAGAGATACTGGATACCATTGCTACTTCTCCAAAATACCCAACCGAGAGAGGATAGCTTGTGGCAGTCGCACCGTTACACCCAATGTTAAACTGTTGAGTTCCATTGAGATTGTTGTACGTGTGCCAACGGTCATTGGCCAAAGTCTCACCTGAATACAAATTGGACACAAAGTCTGATGGTCCGTAGATTTCCACCCCATTTTCATCATAAATCCACGCACGGAAACGGAATGCGTTGGACGTACCAGCCCCCGTCGTACCTCTAACAATTTGTACTTCAAAGGTGTACCGCGTGTCTTTGTTAAGACGGGTTGGCGTCACGGCAGAGTTTAGATAGTACCGTCCACCACCCCCGTTAGAGATTAGAAAGTTCGGTTCCCATTCTCCAACAAAGTTTGTTCCGTCTGTGATGTTCCAATTTTGAAACGAACCTGCACCCGACGGATATCCGTCCTGTATACAATGATGCGAGTTATCTGTTGCCCCTTCTGCGGCGGTTGGGTGAATGTTTACATGCGCCCATCGGAAGTTGCGAACTTCTCCTTCGGCTTGTACCCCCAATGTATTTTTCTGAATCTCCAACCATCCGGCTCTAGCATCATTGATTGAATAATGGTGAAGAATGTTAACTGTGTTCCACCCGTAACCACCCGGAGCGGCTATGACTTCGCCATTGCTTGAAGCACCAGCAGAAATAGTATTAAACACTGTCCCGTCTAGCAAAGCGGTTGTCCCGGTTCCCGTACTATTTCCCCAATCCGCTAAGAATACAGGTGTCCAAAGTCCACTGCCCACAGTTGGGGTAATAGATGGAGTTGGTGTTACACTTGCGTTTCTCGTTGGGGTAGGCGTGATTGTTGGTGTTACAGAAGGGGTTGTTGTTGGCGAAACGCTTCTAGTGATAGATGGAGTAATACTCGGTGTAACAGACGGTGTTCGTGTTACCGATGGTGTTACTGAAGCGGTTACGCTGGGTGTCACGGAGGGTGTGACACTCGGGGTCACACTCTGACTGACAAATTGTGATGAACTTGGGGTGATAGATGGGGTAATGCTTGGCGTCACCGAGGGTGTTTGGGTTGCCGACGGGGTAATGCTTGGTGTTACAGACGGCGTTGCCGTTGGGGTAACACTAAGAGAAATAGATGGCGTAACAGAAGGAGTTCTTGTTACAGATGGGGTGACTGATGGGGTGGCCGAAACTGATGTGCTGACCGTTGGAGTTATGCTTGGTGTGCGAGACGGAGCAAGTGGTTGGTTGATATACCACACCCCATCTATCAACACATCATTTCCGCTACGGTTGAGAATGGGTTTTCCACCATTTCCACCCCGCCCTCCCCCTATAGAACCTCTAGATTGTCTCTTTTTCATTTAGGGGCGGCTGGTTGACGGAGTTGGTGTTGGTGTCGGTGTTCTTGACGGGCTTCTTGACGGGGTAATACTCGGTGTCAACGATGGTGTTCTGGTGATGGTAGGCGTAATACTTGGTGTCACCGATGGCGTCTGTGTTGGGGATGCATCACGGGTTGGTGTTACAGTTGGTGTTGCTGTCAGTGATGGGGTAATCGACGGTGTTCTCGTCACGGATGGGGTAATACTTGGTGTTACCGATGGGGTTGCGGTCAACGAAGGCGTGACAGACGGATACATGGGGTTTGTGATGGTTCGCGCCACCACACTTGCCGCAATTCTGCCGCTAATCAACAAACACTCCCCTGCGTCTAACAATTCATCGTCACTCGTCAAATCGGTAGAGTGTACACCAGCAGTAGTAGAACCCGACGTTGGATTTACTTCTGGTCCGTTAAGAATGGTGAGTATCGCTCCAACAGTTTCTCTAGTTCCGGTATCGTCAGTTAACTCACAAGTAATTGTTTGACCGTCAAATGTTGCGTCGGTTGGGGTGACAATACAAGTAAACGTACCAGCGGGGGATTCTGTGATAGAATAGATTCCGCCGTTTGAAATGTTTACCCCTTCCTTTTGCCACTGACCAATGATATCACCAGTACCAACCGCCGTTGCAACAAATGTTGCGCTGGTTCTTGTATCATTGTTTAACACCACGGCGGCACTTGATGGTTCTGAAGTAATGGTTGGCCCGGGGCTAATACCAACGAGACTGATACCAAATGCCCCATAATCAATTGCGAAAACACCTGCCCACGCCACACTGGTTGCCACGCTTGATGCGCCAGCCGCTTCGCCTGTCACCAACCCTATGTTGGCGTTAACGTTATCTGTTCTTTCTGTGAAGTTTGTCGCTGTTCCTCCTGTAACAGAAGATGCACGTACCGCATGACCAGTTACCACCAATCTATCAGTCGCACTAGATGTAATGGTCACTGCTGATGTATATGGGTTTGACGAATCTGTTCCTGTTGCGGTAACATAGTTCTCATATGCAGTTGTTTGGTCAACATTTGATTTGCACATAAGAGTTATCACAACATCTTCTGACCCAACACCCGCGCTTGGGTCTAGAGTGAAGTCGTTTGAGCCAGAGGTTGGGTTTATAAGTTGAAAAACACGAGTTCTGGACTGACCAGAACCAAAAGATGCTCCTAACGGGGACATAGTAACACCGTTATACGCGCAAGAAGTGTCTCCTAATGTATGCGACGATGCACCATCATAAGTGATAATGGCCAACAAATGTCTATTCGCATCAGACCCAGCGTCAAATGCTTGTGTTACAATTGTTCCACTCGCATCTAATGTTGCATCAAATGTGAGTTCAACATCACCTGTTGTAGACCGGACTGGACTAGCCATTGTTTTCCCCCTTTACTGTTCCATATGGACCCACCCAAACTGTTTCATTCAATACGGTATTTCTTGTAATGGCCACACCACCTTGGTGACCGTAAATACCTTCTTCACCAGCCTGACCACCATCGTTTACACCAATGTTCAATCCCTCAACGTAATCGAAATTCAAGAATACATGATTTTGAGAAACGAAATATTCTTCCATAGTCGGTGGTGAACCAACAAGCGGCGATGTTTGGACATAATCAGCATCCGTCAAAATTGGAACAATGGTGCTTATTGCCTCATCATATACTCTGACAGATAGTTTAAATTCGGTTGTTGAAATCACGGTCAATTTAACTTCATACCGATATGTTTTGAATTTATCTAATCTTGGCGATTGAAAGATTCTTACATTCCCAAGTACAGCAGAGTTCAAAAGAATTTGGTTTCCGTAGTATCCACCGTCCACATCGTTACGCACGGCAAGTTCCCAGTTCAGGGTTCCAGCGGCGGCACCGTCTTGTACAGGGTGTGTTTGTTCGTCAACAGTACCATTGGGTTGTTCGTTTTCATAGTACCATCTATAGTATTGTAAATCACCCGGGTTTGGCAACGACAATCCTTCAGGAGACGGGGCGGTCAAACCACCCTTTCTGTTTGTTGCTCCACCACCCGCTACAGGATACCACGGAACTTGTGCCACGTTGACCATGTTCGACGGCATTCCGATGTTTCCGGGGTTTGCAATAATAGTCAAATCACCAACAATGTTCCACTTACTGTTATCCGAACGTGCCAGAGAAGAAGTTCCGGTTGCTGTAGAGAAGTCCGAGAAAAAGAGTGGCGTGACAACACCCGGGGTGGTTACTACAACGGAATAGTTCTGTGTAATAGCAATATTCTTAACAGAAACAGTGATAATCTTCACTTCATTTTCTGTTGATGAGAACGAAACACGATAATCACCATTGCGGTCAGAAATACTGTCGATTGGGGTAAAGGTATTTCCTGTTCCCGTTGCAGAGAAAATGATATCCTTGGTTGCCCAACCCGGGAGCGGGACGCCCGCGCTGTTCTTGATATGCAACGTTAGTGTCAACACACCTGTTGTGGTTTCAATTTCGAGCAAATCGCCAGTAAGAGTGGTTTGGTCTGCATCCACAAACGTTCTTTCAATGTCGTAGGATACACTTTCACCGGACAACAGGTTTCCAAGCAAGTCTTTCACCGTAATAGTCAATGGATTTGCGGTGGTTCCGTCTGGTGACCCATTGGTGTCTGATGCAACCAAAGAACTTTCGTTAAACGCTGGTGCGCCCAAATCAGGCGAAGCCGATGGTGTCAAGGTGATTGACGGAGTAACCGTTGGTGTCACTGATGGCGAAGCGTCTCTCGTTGGTGTGACAGATGGCGTCACAGAAGCCGTGCGGGTAACTGTTGGAGTTACAGAAGTAGACGCATTTGGTGTGATTGTTGGGGTGATACTTGGCGTCACACTTGGCGTCACGGACGGTGTACGTGTCACCGATGGGGTGACTGATGGCGTCACAGAGGCCGTTCGTGTAACTGATGGGGTGATGCTTGGCGTCACGGAGGCCGTGCGAGTAATAGATGGAGTGACGCTTGGCGTCACAGACGCAGTTACCGACGGTGTTACCGATGGGGTCACCGATGGG
>Ga0075163_10013002_pt1 | contig 10825 bp, 9 predicted proteins | sample JI1023141ADNA_FD_71478 | JGI IMG/M metagenome (GOLD analysis project Ga0075163, IMG submission 71478) | Wastewater effluent complex algal communities from Wisconsin, to seasonally profile nutrient transformation and Carbon sequestration -... | ecosystem: Engineered > WWTP > Effluent > Algae... | reverse complement strand
AGCAATGTCCGATGGATACACAAGCGGATCGAGCAAGCGGTCCGGACATCGAGGAAATGGCTCAACCGATGATCACCGTGACACGGGTGCCCATCTCTTGGCCATTTCCATCGACCAAATCTTCGACGCGGATGGCTCCATGGTCGCTTAAGCGCCGGGAGAGCAGCCTCAGCCTTTCGCTGGTCAATTGCATGCCGAGCGACTTGTGCGATGGCTCGTGGGGTTCACGGAGAACTGCTGCCTCAGTGCGGCCCACGCCATTGTCAGTGATGGTGCAAGTGATCCCTTCTTCCTGTGTGCCGAAGTGTACCGTGATTGATTTCGCACCGGTCTTGTTCGCCAGGCCGTGCCACACAGCGTTCTCCACGAAAGGTTGTACGATGAGCGATGGAATGGTCGCGTCGTCATCCAGCAATGCCTGCTCTGCGGTGACTTCGAACTGAAGGTCGCCCAGCCGATGCGATTCCAGTTTCAGGTACTGCCGCAGGAAGTCGAGCTCATCGGTGATGACCACGGTGTCGTTCACACTGTGGTCCAGCACCATCCGCAACAGGCGTGCGAACCCTTGCAGATAGGCAAGGGCTTCCACGCTCTGCCCGGCCTGCGTCATGCGTGCTGCGCTGTTGAGGCAGTTGTAGATGAAATGCGGGTTCATCTGGCTACGCAGCAGTTTCATCTCCAACAGACCATTGATCTCCGTGATCTCCGCATTGCTGCCCGCCAGTTGCTGGTTCAATCCTTCCAACATGGCAGCATGTTGGCGCTTTTGCCGGTAGTTGCGCCAGAAGAGCAAGGCTGCGATCATGGCCAAAACACCGATTGCCGCACTTCCATACAACTGGAGATCCTTTCGCCGTAATCGTTCGCTCTTCTCGTTGCTTTCAGCGCGCAGGATGGTGTTGTCCTTTTCCGTTCGCTCGGTCTCGAATTCCGTGCGAAGTCGCACGAGTTCGTTCTGTGTACCGGCCCCCTGCAAACTGTCCTTCAAGGCCATGTAGCGGCTGAAGTGCGCGAATACGCTCTCCGCATCGCCCTTCGTTTCGGCGAGTTCGGCCAATGCGTGTTCGTACTCCATCACCAGGTTCGGATCGCCCGCGCTGGTTGCCAATGTTGCACCTTCCTGCAAGCTGGCTTCGGCCGCTGATTTCTCGTTCAACCGAAGCTGCGCCGTGCCGATGCGGAGCAGAACGTAGGCCTTGTCCACGTTGCTCTCCAAGGTGTCGTAATGCGCTTTGGCCTTGAGGAAGCGAGGCAGTGCGGCGGCAGGGTCGCTGTCTAGCAGCAGGTCGCCTAGATTTTCTTCCACGATGCCTGAACCTTGGTGATCGTTGATGGTGGCGTACAGCGCGGCGGCCTCTTGAAAGGAGGTGATGGCAGCGATGGTATCGCCGGTCTCGCGGTAGGTATTGGCCAAGCCCACGGCGCAGTTCGCCTCTTTCCCGGAGCGGCGCAAAGCCCGCTCCAACCGTTGCGAACGCTGCAGATGTTCCAATGATTTCGGGTAGTCCTTGATCTTGCGGTAGGCGATGCCGAGTGAGTAGAGCAGGATCGAAGCGGTCGCCGTGTCGTTGGCGGCCTCGCTCATGGTGAGCGCTTCCTGGAACCGTTTCAACGCACCCACACTGTCGCCTTTCTTTTCAGCCAACCAGCCCAAATTGCTGATGGTGGTGCTGGTATATTCGGGCTTGCCGATCTTGTGGAAGACCCCCAGCGCGATCGTCAACAGCGAATCCGCGCGGGCGAACTGGCCTTGCTCCGCGGCGAGCCAACCCAGGTTGTTGTGGGCATCCCCCAAGGCACGTGGATTGTTGATCCTCTTCGCCAACACTAAAGCTCGCTCACCGATCAGCCGGGCACTGTCCGGGTCGGTGCGGATCAGGTTGAAGCAGATGCGGGCGAGGACATCGGCACGGGCGGTATCGTTGGCGGCAGTGCTAAGGTCCTTGAGAAGCCCAGGCACCATCGAGGCATCCTGCGCACGCGCGGTCAGCGCGAAGGTGAGCATGCCGGCTAGTAGGAAGGAGTGCATGGAAAACAGAAAAGGCCACCCGAAGATGACCTTTTTTGCGGACCGGACGGGACTCGAACCCGCGACCTCCGCCGTGACAGGGCGGCATTCTAACCAGCTGAACTACCGGTCCGACTTACCTCGTTTTTCAACGAAGCGGCTGCAAATGTAAGGGTAGGGGAGACTTCTGCAAGAGATGAAGGGGAAAAGTGTCCAACTTCAATACAGACGCGCCCGTTTGGTGAGGAATTGCAGGAGGATCGGCTCGAATCCGGCGTTGATGTCCGCCTCCACCAGGTCGATGCGGTATTGGCCGCACTTCAATTTCAACCGGTGCCAGCGCTCCATCATGGCGGCCTTGTATGCTTCCCGCACTTCCGCGGGGTGGGCTTTCACCTGTTCGCCACTTTCCACATCCACGAAGGTGTACGGGCGGTCCTGAAGGTCCAGTTCCAATTCATGCTTGCGATCCACCACGTGGAATAGAATGATGTCGTGCTTGTTGAACCGCAAATGTTGCAAGGCATCGAAGACCTCGTCCTCGCGGTCGGTGCTGTCCAGCATGTCGCTCATGATCACCACCAGGCTGCGGCGGTGTGCACGTTGGGCGATGTCGTGCAACGCTTCGACCACGGAGGTGGTGCGCCCCCTTGCCGGTGCGTCAGCAGCCAGCATGGCCTCCAAGTGCTGCATCAAATGCCGAAGGTGAACGGCATTGCTGCGCGCGTCCTCCGCCACCAGCACATGATCGGTGAACGTGGTGAGGCCAATGGCATCGCGCTGTTTCCGAAGCAGTTGGATGAACGCCGCAGCGGCATGTACGGCGAACTCGATCTTGTTGAACTCCTTCTGTACTCCTTTGGCGGGGTAGTACATGGAACTCGATGCATCCACCACGAGTTGGCAACGCAAATTGGTCTCCTCCTCGTAGCGCTTCACGAAGAGCTTGTCCGTGCGGGCATAGAGCTTCCAATCGATGTGGCGCGTGCTCTCGCCCTGGTTGTAAGCCCGGTGCTCGGCGAATTCCACACTGAATCCGTGGAATGGGCTCTTGTGCAAGCCGGCCAGGAAACCTTCAACTACTTGACGCGCCTTGAATTCAAGGGCGCTCAGTGCTTGGATCTGTCCTTGCTCAATGGGCATGGGTGCAAAGGTCGGTCGATCGGCGCGTTCACTTGAAGGGTGTTCTCCGCCCCGAACGAGAACGGGTCCCGCACCGAAGCACAGGACCCGCTCAGATCATTCGTCAGAATGCGGACTAGACCAGCTGCCCGTCCAACTTCCCGGCCAGTTGGCTTTTGGGCACTGCGCCAACGCTACGGTCCACGACCTCTCCGTTCTTGATGAACAGGATGGTCGGGATGCTGCGGATGCCATATTTCATCGCGGTCTGCGGGTTGTTGTCCACGTTCACCTTGCCGACCACGGCCTTTCCATCGTATTCCTTGGCAAGTTCCTCTACAACTGGGCCTACCATGCGGCAAGGGCCACACCACTCCGCCCAGAAATCGACCATGACGGGTTTGTCGCTCTTGAGGGCGAGTTCTTCAAAGTTGCTGTCGGTGAATTCGAGTGCCATGTTGTTGGTGGGCATCGGGAGATGCCGTGTTGGTTTCTGTTCGTTCGTCGTGCAAGTTGGTAGGTCCTGACTTGAACTTTCCAGTTCGATCAGGCTCAGTTTCCCACTTTCCTTCGTTCGCAAAGGTACCGCCTTGGGTCAATTTCCTTGCCATGGAAACTATCCTGACGATCCGTCAGTTCAACGTGTAGGATACATTGGTAAGGCCCTCCAATCCGCGTATCAACTCTTCACTGATCACCACGGAAAGTCCCTTGCTGGGTGCTTCAAGGGCCATGTTCTCCAGCGCACTTTGCAGTTGTACGGTCACCTTGCATTTCCCCGGTGAAGCACGAAGTAGGGCTCCAAGCTCGCGGGCAAGGCTGTCATCGATGCGCTCGGCTTCCAGCTTCAGGATGAGTTTGGTGATGTACTTGTCCCGTGCGTCGCCAAGCAGGTCTATGTTGCTGATCTTGAACTCCATCTGGCCTTCATCACGACCCCAGGTGCGTGCGCTGGCCCGGCCTTTCATCAACAACAAGGCCCCTTGCTGCATGTACAATTTGAACTTCATGTAATCTTCACTGAAAAGCATGAAGTCATGTGTTCCGAAATGGTCCTCCACACTGAGACTTCCGAAGGCTTTTCCGCTCTTGGCGATACGATGTTCCGCCTTGGTGACTATACCTGCGAACGTGAGGTCGCGGCCAGCCAGTTTGTCAAGTTCCTTCAGGTCCGGTAAGGTGGCGTTGCACAAATGCTTGATCTCCAACCGGTGATCGTCCAACGGATGGCCGCTCAGATAGAAGCCGATCACCTCCTTCTCGTAATGCAACTGTTCCAACGCGCTCCAGCCTTCGATCTGCGGTAGCGCTGGTTCAGGTATCGCGGCATCGCCCTCGGCCATGTCGAACATGCTCACCTGCGAGGAGTCTTCTCCATCCTGGTGCTGCTGGCCGTAGCGTACCAGTGTTTCGATGAAGGTGGGCTTGCCTTCTCCAGGGCTGTGGAAGAAGTGTGCGCGCTGCACGTCCAGTCCGTCGAAGGCTCCTGCATAAGCCAGACTTTCCAAGGCTTTACGGTTGGCACTGCGCAGGTTCACCCGGCGCATCAGATCGTAGATGGAAGTGTACGGTCCGGCCTCGGAGTTCCGATGCTCTACGATGGTCTCCACGGCGCCTTCGCCAACGCCTTTTACGGCGCCCAGACCGAATCGTATCTCGCCTTTCTTGTTCACGCTGAATTGGAACTGGCTCTCGTTCACATCCGGACCGAGGACCTTGATCCCCATGCGCCGGCACTCCTCCATGAAGAAGGTGATCTTGTCGATGCTGCTCTGCGAATGCGTGAGCACGCTGGCCATGAACTCGCTCGGGTAGTTCGCCTTCAACCACGCGGTCTGGTAGGCGACGAAGGCGTAGCAGGTGCTGTGCGATTTGTTGAAGGCATACTGCGCGAAGGCCTCCCAGTCCGTCCAGATCTTGTCGCAGACCTTGCTGTCGAATCCCCGTTCGGCGGTGCCTTCCAGGAATTTGCCCTTCATCTTGTCCAGCGTGGCGCGATCCTTCTTGCCCATCGCTTTACGCAACACATCCGCATCGCCCTTGGTGAAGCCGGCCAGCTTTTGCGAGAGCAACATCACCTGCTCTTGGTACACCGTCACGCCATAGGTCTCCTTCAGCAGTTCCTCCATTTCCGGGAGGTCGTACACGATGTTCTCCAGCCCGTGCTTCCGCTTGATGAAGGTCGGGATGTATTCCAGCGGACCCGGGCGGTACAGCGCGTTCATGGCGATCAGGTCCCCGAATTGGTCGGCCTTCAATTCGCGCAGGTACTTCTGCATACCCGGACTTTCGAACTGGAATGTGCCGTTGGTCTCGGCGCGTTGGTAGATCCCGAAGGTCTTCGCGTCGTCCAACGGGATGTCGTCGATGGAGATGTCCACCCCTTGGTTGGCCTTGATCATGCGCAGCGCATCACGGATGATGGTGAGCGTTTTCAAGCCCAGGAAGTCCATCTTGATCACGCCCGCATCCTCGATCACGCGTCCATCGTATTGCGTCAGCAAGAGGTCCGACTCCTTCGAGGTGCAGACAGGGATGATCTCCGTAAGGTCGCTCGGTGCGATGATGATACCGGCGGCATGCACGCCGGTCCCCCGCACGGATCCTTCCAGCTTTTCCGCTTCGCGCAACACATCGGCGGTGAGTTCCCCGCTTTCGAGGATCTCCCGCAATTGCTTCACGTTGGCGATCTCGTCGCTGCTCAGGTTCTCTTTCTGCTTCAGACTTCCGGGGCCGTCGGTGGGGGCATTGAGGATGCGACCCAGCTCGATGCCCGGTCGTTCGGGGATCAGCTTCGCGAGGCGATCGGCTTCCTGCAAGGGGAGGTCCATCACCCGGCTTACATCGCGGATGCTGCTCTTCGCGGCCATGCTGCCGTAGGTGACGATCTGTGCCACCTGGTTCTTGCCGTACTTGTTGACGACGTAGTCGATCACCTTTTGCCGCCCTTCGTCGTCGAAGTCCGTATCGATATCGGGCATGCTCTTGCGATCCGGGTTCAGGAATCGCTCGAACAGCAGGTCGTACTTGATCGGGTCGATGTTGGTGATGCCCGTGCAATAGGCCACCACGCTTCCCGCTGCACTACCACGACCCGGTCCGATCAACACGCCCATGGCCTTGCCCGCGTTGATGAAGTCCTGTGTGATCAGGAAATAGCCGCTGAAGCCCATCGTACGGATGGTGAACAACTCGAAGTCGATCCGTTCCTTGACCTTCGGGTCCAGCGAATCCACCCCACCATTGCCTTCGCTGAGGTAGCGCTTGATGGCGCCCTCGTAGGTCAGGTGTTTCAGGTACTCATCCTGGTCCGCGAACCCTTGCGGTATCTCATAGTTCGGGAGCATGATGTCCTTCTTCAACTTCAGGACCTCGATCTTGTCCACGATCCGGTTCGTGTTGTCCAAGGCCTCAGGCAGGTCCTTGAAGGTCTCGCCCATCTGGGCCTGCGTCTTGAAGAAGAACTCGTCGTTGTAGAACGCGAAGCGCTTGCCTTTCTGGCTCACCTCGTCGTCGCTGTCATCGGCTTTCGGCGTGCTCTGCTTTTCACCGGTGTTGATGCACAAGAGGATATCGTGCGCATTGCTGTCGGCTTGATCGACATAGTGGCTGTCGTTGCTGGCGATGATGGGGACGTTGTATTTCCGCGCCCACTGGATCAGCACATTGTTCACCTGGTCCTGCTCAGGAATGCCGTGCCGTTGGATCTCCACGTAGTAGTCCTCACCGAAGAGATCCAACCACCACTTGAATTCGTCCTCAGCCTTCTGCAGATCGCCGGTCGCCCCGCGTAGGATGGCCTGTGGAACACTCGCACCCAAGCAGCACGTGGTCGCGATCAACCCTTCGTGGTATTGTACGATCAACTCCTTATCGATTCGCGGGTACTTGCTGTAGAAACCATCGATGTAGCCCAAAGAACAGAGCTTGCTGAGGTTGCGATAGCCTTGCGCATTCTTGGCCAGCATCAACTGGTGGAAACGCTTGTCCTTGTCTTCGCGCGTGAAGACTTTCTTGTGCCGATCGTTCACCACGTAGAACTCACAACCGACGATGGGCTTGACCTTCGGCGTGCCGTCCTCGTTCTTGTGCTTGCCCGCTTCCGCCACGAACTTGAACACACCGAACATGTTGCCATGGTCGGTGATCGCAAGGGCTGGCTGTCCATCCGTAGCTGCTTTCTTGTACAGCGCGGGGATGCTGGCTGCACCATCGAGAAGAGAGAACTGGGTATGGACGTGGAGGTGGGAGAACTGCATGGCTGAAGGGCCACGAAGTTACCGGGCAGGGGTGGGGTATTGGTCGATCAGTTTTCCACGATCTGGTCTTCTTTCCCTATCTCGGGATCAACGCCTCATTCCCCACTTGATCGAACCTTCGTTTCCCAGCGTATTGGAAAATTCACCGAGTTTGCTATGAAGCACAATTCATGCGCCTTGTGATGCAATTCATTCGCCTTTGCGATCATGCTCGCGTCGCTCACGACCACTTCAGGGCGTAGAATGACCTCCGTGAATCGACCGCTTCCGTTCTCGAAGGTCTCCATGCTACCCATTGCGTTATCCGTGTACGCCGTGACCACAACGCCGTTCATTACGCATGCGTGCAGGTAGCTCATCATGTGGCAGGCTGAAAGTGCGGCCAGCAGGAGTTCTTCCGGGTTGTGCCGCGATGGATCACCTCGGAACGTTGGGTCTGATGAACCCAGCAGGTCCGGCTTGTTGGCGATCCGTATCGTGTGGTTGCGCTTGTAGCTGCGGTAGTTGTCCGTACCCGAGCCTTCATTGCCGGTCCATTCCAGTATCACGTTGTATCCGTGTTGCATCCCGGTCTTTTATCGTTCGTGGGTTCAGATCGCAAGCATCTGGATCAACCGGAACAGGTCGGGCTCGATCTCCTTTCGTTGTGTTATTGCTTCAACATGTGGTGTATAGGTGATCTCGCCTTTCACGATGCCGACCACGCAATTCTGCTTGCCTTCCATAAACCCTTCGACCGCTGCAGCACCCAGTCGTGAGGCCAGCAGTCGATCGGCCATGGTGGGGTTTCCACCACGCTGCAAATGCCCAAGCACCGAAACGCGGATATCGAACTGCGGACAGTTCTTCTTCACCACTTCGGCCAGCTTGAAGGCGCCACCTTCTTGATCTCCCTCGGCCACCACAACGATGCTGCTGCTCTTTTCGGATGAGCGCTCCTGCAGGGCTTTGATCAATTCATCCACGTTCTCCTTACGTTCCGGTACCAATACGTATTCGGCACCTGCCGCGATCCCGGTGTGCATGGCGATGAATCCCGAATCCCGACCCATCACCTCCACGAAGAAGATGCGTCCGTAGGAGGATGCCGTGTCGCGCAGGCGGTCGATCGCTTCCAACGCGGTATTGCACGCGGTGTCGAATCCGATGGTGCGGTCGCTGCCACCAAGGTCGTTGTCGATGGTGCTCGCGATGCCCATGACGCGTACGTTCTGTTCCGCTGTGAGCGCATGCGCGCCACTTTGTGAACCACCACCACCGATGATGATCAACGCATCGATGTCTGCTTCACGGAGGTTCGCTGCAGCTTGTTCGCGTCCTTCGGGCTTCAAGAATGCTTCGCTGCGTGCGCTGCGCAGAATGGTGCCGCCGCGTTGTACGATGTTGCGCACATCTCGTGGCCCGAGTTGCACGAAGTTCTTCTTCACCAATCCGTCATATCCATCAACCACTCCTGTGGTTCGTATCCATGGAAGTTGGCCGTGCGCACCACCGCACGTATCGCGGCGTTCATACCGGGTGCATCGCCGCCGGAGGTCAGCAGGGCAAGGTGCTGGAGCTTGGACATGCAGGCAAAGGTCGTGATCAGTGTTCACTGCGCTTGAGCTTTTCTTCCAAAGCGGGAAGTTCCTTTTTGTAGGCGTCCACATCCCACGTCAAGTTCCAGAACGCGATGTACTCAGCAAGCGTGCCAAGGCCCACGGAGGCTCTTCGCTCATCCACGTTGTCCGGGTCCTCCAATGGGCTGACGAAATACGCACCACTATCCTGATCGCGCCCGATCTGGCTGCCATAGATCTGCCTTTTGCCATTGCGCATGAGGACGCGGTCCTCCAACAAGGCCAGGCTGCTTCCTTGTGCATTGCCTTTGGTCACGGCATCGCGCATCATCGGTAGGTATTTCTCTTGAGTGGCCAGGTCAGCATGCTGGATCACGAGGAAAAGCGTGGAGTTTCCTTGTTTGCCAATGACATCTGCACCAAGCCAACCGCGTGCGTCCAGCAGTTGTGAGATCACGACGAGGTTAGTGGAATCCTTCTCTTGGATCAGCCGCCAATGCGCTTGCATTTCCTGGGAATCCCGACCATACTTGCTTTCCACTTCGTCGATCTGCTTGCGAAGGTCCTGGTCCTCCCTGTGGATGGAGTCCAACAAGGTCACAAGAGGCTTGTCCAAGTTCGCTTCCAAACGTTCTTTGTTGCCTTTGATCAAGTCGATCAGTTGCGTCCAGCGTTGGTCATCGTGCAAGCTGTTGAGATCCGCGTCCTGGGTGATGTGACCCACTTCCGCGTAGTCCATCTTTTCTGCGATCCGCTGCAATTGGAAGAAGGCAGAATCGGGAATACCGGCAAGTGCCCATGAACAAGCCGCGTTGTATCGGTCACCCTGATAACCCTTCCATCCCAGGGCTTCGAACGCAGCCGAATAGGCTTTGGCCGAGAGCAGGAACTCCTTCTGCTGGTATAGGGCATCGCCTTCTTTCACGAATGTGTCATAGGCCTCCTTGTCCTGTGCACGAAGGGCCCCGATCAGCATTACATGGATCAAGATGAATGATACGATCCGCATGTGTCCAAAGATATTGCCCGGGGTGACGGTGCGGACCGTTCTCTACCTTCAACCCATGTCCACGATCGAACGATTCTATGCCGCCTTCCAGCAACGCGACTGGGCCACCATGGGCGCGTGCTACCACGACGATGCACACTTCAGCGACCCGGTCTTCCCCGAACTGGATTCGAAGGAAGTGCGCGCCATGTGGAAGATGCTCCTGACCAGTGGTACCGATCTGCGGATCAGCTACTCCGTGATCGAAGAGAATACCACCTTCGGAAAAGTGCGGTGGGAGGCGTGGTACACCTTCAGCAGAACGAAACGGCCGGTGCATAACATCATCACTTCGACCATCGAGATGAAGGATGGCTTGATCATTCGCCAGACCGATGTGTTCGACTTCTGGCGGTGGTCACGTCAAGCACTGGGTTTGTCCGGTGCGCTGCTTGGTTGGTCGCCATTGGTGCGGACCAAAGTGCGGGAGATGGCGGCTAAAGGATTGAGGCGGGCTATGCTTGAGAGCCCTAGGACCGAATAGGTCGACGAGCACCTGCGTCAGTGCTCTGATATGCGTTTAGGTAAGGTTTTCTTGGACACATGCTTGATTCCAACATACCAGTTTCGATCAATTTGTAGTTCAGTTCGGCGGGTAACTGGAAAGTCAATGTTTACAGGCCTCCAAATAGGCTCCATGGCCAGAACAGATAACTCATTTCCATCTGCTCGTACCTGCAGAAACATCTCGAAGAATGGTTCGCAATTGTCGAAGCGGATCCAAAGCTTCTTCCTCCTCACACCCCACTGAAGGACAGGGATCTGCGTCGTCCTCAAGTACTGATCGAAGATGCTCTTGTTCAGCAGCGCCTTCGTTCGCCCGTTGAAG
>Ga0075163_10013001_pt1 | contig 10826 bp, 8 predicted proteins | sample JI1023141ADNA_FD_71478 | JGI IMG/M metagenome (GOLD analysis project Ga0075163, IMG submission 71478) | Wastewater effluent complex algal communities from Wisconsin, to seasonally profile nutrient transformation and Carbon sequestration -... | ecosystem: Engineered > WWTP > Effluent > Algae... | reverse complement strand
TACTATCTGAACTACTATCTGAACTACTATCTGAACTACTATCTGAACTACTATCTGAACTACTATCTGAACTACTATCTGAACTACTATCTGAGTTACTATCTGAGTCATTTAATTCATCATATGAACCAATTACAGTGGCTTCATATTCGTCTAATTCTTCAAAAAGTTTATTTATAACTTTATCATAATGATCGGTATTGATACTGCCGCCTAAAAAATAATATAATTCACTGGTTTCATCAATATCGCTTAAATCAATACCACCGCCACCTTCTTTTAAATCAATAACTTTAGTATCATTTGCAAATTTATTCCATTTTGATAAACATCCATATTGTTTATAAAATTGCTCATTCATTGAATCCATTTAAAATCATACTATATTATGAATATCTTTATTTTAAATAAAAAAATAAAAATGTAATAAATTAACTTGTATTGTTTTTATTGATTTTATTTACTTTATATAAAATAAAATTATAAATTTCATTTATCAATTGTTCATTTGTAATTAAATCTAAATTAATACTTGCACCTACTTTAGGATACTTAATTAAATTCTCCAACCCAGATCTGATAATTTTATTACCAATTTCTATACAATCTTCTTTGGAAAATTGCTCCTTCATAAAATTACTATTTGTAATTGTCGCAATATATTTCTTCTTATCTTCATTTGTTAACTCTATTGTTTCTATATTTTCCATTTTTACTATATATAAACTTATTATTACATTAATAACTATTTAAATTAAAATTTTTTAATCTAATTATTAAATTTTTATATATTTTTATATATTTTTTTATAAATTATTATTGATGATACGATCAACTTCATTCATAATTTTATTAATACAATTTGTTTGTTGTTTACATATATTAAGTGTATATTCACGTAACGTATTCCAAAATACTTTATCTTCATACATCACATTAATATCAACTAATGAACTAACATTAGTATCATCCCATGATTCATGTATTGATTTTAAAAAATTAGTATATATATTATTCGGCTTATAACCAATACCCACCAAATATCGCTCAGAATTAACACGTCTACTATGTAATGGTTTTATAATATAGCACTCATCAAATAAATGAGTCGTTAAATAAATAATACTAACTGTAAATGCTGTAAATGTATCAAATAACTTACAACAAAAATTACCCCCCGAATGCAATACTTCACATATAAGATAAAATTCAGATAATATTAAACGTGCCGAATATAACTCTTGTAAATGTTCTATATGTAATGTGTCATGATTTTGTTTAATATTTACTGGAGGTATTGAAATTCCACCATCAGCAACCGCTAACATAATATTACTGTTTTTTGTTTTATTTTTTGTATCCAAAATATTATCTGTGATAAATATATCACCAGTACCAGTTGCACCATTTAATTCTTTCCATTTTTTATTATACGTTAATGTCTTATACCAATTAAAATTATTATCTTTGATACTTAATGTTATACCAAACCCATCATAATTTGTCTTATTTAACAATAATTCACTCCATGCTCCTGGACCCCCACATATATCAATAAATGAACTTACATTATTAGTTTTTTTAATTAAATTGGTTAATTTAATTATTTCATTTAACTTATCACCAGCTCTATTTTTAAAAATATAACTACCTGTTTTATCTTCTGGATATAACTTATCACGTACACTATAATATATGCCATGTTTATTAGAATCAAATATGATATCTAATCTAGATTTCTGATACCACAAATTCGTTATAGTCACATCATCTATTAATTTAAGCTCAAAAATAATATTATTATCTATATAATTTTTATTATTAATTTTATTATTATTATTATTATTATTATTATTATTATTATTATTATTATTATTTTGCAATTGTGGCAATGGTAATTGCAACGAATTAGATAATTTAATCATCATCATTACCACAGTTTATATATTTAATAATTCTTTAGTTCATAATACATAAAAAAACATAAATAATATTATCATCCTGATCATTAGGTTCATTTTAATATTTTTTATTTATTCTTATTTTATTATTTTATATATTATTTTTTATTATTATTGTAAATTTTCCATAAATTAACATGTGCATCTTTATCACTTGTCTTCGCATATGTTTGAACAAATCCCCTCATCATATTAATTCTTTGATAATATTCTAACCAAATCGCATTTAATCCTTTACCTACATTAGTAATGTTTATAATTTCAAGATTATATGTATTTAATAAACTAAGTAAATCATCATAATTAAACGAATATACTACTTTATCATTAGAATTCATTTCTGCAGGTCTAGCTAAAATACCCAATGTCATTCCTTCTTTAATATCATCTAATTTAAGCATAGTTGCTTTTTTATCATTAGATAGCTTAGTCGACTTAATTTTATAAGGATATAACAATGTTGTGAAAAACTCTAATGAGGTTTTATTTAATTCCTCAAAAAGTTCATATTCGTCTGCAATCAATGATTTAATATCTTTCAATGTAGCCATATCTTCTTTAGTAATTTGTGCCGAATTAAAATTATATGCAATTGTAGTTACACTTGGAATATACGGAATTGCATATGCAGTAATCCGATCATTACCTATTGCATATAAACTTTTTTGAATAACTACTGGAATAATTTGCCCAACATTAATACTTGCAAACGTATCATTAGTCCCAATATTTAAAGCACAAATGTCATTAGTTCCAATCAATAATTTCTGCTCTGTTGCCTTCTTAATAATTAAATTATTATGCTGAATTTCACCATTTAATAACTCGATAACTTGCGCACGAAATTGAATATTAATTGATCCATCACACGATTCCGTATTTTGCATAATAACACATTCCGATTGTTTAATAATAGTTAATACTTTCATTATATAACATCCCGCATAACATCTATTTTCATATTTCGATTGCAACTTTCTTAAAATATTTGTATTCGCATTTGCATATGTTGATATCGGATCATCTATATCCAATGACACTTCTATAATTTTATAAGTAATCATTTTAGTTATATAAATTACTTATATAATTCTATATAAATTACTTATATAATTCTATATTTTAAATTACTATTTTAATTTCAATTTTATTTTTAATTTTAAATTTTAAATTTTAAATTGTTGTAGTTTATTTTTAAATATTTGCCATGGTGTTTTCTTCATTGAACATATAAAAATATTTTATATTTGTGCCTTTTTTCCGTTCATTGATTTCTAAATCCATAAGTTTATTTCTAATTTCTCTGCATATATTTTTTATTTTATATGTTTTTTCATCTACTTTTAATAATTTCATTATTTGCATTAAAGCATATTTTGATTTAGTTTCACATACAATTCCTTTTTCTAATCTACGTGTATCTAATACATTAATATTAATTTTTTGAATCGGATTCCTTAATTTCATTATCAATTTATGACTAGAATCCTCCATAATATATCCAATAATATTGTCATTTTCAGTATATTTAACATTAATTATTTGATATTTATCTATCGCATACCACATTCCATCGTATATTCTTATAACATTTTTATCCAAATATCCAATAGGAAATGAATCATCAATGGAGTTAAATGCATATGAATGTTTCATATGTTTAAAATCACTTTTATAATAAACTAACTTGAAACTTGCAAATAATTTCTCTACCATTTTATATGCTAATATATTATTTACTGATATATTTGATATTTTCTTAGTTGCCGATTTAAATCTTGTTTCTATCGACTCCACTAATAACTTCATTATAAAATCAGCACTAAATTTTTGTAACATATCTCTCTCGTTCTTTAACTCTGCCACTATATTTTTCTTCAACTCATAATCAATATGCTGTTTTTCACTAATAATATACTGCTTTATACTAAATTTAGTCTTATTATTTTCCATTTTTTGCGGCAAATATCCATATACATCCTTTAATGTAACTTTATCTATTATCGGTAATAAAATGTAATATTTACCTATATGTTCTAATTTACTTATTGAAATTTCATTTAGTTCATTTTGAACATTAATATGTTCATTCTGAACATTAATCTGATTATTTTTTGTTATTATTTTCTTTTCTTTAGGGTCAAACATACTATGCAAAATTTCCCAATCATTTTTCACATTAATCATTGATGTTTCGATATTATTATAAACTAAATAATTCAATGCTATTATAAAATTATATTCTGATATATATTTTGTATATATCTGCACATCAAATGGCGGATTTTTCACATAATAATACAAATCATCATATGTATATATCGGAAACTTCATAAATAACCTTTTTATTATAACTATAATCTCATTTATCTCATCTTGATAATACCCATATGCATTAAATGTCACATCCGTCTTCTTAATATTATCCAATACTTTTTCACTCATAACTGGATTAAACGACAAATACCCCAATTGTGGCTTATCACTAAACGATGTTTCTATCAATGGCCTATTTAATGGCGCATCAATTGCATTCATATTCAATACCTTCTCTATTTTTTGCATCTCCATATATTCTGATATTTTTTCTATCCACTTACCCATTTCATATGTTGGATACTCTACCTTAACTTCATTTTTCGCCGACTTAAGCACCCCCGCATCCAACCTATCCAAATAAACATAAATATAATATGATACATTCCTCATACTTTCAGGCAAATTAATATGCGAATTCTGCCTCCTCGTCCTCCCTATCAATTGAATCAACGTTGATATATTAATTGGCAACCCCATAATAAAATGATGCCTCACATCCTTAAACTCATACGACTCACTTACTTTACGACTCCCCACAACAATCTTATAATCCTCACCATACTTATTCTGCGCCGCATTAAACCTAAACAAATTCGCCTTCAATTCCGCTACCTTTATATAATTATGCGCAATTATATACCTAACCGGCTTAAAATTATGCCCCTTTGACTTATGATACGAATACCTCTCACCACACATCACACATAATGTATTCGATACCGTATTTGCCGTCGGCCCTATTATCCCATTTTCCTTCAACAACTCCTCTATCAACAACACCCCCGAATTCTTCACATTATGATGATAAATAAACATCTTCTCACCCCACGTATCCCCAGTACCCTTCTTAATCACACCTATCACCTCCTCAATCAACGCCTTATACTTTGCCGAATACATCCCTATATTTGCCTTATTCAAAAAACTCCCACTATACACTTCCACCGGCCCATCCGTATTTATCTCTATTCCCACCTTATTCCTCCACTTACCACTCGCATTCCCTATTATATTTTTCAAATTAGACGCATTTATCACACCTATCGTTGACGACTCTGGATTTGGAAATACCATATCATTCAATATATACGACTTTTCATCCGTCCTCTCATCTATTTGTTCATTTAGATCATTATTTAGATCATTTTTATCATCTAATTTTTCATTTTTATCATCTAATTTTTCATCTAGATCATTTTTATCATCTAATTTTTCATCTAGATCATTTTTATCATTTAGATCATTTTTATCATTTAGATCATTTTTATCATTTAGATCATTTTTAACATTAAGATTATATGTATTTTGGTGTAATGGTGACATTACAACAGGAACTAATTTTATATATGGTATTTGTATATTTTTTTCATTTTTTTCATTTTTTTGTGATTTTTTTTCATTTTTGTTTTGTGAGTTATTTACAATAATGTTATATCCCATGTATTTATATCGTGGGTATAATTTTGGATCATCAACTTGTAAAAATGAAAAATATCCAATTGATGCTTTAGAAATTATTTCTAATGGTATTTTACCATCATGTGTACGTTCTTTTAATCTATGATCAAAAGAAAATAACTCATTTTTAACCAATTTTTTATCAATTGGTAATAACATATTCATTAAATCTACAATTTCAGATGGTGAATTATTAAGTGGCGTTGCTGATACGAATACTGCAGGCAAATGCGGATAATAATCTAAAATGAATTGAATTGCTAATCCCCAATTATTTTTATATAATGTATTGTATGTATTATGTATTTCATCACACAACATTATTGAATTTTTAAACGATTCCAATAATGTTTTGTTTAACTGTAACTTTCCAGTTCTAACATCGTTTAATATTAACTCTACTAATGTTCCATCTGACCTATTTACACGTTTTTCGATATCAACCAAATTTACATCAGTGGTCATAAATAAATCATTTACTAATTTTTTATATCCAATGAATTTATAAAACCCACCTTTCTTTTTTGTATGTATTCTTTTTATTATTTTTGATAAATATTCACTATATTTCTTAACATCTATCGACAAATTTGATTCTGCATTCTTTCTTAAATCCTCCATTTCCAATTTTTCACTATATGAAATAAACCCCAACTCTGGCCACTTTAAAAACTCCTTTATTATTGCCTCCTTTGTAAATCCTATTATATACACTGTTGGCGTTGATATTTGCAAATTCGCAAACTCCTTTCTATTCATCTTCCCCACCGCCCTCTTCTCATATTCCTGCTTAAACATTTTAATATACTCCTTTGCTATAAAAATCATTTCTAACGATTTACCCGTACCCGTACTCCATTTCAACACAATCCTATGATATGGCGTATTTGGATTTATATATCTAGGCGGACCCCTCTGATATGATTGCAAAATCAAATGTTCCTTATATCTTGGATCATTTTCTTCTGTATCAGTTGTTTTTGACGATTTTAAAGAATTAAATTCCTTCCTTGAATATAAATCTTTCAAAAAATCTATTGAATCATCTAATTTTATATATGACATAACTTACATACAACTTACATATAACTTACATATATTATATTAGTTTTATATTAGTTTATATTTTCACTTATATAATTGAAAAAAAAATAAATGCTATTTTTAATTTCTATTATTATAATATTAATACTAATTATTATCATAATTAGCTACCGCGCCTCTATCCGCCCCATCCTACTACAAAAAAAATCACTCGACTTAACATATGATAATTTAAAATCCGGCGACATTATTTTATACCGAAATAATAAAACCTCCATTGTAACTAACCTCATTTTCGGCGATTTATATAGCCATTCTGGCATCATTTATGAAAAAGACAATATCAAATATGTCGTAGAATCACACTTTCGCCGCCTCCATACTAATTCCAATGATGTTAATCTCCCCACCAAATTACTCATATCCCCCGTAAAATCACACTTTTCATTATACAATGGACTCATATATGTATTACCCTTAAATAAACCATTAGATGCTACCAGACTAAAAACATTAGATGATTTAATCAATAACAAATATTCCCATTTAACTTTTAAGGTCAAAATAAACGAATATATCGACAAATGCATACTTTCTATTGGTCCTAGAAGCATTGACACACCAGAACAATCCATTCATTGCTCTGAATTTGTTGCAAGCATATTATCTGATATCAATATCATTAAACTCAACACCCATGCCATATGTATACGTCCTAATTGCTACATTAAATTATTTAAACATGCCAAATATGTTGATGGATACCAATATGACCCCACTAATATGTATTCTGTTATTTTCTAGTTTTAACAATTTTGAATATAGATGATACTATTTGTTCTAAATTATTTGCTTTGTCATTTTGATCACTTAAAAATCTAACTTCTTCAATCGAAGCCCATTTAATCGCCGAAATTTCCTTTATTTGTTCCTTTGATGCTAAATTAATTTCAGGAACTATATTCTTCTTTGCCATTGCAATATAATATTGAACATTATATGTGATTCCATCCATATATTTATACTTAATCGACACATTTGGAAATATTTTATACATCTGTTTTGTTATATTAGTTTCTTCCTCAAATTCTCTCACTGCCGCATTAACATTACTCTCATTCTTTTTTTTCATACCCTTTGGAATTTCCCATAATAATGATATTGTTTTACTTTTTTCTATTAACTTACGCAACTTCACTCCATCATCTTTAATTAAATTTTCGAATTTAATTTTCGCTGTTATATACGACGATACCTTTGGTGCATCCAACCAAATTCTATACCACATTTTATCAAAATCAAACGTTAATATATCCAATTTTTCATCTAATGTCATTCTTGACAACTTATCTTTTACATCATCTAACAAATTAAACTCCACCGAATACTGCCCATGCACAAATTCACAATATGCATACGTATACCTTTTCTGAATTAATAATATTTCCGGCTTATTCTTTTTAATCCTACAACATGCCACCCCTATCGAATTCTTCTCATTCTTCTTTACACACTTTTTCACATTTCCACCTTTAACATTTTTCGATTTCCACGAATCACTATTTACCATTTTCTCACCTAACTCATTCTTATAAGTTACATTTTGAACATATTTATGAACATTATTTTCACTTATTATTTCTTTATTCATTTCATTATATTTATGCTGTCTTTGTAATGTTCTTAGATTCCATAATTCTAAAATTTTATTAAATTTAATATTAGATACAATATTTTTGTTTTCATGTGATTGCATGATTCATTATAGTTACGTATTCATACTTTATTCTTTAATTGTTAATAAAATATAATTTTATATAATTTTATATAATTTTATATAATTTATAATATATAGTTTATACATTAAAATAAAATGGACCCTTATCGCGTATTAACCTATGCTGTAATTATTCTTTTAATCATCCTAATATTACAACCATGTATATTCCCACCCAAAGATAAATTTGAAATGCCAAATAGCTCTAATTTATCTAAACCAAAGAAATTCACCTTTTCTTGGAATGAACGAGCTGATAAACGTAAAGATATGATTGGAGGCAGCAATTTAGCCACTAATAATTACATCGATAACAATGTATTTGAAATTATTTCACCCGGCAATACTCCCACATTTAACTAAAATTACAAAGACACACTTTAATTATATTTTTTTTAATTTACCAATTTTTAATTTATTTTGTCATTTCGATTATCAATATAAACATTAAATGTATTAATAATACTATTTGTATAAATAATACTATTTGTATAAATAATACATGTCGCTAGTAATTCATAATTATGATGCATTTCAAGCATTACGCGATGAATTAAATAATATCATTGATAAATTTGTATCAAAATTTAATGGACATTCTAGTATAGTTCAGGGTTCACCAGAATGGAAACTTAAAAGATGTAAAACAATAGGTGGTAGTGAAATAGCTATCATTGTACTTAATGATTTTGATATAGATACGATCTATTATAATTATGAAGTTAAGAATCTTATTCTCAGTAAAATTGGTATTAATAATTTTAACGGATCTATTCATACTAGATGGGGCAATTTATTTGAACCAGTTATTGCTGATTATTTTGAACAAGCATTCGATACAAAAATAAAAGGAGATGAAATACATATCAGCGAACATTTACACACTAAATGCGCATATTCACCCGATGGCATTGCGGTTGTCGATTACCATTCATGTGTTAATTTTATTGATGATGGAGAGTTAAAAACTTATGAAGGACCATTACCAGTTACTGCTCTGATTGAATTTAAATCACCATGGAGCCGCATTCCAAATGGCGAGATACCAAAAAAATATTATTGCCAAGTACTAGCTGGATTAGACACCTTGCGTTTTTGCCAAATTGGCATATACTGTGAAGGCGTTTTTCGTATATGCTCCATTCCCCAATGGAATTACAACAATCAAATTAATACAAATATTCACTCACGCGATTCCAACATATATCAATCAACAAACCCTATTGCCTGCGGATTTATACTATTTTATAATACAAATGATCAAAATAATACTGAAAATAAAACTGAAACTACAAATGATCAAAATAATACTGAAAATGAAAAATCAAAAGATTCGCAATATAAATATTTAAATGTGAATAAAAATGAGAATAATTATGTAAAATTAAATTCAATTACTGATTTTGGTGAATATTCACATGGTGAAATAGGCGATTTATTTTATCGATGGCACATTGCAAAACAATTTTCAGTGCATTATGCTAAAATAAACCTTAATATGTCTAATATGTCATATGACAATTTAGAACATTCATTGAACGATGAAATTAACAAACTTGTTAATTTACATGTAAATATAAATTTATATGGTATATTACCATATAAAACTATGCAAGTTGATGTTATTGACGTTCATCGAGAACATGGATATATTAAAAAACATCATAAGAAAATATCATCTGTAATTGATATCGTAACTAAATGCAATCAAGCTACTACTCCATATGAAAAAATGAATATATTTAACGAACTTTGCAAACCCAATACTGTAAAAAAAACAACCAATTTGTCAAATAAATCTCGTAATAATTCTGATTCATCTTATAATGATGGATATGATGATCATTAATATGATTTCATTAATGATAGATCAAATGACAAGACGGAATTCTTCAACTTCTTGAGCAGTTTCACTTTTACCGGTGATCTTTACTATATTACCTCTTTTAGCGCCAATCCACACTAATTGTGGATCGACAGAAGAATCGATTTTAGGAAGGTTTTCTTTTACAATAAGTAAGCGTTCGCTTGTAATGGCGAATTCTTCTTCTGTGATTATTTCATGTTTAAATGAACTATCAGATTCAGGTAAAACAATGATAAAATATTCATAAGTATATGGATAGATATTTATTCCTTCTTTATTATATTCAATAATTTTTTTATTGATATAACTAGTCGATATGTTTTCTGTAATATATATAATTTCAATATTTACTTGATTCTTAACATAACGATTAATTAATTTTTTAAATTCATCCGTTTTT
>Ga0075163_10013000_pt1 | contig 10826 bp, 9 predicted proteins | sample JI1023141ADNA_FD_71478 | JGI IMG/M metagenome (GOLD analysis project Ga0075163, IMG submission 71478) | Wastewater effluent complex algal communities from Wisconsin, to seasonally profile nutrient transformation and Carbon sequestration -... | ecosystem: Engineered > WWTP > Effluent > Algae... | reverse complement strand
GAGCGTGTCGAGCCGGTGCTGGTAGGTGCGCGTCGAGATGATCTTCTTGTAGAAGTCCTCGGAGCTGTCGACATTGTGGTTGTAGTAGTCGAGGCCGCGTCCTTCAGCTCCACCGCCTGCTCGGGCGTCAGCATGCCCAGCGTGGCGCAGGATTCGAGGCCCAGCGCCTTCACCTCGCGGATCATCAATGCCACGCGTTCGATGTCCTTCTTCTTGGGCGAGCGGAAGGCCGCGCCCATGCAGAAGCGCGTGGCACCGGCGGCCTGCGCGCGCCGCGCAGCCTCCACCACCTGTTCCACCGGCAGCATGTCGTCACGCGCCACGCCGGTTTCGTAGTGGATGCTCTGCGGGCAGTAGCCGCAGTCCTCGGGGCAGCCGCCGGTCTTGATCGACAGCAGCGTGCTCATCTGCACTCGGTTCGGCGCATGGAAGGCGCGGTGCACCTGCTGCGCGCGGAACATCAGGTCCATGAACGGCAGGTCGAACAGCGCTTCCACCTCGCCCAGGCGCCAGTCGTGGCGCTGCCATGCCGGGGGTGCGCCAGCAGGATGATCGGCCAGATGCTGGACCTCGGCGTTCATGCATATCTCCGCGAATCGATGGGTTTCAGGGAGGGCCTTCGCGGCCCGCTTCCCTCAGTGTCAGGGCATGTTCAGCAGGCTGCTCGACACTGTCAACCTGCGGAATCTCTCCTGGTTGACAATTGGACAATATTTGACCACCGCACTGGTACCGCCGCGCTGCCTGCTCTGCGATGGGCCGGGGCAGCGGGGCAACGAGCTTTGGGGCCTGGACCTGTGCCACTGGTGCGAGGCGGCCTGCCCGCCGGCCGGGGAACCCCGGCGTGGGGTCGCGGAACTCGTCGCACCCCCGGTGGCGCTCGACGGCGTACGGGCCCTCTTTCTATATGACGATCCGGTGGACCGCCTGATCACAGGGCTCAAGTTCCGCGGTGACCTGGCCGGCGCGCGGGTCCTGGGCACACTGCTGGCGCGGCGCCTGCTCGCGCAGGGTTTTCGGCTGCCACAGGTCCTGGTGCCCCTGCCGCTGCATGCGGCGCGCTACCGGGAGCGCGGCTTCAACCAGGCAGCCGTCATCGCCGCGCATGTGGCCTCACGCACCGGCGTGCCCGTCGACTCTTCATTGCTGCGCCGGGTGCGCGCCACGGCACCGCAGACCACCCTCAGCGCCGCCGAGCGGCGCCGCAACTGCGAGGGCGCCTTTTCGATCGTGCCGGGGCGCCATGTGCCGGGCCGGATCGCGCTGCTCGACGATGTGATGACCACCGGCAGCACCGCGGCGGCGGCGGCGGGCGCGCTGCGCGAGGCCGGCGCCCGGCATGTGGAACTGTGGGTCTGCGCGGTGGCCAGCCTCGAGACAAGCCGCTGATCTGATAAGATTTCCGGCCCCTCACGGTGTCCGTCGTGGCCCGCAGCGAAACCGAAATCCCCGCCTATCTCCCCACCAGCCGCCTGCGCCAGTTCTACGAACTGACCAAGCCGCGCGTGGTGGCGCTGATCGTGCTCACATCGGTGGTGGGCTCGCTGCTGGCAACCCGCGGCATGCCGCCGCTCGGGCGCCTGATCTGGGGCAACCTCGGCATTGGCCTGGCCGCCGCCAGCGCGGCGGCGCTCAACCAGATCCTCGATGCGCGCATCGACGCCACCATGGCCCGCACGCGCATGCGACCCCTGCCCACCGGCGCGCTCAACGAACGCGAGGCGCTCATCTTCGCGCTGCTGCTGGGCGCGGCCTCGATGCTGATGCTGTGGCTGCTGGTGAACCCGCTCACCGCGGTGCTCACCTTCGCCTCGCTCATCGGCTATGCGGTGATCTACACGCTGTGGCTGAAGCGCGCCACGCCGCAGAACATCGTCATCGGCGGCGCCGCCGGCGCCGCGCCGCCCGTGCTGGGCTGGATCGCCATCACCAACAGCTTCGATCCGCACGCGCTGCTGCTGTTCCTGATCATCTTCACCTGGACGCCGCCGCATTTCTGGGCGCTGGCCATCGCACGGCGCGACGACTACGCCAAGGTGAACATCCCCATGCTGCCGGTGACGCATGGCGTGGAGTTCACGCGGCTGCATGTGCTGCTCTACACCATCATCCTCGCGCTGGTGACGCTGCTGCCCTGGCTTACCGGCATGAGCGGCCTGGTGTACCTGGCCGCGGCGCTAGTGCTGAACGCGCTGTTCCTGCGCCAGGTCATCCAGCTGAAGCGTTCCACCGCGCGCGAACTGCCGATGCGCGTGTTCCGGTTCTCGGTGCAGTACCTGATGTGGCTGTTCCTCGCGCTGCTCGCCGACCACTACGTGATCATCGGAGTTGCCTGATGCGAAACCGCCTGCGTGCCGCGTTCGCCCTTTTGTTCTCGCTGCTGCTGCCGCTGGCCGCGCAGGCGCAGCTGCGCTGGCAGGAAGGCCAGCACTACAAGCTGCTGCCGCAGCCCGCGCCCACATCCGTGCCGGCCGGGAAGATCGAGGTCACCGAGGTGTTCTCCTACGGCTGCATCTACTGTTATCGCGCGAAGGATGCGATCGGCCAGCTCGCCGCCGAGCTGCCCGCCGATGCGGTGATGACCTACGTGCATGCCTCGTTCAATCCGTCGGAGGCCTGGCCCATGTTCCAGCGCGCCTTCTACGCGGCGCAGGCGCTGGGCGTGGCCGCGACCACGCACGAGCAGATGTTCGTCTCGATCTGGGAGACCGGCGAGTTCCCGCTGCTCGATCCGAAGAACGGCGGGCTGAAGCGGCCGCTGCCCACGCTCGAGGATGCCGCGGCCTTCTACCAGAAGTACGCCGCGGTGAACGCCGCCCGCTTCGTGGAGCTGGCGAAATCCCCGCCGATCGACGATGCCGTGAAGCGGGCCGACAGGCTGGTCGAGGCCTATCGCATCTCGGGCACGCCGTCGCTGGTCGTCAACGGCCGCTACCTGGTGATGAACGAGAACCTGGGAAGCTGGACCAATGTGCGCGAGGTGATCAAGTTCCTCGTGGCGCAGGAACGGCGCAGGCTCGGCCTGCCAACGCCCCCCGCCCCCGCCGCCCGATAGCCCCTCGAGATCCCGCCGTGCACGTCGAACGCCTCTGGCCCGACACCCGCCTGCGCAACTACCACTACCTGGTGGTGTGCCAGGAAACCGGCGATGCACTGGCGGTGGATCCCTGGGATGCGAACCTGGTGCTGGCCACCGCGCGGCGCCACGGCTGGACGATCCGGCAGATCCTCAACACCCACCACCACCACGATCACGTGGACGGCAACGAGGCCGTGCGCGCGGCCACCGGCGCGCGCGTGCTGGCGCATGCCGGCGCGGCGTCGCTGATCGGCGGCGTGGACCAGGGCCTTGCCGACGGCGACGTGATCCGCGTGGGCCGCAGCGTGGAGCTGGAATGCCTGGATACGCCGGGCCACACGATGTCGCATGTGTGCCTGCTGGCGCATGGCGATCGCCCGGCGCTGTTCTCGGGCGACACGCTGTTCAATGCCGGCGCGGGCAACTGCCACAACGGCGGCGATCCGGTGGCGCTGTACGAAACCTTCGCCGCGCGGCTGGCAAAGCTGCCGGACCACACCGAGGTGCATGCCGGCCACGACTATATGGTGAACAACCTCGGCTTCACGCTCGACCGGGAGCCACACAACCTGGCCGCGAAGGATCTTCGCACCATGCTGGCCGACCGCCTGGCAGCCGACATGCCCGTGACCACGCTGGCCGAGGAAAAGCGCTTCAACGCCTTCTTCCGCCTGCAGAGCCCCGAGATCATCGCCGGGCTACGCGAGAAATTCCCCGAACTGCCTGAAAACCCCACGCCACGCGAGGTGTTCGTGCACCTGCGTCTGCTTCGCAACAAGTGGTGAGCACGTGAGCGACACACCGGGATCCAGCGAGAAGACCGACAGCCAGACCCTGCGCCGCTGGTTCGCGGTGGGCGCGGTGGTGGTGGTGCTGTGGGCGGTGTGGCTGGTCCTCAAGCCCATGCGCATGCCCATCGCGTGGGCGGCGGTGGTCGCTTTCCTGCTGTATCCCGTGCATGAGCGCCTGACGCGCGCACTGGGCGGACGCCGCTCGGCGGCCGCGGGCATCCTCACTGCGCTGACGCCAATCGCCATCTTCGGGCCGCTGACGCTGATCGGCATCGCCTTCGCGCAGCAGATCGCCGGCATCACGACCGCCCTGCAGCAGAACCCAGACCTGTTCGACCTGGCGCAGTGGCTCGATCCCGCGCTGCATCCGCGCATCGCGCAGATCGCGGCCTGGGCCTCGCAGCGCTTCGACATCGACCTGTCGCAGCTGCCGCAGTTGCTGCATGAAGGCGCCCAGGAATGGGCCGGCACGCTGGCCAGGTCCAGTGGCGCGCTGTTCCTGAATACGGCCGGCATGCTGCTGCGCTTCTTCCTGATGCTGTTCGTGCTGTTCTTCGTGCTGCGCGACGGTTCGCTGTGGTTCGGGCGCCTGGCCGAACTGCTGCCGCTCACCGGCGAGAAGCGCGAGGCGTTGTTCACGCGGCTGGGCAAGGTGCTGCGCGCCGTGGTCTATGGCTGCGGGCTCACGGCGCTGCTGCAGGGAGCATTGGTATCCATCGGTTTCGCCATCGCGGGCCTTTCGGGCCCCATCGTGTTCGGCGTGCTCGCCTGCGTGCTGGCGCTGCTGCCCTTCGGCGGCGCGGCCGTCATCTGGGTTCCCGGCGTGCTGTACCTGCTTGCCACCGGCAGCATCGGCTGGGCCATCTTCCTGCTGGCATGGGGCGCGGTGGTGTCCACCTCCGACAATTTCATCCGGCCGGTGATCATCTCGCGCTACACGCCGGTGCCGACGCTGCTGGTGTTCCTCGGCGTGATCGGCGGCGTGTCGGCCTTCGGCCTGCTGGGCTTCATCGCAGGTCCGGTGATCCTGGTGCTTGCCACCGAGTTGCTTCGCTACACGGAAGGTTCGATCGGCAAGTAGAATGGGAGGTTCGCCATGGATCTCTCCCCGATACTGAACCCCCTGAATGACGAGCAGCGTGCTGCCGTCACCGCGCCCCAGGGCGCAACCCTCGTGCTTGCCGGCGCCGGCAGCGGCAAGACCCGCGTGCTCACGCATCGCGTGGTGTGGGCGGTAGCCGCGCTGGGCGCCTCGCCCCACAACATCCTGGCCGTCACCTTCACCAACAAGGCCGCGGCCGAGATGCGCCATCGCATCGAGAAGCTGCTGGGCGTGTCGGGCGGCGCCATGTGGGTGGGCACGTTCCACGGCATCGCGCACCGCCTGCTGCGCCTGCATCACGCGCTCGCCGGCCTGCCACCGGGGTTCCAGATCCTCGACAGCGAGGACCAGCAGCGGCTCATCAAGAAGGTGATCCGCGGGCAGCAGCTCGACGAAACGCGCTACGTGCCGCGCGACGTGCAGTACTACATCAACAAGCTGAAGGACGAGGGCCTGCGGCCCGGCCAGGTCAAGCCCGGCCACGATCCCGTGCAGCAGATGATGGCCAAGCTGTACGAAGTCTACGAAGAGACCTGCCGCCGCAGCGGCGTGGTGGATTTCGCCGAACTGCTGCTGCGTGCCTGGGAACTGCTGCGCGACAACGCCTCGCTGCAGGCCCACTACCGCTCGCGCTTCACGCATGTGCTGGTCGACGAGTTCCAGGACACCAACGCCATCCAGTACGCATGGACGCGGCTGATGGCCGGGCCCGACGGCAACCCGTTCGTGGTGGGCGACGACGACCAGTCGATCTACCGCTGGCGCGGCGCGCGCGTGGAGAACCTCCGGCAGTTCACCACCGATTACCCGGGCGCGAAGATGTTCCGGCTGGAACAGAACTACCGTTCCACCGGCAACATCCTGGGCGCGGCCAACGCGCTGATCGCGCACAACTCCGGGCGCCTCGGCAAGAACCTGTGGACCAATGACGGCAAGGGCGAGTGCATCAAGCTCTATGCCGCCTTCAACGAGCGCGACGAGGCCGACTTCGTCACGCAGCGCATCGCAGAGTGGTCGCGCCTGGGCGGCGCGCGCACCGACGTGGCCGTGCTGTACCGCTCCAATGCGCAGTCACGCGCCTTCGAAGAATCCTTCCTTTCCGCCCGCGTTCCCTACCGCGTGTATGGCGGCCTGCGGTTCTACGAGCGGCAGGAGATCAAGGATTCCCTGGCCTACCTGCGGCTCATCTCCAACCGCAACGACGATCCCTCGTTCGAGCGCGTGGTGAACCTGCCGGTGCGCGGCATCGGCGCGCGCTCGCTCGAAGTGCTGCGCGAAACGGCGCGGCGCGAGGGACTGTCGATGTGGCAGGCGGCATCGAGCATGCTGTCGGGGTCGCCGGGCTCCACCGGGCCTGCGGAGCTTGGCAACCGCGGCGCCGCAGCCGTGCTGGGCTTCCTGACGCTGGTCGACCAGCTCGACCGCGATACCAAGGGCCTGCCGCTGCACGAGCAGATCGACCATGTGATCCAGAACACGGGGCTGGTCGAGCACTACCGCAAGGACAAGCAGGACAAGGGCGATGCGCGCATCGAGAACCTCGATGAACTGGTCAGCGCCGCCCGCGGCTTCGATGCCGACACGGTCAGCGCCGGTGCCGACGCCGAGAAGCTGCCGCCGCTCGAGGCCTTCCTCGCGCACGCCGCGCTGGAATCCGGCGAGGGCCAGGCCGCGGAATGGGAAGACTGCGTGCAGATGATGACGCTGCACACCGCCAAGGGCCTGGAGTTCAAGGTGGTGTTCCTGTGCGGCATGGAAGACGGCCTGTTCCCGCACCAGCGCTCCATCGACGACCTGGACGGACTCGAGGAAGAACGCCGGCTGTGCTACGTGGGCATCACGCGCGCGATGCAGCAGCTGTACATCAGCTACGCCGAGCAGCGCCGCCTGCACGGCATGGACAGCTACGGCACGCCCTCGCGCTTCATCGACGAGATCCCTACCGAGCTGCTGGAAGAGGTGCGGCCGCGCATACAGGTGTCGCGACCGGTGATCGGCAGCTTCCGTCCAACGCCGGCTTCCGGCGGCCGCTTCCGCGATCCGGCACCCGAGCCGGCCGCGCCGGGCATGAAGCTCGGTGCCCGCGTGCGCCATGGCCGCTTCGGCGATGGCGTCATCCTGAACCTCGAGGGCCAGGGTGCCCAGGCGCGGGTGCAGGTAAACTTCGAGCATCAGGGGGCCAAGTGGCTGATGCTGTCGTACGCGAACCTGGAGGTCGTTAGGTGAAGGTACTGATCCTCGGCGCCGGACAGGTCGGTCGCTCGGCCGCCTACCACCTGGCCCGCGAGCCCGAGAACGAAGTCACGGTGGTCGATTCAAACGAGACCGTGCTGCGCGACCTTCAAAGCCGCATCGACGTGCGCACCGTCGCCGGCAATGCCTCTTATCCTGCTGTACTCGAGGCAGCCGGCATCGCCGATGCCGACATCCTCGTCGCGCTCACCAGTTCCGACGAAGTGAACATGGTGGCCTGCGAGATCGCCAACGCGCTGTATCGCGTGCCCACCAAGATCGCGCGCATCCGCGCGCCCGAATACACCTCGCACGCCGAGCTCTTCGCCGACGGCGCGCTGGCGGTGGATGCGTGGATCAGCCCCGAGCAGCTGGTCACCGAATACATCGAGCGCCTGATCCACAATCCCGGCGCGCTGCAGATCGTGGACTTCGCCGATGGCCGCGTGCGACTGGTGGGCATGCTGGCGCGCAAGGGCGGCCTGCTGGTCGGCCAGCAGGTGCGCACGCTCAAGGACCACATGCCCAATGCCGAGGCCCGCATCGCGGCCATCTACCGCAACGCCCGCTTCATCGAGCCCGATGGCGAAACCGTGGTCGAGGAAGGCGACGAGATCTTCTTCGTCGCCGCGCGCGAGAACATGCAGCGCATGATGAACGAGATCACGCGCGCCGAAGAGAAGGTGCGCAAGGTGATCATCGCCGGCGGCGGCAACATCGGTTTCCGGCTGGCGAAGCTGCTGGAGCCCCACTACCAGGTGAAGCTGATCGAGCGCGATGCCGAGCGTGCGCGGCGCGTGTCCGAGCGCCTGGACGGCACCATCGTGCTGCACGGCGACGCGCAGGATGAAGAACTGCTGATCGAGGAGAACATCGACAGCACCGATGTGTTCGCCGCGGTCACCAATTCCGAAGAAGCCAACGTGCTCTCGGCAATGCTGGCCAAGCGGCTGGGCGCCCGCAAGGTGCTGTCGCTCATCAACCGCCCCACCTATGGCGAGCTGATGGAAAACCGCAGCATCGACATCACGGTTTCGCCGCAGACGGTCACCATCGGGTCGCTGCTGGCGCATGTGCGCAAGGGCGACGTGGTGCGCGTGCATTCGCTGCGCCGCGGATCGGCCGAGGCGCTCGAAACCGTGGTGCATGGCCCTCAGGACAAATCCCGCGTCGTGGGTCGGCGCATCGAGGAGCTCGACCTGCCCAACGGCGCGGTCATCGTCGCGCTGGTGCGCGCCGAGCGCGTGATGATCGCGCACCACGACACGCAGATCGAACCGGAAGACCACATCATCATGTTCCTGTCCGATCGCCGGCAGGTCGATGCCGTGCAGCGGCTGTTCGCCTCCGAATAGGCCTGCAGGACCGTGCGTCCCATCCTGTCGGTCCTGAACGTCCTCGGCGCGCTGCTGATGCTGTTCAGCGGCTACTACGTGCTGCCGCTGGCCACGGCGCTGGTCTACGGCGAAGCCGAGTCGCTCAGGGTGTTCGCGCTATGCGCGGGCATCACGCTTGCCGCGGGCGGCGCGCTGGTGCTGGCCACCTGGCGCTTTCGCCGTGAGTTGAAGCCCCGCGACGGCTACCTGCTGGTGAGCCTGAGCTGGCTGGCGGTCACCGCCGCGGCGGCGATGCCGATGATGCTGGGTGCGCCGGGTCTTTCCTTCACCGACGCGTTCTTCGAATCGATGTCGGGTCTTTCCACCACGGGCTCCACCGTGATCACCGGCCTCGACAAGCTGCCGAACACGGTAAACCTGTGGCGCTGCGCGCTGCACTGGCTGGGCGGCATGGGCATCATCGTGCTGGCCGTGGCAGTGCTGCCGCTGCTGGGCGTCGGTGGCATGCAGATGTACCGCGCCGAAACGCCCGGCCCGGTGAAGGACGCCAAGCTCACGCCCCGCATCACCGAGACCGCCAAGGCGCTGTGGATGGTCTATGCGGGCATCACCGCGGTGTGCGTTGCGGCGCTGTGGATCGCGGGCATGTCGCCATTCGAGGCCATTTGCCATGCGTTCACGGTGATGTCGCTGGGTGGCTTTTCCACGCATGACGCCAGCGCGGCCTGGTTCGACTCAGCCGCAATAGAAATGGTGCTGATGCTGTTCATGCTGGTGGCATCGCTGAACTTCGCCACGCATTTCCTGGCGCTTCGCCGCGGCGACCCGGGAGCCTATCGCCGCGATCCGGAAGCTCGCTGGGTATTTGTCTGGGTGGGCGTGAGCATCCTGCTGCTCACGGCGGAGATCACGCACGCCAGGCTCTACGACAGCTTCGGGGAATCCCTGCGGCACGTGGCTTTCGCCACGATTTCCATGGCCACGACCACGGGCCTTGTCACAGAGGATTTCTCGCTGTGGCCGGTGTTCGCCTCGATGTGGATCCTGTTCCTGAGCTGCGTGGTGTCGTGCACCGGCTCCACCGGCGGCGGCATCAAGATGTTCCGCTCGCTGATCATGATCAAGCAGTTCTTCCGCGAGATGTTCGTGCTGGTGCACCCGTCGGCGGTCGCGCCACTGAAGATCGCGGGCGCCGTCATATCGAACCGCGTGGTCTATTCGGTGCTGGCCTTCATCTTCGTGTACTTCATGACGGTGGTGATCCTCACCTTCGCGCTGCTGGCCACGAACATGGATTTCACCAGCGCGCTCACGGCCACCGTGGCCTCGATCAACAATGCGGGTCCGGGATTGGGCCAGGTGGGGCCCGCCACGAATTACGGCTCGCTCAACGACAAGCAGACCTGGATCTGCACGCTGGCCATGTTCCTAGGCCGCATCGAGCTGTTCACTTTCCTGATCCTGTTCTCGCCGTCGTTCTGGCGAAAGTAGTCGGCGCCGCGGCGGCCGTTCTCAGAACAGGTCGATATCACCGGGTTTCGAGGCGTTGGCGCTGTCGCGCTGCTGGTGTTCACGCGCCAGCACGCTCAGCAGGAAATCCTGCCCCAGGTGCATGCGCTGGGTTTCCGACAGCAGTCGGTCATGCAGGCGGTTGTGCAGCCTGCGCCAGGCTTCCTCGTCCGCGTCCTGCTCGGCCATGTGCGTGGCGCTGCCCGACAGGTAGTCGCGCACATGCTGCAGGTGCTGGGTCATGCGGTCATGGAACTGCAGGTTGGTGATGGCCCGCAGCAGGTCGGCGCGCATCATTGCCAGCGACTCAGGTCGCTCCAGCTGCGCGGGATCCGCCATCAGCGCCGCCAGCCGGCGCAGTGATTCGCCCAGCGAGTCGATCGGCGCCTGCGACTGGTGCAGCGCCAGCTCGATCTGCGCGCTGGCAGCCTGCAGCACGCGAACCGCTTCCTCGTGGTTGCCGGCGGTATCGCTCATGCCGACTCCCGCAGCTCCCCGCGCGCGCCCTGGGGCTGCGGCGACATGCGTAGTAGGCCCGGCACATCGAGAATCAGCGCCACGGTGCCTTCCCCCAGGATGGTGGCTCCGCCCACCCCTTCGATACGCGCGTAGTTGGTTTCCATGGATTTGATCACCACCTGCTGCTGGCCCAGCAGCTGGTCGATGAACAATCCCGCCCGGCGACCATCCCCCTCGACGACCATGATCAGGCCCTCGTGCAGCACATCGCTCTTCGGCGCCACGCCGAAAACCTCGTGCAGGCGGATGATGGGCAG